>Ga0306923_10000960_pt1 | contig 24506 bp, 24 predicted proteins | sample sta12Can44000108_FD_203841 | JGI IMG/M metagenome (GOLD analysis project Ga0306923, IMG submission 203841) | Lab enrichment of tropical soil microbial communities from Luquillo Experimental Forest, Puerto Rico - statanox.12C.anox.44.000.108 (v2)... | ecosystem: Environmental > Terrestrial >... | reverse complement strand
CCGAACACAAAGGGATCATTCTGGCCGGCGGATCGGGCACGCGCCTGTATCCGTTGACCCACGCCACCGGCAAGAGCCTGCTCCCCATCTACAACAAGCCGATGATCTACTACCCGCTCAGTACGCTGATGCTGGCGGGCATTCGCGAAATCCTGATCATCTCTACGCCTGATGACACCCCGCGCTTTCAGCAACTGCTGGGGGACGGAGAGCGCTACGGCATCCACCTGGAATATGCGGTTCAGGCGAAACCGGAGGGGATCGCGCAGTCGTTCCTGGTGGGCGAGCGCTTCATTGGGAACAGTTCCTGCGCCCTGGTGCTCGGCGACAACATTTTCTACGGCCACGATTTTGCGAAGGACTTGCGGCACGCGGCTGAGAAGAAAAGCGGCGCGCAGATTTTTGCTTACCCGGTGAATGATCCGGAGCGTTATGGAGTCGTGGAATTCGACGCTTCCGGACGCGCGATCAGCCTCCAAGAGAAGCCGCGGCAGCCGAAGTCGCGATACGCCGTCACCGGGCTTTATTTTTATGACGACCAGGTGGTAGAGATCGCGAAATCGTTGAAACCCTCGGCGCGAGGAGAACTGGAAATCACCGACGTGAACCAGGCGTACCTGGGCCGCGGGCAGCTCGAAGTGGTGGTCATGGGCCGAGGCATGGCCTGGCTCGACACCGGCACGCATGAATCGCTTATGGATGCGGCGCTCTACATTCAGGCCATCGAGAAACGCCAGGGACTGATGGTAGCTTGCCTGGAAGAAGTTGCGTATCGCTCTGGATACATCAGTGCGGAGCAACTGGAGGCGATTGGCCGTTCGATGAATAACGCCTACGGGCAGTACTTGCTCCTGTTGCTCAAGGACAAAATCTTCACTTAAGGCTGCGGAGGGGGATGAATGGAGAAAGTTCTCACTTCGCTTGAAGGAGTGTTCCTGCTGAAGCCGCGCGTGTTTGGAGACCAGCGTGGCTTCTTCCTGGAGAGCTACAACCAGCGCGCGCTCGCTGAACTTGGAATCCAGGCGACCTTCGTGCAAGACAACCACTCGTACTCCACGCGCAATGTTGTGCGCGGGCTCCATTACCAGATACGGCACATGCAGGGGAAGTTGATTCGTGTCGTTGAGGGCGAAATCCTCGATGTAGCCGTCGATCTGCGCCAAAGCTCACCCACATTTGGGCGTTGGAGCAGCGTCACGCTCTCCGGCGAAAACAAGCACATTCTATGGATTCCTCCGGGCTTTGCCCACGGTTTCCGCGTGGCGTCGGAAGGCGCGCATGTGCTGTACAAGGCGACGGACTACTATGCTCCCGAGTGGGAACGGACGCTGGCGTGGAATGATCCCGAGTTGAAGATCGACTGGCAGCTTTCGGGGGACGCTATCGTTTCCGCGAAAGATCAAGCCGCCAAGTTGTTTCGCGACGCCGAAAAATTCCACTGAGGGAAGACCCATCCATGCGGGTGACCATCTTTGGGGCAACGGGATTGCTCGGCAAGGCACTGATGCGCGAGTGGACGGGCGATGAGGTGCGCGGCATGGGCTCGCGGGACGCGGATCTTCGCTCTAAGCAACAGATTGAGGCTGCGCTCGGGAAGCAGAGTCCGGACTGGATTGTCTTAGCCGCAGCCTATACCGACGTGGATGGCTGCGAGACGAATCGCGAGGTTGCGTTTGCGGTGAATTGCACTGGAGCCGCGAATGTTGCGCGAGCAGCCGCGCGGCTCGGCAGCAAGCTGTTGTTTCTGAGCACCGACTACGTCTTTGACGGCTCGAAAAATCAGCCCTACGAGATCGATGATCCGGTCTGCCCAAAGAGTGTGTATGGACAGACCAAGGCTGCGGCGGAAGCGGAAATCCGCAAAATCAACCCTCGCTTCTGCATTCTGCGTACTTCGTGGGTGTTCGGGGTCGGCGGAAAATGCTTTCCCGATACGATTCTGAGGCTGGCGAGTACACGCGAAACCCTCGACGTTGTCAACGACCAGAGGGGCTGCCCGACCTACACGGTCGACCTGGCGCGGGCAATCATCGAACTTTGCCGCAGCGATGCTTCAGGCGTAATCCACGCGACCAATTCCGGAGACTGCACGTGGTTTGATTTCGCCACTGCGATCGTGGCTGGGGTTGGCCTGAAGACTCGAGTGCTGCCTACCACGACCGAGCGCTTTCCACGGCCGGCGCCTCGCCCGAAGTATTCAGTACTGTCCTCCAGCAGCTTGCTGCGATACGGAATCCAAATGCCGAGCTGGCAGGAGGCACTCGTCCGCTACCTGGAGGAACGCGAGGCTCACTCCAAATCCTCGTGACGGGTATGCATCTCGCGAGTGGCACCTGACGCCTTCGAATCTGGGCCGGGGATTGTGATCGCGGGCAGCTTCGCCTGCTTCAGAGCCTTGTTGAGCGCGGGGATATCCTGTGTCTGCATCTGCTGCCAGTTTGTTAGTTGCTCCTCGAGTGCCTTCTCCAATTCACCAAGCGTGACCACGGCTTGAGAGGTGGGCGTTGCGTCGGCCGACTGCACAATCGCCAGCAATGTGCTGAAGCCGCTGTTAAGGCGCGCCAGTCCGCGGCCGGCGGGAGTTGAGAGATACTGTGCGCCGTATCCTCCCGGCGTGCCCTCGATCAACGCAGCTTTCTCGTTGGTCGGTTTCAGCAGGGCGGGCGCCTTGGCGCCGGCGGCCTGTGCGACGTCTTTCAGTTTTCCTCGAAAAGCCCGCAGCTGTTGCAGCGCCTGGAAATCACGATGTATTGCGTCGGCGATCTTCGTTTCGGCCTGGAACTGCGCGCGCAGATCGTCCGCCGATGCCTTCACTCTCGGATCCATTTTGATGGTGAGCGGGCGGCTGTAGCACTTGCCGCCTGCGGTGAGCTTGACGGTGTAGTCTCCCGGCAAGACAGCGGCGCCCAGCGGGTACAGCGGGGTGTCGCGCGGGATGGCGGAGATCGGGTAGTCGCGCTCGAGTGCATCCGGCGGCGGATAGCGTAGGTCCCAGATGAAACGGTGCATGCCTGCGGATGTTGACACTGTTCGTTCGGGACGAACCCAGTACAGCGGGACGTTAATCTCCATTTCGGGAGGAGCCGTAGACTTGTCATCGCTCGAGATGCGGCGCACGAGCTTGCCATTGGCGTCGGAAATCTCGAGCACCACGGGATCGGCGGACGCCGACTGCAGCCAGTAGTCGAGCATGGCGCCATTGGGCGGATTCTGTCCGGCGGGAATTTCGGGCGGCAGCGGGGTGTCGGTGCCGTTGTCCCTGCGCACACGATAGGTGACTTGCGGAGCGAATAGGTGCGCCGGCACCGCAGCCATCTCGCGGTTCAGTTCGCGCAGCGGGGTGATGTTGTCGAGAATCCAGAACGAACGGCCGTGCGTGCCCACGACGACGTCGTCGCCGTGGATCACGAGGTCGCGCATGGAGCTGGGTGGAAGATTCAAACTGAGTGGATGCCAGGAGTCGCCGTCATCCAGAGAGAAATAGACCGTCTTCTCGGTGCCGGCAATCAGTAGGCCTTTGCGGACGGGATCTTCGCGCACAGTGTTGACTGGCTCGTCTTCGGCGATGCCGCTGACCGTGAGGCTCCACGACTGGCCGCCGTCGTGCGTGCGATAGATGTAGGGATGCAGGTCGTCGAGGCGCAGTCGATTGATGGCTGCGTAAACCGTGTTTGCATCGTAGCGCGATGCATCGAGCTGCGCTACTTTGGTCCAGGGGGTCAACTCGGGCGGAGAGACGTTTTGCCAGGAATTGCCTCCGTCGCGAGTCACGTGAATGAGACCGTCATCAGTGCCGGCCCAGATCAGCTTCGCGTCGAGCGGAGAAGGCGCCAGAGAATAGATCACGCCACGATGTTTTCCCTTGGCGGGATCGGCTTCGACAAAAGGCCCAAGAGTGGGAGGTATGCCGGGATCCTCGCGCGCGAGATCCGGGCTCACGATTTGCCAGTTGTCGCCGCCATCGGTGGTTTTGAACAGAACGTTCGAGCCGAGGTAGAGCGTATGCGGGTCTGCAGGCGAGAAAATCAGAGGGGCTGTGCGGTTGAAGCGGTATTTTCCGGTCCTTAGGACGACTGGCGAGACATCCTGCGTTTGCCCCGTGGTGCGATTGAAGCGGGTGACCTTTCCGCCGTAGATCATATTCGGATCGAGCGGATCAGGCGCGACGTAGCCGTACTCTTCAACGCCGACCGGGTACCAGTCGCGAAACGTGATCGAGCCAAAGTCGCTGCGGCTGGCGATACCGGCACTGCCGCTTTCCTGCTGTCCACCATAGACCCAGTAAGGAAACTGGTTGTCGGTGATGACGTGGTAGAACTGCGCCGTCGGCTGGTTATACCAGGAACTCCATGTGCCCCCGCCGTTCACGCTGATCGTCGCACCCTGGTCGCTGGCGATAGCGATGATTTCCGGGTTCTCGGGATTGATCCAGACGGTGTGATAGTCGTCGCCACCTGGCGCGCCCTTGATCGCGGTGAAGGAATTGCCGGCGTCCTTGGAGCGGTAGGTGGAGGTGTTGGCGATGAAGATGGTGTCACGATCGCGCGGGTGCACCCGCACGCAGGCGAAGTCGTCGCCGCGTCCGTAGACGCGCTCTTCAGAGTTCACGCGCTTCCAACTGTCGCCGGCGTCGTCGGATCGATACACGCCGCCTTCCTTCGCGGACTGCACCAGGGCATACATGCGGCTGGGATCGCTCGGCGCGATGGCGATGCCGATTCGTCCGAGATCCGGGCTAGAGGGCAGGCCTTGCGTCAACTGCTTCCAGGTGGAGCCGCCGTCGGTGGATTTGTAGAGTCCGCTGCCGGCCGCACCGTACCCACTTCCGGTGGTCCACGGCGGACGCCGCGATGCCCACAGCACCGCGTAGATCGTTTGCGAGCTTCGCGGATCGAAGGCCAGGTCGATGCCGCCGGTGTTTTCGTCTTGGTAGAGAACTTTCTCGAAGTTTGCACCGCCATCGAGTGAGCGATAAATTCCGCGCCCGGAGTTCGGGCCGTAGGGATGACCGAGGGCCGCCACGAATACGCGATTCGGATTCGCTGGGTCGACCAGGATGACGCCGATCTGCTGGACATCGCGCAGCCCAAGATGCTGCCAGGTCTGGCCGGCGTCGCTGGACTTGTACATTCCGTTGCCGACGGAGAGGTCAGGTCGACGCAGACCCTCGCCACTGCCGACATAGATCACTTTCGGGTCGGAAGGTGCGACCGCGAGCGCTCCTATGGAGCCGGTCGGCTGCTCATCAAAGATCGGCGTCCAGGTAAGGCCGGCGTCGGTTGTCTTCCACACGCCCCCGTTGTTGACGCCCATGTAGAACAGGTTGGGATTGTCGGGGACTCCGGAAATCGCGACGGTGCGTCCACCACGGAATGGACCAATCATGCGCCAACGCAATCCTTGGTAGAGAGACGGGTCGAGGGTTTGTGCGGAAAGCAGAGAGGTGCAAGAGAAATTTGCGATTGCGATGAAGCAAATGAAGCGCAGAAAGCGTCGAAGGGATCTCACGCGGTCCTCCAGAGCGGAGGAAAGAATAAACCACCGCGGCCGTCGAGCGGAATGATTCCCTCGAATGCTTCCTCGATCGATGCTCTGAATTTCAGAGTACGCGTTCGTGGCGGTAGCCGGCCTCCGAAAGTGCGGCCAGAATGCGGTGAATCTGCTCTTTGCCTCGCGTCTCGAGCGTGACGTCGATGAGCGTGTCGCCGAGGCTCACGCCGTAGTAGGCGCGATCAAACTGCAGTTCGACGATGTTGGCATGGTGCGCGGCGATGATCTTGGTCAGCTGGTGCAGCGAGCCCGGACGATCGGAGAGATGAATCTGCATGCGCACCAGGCGCGCATCTTTGACCAGCCCGCGCTGAATGATGCGCGAGAGCAGGGTCACGTCGATGTTTCCGCCGCACACCAGAGCGACCGTTTTCTTGTTCTTCAGCTTGGCTTTGCGGTGAAGCAAGGCGGCGACGGCTGCGGCGCCGGCTCCTTCGGCCAGCATCTTTTCGCGTTCCAGCAGGGTCAAAATTCCGCTGGCGATTTCTTCCTCCTCCACGACGACCACATCGTCGACGTATTTCTCCACCAACGGCAGCGTGCGTTCTCCGGTGCGCCGCACGGCGATGCCGTCGGCGATGGTGGGCTGCAAAGGGATCGTGACCGGCCCGTGATGCTTCATGCCTTCGAGCATGGAGGGCATGCGCGCCGGCTGCACCCCGACGACGCGGAGCCTGGGGTTCGATTCCTTCAGGGCGCAGGCGATTCCGCTGATCAGCCCGCCTCCGCCGATGGGAACCACGGCGGCCTCGAGATCGGGCACCTGCTCCAATATTTCCAGGCCAATGGTGCCCTGGCCGGCGATCACAGCTTCGTCGTCGAACGGGTGCACAAAGGTGAGCCCCTGCGCTCGCGCCACACGGCACGCTTCCTCGTAGGCCTCGTCGTAGCCCTCACCGTGCAGGATCACGTGCGCGCCGTAGCTCTTGGTCGCGTTCACCTTCACCAGCGGCGTCATGACTGGCATCACGATGGTGGCGGCGATGCCGTTGTTCTTGGCGTGGAAGGCGACGCCCTGCGCGTGGTTGCCGGCGCTGGCTGCGATGACGCCACGCTTTTTCTCGGCATCAGAGAGCATGAGGATCTTGTTGAGGGCGCCGCGCTCTTTGAACGATCCGGTGCGCTGCAGGTTCTCGAGCTTGAGATGAATCGGGAGGCCGCTCCATTCGGAGATCGCCGGCGAGTAGGGACAGGGCGAGAGATAGACAGCGCCTTCGATACGCCGGCGCGCGGTTTGGATGGATTCGAGATTCAGGGTGGGGATGGGCATTTGGTTCTCTTTTCCACGAGCGGATAAGGTCAACGTTCACTCCCGCGAAAATACAAAGCCCACCTCGCTGGAATTGGTCGGCGGGTGGGCTGAAAACTTGGATCTGGACCAGCTCAGTTCATGAGTCCTCTCCCGCCGCGCGGCAGATTGCGATGGGTATGCTAATTCGGCGGATGGGCGTGATCGTCATTCGTTCGTTGTCCGCGTCCTCGGTCTTGGGCAGCGGAATGGGTCGAATCGAGGCGATGGGTCGAATCGAGGCGCTATTGTACCACCTGAGGTTTGGAGGGAGACCGCTTGAGGATCAAAAGGCCGATCGCAATAAAAAACAAATAAGCTTGGTCGGCCCTAGGACACGATCTCTCAGAACCCTTGTTGGTGCCGGGCGCCCCGAAGTTGATTTTTCAGCAATCTTACCGCCGGAAGCTCGGCTCCTGCCGAGTCCATGAGCGCACCGGGGATGTTGCGTCAGCATGGATCTGGAAATGAGGCTCGCCTAAACTCTAGGCACCTAGCTCGAGGTTGCGGCACTGGTGAAAACTTCATACCGCAATGCCCGAAGTGCTTCATGGGCAACACGATTTTCTCTGCTTGGCGGAAAGTTTCCTTGCTGCAGCCCTACCCCCACGCTGTCCCATTTCACTCATAGCCCAACTATCGAGGCGGAAGCAGGTCGTGGAGGAATACTTCGACGTTCCCTCCGAGATCGAAGATTGGAACCCGAGGGGGATCGGGCTGAATGCAACCGGGCGTGTGCTGCGTGGGGTAAGTGGGTAGTCGTCTAGCTCACATCAGCCATTTCGTGATTCGCGGTGCGGTTGGTTCCACCAAAGCGCCTGCCGTATTCGCGGACTCTATCCCTTGGAGCAGCGTTATGGCAGCGGTTTGCAGTTTTGCCAGCTCCTTATCGACTTTGTTGCCATAGAGGCGGCTTTCCCATTCAAAAAGCAGTCGGACAGCCAGTCCCTCAGGGGTCGCACAAGCCGCGCACTCTAGGCTATCGGAGAGAGACCGATAAACGGTGGGCGTGCTAATGTCCAGTAGATCGGCAATCTGGAAAGAGTCCAACCCCAAAGTGAGCAAAATTACAATTTGGAATTGCTGTGGGTTCAAAACATCACACAACGTGGAAACTCGACTTCCCATCAGGCAGGTTCTCCAGCAAGGAACTGTAAAGGGCAAGAGGAGTCTGGTCGTTGCGGGCGAGCAATGACCAGCTCAATGCTCGCAGATGTCTGATTCCCGGTGATCTTGGCTGGGGAAGCTTATGACCTGTGGCTTGATCCTGGCATGACTAGCGTCAAGATCGTTTCCGAGCTGCTGAAGCCTTACGAAGCCTCGCGGATGCGATGTTTCCCGGTCCGCCGTCGGCTGAAACAGGTGCAAACGACGACGCCAAGTGCGCTGCGCCGACTCAGTTCGAGTCACCACCGCAACGTCATTTGTTTGAGGGAGATGCGGGGAATTCCCGCGAGTGGAGGTAGGAGCACCGTTTACCAGCATGGTCGGATGAGCCCCGTCTCATCTCTCTGGCTTCCGGCATCTTCGGCTTAGTGATTTAGGCAGAGCCTGATTTTGTTCTTGACGACTTGAATTCACTGCGTAACATGCCTTGCAATTCGTTCGCGCGGCTATCGCGTGAAAGGTAAGTGCCTCCTTGGCTTCTTCATTTCTGAGAATCCCGGGTGTGGATGGCAGTCGTATTCTGATCGGGAAATCCCCTGCTCATGTGATCAACCGAACTCTGCGACTCGCAGGGTCGCCACTGCTGGTCGCGGTTGGCTATTACATAGGAACGCGAGTTGGCTTCCTGATGACTCCGAGCGGAGAGCCAAATTCCACTTTCTGGCCTGCCAACGCAATTCTTCTTGCAGCTTTTCTTTTGGCTCCCCGGCGTGTCTGGTGGACGTTTGTTCTGGCGGTCCTGCCTGCGCACATGCTTGCTCAAGTGCAAAGCGGCGTTCCAGTGTGGACCCAGTTGGGCTGGTTTATCAGCAATTCTGCGGAAGCATTGATTGGTGCCTACTGCATCACGCGGTTTAGCCGCGAGGAACGTCGGTTCGAGACCGTGCGGGGAGTTCTCGTCTTTATTCTCTTCGGTGTCCTCGTCTCACCTTTTGTAACTTCCTTCCTGGATGCTGCCGTGGTCGTGGTTACCGGCTGGGGCCACAGCTATTGGCCTCTCGGTGCAGAACGATTTTGGACAAATGCGCTGGCGGAATTGACGGTCGTTCCGGTAGTCGTGCTCGGTGGACTGAATGGCATCCGTTGGATTCGTAATGTAGACTCGGTTCACCGCAGAGAAGCCGTTCTATTAGGCACCGTGACAATACTGGCTGCGCTCTGTGTATTCGGCTTCCGTTCCGCGTCTGCTGTCACACTTCCAGCCGTATTGTATTTGCCTCTTCCCCTGTTGTTGTGGGCCGCAGTCAGATTTCGCTTGGGCGGATTGAGCCTTTCAGTGTTGTGCATGGCTCTGATCTCGATGTGGTACACGATGCATGGCCGATTGCCATTTCCTTACGCATCCATGCGGCAGAATATTCTGTCGCTGCAGGTTCTCTTCTGTGTAGTGGGTGTGCCTCTAATGTTCTTATCAGCTCTGATGGACGAAACCCAGGGCGTCCAAGAATCACTCCAAAACGTCAATGCCGAGCTGATCAGGCAGGCGGCAGTTATCGAATCTTCTCACGATGCGATTGCTTCGGGCACGCTGGATGGAATCATCGTGAGTTGGAACGCAGGCGCGGAGAGGCTTTACGGGTACACGGAAGCCGAAGCCATTGGCAAACCGATTACCATGCTTGTTCCGCCTGAGTTACCAGATGAAGAGCAAAGGATTCTTGACACGTTGAGAACAGGGGGACAGATTGAGCATTTTGAAACGGTCCGTGTTACCAAGGCTGGGAAAAAAATCAACGTATCCCTGACTATTTCGCCGATTAAGGATTCAACCGGCAAGACCGTGGGCATTTCTGGAATTGCCCGTGACATCACGGGGCAAAAGCGGGCGGAAGAGGCGCTGCGCGCCAGCGAGGAACGGCTGCGATTGGCACAGTGGGCTGCACGCATTGGAACGTTTGATTTGAACCTTCGCACTGGAGTGAATATTTGGACCCCGGAGACGGAAGCATTGTACGGCTTGCCGCCGGGTGGCTTTGGCGGCACGCAAACCGCTTTTGAAAATCTGATTCATCCCGATGATCGCGAAAGGATCGCTGCGTTAACTCAGGAGATGATCAGAACTGGACAACCTGTCGAGGAAGAATGGCGCGTGGTCTGGCCCGACGGAAGTGTTCATTGGGTAGCTGGGCGGGGTCAGGCGGTTATAGATGAGTCCGGCGAACCTGCAAGATTGTTGGGCGTCAATTTAGATGTCACCGAGCGCAAGCAGGCAGCCGAGGCACTCTCCGTCATGACCCGAAAGTTGATCGAGGCGCAGGAGCAAGAACGCGCCCGCATCGGTAGAGAACTTCACGACGACATCAACCAACGACTCGCAATGCTGGCAGTAGAACTCGAGCAATTACAAAACGATCCCTCCCTGGTTCAGCAGCGCGTGTCTGACCTCCGAAAACAGACGGCTGAGATTTCAAACGACGTGCAAGCCTTGTCGCACGACTTGCACTCTTCAAAACTGGAATACTTGGGTGTGGTGGCGGGAATAAAAAGCTGGTGCAAGGAATTTTCCAAGCGACAGGGGATGGAAGTCGACTTCAAGAGCGATGCCCATGGTGTCCTGCCGGTTGAGGTCGGACGTACCCTGCTTCGCGTTCTACAGGAAGCCCTGCACAATGCCAGTAAGCACAGCGGAGCACGGCGAGCCGCAGTGCAACTAGAGGCAACTCCAGGTGAGATTCACATGATCGTTAGGGATTTAGGGAGGGGCTTCAACGTTGAAGCAGCATTACAGGGTACAGGTCTAGGGCTCATCAGCATGCGCGAACGGGTTCGACTGGTGAATGGGACCATTACGATTGACTCCGAGCCGATGCGTGGCACCAGCATCCACGTCCGGGTACCGATTCCATCAGAGCAGGATTCGGAGCGAGCCGCTGGATGAAGGGAGTCTTGGTCTCAGTGGGAATACACTGTTGAGTGCTCTGCACAGATTCGTTGGAAAATGTGGCTGTCCATCGCACCTTGAACGGTTCCGAACGAATACCCGCAGAAAATGTCTACGTCGTGCTCGGCTGACTACGCTAGCCAACAGCACCGCCTCAACCCGAGTGTACCAGTCGTCTCCTCGCAAATGACCCAGTTTCCCAGTACAAAATGCCTCAGGTACCATGATGTTTGGCTTCTAAGGAGTTCTCCTATGGGTAGTCTGGCTCTTCTGCAATCCCTGAAGGAAAGCGTTCTTGGTCAAGCGAACGTAAAAGCCATCTACGGCGAACCAATCTCGGCGCACGAAAAGACAATCATTCCAGTTGCAAAGATTATGTACGGTTACGGTGCGGGAGCAGGCACGGGAGACCTGGGCGAAAAAAACACACGCGGCGAAGGCGGCGGTGGGGGCGGTGGAGTGCGAGCGATTCCTGTGGGCGTCATAGAGGTGAGCAGCCAGCAGACCCGATTCGTGCCGATTTCGGATAAGCGAAAACTGGTCGGTGCTGTGCTGGCCGGAGTTGGCTTTGGAATGTGGTGGAGTTGGCGCAGACATCGCTAATGCTGTCAATGACTCCAACCGCCCGTTCTTGACCGCTGAGATTAGATTGTGGCGCAGAGGTTTGGGGTAGGGATAGTCGGTGTGGCTCCACAGCGACAGTTTCGAGCCAGGTCGATGGAGACTGGGGATTATCGTTGGGGAGTTGATACGGCCTCAACCCGGACCACTGTACACTTTAAGTCTTTCCCGGCTGCCGTTTTCAATTTGCCCTTGTCACCGTCGAGCTCGTACTTCACATCACTACCCACCACAAAGTCAGTCGCCTTCACCGAGGTCTTCGGGCTGGTCCGGCAGATGTAGTGATGCCCTGAAGCGTCGAAAGTGAAGTCATATAGCTGCTTCTTTTGATCTTTAGTATTTGTAGTGCCTGCTGGCTGAACATCCTTCAGAGTTGTCGTTCCTGTTTGCTTCTTGGCAGCACTTGCGGTCAGAGCACATGTCACCAAAAGAGCACCCCCAATCCATCTGCGCATTGTTAACCTCCAGAATCCGACACAGCATTTACGCGAGCTGAATAAATAAAACGGAAGTGTTGATTCCACAAGAAGGCGTCTCGTAAAAGAGATCGAGGAGCGCCCTGTACTCGTGCAAATAGAGGTTAAGACAGAAAATGCGGAATGGATAACTGTCACAATATGAAGCCTCCCGCCGTGTTGCAATCGCTCAAGAGTGTCAGTCATCTCCATTAGACTCATCGACCCCGGAAAAGGCGAACAAACGGCGCAAGCTGGTGTAATCGCCTGTTCTACATCGACAGTCTCAACGTCCTTCAAAGTCGGCGTCCCCAGACCTTGCTGACTCTTTCCGCAGACGGCAAAACTCTGGCCACGATACAAATTAAAGCCACTCAGACCCTCTATCTTCTGCCCGCCGGCAGTCAGGTAACGGACCCGAAACCGTGGTTGACTCAGCAACAGTATGTGAACGCCTTCAACTGGGCCGCAGACGGAAGTCTCTTGGTCGATGAAAGCCCTCGACTGTTGTGTGGTCCGCAGGTGCCTCCGAGGTCTCCCGGTTCTCGCGCACGAAGTTTCTATACGTGCCGTAGGGTCTTCGACCACGCCGGACTGCGTTGGGAGACGATAACGTGGACAAATAGCCGCAACGGCACTTTGCTGGTTACTCACGGCAAGACCAAGGCAGCGCGGCGGGTCCTCCCATTCACACCCCAAGTGAACGACCGCTCCTCACACCATCTCCGGGGTACTTCACCCAGTCATGCTAATGCTCTCTCTGGAAAAAGCTGTCAGGGTTTCGAACGCCACAAGGGAGCGTCGTCAGGAATGAACCCGACCCTCTTAATGAATTTTTGGTCTCCTGTCGTCCAGTCAAACAGTTCTAGCTTTCCCGTGAGGCGGGTATCTAGCGTAATTGTCAGTTCCGTTTTGTCTTGGAATTCTACCGAGATGTAATGGCAGTCCAACTCATTGGCAATGCTGAGGGACTGGAGCACTTTGCCCTTGATGCCGTCGAGGAAGGTGTCTTGATTGAATTTCCGTCGATTTCGTTTCTGCTTCGTTTGCGCCATTCCAAAGAGCCCCATTTACGTACTAAATATACCACGTCTCAAATAAGACGTGTTCTTTTTAGGACGTGAACCGTAGAAACACTGGTGCATGCAGAATGAATCCCAGTTTTTCAAAGGCTTGGGAGCTCGGATTAGACGATTACGTGAACAAGCTGGCTATAGCCAGGAAGATATGCTGTCGCATGGCTACTCCGTACGATATTGGCAAAAAGTTGAGGCTGGAAAACCCATTACCCTGCGAACTCTCCTTCGTATTTGTCGAATATTTGGAGCTCCGATGGGAGATGTTGTTCGCGGGCTAGACGGGATAGCAAAGAAGAGATCGCAATAAACGAGAAGAGTGCGGCTCGAGCCACGTTGTGCTCAGGAGCTTCCCTCGCTCCCAGTGCCAGGTTAAGCAACGATTGAAAGTGACCTCTTGGTCGGACGCTGGGGGCTCATTCATTGAGAAAGACACTATATCTACCTCATTTCAGAGGAGAACCACACCGGGATGTGGTTGACTCAAGCCCTGATACCTTCTACGGAGTCAATCTCACAAGGGAGACTAAAGCGACTGCGCCTGTTTTCGGCTGTAGCCCATACTCGCGTCTCCGACAATGCGAAGGCGGGTGTGTGAAGGCGAACGCAGAGGGAATGGGAGTGAGGGTTGTGGGGGGCTGTGATCGCGCGATACAATCAGGCGTTTACACTTGTAACCGTTTGGTTACGAGTGAAATGGGGATTTAACGTCAACCACGCCATCCCCTAGTTTCCGATCTGTGGGTTGACTAATTGGCTTTGGGAGACAACAGTTCCAGAGCTTTATCAAGTGCGGAGTCGCGACCACTGCTAAGGTCTTCCGCCGGAAAGATCGGGACCGCAACGTCTGGCGGTACGCCGGCACCATCGAAGGCCTTCCCGTCTTTCGTCAGATAGATCTCATTAGGAAGGCCGAACCTCCATCCATTCGGCAGCCTGCGGACAAGGACGTCGGAGAACACGCCTTGCGTACTCGCGCCGACGCGGGTGACATGAGGCTGGCGGTCGAGCAGAGCCATGGTAAAAGATTCAGCCGCGCTGACGCTATCCGAGCTAGTGAGCAAGACAACAGGACCGCGGAAGCCCGGTCGCTCAGTGGCATGGACCACAACGGGCTGGCGTGGCGTTTGATGGCCCGGATCGTGAATGTCATTGCCGCTGGCCTTTGAGTACGCGAGATACTCAGATGTGGTGAGGCGAGAGGCAATTGAGATGCCGAGGACATCGGAGCCTCCACGGTTAATGCGGACATCGATCACCAAGCCGCTTAGCTTACCGGAATTCTGGAAGATATCATCGAGAGCAGCCTCGAGCACGGCGAGTTGTTTGAGCCAGTCACGGTCAGGGGAGTAGTCAGCGAACGAGTGAATACGCAGATAACCGATGGAATCGGGCAACGTTGAGTTCCCCGTTTGCGCGGAACTCAACAGTCCGAACTGCAATTGTTTGTTGCAGTATTCACGTAACCCCCCGTGGACATATTTCGTGTCGATGATTTCCGTGATACGCGCTGCATTCTTTTTCTGCATGGGGTCCGCGGCTGGTCGGCGACCGTGAAATCGCTGCTGAATGGACTTGGCGTCGATCCAGGTATGCGCGTCGTGCAAGGGTTCGATCATGTCGCTAAGAACACTGAAGAGTTCTTCCGGCTTCGTTTTCAGGGTCACTTGCGGGCGAAACTTTTTGTCCACTGCAAGCCAGTCCATCTGATGCAATGCGAAAAAAGGGTAGTGCTCAGCGAATGTTTCCCAAAAGACCTGATAATTTGCGACCGGGGTATCGGCCGAGGGCTGGCCGCAGGGTTCCGGCCGCGAGTCCGCGTGGCGTAGCAGAACGTTCGAGACGCTCCAGTCTTCGTGGAGCCAGCGAGTGTCGGGCGACGCTCCCGGAGAGATGCGGAGCGTATCGCCCTCTCCTGCATACACGATTTCGTTGGCTGTGCTCGCCTCAGTCCGACGGGTGGCCTTGCGGGCGGATATGCAGCTCAGTGAGGTGATCTCATATATACGCAAATCTTCCCCTTGAAATTCGATCAGATCCCCGTAACCATCCGTGAGCCATAGCCCACTAAGAGAATGTGTGGTGAGTTGGGTCTGTGCCCTGGCAGAGGCAAACGAAAGAAGGAGTACGGCACCTGCAACCATAGTGGTCCAGGTGACACTCTGCTGCAGAGTAACCGCGATGGCTTTTGCCGCCAATTGCGGGCTGACCTTCACTTTTCAACACCCGCGCCTGATTACAACAGTCATCAATTCGGCGTTGACTCTGGACTGCGCTCCAGAGTGTATTCTGTATGCACCATGAGCGGGAGCCTGATGCAGATTGGCGAGTTGGCAAAACGGACAACCCTTTCGGTCGACGCCATTCGCTTCTATGAAAAGCGAAAGCTTCTGCCTGCGCCAGCACGAACAGCGGGGCGGTTCCGTTTGTACGCAGCAGATGACATTGAGAGGCTTAATTTTGTCCGTGATATGCACGGGTTGGGTTTTTCGCTACGTGAGATTAGAGAACTGACTGACCTACGAATGCACAAGGTCGAAGCCTGCGAATCAGTCAGAGACCTGCTGATGGGAAAACTTGCAGATGTGCGTCGGAAGCTAAGTGAACTTCAGAAACTTGAATCTGAACTCGCCATTGACCTGAAAAAGTGCAAGAACGAGCTAAGGCACAGAAGACAGCACCCAGCCTGCCCCTGCCCCGTCTTGGAGGCGGTGAAAAGCAAATGAGAGTAAGCGAATGAGAGTTGAGGTTCTTTTCGTTCCCGGCTGCCCAAACTACGCCCCCGCAGTGGAGCGAGTGAGAAAGGTTTTAGTTTCTCAGGCTTTGAAGCCAGAGGTTGAGGGAATTCCGGTCAACACAATCGAAGAGGCGAGAGCCTTATTATTTCCGGGTTCACCGACTATTCGCATCAACGGCGACGATGTTGAATCCGCTGAACCAAATGTGCCACAGCTTGCCTGTCGGTTATACGCCAATCGCACAGGAGTTCCATCGGAAGAAGTGCTTCGACTCGCCGTGACTAGAGCGAAGTGTTTGGAGTAGTGCAGATGAGAGTGACAGAACGAGCCGCCCCCGTCGCAGCGGCCATAGCTGCCCTGTCAACATTGGCTTGCTGCCTACCTTTCGGTTTTCTAGGGGCGGTTGGTTTGGCTGGATTAAGCGTGCGGGTGCAAGCCGCCAGACCTTGGTTGCTCGGCGGTGCTATCGCACTCTTGGTCTTAGGATTTTTCCAAGTGTATCGTCGCAATCAGTGCAAGAAGCGCAGCCCAATTAGTGTCGCTTTATTTTGGGTTGCCGCCGTCGTCGTTCTTCTCATCGTTCTGCTCCCACAACTAATAGCGACTGTGCTTGCGGGATGAGTCAAATGGTGAAGCCGAAGTACATCGTTCTGCCGCTCGTGATAATTTTGGCGTTTGTTGCTTACTGGTACTACTGGGGTTCGTCACGAACGCCTTCCGGCCAACCACCGCTCGTGTCGTTGTCACAAAGCAATCTCGATCAGTTCAAGCAGGCATTCAACGATGCGGCTGACCGGACTCGTCTGGTGCTCCTCGTCTCACCGACTTGAGCCTACTGTCTGCGGGGGTCTTCCGCAATCGAGGAGGTCTTGAAGCAGAATCAATCAGCAGCAGTACGTGTTCTTGTCGTTTGGGAACCTATTTTGCCGACTGATTGGGCCAGACCAAGTGGGATGGTGCAGTCACGGGTCTCTGACACACGAGTGATTCAGTTCTGGGATAAAGATCACCTTGTTGCCACGCAACTCAAACAGGCGTTCCCGACTTCACGGAAACTGTGTTGTCAACGCAACGGAGTGCTTTGGGACGTTGCCGCTGTATACTCTTCGGGACTTGAGTGGGGCACTCCCCCGGATTACTTCGGCGGTGCGGTTCTCGACGTAGCGGATGAAGTGAGCCACCGTCTATCAGTAATCCCTGTAAACCGCTAGGCCTAGCTTGTCATTTGACGTAATACCCCCTTTTCACTCATTGACTCGATCACCACACGCAGCAGCGGTCTCTTGCGTAAGAAACTGATTTGCCTGTTGCCGCTGCGGCCTCCGTCACAATATCGAAGTGTTTGCATTTGTCCATGTTGATCACTATGGACTTGGATTTTCCGTCCGAATCCGCGTATGAGATGATGAAGAAATCTGTTACTGAGTGTGCGTGAAAAGGCAACGCCGGTATCTTCGTCTCATAGAAGAGATCTCTGATTCTGTAGTTCGGGATCAGGACGACCATAGCGTCCTTTTGGTCCAAGAATTCTATCGCCTTCTTGTCTGTGTCGAACACGACGCTTCCTGAGTAGTGACGTGTCTGGTGGCCCTTGTCCTTTTTCAAATATTCGCAGTGGTCGAATTTGCGATGCGGTCTAGGCTCCATGATCCCTGGCTGACTTCCCTGTGGTTTGGGATCGCTTCAACTTGACTGTGCAGTTGCCAGTACAAGAACGAACAACGCGACTGTCGATTTCATGAGGCGGGATTGTTGCACTCTTGTGTCCCATGATTCAACGGCGGATGCACCACGGCTATCAGCTTCTGGGGCCTTTTTCCCCCGCTCCGTGTCATTGCTCTTATTGCTCGAGAGCAACGACGGAATCCCTTTCTAGTGGTAGTTCTTCGCCTCATGGCTTGGGTTCTCAAACACTTCTCCCGCCGAGTAGATGACAGTTGGACAGATTTGCATCCTTATCGTTTGGTTCTCTGCCTGCTAATTTTCTTCCTGCAGTTGGCTGCACAGGAAACACTCGCTCCTCCGGCTGACGACGTTGTGCGCCACGCCCTGGCCGACCAGCAACGCGTAATCGACCTGCTGGACAAGTACACCTTCACCAAGCACGTAACCTCGGAGAGCACCGACGGAAAAGGGAAGGTCACGGGGCATCAGGAGCGCGTTTTCAACTATGCCCCATGTGGGGAGAAGACATGCATCACGCTGCTTAGCGTGAACGGTGCGCCTCCGAAGCCCCGCGAGCTGAAAGAACATCAGAAGGCGGTGGAGAAGGAATGGGAGAAGAAGGCGAAGAAGAGCACCGAGGATCGCCAGAAGGAAGAAGACGATGACCTGTTCCTCAGCAAAGACTTCCTCGCAATCTACGACTTCTCCAGCTCGGGAAATGAGCTCCACGAAGGGACAGCTACGCAGGTTGTCGCATTCGCTCCCAAACAGGAGACGGTGGCACCGGCCGACAAAAACAACAAGGTCTTGACAAAAATGGCCGGAAGGATGTGGATCGCTGAAGTGGACCGGAAGATTGTTGCCACCGAGATGCACATGGTGAAGCCGATCAAAGTCTGGGGCGGCTTTGCAGGAGCGATCAATAATATGACCGTCCGCCAGGAGTATCTCGTGGACTCGAACGGCGTTTACCTCCCGAAAAGGAACGCCGTGGAGATGGAGATGCGCGTCATGCTCACCAAGATCCGGCTGAATGTGGTCGAGGAGTACTCGGACTTTAAGAGGGCGGAGGTTGCGGTGAAGTAGTCTGTTATCACAGCGCTGAAACGCTGGCCACCTAAAGGGCAAATCCTTGCAGTGGGGCGCAATTCGGCCGACACTGGCTCGCCATCTTTCGCGTGATCTACCGCAGCCCGCGCCGCATCGAAACCCGACATCTCATGTGAACCTGAAATCGCCTGTTCTCATTAGGTGTTCGGGACGGTCAGAGCTCTCTCGTGTCCGTCTGGTTGCTGATTTGAAGATCCCAGCCGTCAGGATCACGGAGATGGAAGCTCTGGAACTTGCCGTTCATGTCGGGCTTCGGATCCAGGCTGCGCTTTTCGAGCTCCTCCTTCACTTTGGCGGTGTTCCATGGCTCGACACCCCAGGAGATGTGGTCGATCAGACCGGTGATAGGCGGCTGATTCGTGCTTCCCGCTGCGCCCGCGTATCCCGCGCGATTTCGAATGATGATGCCGCCCACATCCCCGACCTTCATCGAGCACTGCTTCTGGCCGTCGTCGTGAATGATCTCCCATCCCATCAGGTCGCGATAGAACGCGGTGCTTCGCCGGTAGTCGGAGACAGCGTAGGAGACGTGATCGAGCCACACCGTCTTCCACGGCGCCGGGGAGTGGGGTGGCGCGATGCTGGATTGTTCCGCAGGCTTCTGCGCGACCATGAGCGCAGCCGGTCCGGCCGTCACGCCAAGAGCAAGCGCCTGGATCAGTTGCCGGCGCGTCAACTTCCCCGCCTCAAAATCCTGCAGCAGTCCGCTGATGATCTGCTCCATCGAACCCTCCTCTGGACCCCGCTTACACGCATAATTGCTGCGAATCATACGCTTCGCTTTGCCGTCTGGCGACCACAACTGGCGAAACATCCTCATTTCACTCATTAAGCGGAGTTGTTCTTTCGTCCACCAGCTTTCCAGAGCCACAAAAATGACAAAACAAAGCCGACGAACGCACAACCTGTAGAGAGACTGGAGGGAAGGAGGAAGATCAAAACCCCTAAAGGGGGGAGCTCCGAAGTGCTCAAGGAGCAGTATCGCGAGAAAGTATCCGACGACGTCACCGAAGATGCCCGTTGCCACCCTATAGTTGCTGCCGTGCCGACCGTCCGCATCGTTCCATCATAGTTGACGTAACTTGATGGGGATAACTTGTGTAGCTCACTAAGCTAATGCGAGACCGTGAGAGCGAGCGTGTGTGTGGCGGGCAAGATACGGCTCGTATGCAAGAGTGGCCAGTTTATTGCCGGTGAGTTCCTGGTAGACTTTGGCGACTTGCGATGGGAAGCCATCATCCGAACCTGCGTCGCGATTGCTGACAAAGCGCGCGATCTGCGCGTTGGATTTCAGCGTCGCCCGGACCGCTTCGATCTTAGCCTTTGCCTGGTCAGGTGGAATGTTGGTCATAACCATGCCGACCTGCTCACGGAGGGCCCTGAAAAAAGCCTGCTGGTCGTCCAAAACCGTTCCAGTAGAGCGCGGACCGTGACCTGTGCATACAATCTTCGCATCGAGTTTCCTGGCCGCATCCAGCGTCGCTACCCACTTGCCCACGTCTCCGTCACCCACATAGTTGTATGGTCCGTTCACACACATGTCGCCCGTGAAGAGGATGCGCTCCTTCGGCAGCCAAGCCACCGCATCGCCATGTGTATGAGCCACGCCCAAGTGCATCAGCTCGACCCGATGCTTGCCGTCATCAAAAATTAAGTCCTTCGAGAAGAGAACCGAAGGCGGTTTTAGCTTAGTGGTTTTTAGGTCGGCGCGATCCTTCGTTGCCGCTTCCCACCTGCCCGGTTCGTGTCCGTAATAGCCAGTTTCGTATTGCTTCATCTCCTCGATCACGCCCGTATGTGCAACTGGCACCCCGCCGTTTTCCACAAAGACTTGATTCCCATAAGCATGGTCGCCGTGATGATGTGTATCAAAAGCAAATCTTATGGGCTTGTCGGTCAGGGCGCGAATCTTGCTGATAATCAACCTTGCCCCTGCAGGATAATTTGCATCGATTACCAGCACGTAATCTTCAAACATGATCCAACCATTGTTGCAGACGGCCTCGGCAGTATCGGAGACTTGCCCCTCGTGAAAATAAACATCAGGAGCCACGAGATCCGCCTTGGCAGGTTCGGCCATTCCTTCGGACATCCGTCCCGCCAAAAGCTCTGCCTCAGCCGCGAGACTTAGAAATGCGCTCCCCCCAACTAGGAACTCGCGCCTGTTGACATTGCACATGTCCCCTCCTGTTTTCTTGTTCGGCGGCCTGAACGCCTTCGCTCTTGAAAATTATGGTCTGAAAAGCGTTTCGGGCCGGATTATACGCTGGGTGGCCAGGAAAGGTCGGCTTGCGACGAAGGACGACTGGACCGTGCGAACGTCGCAGCCCGAGCAAGTTCATAGTAACTGTTGCAAAATCCCCCCATAGCACTCACTGACAATCAGTCGCTTTCTACCAAGGCTCAAAGCAGTCGTAATTGCGTTGGCGGACGATCTTTCCCTCTTTGAATTGTAAAAACATGGCCGAGTGGGCGCGCATCTGAACAAACGGCACATGCTTGTGCAATCGCCTGGTTTCGTCAACTGACATACACTAGTGAACATGCACCGGGCCCGACCGGCGGATGGCTAGCAACGTTTGTAGGCAACTGCGCTACCGCGTAGTTTTGGGAGGATCACGTGACGCTGAACAATCTTGAGCTCATGCGGACACTCGACGATTCGTGGAACGCACAGGACTGGGCTACCTTTGAAAAGCGGCATTCCAAGGACACGACCGTATTTTGGCACGGTCGGGCCGAACCGACAAGAGGGCGCGACAATCACAAGGCGGAGTCTGTCGAATTTTTCAAAGCGTTCCCCGACAATCATCTGATTAATCATCCCTATAAGGTGGAGATTGCTCAGGGCGAATGGACGTGTACAGTTGCGGATTTTACAGGCACGATGCGCGGATCGATGAAGGGTCCGGACGGCAAGCTGATCGCGCCAACCAACAAGACGTTTCATATCGAGTTCTGCACCGTCGCACACTGGAAGAACGGTGCGATCGTTGAAGAAAAGCTGTTTTATGACTTGGTGGGAATGCTAAAACAGATTGGAGTTATGTGAGGTGTTTCGTCCGCTCGCTGAGCATCCTACATCGCAGCTGGAGAAAGATCTCGATTACCTTCATTGACCCAGAAAAAGGCGAACAAACGGCGCACGCTTGTGTAATCGCTTGTTAGCACCAACTGGCACTGGCGAGTGCACTCTCGCGTACGAGGGTTCGTCACTGAGAGTTAAAGATGGCACTGCCTGATTTCCGGCACATCAATCGATTTCGTGTCCCGTTTTGTGACGTAGACATGCTGCAGCATGTTAACCATGCGTCGTACGTGGTCTGGGCGGAGACTGCTCGATGCACCTACTTCGATGAAGTGCTAAAAGAGTCGTTAACGGGACCAAGCGGCATCATTCTTGCGCGGCTTGAATTCGAGTACGAGCAGCCTCTCGACTACTGTGAAGAAGTAACAGTCGGGTGTCGCATCTCCCGTATGGGAAAAAATCGTTCGATTTCTCCTACGAGATTTGGAGTGAGAGCCGCCAGGTACGCGCCGCGCGTGGTTTATCGACAATGGTGGCTTACAACTATGAGGCCAAGCAATCGATCGTTATTCCGGAGCGCTGGCGCGCAGTCGTGATCGGGTATAAGGTGATTCCCCCGAATTGATTCGTTTTTCTCGCGCTTACTTGTGTAATCACCCTATTATCGACACTTGACGGTCCCTTAATGAGTTTCAGGCCGCTTTCAGGAGCAGAATTTTGAGGGCTCGTGAATAGCCCTATGCTTCGATATAAGGCGACGAATCATGAATAGTTGTCTCGTACTAGAGAACCGACACACGGGAGAGGTTCTGCGGATGCGCCGAGTGCATAATGCCGCCGGGCAAATTGTTTTGAGCATCGATGGTTCGCTGCCACCGCGAATGAGTGGGCCCCCACCTCACGTGCATTTCCAGCAGCGGGAAGAAGGGTACGTGAAGGCGGGCACGGTCGGAGCACGGATTGGCAAACAGAAGAGTCTCGTCCGAGCTGGTGAGGGTGCCGTCTTTCCTGCAGGCATAGTTCATAGTTGGTGGAATGCCGGGGAAGAGCTGTTGGTGCTAACTGGCCAGGCAATTCCGGCCATGGATTTGGACCGCTTTCTCCAGGCTTTGTTTGCCGTTCTGAATGCGAGTGGGTCTGGCAGGCCGTCGATCTTCTACTTAGCCCACGTGTTATGGAGGCACCGGCATACCCAGGCAGTGATGACGCCTCCAGTAGCGATTCAGCGAATCGTATTTCCTCTAGTGCTGCTGGTCGGGCGCATTTTGGGGAAATATCGGGGAACAAGCTGGCCGGGTTGCCCGGACTCGTGCACCGGTGCTCCCCTCGTTGAAGTTGCACCTGCCTAGCCCGAAATTTGGGCAATGCAAGCGTCAATTGAGCGAAGCCCACACTCTCGTGTGAGTGATAACGTTCTACCTATTGAAATGTCTCTATTGCACACATTGATCTCAGCCCACTTTGAGGGCCAGTCCCAGGCACCTCTGTGGGCGTCCGGCATTGCCGCGAATGGCGCGTAGCCGAATCAGGGAAAGGGGGCCTCGGCTAGGCGAGGCAGAACATCCCCTCCGATCTGCAATAATCACTGGATGTGTGGGCGCTACCGATTGTCGCGGCGGAAGCAGATTGTGGAAGAATACTTCGACGTTGCCTCGGACATCGAAGATTGGAATCCCCGGTATAACGTTGCGCCCACGCAAGTTGTGCAGGTGATCCGCCAGCATCCCAAAGATCCACGTCGTGATCTCTCCCCCCTCCGCTGGGGACTGATCCCATCGTGGGCGAAAGACTCATCTGGTTCCGCCAACATGATTAACGCTCGATCCGAAACGGCGGCAACCCTGCCAGCTTTCCGTGAGGCGCTCAGGCTCCGCAGATGTCTGGTCCCTGCAGATGGCTTTTACGAATGGAAGCGCAGCGCGACTGGCAAGCAGCCCTACTGCTTTGAGGTAAACGACGGCGAGATGTTCGCCTTTGCAGGAATATGGGATCGCTGGCGAGCACCCGACGGTCAGTGGATCAGGTCGTTCTCCATCATGACCACCACGCCGAACGCGGTGACATCGCCGGTTCATGACCGAATGCCGGTGATTCTGGCCAGAGAAGATTGCGATCTGTGGCTTGATCCTGGCATGAACAAGGTCAACGTCGTTTCAGAACTCCTGAAGCCCTACGATGCCACGCGGATGCGCTGTTACCCGGTCAGCAACCGGATCAATCATGTGCAGAACGATGACCCCGAGTGCGCTGCGCCAGTGAGGCTTGAATCGCCTCCGCAAGGTCAGTTGTTCGGATAAATTCATCAGGGCCGTCGCCAGGTTGCCGATGACTTTTCCGCTAAGGCTGACCGGGCCATCGTTGTTGCCGCCGGAAGCTGTCCCGGTGACCGTCAGATTGTAGGCCGAAACTTGAGTCAAAAAAATGTGGGGGAGGTTTGAGAAGCTACCAAGACCCGCTGATAACGAAGTGTTCCTTCCTCTCTTTTTGGTCACCGGCTCGGTTGGCAGGATAGTGAGGAAAAGGACTTGCGTCGTTGCCCCCAGCAAGGAAGAGATGAAGGCGTTAACCCATTAAGTGCATCAGCTGGCGTAGCATCCTCATTAGGCTCATTTGATCCCGAAAGAGGCGAACAAACGGGGCAAGCTTGTGTAATCGCCTTGATTACAACAACTACCCGCTACAATCACACGCGGATGCTCTACCTACGCAGCCTCAGTCGCTGTCACAATGAGATCGCCTAAAAGTTCCAGAAATCGAAACGGATCTGGAATGTAGGTGGTTGGGGTTCCGTCTTTCGTTGAAGATCGGGACCTTCGACTCTCTACACCCTACCAGTATCCTTTGAACAACACATAGCAAGGTAGAGACGATTTCCCTTTGGCGGCTGCCAGCACCTTACAGGTGTATGTCCGGCAATCATGAAAAAG
>Ga0306923_10000959_pt1 | contig 24521 bp, 21 predicted proteins | sample sta12Can44000108_FD_203841 | JGI IMG/M metagenome (GOLD analysis project Ga0306923, IMG submission 203841) | Lab enrichment of tropical soil microbial communities from Luquillo Experimental Forest, Puerto Rico - statanox.12C.anox.44.000.108 (v2)... | ecosystem: Environmental > Terrestrial >... | reverse complement strand
GGCCTCGGCCACAAGCTCCGGGTCGCGTCGCTGCGCGCGCGACAAGGACGAGAAGGCCTCCTGGACGGCATCATAGGCAACGTCCATCGCGCTGCGCCCTCGCCCATCGCTCTGCGGGATGCCGGTGAGCGAGACCCCCGGATCGCCGACGAGCTCGCCCCTGTCGCTGAGCGCCAGCGCGACTGAAACAACCCCGGAAAAGCCGAGACGACGCCGGTCGGCGATGGTTCGCTCCTCGGCGCTGACCAGCAGCGAGCCATCCTTGTAGACGCGCCCCGCGGGCACCTCATCAATTTTTTCCGGTCCAGCCGGCGCAAGACGCACGAGCTCGCCGTCGCGGCACACCAGCACCTTCTTCACGCCGGCGCGACGGGCAAGCTCCGCGTGCTGGGCCATGTGGAGCGGCTCGCCATGCACCGGCAGCAGAATCTCGGGACGCACCCACGCAATCATGTCTCTGAGCTCATCCATGCGCGGATGACCGGAGGCATGAACGAGATGAGTGCGGTCGGTGATGACCTCCACGCCCTGGGCAATGAGACCGTTGATCACCCGCATCACCGCCTTCTCGTTGCCGGGAATGGCGCGCGAGGAAAAGATCACACGGTCGCCGCGTGCGAATGCCACATCCGGATGGTCGTCCTGGGAGATGCGCGAGAGCGCGGCGCGCGGCTCGCCCTGGCTACCCGTGCACAGCGCAAGCACCTTGTCGGGCGGCAAATGCCCGTAGACCTCAACGGAGCGAAACTCCCTGACGCCGTCGAGATAACCGGTCTCGCGTGCGACCTGCGCAACACGGTCCATTGCCCGCCCGACGACAACCACCTCCCGCTCGCACATGGCGGCGGCCTGCGCCACGGCGCGCAGGCGGGCGACATTGGACGCAAAGGTTGTGACCGCGACGCGCCTCGGCGCGGTTCGGATCAGCTCGGCAAGGCATTTGGCAACGTCGGCCTCGCAAGGGGAGCGCCCTTCGCGGATCGCATTCGTCGAATCACCAACGAGGACGAGGCAGCCCTCATCGCCGAGCGCCCGCAACTTCGCCTCGTCGGTTGCGGGGCCAATTGACGGGCTGGCATCGATCTTCCAATCGCCGGTATGCAGCACGGTGCCGAGCGGCGTGCGGATGATCAAGCCGTTGGATTCCGGAATCGAATGAGCCATGGAAACAAGCTCGATGTCGAATGGCCCGAGGCGAAAGCGCGCGCCCAGCGCAACCACCTTCACGGGAATATCGGGAGCGCCCGGCTCCCCTTGCCGCTTGGCCGCGAGCAGCGCGGCCGTAAACGGCGTTGCATGGACCGGAATCTGAAGCTGCGGCCACAGATGGATGAGGGCTCCGAAATGATCCTCGTGCGCGTGGGTGAGCACCAGACCGACAATGTTGCGGCGCTCCTCGATCAGATAGCGGATATCGGGGAGAATAATCTCAATCCCGGGGAGATCGTCGCCGGCGAAGGCAACGCCGAGGTCGACCGCAAGCCACTGCCGATGCTGCTCCTGGCCAAACCCGTACAGCGCGAGATTCATGCCGATCTCGCCGACCCCGCCGAGCGGCGCGAAAACCAGCTCATCCGGAGGGCGAGGCATGCTCGTGCTGGGGTCTCAGCCAGGTGTTTCAGGAAGCCCGCCGCCGGGCCTGACCCGCGACCGGTACCCGATGTGGTCCGGCCGGCCTAAAACCGACGCGGCTTGTTTTCCACGGAAAATGCGACCAACTCAAGAAGCTAGCTCGCCATGAACACGTCGGCAGCCGTGATCGTCTCGGTACAACCGTCGGGCGAGCGGAGCACCAGGCGGCCCGCTGCATCGACCGTCTCGAAGCGGCCGGATAATTCGCGATCTGCGATCCGCAAGCGGATGTCTTCACCGATGCCTGCCGCGCGCGCAATCCAGTCTGCGCGCACAGCCGCAAACCCGGCGCCACCGTTCCATTGCGCCAGCCGTCCGATCATCCTCAAAGAGAGCGGACCCATCAGCATGGCCGGCGATGCCGGAATGCCGGCTGCCGCAAGATCGATCGCCGGATATTCGGTGTCCGCGGGATGGGAGGCGCAGTTGATGCCAATACCGATTGCGACCGCGCCATCGCCGCCGCTCTCTGTTTCGACCAGGATTCCGGCGAGTTTCGCCCGGTCGAGCAACAGATCGTTTGGCCATTTTATCGCGACACGCGCCTCGAGGCCGACGGCGATCTCGACGACCGCATCATGGACCGCCAGCGCCGCGACAAGCGACAGCTGCGGTCGGCATGCGGGCAACGTGGGCTTGGTAAGCAGCAGGCTCGCGAACAGATTGCCAGGCTGCGATATCCACGCGCGCCCGCGCCGGCCTCGCCCCGCCGTTTGCCGCCCGGCAACGATCCAGAGCGGTCCGCATTCGCCGCGGCGGGCGCGATTGAGCGCCTCGCTATTGGTCGAGCCCAGCACTTTATGGGTGACCAGACGCACGCCTGCCGCGGCCGCTCTCGGATCGAGCGCGATCATTGCGGAAAACTCAGAACAGCGACCGCGCCGCGGCATTCGCGGCGTCGACCAGCGGGGCCGGATAGACAAAGAACAGCAGATTGAACAAGCCGGTGACCGCAAGCACGGCGCCGAGCTCACGCGGCATCGGCTCCAGCGGTCGCGCCGGCTCGTCAAAATACATGACCTTCACGATCGCGAGATAGTAGTAGGCCCCCACGACGCTGGTGACGACGCCGACAACGGCGAGGGTGAAAAGACCAGCCTTGATCGCGGCGAGGAATACGTAGAACTTGGCGAAGAATCCGGCGAGCGGCGGAATGCCCGCGAGCGAGAACAGGAGCAGCGCGAAGAAAAACGCCATCGCCGGCTTGCTGCGCGCAAGGCCTGCGAGATCGCCGATCTCCTCCACCATATGTCCGTCCCGGCGCATGGCGAGAATGCAGGCGAAGGTTCCAAGCGTCATGGCGAGATAGATCGCAATGTACACGAGCACGCCTTGCACGCCTTCGGGCGTTCCCGCGGCGAGCCCGATCAACGCAAATCCCATATGACCGATCGAGGAGTACGCCATCAGCCGCTTGATATTGCGCTGGCCAATGGCCGCGAATGACCCGAGCGCCATGGAGGCGATGGCGACGAAGACCACGATCTGCTGCCACTGCGCCAATATGCCCGGGAACGCCACAATGGTGGTGCGCACAAACATTGCGATACCGGCAACCTTCGGAGCGGCGGCGAAGAAGGCGGTGATCGGCGTCGGCGCGCCCTCATAGACGTCAGGCGTCCACATGTGGAACGGCACGGCGGAAATTTTGAAGCAGAAGCCGGCGAACAGGAAGACCAGGCCGAACACCAGCCCGATGCTCGGCTCCCGCGCCGCCTTGGCAATGCCGGCAAACGATACGGTGCCGGTAAAGCCGTAGACGAGGGAGGCGCCGTAAAGCAGCATGCCGGAGGACAGCGCACCAAGCACGAAATATTTTAGCCCCGCCTCGGTTGAGGCCGTCGACTCGCGATCGATTGCAGCCACCACATAGAGCGCGAGGCTCATCAGCTCGAGCCCGAGATAGAGTGCAATGAGGTCGGCGGCCGAGATCAGCATCATCATGCCGGTCGTCGAAAGCAGGATCAGTATCGAATATTCGAATCTCTGCTGCTTGCCGCGGGCGAGATAGTCGAACGACATCAGGATTGCCGCCGCCGAGCCGGTCAGCGCGAGAAGCTTGAGGAAGCGCGCAAAATCATCGACCACAAAGCTGCCGCCGAACGTCACCAGCCTGCCGGCCGGGAGCCAGACGACAACAGCGCCGGTTGCGACGAGCAGCACAATGGCCGTCCACTCGGTCCCCCTCGATGCCTTGCCGCTGCGGAAGACGCCTGCCATCAGCAGCAGCATCGCGCCGGCGGCCAGCATGAGCTCCGGCAGGGCTGGCAACAACCAGGGGATTTGAGCCTCCATCGCCGGGCCATCACCTTGCAAGCACGGCGGCGGCCTGCACTGCGCCGACCGCATGATTGTAGCTGTCGAGGAGTTGCGTCACCGAGGCTGCCGACAGATCAAGCACCGGCTTGGGATAGACGCCGAAGGCGAGGGTCAGAGCGACCAGAGGCCCGAGCGTGATGATCTCGCGGTAATCGAGATCCTTGATGGCGGCGAGGCTCGGCTTCGTCAATGCGCCAAAAATGACCTTGCGGTAGAGCCATAGCGCATAGGCCGCGGAGAGGATGATGCCCACGGTCGCGAGCGTTGCGACCCAGGTATTGATCCTGAACGTGCCGATCAAGGTGAGGAACTCGCCGATGAAGCCTGATGTCCCGGGCAGCCCGACATTGGCCAGCGTAAACACCATGAACGCCGCAGCATAGAGCGGCATGCGATTCACCAGGCCGCCGTACGCGGCAATCTCGCGGGTATGCATGCGGTCGTAGACCACGCCGACGCACAGGAAGAGCGCCGCCGAGACGATGCCGTGCGAGATCATCTGGAAGATACCGCCGGCAATGCCCTGCGCCGTTGCCGCGAAAATGCCCATGGTGACGAAACCCATGTGCGCCACCGAGGAATAGGCGATGAGCTTTTTCATGTCCTCCTGCACCAGCGCGACCAGCGAGGTGTAGATCACCGCGACCACGGAAAGCGCGAACACGAGCGGCGCCAGATCGTGCGAGGCTGCCGGAAACATCGGCAGCGAGAAGCGCAGGAACCCGTAACCGCCCATTTTCAGGAGAATGGCGGCGAGGATCACCGATCCGGCGGTCGGCGCCTCGACATGAGCGTCCGGCAGCCAGGTGTGGACCGGCCACATCGGCAGCTTGACCGCAAACGAAGCAAGGAAGGCCAGCCAGGCCCAGGTTTGGAGGCTGCGGGGAAAGCCGTGCCGCAGCAGCGCGGAGATATCGGTCGTGCCGGCGTCCCAGTACATCGCCATGATGGCGAGCAGCATCAGGACCGAGCCGAGCAGCGTGTACAGAAAGAACTTGAAGCTCGCGTAGACCCGGCGCGGGCCTCCCCAAATTCCGATGATCAGGAACATTGGAATAAGGCCGCCCTCGAAGAAGAGGTAGAACACGACGAGATCCAGCGCGGCAAACGTGCCCACCATCAGCGTTTCGAGCACCAGAAACGCGACCATGTATTCCTTGACCCGCAGCTGGATGGGTTGCCAGCTCGCAATGATGCACACCGGCATCAGCGCCGTGGTGAGAATGACGAACGGCAGCGAGATGCCGTCGACGCCCATGTGGTAGGTGATGGTCCCGCCCAACCAGGGCTGCCGCTCGACGAACTGAAACTCCGGCGAGCCAGGGTCGAATCGGTAGAGCAGGATCAGGGAAACGGCGAAGGTGATGAGCGTCGTCCACAGCGCGATCCAGCGCGCATTGCGCCGCTCGGCTTCGCCATCGCTGCGCAACGCAAGGATGAACAGCGCGCCTACAAGCGGCAGGAAGGTGGTAACGGACAGGATTGGCCAGCTCATGATCAGCCCGCCCTGCCGGCGAACATGAACCAGGTGATGAACGCCGCCACCCCGATCAGCATGGCAAAGGCGTAGTGGTAGAGGTAGCCCGTTTGCAACCGCACTGCCCCGCGGGTGACATCGAGCACGCGCGCGGAGACGCCGTCGGGCCCGAAGCCATCGATCAGCCAGCCATCGCCCTGTTTCCACAGCACGCGGCCGAGCCAGAGGGTCGGGCGCACGATGAGGACGTCATAAATCTCGTCGAAATACCATTTGTTGAGCAGGAACTGATAAAGCGGCTCGTGTTGACGCGCGAGCTCGGCGGGCAGCTCGGGGCGGCGCAGGTAGAACTCCCAGGCCACCACAAATCCGGCTGCCATCATCAGCGTGGGCAGCACCGAAACCAGATAAGGGATATGATGCATGTCTTCGAAGATGTGGTTGTCGGGTGCAAATTTCAGCGAATCTCCGAAGAACTGCTTCACGTCCGGGCCGACGAACAGCTCCTGGAACGGAAAGCCTGAGAAGATCGACCCGGCCGCGAGAAAGCCGAGCGGGATCAGCATCACCAGCGGGCTTTCATGCGCGGCCTGGTAATGGTGATGGTCGTACGGGCTCCCGTGGAAGGTCATGAAGATCAGCCGCCATGAATAGAACGCGGTAAGCGCCGCCCCGATTGCGGTCGCCCAGAAGGCATAGAGCGCCATCGGGTTGTGCCCGGCATAGGCCGCCTCGATGATTGCGTCCTTGGAAAAATATCCCGCCGTGAGCGGAAAGCCGGTGAGCGCGAGCGTGCCGATCACCATGGTCCAGTACGTGAACGGAATCCGGTCCTTGAGGCCGCCCATGTGCCGGATGTCCTGCTCGTGATGCATCGCGATGATCACCGAGCCGGAGCCGAGAAACAGCAATGCCTTGAAGAAAGCATGGGTGAACAGGTGGAACATGCCGATCGAATAGGCGCCCGTTCCCATGGCAACGAACATGTAGCCAAGCTGCGAGCAGGTCGAATAGGCGATGATGCGCTTGATGTCGTTCTGCACGAGACCGATGGTGGCAGCGAAGAACGCGGTCGTCGCACCGATGAAGGTGACGAATGTCTGCGCGTGCGGCGCAAGGTCAAACAGGGGGGACAGGCGCGCGACCATGAACACGCCGGCGGTGACCATGGTCGCCGCATGGATGAGCGCGGAAACCGGCGTTGGGCCTTCCATGGCATCGGGCAGCCAGGTGTGCAGCAGGAACTGCGCCGACTTGCCCATCGCACCCATGAACAGGAGGAGGCAGATCACGGTGAGCGCGTCCAGGTCCCAGCTCAGGAAATGAATGGGCTTTCCGACCAGCGCCGGCGCCTGTGCGAACACCGTATCGAGCTCCAAGGCGCCCATCATCAGGAACACTGCGAAGATCCCGAGCGAGAATCCGAAATCACCCACGCGATTGACGATGAAGGCCTTGATCGCGGCCGCGTTCGCTTCGGGCTTCTGGTACCAGAAGCCGATGAGCAGGTAGCTCATCAGGCCGACACCTTCCCAGCCGAAGAACAACTGGACCAGGTTGTCGGCGGTCACCAGCATCAGCATGGCAAACGTGAATAGGGAGAGATACGAGAAGAAACGCGGTCGATGCGGATCGTCCTCCATGTAACCCATGGAATAGAGGTGCACGAACGCCGAGATCGTGCTCACGACGACAAGCATGACCGCGGTGAGCGTATCGATGCGCAGCGCCCAGTCCACCTTGACATCCCCCGACACGATCCAGGGAAACAGCGCGACCCGGCTGTCGTGGTGAAAAAATCCGACATCCACAAAGGCGATCCACGACAGCAGCATGCTGGCGAACAGGAATACCGTGGTCACGATCTCGGCGAAGCGCGAGCCGCTCGCCGGCGGCTGATGCGCCTGCGGCTCGGTGCGCGACGGCGCAGTTGCGGCGTGCGCCGCATGCGCCGACGGTGCGCCGCGCGCATGCGTCTCACCCACCGGCCCCCGCGCATGATCTTCGGCGCCGGCGGCGGGCGTTCCGCCGGAATGGCGTGCGCGCGCCCCGGCGAGCGTAATCAGGGCCGCGATGATCGCTCCAAGGAGCGGCAGGAAGACGATCGCCTGGTACATTGCCTCGAGCCTCAGCCCTTCATCAGATTGATGTCCTGGACCGCGATCGAGCCGCGATTGCGGTAGTACGCGACCAGAATGGAGAGGCCGATTGCGGCTTCCGCCGCCGCAACGGTGAGCACCAAAAGCGCATAGATTTGACCGACGAGGTCACCGAGGAAAGCGGAGAACGCGACCAGATTGATGTTGACTGCAAGCAGGATCAGCTCGATCGACATCAGGATGATGATCACGTTCCTGCGGTTGAGGAAAATGCCGAAAATTCCGATCGTGAACAGGATCGCGGCAAGCGTGAGATAGTGGCCGAGCCCGATGATCATGTCGCTGCCCGCCGAATGCCTCAGAGCCCCTGGCCCGGCCGCACCTTGACGATCTCGATCGCGGTATGCCTGCGGCGTGCAACCTGATCCGCGATGCGCTGGCGCCTGACGCTTGGTTTATGATGCAGCGTCAATACGATCGCGCCGATCATGGCGACCAGGAGCACCATGCCGGCCGCCTGAAAAAAATAGACATAGCGGGTATACAGCACCTGCCCGAGCGCCTCGGTGTTGGGCATCTTGGCAAGCGGCGGAATCGGGGTCGTGATTGCCTGCTGCACATCGGGTGCGATCGTCCAGGTGAATACCACCAGCAGAAGCTCGATCAGCAGAACAATGCCGATGAAGGCGCCGACCGGCAGATATTGCAGGAAACCCTGCCGCAACTCGGAGAAGTCGACGTCGAGCATCATCACCACGAACAGAAACAGCACCAGGACCGCTCCGACGTAGACGATGATCAGGATCATCGCCAGGAACTCCGCGCCCAGGAGCACGAACAGGCCGGCGGCATTGACGAATGCAAGAATCAGGAACAGCACGGAATGCACCGGATTTCTCGATGCGATCACCATGAAGGCGGCGGCGACACAAGTCCCGGCAAAGAGATAGAAAAAGATCGCAGGCAGGATCATCGTTCGCTCATCGATAGGGCGCATCCAGCGCGATGTTCCTGGCGATCTCACGCTCCCAGCGGTCGCCGTTTGCGAGCAGGCGCTCCTTGTCGAACAAAAGCTCCTCGCGCGTTTCCGTCGAGAATTCGAAGTTGGGGCCTTCGACGATCGCATCCACGGGGCATGCTTCCTGGCACAGCCCGCAATAGATGCATTTCACCATATCGATGTCGTATCGGGTCGTCCGCCGCGTGCCATCGTTGCGGCGCGGCCCGGCTTCAATGGTGATCGCCTGCGCCGGACAGATGGCCTCGCAAAGCTTGCATGCGATGCAACGCTCCTCGCCGTTGGGGTAGCGCCGCAGCGCGTGCTCGCCGCGAAAGCGCGGAGAGATCGGTCCCTTCTCAAAGGGGTAGTTGAGGGTCGGCTTGCGCTTGAAAAAATAGCGCATGCCGAGGAAGAACGCCGATACGAATTCACGCAGAAACACGGCGCGGGCAGCCTGATCGAGCCTCATGACGTCATCCTTTGTGCAAAGCCGCGGCGCATCCTCGCGGCCTTGGCGGCGAAACGGCGATCCTGCGGTATCTCCGTCATTTCGTTGCCGCTTCCGCATATTGCCAGAATTGCACAACGCCTGCGACGATCGCGACCATCGCAATCGAGAGCGGCAGGAAGACTTTCCATCCAAGCCGCATGAGCTGGTCGTAGCGATAGCGGGGTACCACGGCCTTCACCATGGCGAACAGAAAGAACATGAACAGGGCCTTGAGCACGAACCAGATGACACCCGGCACCCAAGTGAAGGGGGGTGTCGGAAACGGCGGCAGCCATCCGCCCAGGAACAGGATCGTTCCCATGGCGCACATGGTGGCAATCGCGATGTATTCGCCCAGGAAGAACAGAAGAAATGGCGTGGCGGAATATTCAACAGCATACCCGGCGACCAGCTCGGACTCGGCTTCCACCAGGTCAAACGGCGGCCGGTTCGTTTCCGCAAGCGCCGAGATGAAAAAGACCACGAACATGGGCAGCAGCCTGAGCCAATACCAGTTGAGCAGTCCCCAATCGCCGGCCTGTGCCTGCACGATCGCGGAGAGGTTGAGCGAGCCCGCGCATAGGAGAACCGTAATGAAGACGAAACCGATCGAGACCTCGTACGACACCATTTGCGCCGCCGAGCGCAGGGAGGCGAGAAACGGATATTTCGAATTCGACGACCACCCCGCCATGATCACGCCGTAGATCATGAGAGAGGAGATTGCGAAGATATAAAGTATGCCGACGTTGAGATCGGCAATCGCCCATTCCGCGTTGACGGGGATCACCGCCCAGGCGGAGAGTGCAAGCCCCGCGGTGACAAGGGGCGCGAGCAGAAACACCCCCTTGTTGGCGCCGGAAGGAATGATCGGCTCCTTGACGACAAACTTGAGAAGATCGGCGAACGATTGCAGCAGACCCCAAGGCCCCACCACATTGGGGCCGCGCCTGATTTGCACCGCCGCCCAGATCTTGCGATCGGCATAGAGCACGAAGGCTGTGACAATCAGGAGCACGACAAGCAGAAGCACGCTCTGCGCGACAATGACGATCAGCGGCCACAAATAGCTGGTCCAGAATTCGGCCATGGCACGCGCGTTCCTTCAATCAAGCATCGGCAAGGTCGAGCCGACGCTCGATGCGCTGAAGACGCAGATCGATCCGATCCACTCGGGTGGATAGAGTGGCGTATTGCAGCGCCAGCTCGGCTTGACCGCGCTCCAGATGACCCATCCGTTCCTTCAATTCCCGAATGTCATCTTGTATGGTGTCGAGACGACCATCGATGCGGCGGAGCCGCTCGAGAATGAGATTTTCGACATCGCCGGTCATTCCCCTACTCCGCCGCGCGCAGCGTGCCTCTGTCCTCAGCAATCACCGAGCATTCCGCCATGATGGCGGAGGACCGGGCAATGGCATTGGTGAAATAGAAGTCCTCCACGGCCGAGGCAAACGGTGTGTTTTCCGGTGTTCCGCCGCGCGCTGCTAGCGCCGCGATCTCCGCGGCGGCGTCGGATGAGCTCAATTCCATGCGCTGAAGGTGCGGGTGCGCCTTGAACAGAGCCCGGCGGAGCGCGCCAACCGAATCGTAGGGCAGCCGGCGGCCGAGCACATCCGAGAGAGCGCGCAGGATCGCCCAGTCCTCGCGCGCCTCGCCGGGTGGGAACGATGCGCGGCCTGCCATTTGCGGGCGCCCTTCGGTGTTGACGTAAATCGCGGATTTCTCGGGATAGGCAGCGCCTGGCAAGATGACATCAGCGCGCTGGGCACCTCGGTCGCCGTGGGTCCCGATGTAAATGACGAAGGCTCCCGGTGCGATATCGGTCTCGTCGGCACCAAGAAGAAAGATCACATCGAGGGCCCCGGGCGCTGCCATGGCCTGCGCACCCAGTCCGCGCGGACCTGGCGTGAAACCCACATCGAGGGCGCCCACGCGCGATGCCGCGGTGTGCAGGACGTTGTAGCCGTTCCAGACTCCGCTTGTCCCCTGTTGGGTGGCGATCTGGGCGGCGAGCGAGGCCACGGCAGCCCCGTCCGGGCGCGCCAGCGCGCCCATTCCAACGACCACGAGCGGACGCTCGGCTTTCTTGAGCGCGCCGGAAAACTCATGCCGGCCCGATTTGATGTCTGCGAGCGCGAAGGGGCCGGTGCCGAGGTGGGCGTAGGGATAGGTGAGATCCGCGGCTACGCCGATGAGCCCGATCGGGAAATTGCCCGTGCGCCAGCGCCTGCGGATGCGCGCATTGAGCACGGCGGCTTCCCGTCGCGGGTTTGCGCCGACCAGCAGCAATGCATCGGCCTTTTCGATCCCCGCTATTGCGGAGTTGAACAGATAGGTTGCCCTTCCCCAGGAAGGATCGAGCGCAGCCCCGTCCTCCCTGCAATCGAGATTGGCAACACCGAGGCGGGTCAGCAGATCCTTGAGCGCAAAGATTTCCTCCACCGCAGCGAGATCGCCGGCGATTGCGCCAATGCGCTGCGGCGCAATGCGGTCGAGCCTTGCGGCGACGGCATCGAGCGCCTCCGGCCAGGAGGCCGGGTGCAGGCGTCCGTCCACGCGAATATAGGGCTGGTCCAGCCGCTGGGTACGCAGGCCATCGACGACGTGGCGCGTCTTGTCGGAGATCCACTCCTCGTTCACGTCGTCATTGACACGCGGCAGAATTCGCATCACCTCCCGCCCGCGGGTGTCGATGCGGATGGCCGACCCGACAGCATCCATGACGTCGATCGATTCGGTCTTGCCCAATTCCCATGGCCGCGCGGCGAACGCATAGGGTTTGGAGGTGAGCGCGCCAACCGGACAGAGATCCACGACATTGCCTTGCAGCTCCGACGTCATCGCCTGCTCGAGATAGGTCGTGATTTCCGTGTCCTCGCCGCGGCCAATGGCGCCGAGCTCGGGCACGCCTGCCACTTCGGTCATGAACCGCACGCAGCGGGTGCAGTGGATGCACCGGTTCATGACGGTCTTGACGAGAGCCCCCACATATTTGTCCTCAACCGCGCGCTTGTTCTCGCGATACCGGCTCGCATCAATGCCATACGCCATGGCTTGATCCTGCAGGTCGCATTCGCCGCCCTGGTCGCAGATCGGACAGTCGAGCGGATGATTGATGAGAAGAAACTCCATCACGCCTTCGCGCGCCTTGCGCACCATCGGTGTCCTGGTGCTCACCTCCGGCGGTTCGCCCTTGGGGCCCGGCCGGCAGTCGCGCACCGCCCACGCGCAGGACGCTATCGGCTTGGGAGAGCCTTTGAGTTCGACCAGGCACATGCGGCAATTTCCTGCGATCGAAAGCCGCTCATGGAAGCAAAAACGCGGAATTTCCGCGCCGGCGGCTTCGCACGCCTGCAGCAGCGTATACTCCGGCGGCACCTCGATCTGCTTGCCGTCGACAACGAGCTTGGTCATCGCCTACTCCGCTGCCACCCGCACCGGCTCCGGATGCGGGCTCGCCGTATAGGTGTCGATGCGCCGCTCGATCTCGTGACGGAAGTGGCGAATGAGACCCTGGACCGGCCAGGCGGCGCCGTCGCCGAAGGCGCAGATGGTATGACCCTCGATCTGGGTCGTGACCTCCATGAGCATGTCGATCTCACGCTTGTGCGCGCGGCCCTGCGCCATGCGCGTGAGCACGCGCCACATCCAGCCCATGCCCTCGCGACAGGGCGTGCACTGTCCGCAGCTCTCGTGCTTGTAAAAATAGGAGATGCGGGCCATGGCCGCGATGATATCGGTGGACTTGTCCATCACGATAACGCCCGCCGTGCCGAAAGACGATTTGAGCTCGCGGCATCCGTCGAAGTCCATCAGCAGGCTGTCGCATTGGTGCGCCGGAATGAGCGGCATGGAGGAGCCGCCCGGAATGACGGCCAGCAGGTTGTCCCAGCCGCCGCGCACCCCACCGGCATGGCGCTCCAGCAGCTCGCGCAACGGAGTGCCCATCGCCTCCTCGACGTTGCAGGGCCTCTGCACATGCCCCGATATGCAGAAAACCTTGGTGCCGGTGTTGTTCGGGCGGCCGATCCCGGCAAACCAGGCAGCCCCGCGCTTGACGATGTCAGGCACCACCGCGATCGATTCAACGTTGTTGACGGTGGTCGGGCATCCGTAAAGCCCGACATTCGCCGGGAACGGCGGCTTCAACCGCGGCTGACCCTTCTTGCCTTCAAGGCTTTCCAGCAATGCGGTTTCTTCACCGCAAATATAGGCGCCGGCGCCGTGGTGCACGTAGAGATCGAACGGGAAGGCGTGCACGTTGTCTCGGCCGATCAGCCGTGCCTCATAGGCCTCTTCCACGGCGGCCTGCAGGCGTTCGCGCTCGCGCACGAACTCGCCGCGAACATAGATGTAGCAGACGTGGGCGTGCATGGCGAAGCTCGCGATCAGGCAGCCCTCGACCAGCAGATGCGGGTCGTTGCGCATGATCTCGCGGTCCTTGCAGGTGCCCGGCTCCGACTCGTCGGCGTTGACCACCAGATAATGCGGACGGGCATCTGACTGCTTCGGCATGAACGACCATTTGAGCCCGGTCGGGAAACCGGCACCCCCGCGTCCGCGCAGCCCGGAAGCTTTCACCTCATTGATGATCCAGTCGGAGCCCTTCTCCAGAATCGCCTTGGTGCCGTCCCAGGATCCGCGCGAGCGGGCGCCGGCCAAGCGCCAATCGTGCTGGCCGTAGAGATTCTTGAAGATCCGGTCCTTGTCGCTCAGCATCAGGTGGGCCTGTTTGCGGATGAATCGCCGGCGGGGCCACGGGGAGCGGCTGCGTCGCGAATGTTCGCGGGTGCCTCGGCGTTCTTGGCATCAGCGTCGCTGAGAGGCAAATTCGGCTGCGCGCCCGTTCCTGCATGCGGCGCGGGATCGATCAGCGTCGTTAGTCCGCCGACGGGCGCGGAGAGCTGGCGCTCGATCTGCGGGCCGGGGGTGACCTCCTTGCCGGAAGCGAGATCGTCGAGGATCCGGCGCAGGCTCTGCGGATCGAGATCCTCATAGTAGTCGTAGTTGATCTGCGCGACCGGAGCGTTCACGCAGGCGCCGAGGCACTCGACCTCGATCCAGGACAGCTTGCCGTCGGCACTGACCTCCTGCTGCTCGCCGATGCGCTCGTGACAGAGCTCGATGAGCTTGTCGGCGCCGCGCAGCACGCAGGGCGTGGTCCCGCAGAGCTGAACGTGAAACCTGCCGACCGGCGACAGATTGAACATGGTGTAGAAGGTCGCGACCTCAAGGCCGCGAATCTTCGCCATGCCGAGAAGCTCGCAGACATGCTCGATCGCCTTCTGCGGCAACCAGCCGCCGGCTTGCTCTTGTGCGCGCCAAAGCAGCGAGATGATCGCGGACTGCTGACGACCCGGCGGATATTTGGCGATCTCGCGCCTGGCCCATTCGAGATTCTCCGCCGTGAACGCGAAGGTCGCGGGCTGCACCGCGGGATCGGCGAGGCGGCGAACGGCCATTACCGGTCGACCTCCCCGAACACGATATCCAAGGAGCCGAGGATCGCCGCTATGTCGGCGAGCATATAACCGCGGCAGATGAAATTCATCGCCTGCAGGTGAGCGAAGCCCGGCGCCCGAATCTTGCATTTGTAGGGCTTGTTGCTGCCGTCGGAGATAAGGTAGACGCCAAACTCGCCTTTCGGCGCCTCGACCGCCGCATAAACTTCGCCTGCGGGAACATGGAAGCCTTCGGTATAGAGCTTGAAGTGATGGATGAGCGCTTCCATGGAACGCTTCATCTCCGCGCGCTTGGGAGGCACGATCTTGTGATCCAGCACGGTGACCGGCCCCTGTCCCTCGGCGGTGCGCAGTTTCTCGAGGCACTGCTTCATGATCCCGGTTGACTGGCGCATTTCCTCCATACGGATGCAATAGCGGTCGTAATTGTCGCCGTTCTTCCCGATCGGGATGTCGAAATCGAGCTCGGAATAGCACTCATAGGGCTGTGCCTTGCGCAGGTCCCAGGCAGCGCCGGAGCCGCGCACCATCACGCCGGAGAATCCCCAGGCCCAAGCATCGGCGAGCTTGACCACCCCGATGTCGACGTTGCGCTGCTTGAAGATGCGGTTGTCGGTCAGCAGGTCTTCGAGATCGTCGCAGACCTTGAGGAACGGATCGCAGAAGCTCCAGATGTCGTCGATGAGTTTGCCGGGCAGGTCCTGATGCACGCCGCCCACCCGAAAATAGGCAGCATGCAGGCGGCTCCCGGAGGCGCGCTCGTAGAAGGTCATCAGCTTCTCGCGCTCCTCAAAGCCCCACAAGGGCGGGGTAAGCGCGCCGACATCCAAAGCCTGCGTCGTCACGTTGAGAAGATGCGAGAGCAACCGTCCGATCTCGCAATAAAGCACGCGTATGAGCTGGGCGCGCCTGGGTGGGGCGATGCCGAGTAACTTTTCCGCCGCCAGGCAGAATGCATGCTCCTGATTCATCGGGGCGACGTAATCGAGCCGGTCGAAATACGGGATCGCCTGCAGATAGGTCTTGGCTTCGATCAGCTTCTCGGTCCCGCGATGCAACAGCCCGATGTGCGGGTCCACGCGCTCGACCACCTCGCCATCGAGATCGAGCACGAGGCGCAGGACACCATGCGCCGCCGGGTGCTGCGGCCCGAAATTCAGCGTGAAATTGCGCAGCTCGGGTTCAGCCATGGCCGCCCGCCAATTGCCGCTCGCTCTGCGCGGCCTTGCTCATCTTGCGCGCGAGGCGCGCGTTGAACGTATCCCACGTCACCACGAAGCGCTGATGACGGCCCTCGCCGATCGGATCGGCTCCATCATGCGCCTTGACCATGAAGGTGACGCGAGGTCCCTCGACCGCCGCGCATTCCGCATCGACCGTCACCGTCATCCCGGGAGGGGTCGCCGCCGTGTGGCTCACATCGATATGCACGCCAAGGCTCCCCTCCCCGGCATCGAGATGCGGCGCCAGAAGCTGCATGCAGGTCCACTCCATCAGGCCGACCATGAAGCCGGTGGCGAAAACTTCCGGCATGGCCTGAAAGTCCGCGACTTCGGGATAGAGGTGCGGCACCGTCTTGGTGGTCGGCACCAGATAGCGAAAGCGATGCCGCATTCCGCGCCGCAGCGTCGGCTTCATTGCGAAGGCTCCTGGCCGTCGGCCGCTTTCCGGCCGCCCGGCAAAGCGTAATCGGGACCCTCCCAAGGCGAAAGAAAATCGAAGCTGCGGAATTCCTGCGTGAGCCGCACCGGCTCGTAGACGACGCGCTTCTGCTCATCGTCGTAGCGGACCTCTACAAATCCGGTGAGCGGAAAGTCCTTGCGCAGCGGATGGCCCTCGAATCCGTAATCGGTGAGCAACCGCCGCATGTCCGGATGGCCGGTGAACAGCACGCCGTAGAGATCGTAGGTCTCACGCTCGAACCAGTTGGCGCCGGGAAATACCTCGATGATGGAAGGCACCGGCGTGCCCTCGTCCACCTCGACCTTGACCCGGATGCGCCGATTCTGCTTGGGCGAGAGAAAATGATAAACGACATCGAAGCGGGATACGCGTCCCGGCCAGTCGATCGCGGTGACATCGACCAGGCTCCAGAACTGACAGCGCTCGTCATCGCGCAAGAAGGTCGCGACCTTGACTATGTCGCGCGCCACGGCCGTAAGCGTGAGCTCGCCGTTGGCGACCTTGTGCCCCAGCACGGAGCCCGCCTGCGCGCCCGCGATCGCCTCGCCCAGCTTGTCGAGAGCTTCGTTCATGCGGGATGTCCGCTACCGCTCGATAGTGCCGACGCGACGGATCTTCTTCTGCAGCAGCATGACGCCGTAAAGGAGTGCCTCGGCGGTGGGCGGACAGCCCGGCACGTAGATGTCAACCGGCACGATGCGGTCACAGCCGCGTACGACCGAATAGGAGTAATGGTAATAGCCGCCGCCGTTGGCGCATGACCCCATCGAGATCACATAGCGCGGCTCGGGCATCTGGTCGTAGACCTTGCGCAAGGCGGGCGCCATCTTGTTGGTGAGGGTGCCTGCGACGATCATCACGTCGGATTGCCGCGGCGATGCGCGCGGAGCGAAGCCGAAACGCTCCGCGTCATAGCGCGGCATCGACATCTGCATCATTTCAATCGCGCAGCATGCAAGCCCGAACGTCATCCACATCAGCGAGCCGGTGCGCGCCCAGATGATGAGATCGTCGGCCGCGGTGACAAGGAAACCCTTGTCCGCCAGATGCTCGCTCAGGCCCGTAAAGAAGCTGTCGCTGGCGCCGACGGCCCGGCCGGTTCCCGGATCGAGAATGGCGTTGCCGGGCGGCGCAACCACCGTGCTCTCTAATCCCATTCCAGCGCTCCTTTCCGCCACTCATATATGAAGCCGACGGTCAGAACGCCAAGGAAGATCATCATCGACCAATAGCCATAGAACCCCAGATCCCCGAAGGCCACGGCCCATGGAAACAGAAAGCTGACCTCGAGATCGAAAATGATGAAGAGAATGGCCACAAGATAGAAGCGCACATCGAACTTCATGCGCGCATCATCGAAAGCATTGAACCCGCATTCGTAGGCGGAAAGCTTCTCCGAGTCCGGCTGCTTGTAGGCAACGAGGAATGGAACAAGCAGCAGCACCAGGCTGATGGCGAATGCAACCGCAATGAAGATCACGAGCGGGAGGTAGTACTGCAACAGGTCATTCATGCCCGAGGCCCTGGCGCATGGAACTCAGCCTGCGGCCCGCAACATTCTGCAGGCGCACACGAATCGCCCCCATCGCGACGGAAACCATGGTTACGGACCGCAGCGGCCCTGCCTTAGCGCAGTGCACAATGAGAGGCAAGGCAACAGCCATTTATCGGCTGCGCCGGTCGCAAGCGGGTCGGGAGCGTAAGACGCGCAGCTGGAAAAGATCGAGATCGGCAGCCCCGGATCAGCTAAGTTCCATTTTACCAAGTCCCCCGCTCTCAACCTCCAGGTCCCCTTCGATCCAAAGCACCTGCAACGGAGGCATCATGCAGCGTAAGGTCATGATCTCGTGCGCCGTCACCGGCTCTGCAGACACGCCCGGGCGCAACCCGGCGGTTCCGGTGACACCCAGGCAGATTGCCGATTCCGCGATTGACGCGGCCAAGGCCGGCGCCGCCATCGTTCATATTCATGTGCGCGATCCGAAGACCACCCGACCGAGCATGGACCTTGCGCTCTATCGCGAAGTGGTGGACCGCGTCAGGGCAAGCGGAACCGGCGTTCTCATCAATCTCACCACCGGACCGGGGGCGCGGTTTGTGCCGGGGAGCGAAGATCCGGAAAAGCCCGGACCCGGAACCACCATGAAACGCCCCGCAGAACGCGTACATCATATCGTCGAGCTCAAGCCCGACATCTGCAGCCTTGACATGGGCAGCCTGAACATGGGCCCGCACGTCTTCATCAATACTCCGTCCCATCTTGAAACCATGGCGGTGGCGATCCGCGATGCCGGCGTGCTGCCGGAGCTGGAAGTATTCGAGACCGGGCATCTGCTGCTGGCCAAACGCATGATCGAGAACGGCCACATCAAGCCGCCGGGCATGTTCCAGATCTGTCTGGGCATCTCCTGGGGGCAGCCGGCGACGCCGGAGGCCATGAGCTACATGCGAACGCTGCTGCCGGCGGGCTCGCCGTGGTTCGCATTCGGCATATCGCTGCATCAATTTCCCATGGCAGCACAGGCCGTGCTGCTCGGCGGTCACCCCCGCGTCGGCCTCGAAGACAACATCTATCTCGAGAAGGGCAAGCTCGCTCCGAGCAATGCGGCCCTGGTCGAGAAGGCCGCCAGGATCGTCGAGGTCCTCGGCGACATCGTCGCGACGCCGGCGGACGCCCGGCAAATGCTCGGGATTGCGGCCGGCTAATCCAGCGGCTCTATCTTGACGATCGAGGCGCCGTGATTGCTGCCGGTCCAGAATGTCACCGGGTTGCTCGAATTGTCCACGAACACGCGGCGAATGTTGGTAGTCCGCGGCAGCAGATATTCGACAAACTCGCCGGTCCTGGGATCGAGCCGTGACACGCGGTCGCTGAGCATCGAGCCGGTCCAGGCTTCACCGTTCTTGTCGGTGACCACATCATAGGGCTGCGCCCACGGCGTCGGCAGCACCCATTCCTGCACCTGCTCCGTCCTGGGGTCCAGCATGCCGACGGCGTTCCCGCCATATTCGGCGAACCAGAGGCGGTTGGCTTCATCAACCCGTCCCCGCCGCGGCCGCGAATTGGGGATGGCCGACCGGTACACGGTCAGCTTGCCGCTTCTGGCATCGAGCTTTCCGATATTCGAGGAGGAGAAATCGAGCAGATAGATGTTGTTCTCGTGATCCGCCGGGATGCCGTAAGAGGTGATGGTGCGGTCGTTCGCGGGATCCTTGAACGAGCCGAGATTCTCCCATCGTCCAGTAAGCGGATCGAGCCGCAGGATCTGCGCCCGATCGGAATTCTTGACCCACACCTTGCCATCCACATCGGAGCTGGTCGGGCTTACGAAAGCCTGCTGCGTCGCGTCGGTCTGCCACTCCTGCGGAACCTTCCAGACCTGGAAGCTCTGCGTCTTCGGGTCGAATTTGGCCACGCCCCCCTGATACATCATGGCGATCCAGAGATTGCCGGCCTTGTCCGGCTCGAGATCGAGAGTTCCAACGGGATAGCCGGGCTTGATCACCGGCACAGGAAATTGTGAGACCTCGCCGGTCCGCGGATCCAGCCTGCCCAGGAACTGCTCGCCGAAATGGGAGAACCATACCATCCCCTCGGAATCGACGATGACATCGTGCGGCTGGATCTGCTTGCGCGGCAGATCGTATTCCGTGATGACGACGCGGGTTGCGCGGCCGCTCGGGCGCGGCAAGGTCTTGAGCGGGTAGCCCCAGGTCTCGTCCTTGCTGAGATTGATGGACGCCAGATACTCCGCCAGCGCCTTCACTCCGGCGGCCGCCCCGAGGTTGCGCCGCGCCTCGCCGATCAGCCGCTGCGGATGCTGCGGCGTGCTGCCGGGATAGTACCCGGTCATGCGCTCGAACAGCGCGGAGAATTCCTCGGGGCTGTGGGTGGAGCTCACGATGCGATCGAGATCGTGACAGCCGATACAATTGAGCAGCGCCTTCTTCTGCGTATCGGTTCCGGGCAGGCTCGCCAGCCATTCGGCATTGGTGAGCTGCTTTGGCAGGTTCCTGGTCGGGCGCAACGTGAGGTCAAGCGTGGCGACCGTGTCTGCCGAGACATCGACCGATTGCCCGCCCTCGAGCTCGTAGCCCACGGCGCGAATCGCGATCGTGTAGCGGCCGGGCGCGAGCTTTGCGCTCGGGAAGCCAAACCGGCCGGCATGGTCGCTCGCGACCGTAACGGTCACGCTCGAGCCATCCTTGCGCGCGCTGACCAGCACGCCCTCCATCGCGCCTTCAGCCGTGGAGCCCACCTGCCCCGTCAAGCCCATTGGAGCTTGTGCCGCGGCCGGTACGATCATGGGAGAGATTGCAATCAGCGCGCCGCTCAGCGCGCTCCGGATGTTGTGCGGTTGCATTCGCTGCTCCTCTCGCGCCCTTGCCGGACTGCGCAGCCTGCTTTCACCCGCCCGACGCAGCTCGGGCGCAGATTGACAGGCCGGCAAACCTAGAACCCCACATTACTCCCCGCAAGGCGGTCACGGATGACAGCACCAGCGTGATGGGCAAGGATTACAGCTTGTGACTTGCCGTGCCCCAAAGCGGGAAGCGGCGCGGATCCACGCCAACCGAAGGGCCGTCGGATGATGAATGAGACTGGGCTATTGGCGCAATACGCCGCCACGCTTCGTTACGAGGAGATACCGCTCGACGTCATCAACCGCGCCAAGCAATGTATCGCCGATACGATTGCCGTCATCATATTCGGCTACGAGCTGCCGTGGAGCCGAATGGTGGTGCGCTTTGCCGAAAAAAACGCGCCCGGCGGCAGCAGCCGCATTCTCGGTCCGGGCGGAGCGCGCGTTCATGCGCCCGCAGCCGCGCTCGCCAACGGAGCGCTGGCACACGCATTCGAGATGGACAATCTGACCTGGCCGAGCAGCGGCGTGCATCCCGGCGCAACCCTGCTCGCGCCCGCGCTTGCGGTTGGGCAGGAGCGCGGCATCGGCGGTCGCGAGCTGATCGCGGCGGTGGTCGCCGGCGCCGAGGTGATGATCCGCATCGGACGCGCAACCCAGCACCGCAACGAGAGCCGCGGCTTCCACGCGCCGGGCACCACCGGACCGTTCGGAGGCGCGGTCGCCTGCGGGCGGCTCCTGGGTCTTGATGCCGAGGGAATGCGCAACGCGCTTGGCGTGGCAGGCTCGCTGGCGTGCGGGCTCATGGAATTCGCGCGCGCCGGCAACGGCGCGATGGTCAAAAGGCTCCACCTCGGACGCGCCGCCGAAAGCGGCGTGCTGGCGGCAAGTCTCGCGGCCGAGGGCTTCTGCGCTCCGGCAAGCGTGCTCGAGGGTGAGTTCGGCTTTCTGCGCGTGTTCTGCGGCGAGTTCGACCGCGCGCAGCTCACCCATGGGCTCGGCGAAGCCTACGCAACGCGCTCCATCACGCTCAAGCGCTTCCCTTGCCACATCACCGCGCACACCTCGGTGCAGGCAATCCTCGATATGCGCGCCGAGCACGGCTATGCAGCCGCCGACGTCGAATCGATTCACATCGCCGGCAACGACAAGATGGCCGGGGTGAACAACATCCCCTCCCCTGCCGATATCATGATGGCGCAATACAGCATTCCGTTCTGCGTGGCGCTCGCGCATCTGCGCGATCCGCACAATCCGCGCTCCTTCGACGAGACCGCGGTGCACGACCCGCAGATCAAGGCGCTCGCGCAGCGCGTGAAGATCACGGTTGCCGACAAGCGCCCGACGCCGCTGGCGGCCGATGTGAGCGTCACATTGCGAGACGGACGGATACTCACGCGCGCGGTTACCGGCTTCAAGGGAACGCCGGAGCGCCCGCTCACGCAACGCGAGATGCGGGAGAAGTTTCTGCTGCTGACCAGGCATTGCGCGGCGGACGACATGGGCGAGATGTGCGATCGGCTGGAGGCTCTCGAGCACGAGGTCGATCTCGACTGGATCGGTGTGCGCGCGCAGTAGGATCGGGCAATATGGCCGAGCATGTCGGCGCGGACAACGCGCATACCCGCAAGATCGCGCAATTCGTATCCACGCTGAGCTATGAGCGCATCCCGCAGCAGGTGCGCGAGCGCATCAAGCTCCTGATGCTCGATTCGCTCGGCTGCGCCATCCATGGGGCGCAGCTGGAATGGTGCCGCATCCTGCGCGGCGCGCTGGAAAAGGTGGATGCGACGCGCACGACCTCGGTTTGGGGCACGTCGCTGCGACTTTCCTCGCCGCATGCCGCGCTGGTCAACGGCACGCAGGTGCAGGGTTTCGAGCTCGACGACGTCCATCGCCGGGGCGTCCTGCATGTCGGGGCGGTGACGCTGCCGGCGCTGGCTGCGGTCGCGGAGCGTCATTGCGCGCTCGACGGGCGGGAGTTTCTGACCGCCGCCGTTGCCGGCTACGAGATCGGACCCCGGGTCGGGCTGTGCATGGGGCAGGAGCATATCGGCCAGGGCTGGCATTCGGGCGCGACCGTTGGCGTCTATTCGGCCGCCGCGGCCGCGGCTCGGGGATTGAGGCTTTCGCCGCAGCACACCGTTCACGCGCTCGGAATTTCCGGCACGCAGGCCGCCGGCCTGATGGCCGCGCAATACGGCGCCATGGTCAAACGCATGCATGCCGGACGCGCCGCTCAGAGCGGGCTCTACGGCGCGCTCCTCGCGAGCGACGGTTTCACCGGCATCACGGATGTCTTCGAGGCGCCCTATGGCGGCTTCTGCACCACGTTCTCGCGCTCACAGGATCGCTTCACACTTGCCGAGCTCAGTGCCGGCCTTGGCGAGCGCTTCGAGACGCTCAATGTCTCGCTCAAGTTCTATTCCTGCGTCGGCAGCAACCACACCACGCTCGACGCCATTCGCGACATTCGGCGCCGGCGCCCCTTCGCGCTCGACGAGCTGGATGCCATCGTGGTGCACGCCTCGCAGGTGACCGTCGATCATGTCGGATGGCCATACCGGCCGCAGGGTCTCACTTCGGCGCAGCTCAACCTGCCGTTCTGCGTTGCGACGTTGCTCATCGAGGGCGACGTCTTCGTCGATCAGTTCAAGCCGCAAGCCGTAGAGGACCGCGCCCGCATCGAGCTTTCCCGCAAGGTCAGCATCGTTCACGACCCCGCCATCACCGCGCTCGGCTCGGCGTTCCGCCACAAGGTGCGCGTCGAGGTGAGGCTGCGCGACGGGACAATCGAGAGTGAAACGCGCGAAGCTCCGCGCGGCAGCGAGCAGTCGTTTGCAGCTGCAGACGATATCGTGGCCAAGTTTTGCAAGCTCACGTGTGCGGCGATGACGAAAGAGCACCAGGCGGCGCTCGTCGATGCCGTCCTCAACCTGGAGAAGCTCGCCGACGGCAAGGAGCTGATACGGTTGCTGCGCGCTATCACGCGAACCGATGGCGGGAGCGACGGGGCTCGAACCCGCGACCTTCGGCGTGACAGGCCGCACCAAATTCAAAGGAATCAATGAGGGTTGCAACATTTTCTTCGCCCGAACCCACCCGAAAACCGCGAAAAGTTGCAACCGAAAATCCTGCCGTCGCCCTACCCCCCTCCGGGCCGACGCCGTAGCCCCTCAAAGGTTCTGCCGCCCTTGGGCAAATGAAGCGCCAGGGCCCCGTATGCACTGTGTGTCACCCGCCGCTCAGGCCACCCCTCCTGCCCGGCACTTCACCTCCAGCCGAAGTCCGCCTTGTGACCAGAAGCCCTCAAGTTGGCCGATCCGCTTGCAGCACGTCGATGGCGATTCTTGAATGCGGCGGTGATCGGGCGGTCACCGCCCGGGTCATCGGCAGTGTGGCCGATCTATGCAGCAAGCCGTGCTGGAAGCCGGCTGCGAGGCTGCCTCGATGTCCCCGAAACGCTCGGCGCGGTTATGCGCCCAACGGTATTCACCGCAAGCGGCCATGCCGCGGTACCGAGCAGCGAAACGAACGCGCGGCGATTCACTCGATGACCTATCAAACCGATGACGTCCGTTATTCCAGTGGTCTTCGCTGTGGATGCCAGCAAGCCGGCAGGCTTACGACGCTCGGCTACCTAGGGCCGGGCCCGCCCGAGCCCGACACGCAACGTGTCAACGCGCTAGTGTTGAGGTTGCGCGAACTTGGGTGGATCGAAGGTCGTAATCTCGCCATCGGGGCGTTGATGACCAGCTCGAACCTGCTCGATTGCACTACCGGCAAATCCGCAGGCTTCGCGCCTTTGAGAATGCGGCCGACATAGACCCCGGACTGACGGAAGGCGTCCGTAGTATTGCTGCCATAGCTCATCAGTCCGCCGGCCTCGACATAGGCACGATCCGAATAACTCGCCGGAATACGATGATGCGCTGCCCACTGGGTCAATTGTACACGCCGGCCATTAAACAACGTGCCACTGCTGACGAAGA
>Ga0306923_10000955_pt1 | contig 24537 bp, 15 predicted proteins | sample sta12Can44000108_FD_203841 | JGI IMG/M metagenome (GOLD analysis project Ga0306923, IMG submission 203841) | Lab enrichment of tropical soil microbial communities from Luquillo Experimental Forest, Puerto Rico - statanox.12C.anox.44.000.108 (v2)... | ecosystem: Environmental > Terrestrial >... | reverse complement strand
TGTGAGAAATCCGGACATCATAGGCCCCTGCCGCCACCTCAAGACCGGCGCAGGATACGCGCTCAACAGGAACATATCAAGAACATAACAACCCACCCTGCTTTAACCGGAGAGGGAGGTAGATGATAAACTCGACATAGATGATAAAGTACGCCGGCTTGTCTACGCCGAGCCCGGAGGGCGTTTTGTAAGGCGAAGCGCTTCGGTACAAGTGTTTTCCGAAGGCGAAAATCGCACCCGGTTAGTCTGGATCAACGATTTCCTGCCGAATGAATTTGCCGAATTGATCAGGGCCAACATGGATAAGGCGGTCGTCGTGATGAAACAGACGCTGGAGGCTTCGGCAGGGGATTGAATACATGCGCCTCTTAGATCGGCATGCTGGAGGGATGATTTAGGCGGCAGCTCGCGGGCTGGCGATTGTCGAGTGTCCCACGAATGCCCGCGTTCAGAGCGCGATCATCGTCCTGCAGACCTAAAGCAGGGTCGGCTCTCGGCGCATCCTCGTCGTTGCCGGACGCCCCGGCGAAGGTCCCCTCTCTGAACCCATAGCGGTCCATAAGGCTTGGTGGCGGGAACCACTTTTGATGCCCCAAAGCTGCCATGAGGCGTTGGAGGTTGTGATGATCGGGAGTGCGTTTTTCAGCTTCTCAGGAGAATAGGTTAATGCGCACCCAAACCCAAAAGTCAGGAAGAATTGTCGACCGCCGAATCCCGTTGAACGATCGCAGGATCGTCAGAAGTTTCGGTAGACACCGATTGCCCAGCCAGCGGCGTAGAAGATGCTGGCAATGAAGATGCCCCATTGTCGATGACGGAAGGAGGTATAAAACCAGAAAGGCTGGGTCGCCAAACCGATGACGAAACCCCACCTACTCCCGCTGCCGAGCAGCATTGCTCCGACAGGACCCATGAATATCGCGGATTGGGAGGCGAAATCGAGCCACCCCCCTTCGGCGGGAGACGATGTCTTCGCGATGGCTACGTACTTCGGCCCACGAGCGAGCAACCGACAAAACTTCAGGCCGCACTCCCCAAATGGGTGCCGTCGCACTGCCGGCTGCTGACCGGCGGGTCGCGGATATTTCCGCATTTACCGCGCGGCGCGAGGCGTGTTGGCTTTCTGGCTCGGGATAACGCACCGCAGCCTTTTACACGCCCCACCGGATACCGCGATGTCCCAAGAGCTTTTGAGGATTCGATTGGGCGTCATGCCTCACTCGCTGCGTAGGTATTCGTATCGAGCGGCACGGTGGCGCCGCCGGTAGGGCGCCAAGCAGTAACCCCTCCGACTAACGCCCAAGCGTCATAGGGATAGCGGAGCAGCAGTTTTCCGGGTGTGACCCAGGTCACAGGTCGCTTATCCGACCTCCGCCGCGCTGGCGACCCGGCTCGATCTCACTGCGCTTGCAGGGTGGTGGAAAATGAGGGCAGATTTTGCAACGCCGGAAGTGATCGACCTGGTTCGTCCGGCGCCCGCTCACCAGCTCATTCGGCGGGGGCGATCAGTTTGAGAGATTTGCAGCGCGGCCGGATCGCGAATGAAAATCGTCCCCTTCTCGATGGCAATGATCCCGGCGAGCCGCCACGCCCGCAGTCGTCTGTTCACTTTTTCCCGCGACGCGCCAACAAGATTGCCGAGCTCGCGCTGCGACATGCCTAGGACAACGCGCGCGCCCGGCTGCGGTGCACCGCCAGCTTCCGCGAAGCGAAGTAGGATCTTCGCGATGCGCGCCTCGACATCGAGAAACAGCACGTCTTCGAGTTGCTCGGTGGTCCGGCGCAACCGTTCGCACAGAACGTTGAGCAGCTCGCGCGCTATGACCGGCCGTTCGAGCAGCGGCAAAAACGAACGGCGCGCGACGACCAGCAATTCGCAGTCGGTCATCGCCGTCGCGTCGGCCGTGCGCTCCTTGCCGTCGAGCAGCGCGATCTCGCCGAAAATCTCCCCCTCGTTGATAATGTTGAGGATGAGCTCCTTCCCGTCTGAAGACGGAGCCCTGATCACAACCCGGCCCCGCAGCACCGCCATCATGCTGCTGCCAGGATCGCCCTTGCAGACTATCTGAGCGTTGGCGGCGTAACGACGGGTCGCCGCGTACTTGAGGATCGCGTCTATTTCGTCATTGGGCAACCGCGCAAATATGGGGCTGCGCCGGAGGATTTGCCGTCGTTCTGGTGTCGCCCCGACCAATCGGCCACCTCTCTCGAAACGACCGCCGCTGACGAGGAGAGGTTAGTCGTCTTCCACTCGTCAGTCTCTGCCGAGCGCCGATGGCCCGGTTAACGGCAGGAAGGCGCCGCATCGCCGAGCATCTTAAGCACCGGTTTGGACGGCAAACCACCCGCGGCAGAATCGTTTGCTGATCAGCCGGGCAGTGTGAGCTAGTTCACACTTGAACTAGAAAGTGTGAACTAGTTCACACTTGAATTAGAAAAGGTCGCCTACCGAATGTCCCATGCGCCCGGAAACATCCACAGGCGCCGTTTGCCTCCCTGCCATGCTACTCCCCAGCTCGCTGGGTCCCTTTGAGATTGCCGGCATGGGATTGTGTATGTTCTCTTTTATGGGTCAAGGGCAGCCGATGAGCGCGACACCCGAGATCGCTCACTTGCCGCCATCGCGACCGCTGGTCGCTCTTGACGCTCGTGCCTTCGTCGGGACCCCGTGGGGTATAGGTGCCCGGCAGGCAGCCTAGGGCGGCAAGGAAGTTATGTCACACGATGGTAGGGAATACGCGGGGCGATGATGCGGGGACCCAGATTGACCCGGGTGATTGCCACGAAAGCCTGCGCACGACCAAGCTCTACGACCGCACCAACGACGAGATCACGCTCGATGGAGCCAGTCGGGATCCCGCGCGGCCGCGATGGCGGCCGAGCAGCAATCCACTCGTGCTATTATGCTATTATCTCCTTTACTCATTGACAAATACCTCATATTAATGATATCTTCGCAACGATCTGGATCGCGTCACGCGACGCCGCCTCCGCGAGTCATTTTCGCTCAAAAACAGCGGGAGAATCGCAGCAGAACAGTGGGCGCCACCGCTTTTCTTGCCGGCGTCAAACTGTCGGCGGTCCAGGATTGCTGTGGAGCAACGACATGTCGATAACTGATAATGTGCTGCAAAAAACAGCAAAGACAGCGAGCGGTGGCTCGCATGATCGTGCCGTCAGTCCGGCCGAGATCGTCGTTGGCGACCGCCTGCGGGCACTCCACCGCGAGAGCGTCGAGCGGCTAAAGGAATCGATTTCCAAGATCGGTCTGAAGACGCCAATTTCGGTTCGATCGAGCGAGCAAGGTTGGACGCTCGTCTCCGGTCGTCATCGCTTAGAGGCGTGCATCGAGCTCGGGATGAACGAGATCCCGGTTGTTGCGGAGACGGGCTCTGAGCTCGAGGCTCGCCTTTGGGAAATTGCGGAGAATCTGCATCGTGCCGAACTGACCGCATTGGAACGGGCCGAGCACATCAGCCAATGGATCGGGCTAAGGGGCGAGAGGGGTGAGGGTCGGCCTTACGATCAAGCCGGTGACAAACTGGGCCAAGTTGGGTCGGTTTGCGAGTTGGATAGAGCTGCGCAAGCCGCGCGGCCCCCCGCTCAGGGCGGACGCGGTCGCGAAGGCGGCGTTCGAGCCGCGGCTCGTGAACTCGGCATCTCGCGAAGCGATGCTCAGCGCGCGGTTCACCGTGTCCACCGCATCGAACGAGCGGTGCGCGACGCGCTTCGCGACATGCCGGAGATCGCCAATAACGGGGCTGACCTCGATGCGCTTGCGGCCTTACCGGCGGAGCAGCAAGCCGCCGCGATTGCCGCGGTCAAGAGCGGTGGGGCGCCGAAAGTGCGCGTCGCGGTCGCGACAACTGCCCAGCCAACCGGGTGTGCGGTCGCTAATGCCGACAGGCTGCTCGACACCATCCTGGAACAGATCCGACGGCTCGGCCAGGAAGACCGGGAAAGGCTGTGGGACGCCCTTGCCGATCAGTGGCACGAGGAAATCAGCCGAGCGTTCACCTGCCACCTTCCCCAGCGCCCTCGGCCCGCCGCGAACGAGATTGCCGAGCCCCTAGCGGCATCGCGGCCTATCATCGCGGAGGGCGGCAACAAGACCGAGGAACTGTGGCGGCGGGAGGCGCTGAGCGCCTACGCCACGCCGAGCCATCCCGATGTCGGGGGCGGCCCGGTGCAACCGATCAACGGCCCGTTCTGTGAGCGGGTTTATGCGGTGGGCAGTGTCGAATGGGCGGAGCAACAGCGGCGGCGCGCAAATGGCGATTGACGGTGCCGAGCTCAGGCGCGAGGCAGAAATGCCTCGTGTTCAGACGCTGCGTGTCGCGGCCGCTCGAAGCGCCGGGTTTCAATCATTAGGAGAAATCGCGCTGCAGATTTGCTGCAGGTGCAGCGGCAAGTAACAATCGACTCAAATCAAGGTTGCAGCCGGCGACCCTTGGAAGTAGGTGTTTTTTGAGTTGGTCTCAGCGGACGCAGGCCGGAGATGAATACGTGCTGTATCGATGCTTCGTCGGCACGCAGAAACACAAGGTGTAGATGATGGACCAAAATCGAAAGACCCATCGTTAGGTTCGTCGCCCTTCTTGCGATGGTGGTCGAGCACGCGGCTTTTGCCGCAGAGCCAGCCAAGCTTTCATCGACGGTCTCGACCGCCTCGATCGAAGCGGCAATCGAATTACCGCACCGCTTGCCCCTCGCGTTGCGGAGATTGTCCGTCCGGGGGCGTAAATAAGAGATCGACCACGGCGGTCCGCATCTGCATTGTCGACGCACAAGCGAAAGATAGGCCTCGCACGCCAGCCGCCTTCAGCGGGAGTTCCGTTCGGTCCCAGCAGCACGGCATGCTCGGCGGCCGTCCTTGGCGATGAGAGGGATTGAACGCCGAAACTTGGAGCAGGGAATGTTTTATTGACATCAAGAATATTGTGATAACAGTACGATGGGGTTGGCCCCAAGGAGGCGGCGTCCTGGGACCGGCTGAGAGGAATCACAGAGGGAGCAACTCAGCTTATTCCGATGCCGAGCATAATTGCTCTTATCTCAATAAGAAGACCACCCATGCCTTGCCTGAATCGCGAGTGCAACATCAGGTAGAGCGGGCCCCGAGGCTCGATCGCCTGGAGCTGCGCTCTGGCGATGCACCGCGCCGGAGCCGAGATCGCGATGACCTATCTCAATCGAAGGGGCGTCCCGATGTCGGACCGTTGGAAGGCAATAGGGGCGCCGCTGGGCCGGCGGCCATTTCAACCTGGAGGAGAGATTTTGCTGCGGATTTGGTGCAGATGCAGCAACAGCCGATCTCCTATACAATTTATATTGTAGCTGGCCGCACCTCGCGGGCTGAATGCGTATCGACCGGTGGGGCCGGCGAGCCGAGCTGGAGAAGATCCTTGCCGTTCATATGCGGGGCCCACCGTTATGATTACGCAGCGCCCGCGGGGTCGAGGTGAAATGTCAAGCTCATTGGTGTCATGTCACCAGGCGCGGATCGACGGAGCGCGAACACGGGTTTTGGTGGTGAGATGAGGAGGGGATCATGTACGCGCTGAACGGGCGGGTCGGGCTGGTCACCGGTGGCGGCGGTGGCATCGGGCGCGAGATCGCGCGCCGGCTGGCGCGCGAGGGGATGGCGGTTGCGGTGCTCGACCGCGACGGCGCCGCCGTCGAGGCGACTTCGGTGGAGATTGGCGGTCTCGCGGTGACGGCCGATGTAACGTCGCAGGAAGAGGTTGGCCGCGCCGTCGACGCCGTCCTCGCCCGCTTCGAGAAGATCGACCTTCTGGTCAACAACGCCGGCGTTGCCTGGATGGGGCCGGCGCTTGAGACGCCGCTCGAGGCCTTGCAGGCGATGCTGCGGGTCAATGTCGAGGGCGTGTTCATCGTCAGCCTCGCGGTGCTGCCGCACATGGTTGCGCGGCGCTCGGGATCGGTCGTCAATCTCGCCTCGTGGGCCGGCAAGACGGGCCCTGCTTTCTTCGCCGGCTACAGCGCCAGCAAGTTCGCGGTGATCGGCCTGACTCAGGCGCTGGCGCGCGAGATGGCGCCGCACGGCATCCGGGTCAATGCGATCTGCCCGGGGATCGTCGTCGACACGGCGATGCGCACCGCGATCGAGGCGCAACAGCGACGCTACGGGCTGCCGGAAACTGCCGAGCGGGAAAAATCGATCCCGATTGGGCGCGTCTCGGTGCCCGATGACGTGGCGCGGGTCGCCGCCTTTCTCGCCTCGGACGAATCGGCCTACATTACCGGTGAATCGATCAACCTCTCGGGCGGTCTGCTGATGGATTGAGGAGGGGAGCGCTAGATGCTCCGGCTCACGCGCTCGAGGCGGAGTGATCAAATGCTATACGTAGCCGATGATGACGCTTGGCGACCATCGATCAAGGAGACCGGACATGCCGAATCCAACCTTTGAGACCGCGCTGATCGTCGGCGCGGGGCGCGGCCTGAGCGCGTCCCTCGCGCGCCTCTTCGCCGGCGAGGGTCTGCATGTGGCGCTCGCAGCGCGCGATGCCGAAAAGCTCGCCCCGCTGTGCGCCGAGACCGGCGCCAAGGCTTTCGCCTGCGACGCCGTCGAGCCCGATCAGGTGGCGCGGCTGTTCTCGGCCGTCGAGGCAGCGATCGGCGCGCCCGACGTTGTCGTCTACAATGCGAGCGCGCGCGCCCGTGGTCCGGTGGCTGAGCTGGTTCCGGCCGAGGTCGAGCGGGCGATCATGGTCAGCGCATTCGGCGGCTTCCTCGTTGCGCGAGAGGCCGCATCCCGCATGGTGCGCAAAGCGCACGGCGCGATCCTCTTCACCGGGGCCTCCGCCAGCGTCAAGGGCTACCCGCTTTCGGCGCCGTTCGCGATGGGCAAGTTCGCGCTGCGCGGCCTAGCCCAGAGCATGGCACGCGAACTCGCCCCGCAAGGCATTCACATCGCCCACTTCGTCATCGACGGAGCGATCCGCAACCCGGGCCGCGTCGAGCCGGCGGACCGGCCCGACAGCATGCTCGACCCGGACGCAATCGCCGCCTCCTACCTCGGTGTGCTGCGACAGCCGCGCTCGGCCTGGACTTGGGAGATAGAGTTGCGGCCGTGGGTCGAGCGGTTCTGAGGCAACGGGACCGCAATTCCGCAGCCGCCAAGTCGGCGATCGCGGCCCGCCCGAAGGGTCACGTCCTTTGGGTCTGGAGCGCCTTCGCGGTCTTGCTGACGCTATCGGCAGTGCCGGTGTTTTCGACGGTGCTGCCGCCGCTGGTGGATTACCCGAACCATCTCGCGCGCATGCATCTCCTGGCCGAGGGCGGCGATGCATTCTACACCGTGCATTGGGCGGTGCTGCCCAATCTGGCCGAGGATCTGATTGTTCCACCGCTTGCGCGGGTACTTCCGCTCGACATCGCGGCGAAGCTGTTCTTGGTAATGATCTTCGCCCTGATGGCGGGCGGAGTGATTTGGCTCAACCACGTTGCCATCGGGGGCTGGCGGCTATGGCCGCTGTTCGGTTTCCTCTTCCTCTACAACCGCATCTTGTTGTGGGGCTTTGTCAACTACCTCTTCGGGATCGGTATCGCACTCGGCGGAACGGCGCTGTGGCTGGCGCTGGAGGGGCGGCGCTGGTGGGTCAGGATGCCTTCATCGTCGCTCGCGGCGTTCGCGTGCTTCCTCAGTCATATCGCCGCCTTCGGCTGCTACGCGCTGGTCATCCTCGGCGTCGAAGCCTTGCCCGCTGTGGCCGAATTGCGCGCCCGCCATTGGCGGGCGCTCGGCCGCAGGATCGCCATCGCCGCACCGCAATTCGTCGCTCCGGCGGTGCTCTTGCTCGGCGTTCGTCACGACGCGCCAAGCGGGACCGTCAGTTATGCCGGGCTCTGGCGCAAGGCAGATCTGCTGTTCAGCGTGTTCGACAATTACGACCGCGCATTCGACCTCGCCTGCTTTGCCATGTTTCTTGCCCTTATCGGCGGGCTGGTATGGGCGAGACGGCTCGATATGGGTCCACGGCTGGCCACAGCGGCGGGGATCGTCTTTGCGGCCTATCTGTTGCTGCCCAGCCAGATGCACGGCGGCTCCGGTGCCGATCACAGGCTACCGATCACGTTTTTTTTGCTGCTCATCGCTGCGAGCGCGCCACGCTTCGGCAGTCGGCGTATCGCTGCCGCAGTCGGGATGGCGGCGGCATCGATCCTGGTTATCCGCTTGGGCGTCATCGAGCGTGTCTGGCGCGAGGCCGACCGGATTTATTCGGCCGATCTTGGCGGCATCAACGCGCTGCCACGAGGCAGCAAACTTGCGATCGCCCAGCCACCGAATCTCTTCCACGTCGTGCCGGTGCCGGAGGTCCATCTCCCGGTCCTGGCGATCCCGCGTCGCGAAGCCTTCGTGCCGACTCTATTCGCCATTCCCGGCCAGCAGCCGGTGGCGCTGAAGCCGGCCTTCACGACGATCGCCAAAGCCGCGCAGCCGCAACAACTATGGGCAATCCTGTCTGACGGCCAAGCAGCGGACCGGGACTCTCTGCCCGCGGTGCTCGAACGTTTCGATTTCGTCGCGTTTACCGACAAGCAACCAATTCATTTGCCGCCAAACCGCTGTCTCGTGCCATTTTTTCTGCGGTCGACCTTTCAGATTTTTGCAGTCAGCCGCGATCTCGACTGTGCTGGCCCCACCGGCTAGCTGCGGAAGGGTCACGACCGTCGGCAGAGCGGACCCCACGACAGGATTTCCTGCCATCGCCGGTCGGCCGCATGCGCCGGATAGGGCCACGCCGCAAGCGGCTGCCATCCGTCAGGGCCATCCCGGAGCAGCACCGCCTGCGAGGAGGGCAAGTCCTCCCGCCTCTCAGGCACGCACGATATGAGAGCCAGGCGATAGCCCAGCCGGGCTGCCTCGTCGAGCGTGGCCGGATCGGCGGTGTTGCGGCGCAGCAGTTCGAGCCCTCGACGGCGCGGCGGGGTTTCGGCGAGAACGCCTGCGATCATCGTGGCGACGGTGTCGTTGTCGCCGGGCAGCAGCAGTGCCAGTCGGTCGCCGTCACTCAAATAGGCTTTCAGGTTATTAGCGAGGCTTCGGACGAGCGGCTGTGGCATGTCCAAGTCGAAACGTAGACGGTAGACATACCCGAGAGGCGCCAGCACAGCGCTCACCAGAGCGAGTCGGCCGACCACCCGCGCCCGCCGCCCGACCAGCCACTGCCCCAGTCCGAGATCGCGCGCGGCGAGCGCCAGGGCGAGTACCAGCACGAGAGTGAGATGAGTGTTGTAGCGAAAGAAAGAGTGCGCCTCGATGCTCATCTCACCGGAAAATAGACCGATATAGGTTAGTAGGAGGAAGCCGTTATAGAGCGTCAGCAAAGATGCGTGATAGGCCAAGAGGCGGGTTGTACGCGTCCAACCCTGCCACCGCCACAGCACCGGCCAGGCGACCACGGCCATCGCGGCGCAGCCGAAATATACGGCCTTCCCGGCGACCGCGCGACCCGCGCTCTCCAGGATCTCTGGCACCTTCGCCCCGTTCCATTGCGCAAAGGGTAAGGGCTTCAACTCGTCGACACCGGCGACAAACACGTGATAGCGCCAGAGGGCATAGAGTCCGAGCGAAGGAATTAATGCCAGCCCAACCAGCCGCAGCATGCTGCAGAGCTGCCGCCCGTTCTCTGTCCAGCTCACCACAGCCGCAGCACCGGCGCTCGCGGCGACAAGCCCGATTCCGGATTGCTTCGCATTGACCATGGCCGCAAGGACTAGGCCGATCGCCGGTGCCGCGCCGGAGAGCTGCCGGCCGGCTGCGATCTCACTTTGCGCCGACACGAAAAGCCACGCGGTCATGGCTGCCGTGGCCGCGAGAGCAGTCTCGCCGTACGCCGAGAGGTGAAAACGTGGCACGAAGCCTGGATTAAGGAGGGTAACGAGCAGCATACCGCCGGCAATAATACCCCACGAGAGGACGGCATCCGCGGCGAGGAGCGGCATTGCGAGGGCGCGGGCGACCAGAAGTCCGACCGAAAGCAGAAGCAGGGCATTGATCAGCGACATGCCCGCCGCTGGATAATTCGGCCACGCGAAGCTGCCGAGATAGCTCAGGAATTGTGTGTTGTAAGGCGCTGCCGGCAAATACGAATAGCTGGGTGGCGAGGCCGCGGTCGGCAGCCGACCCCAGTCGACAAGATAGAACGCGTTCGGCAGGAGGTTTAGCCAGGTATCTGGCTGGGACGGTTGAATTGGTGCCATGACGAGCCAGAAAATCAGCGTCACAGGAACGACCCGCCCAAGGGTCTTCCATGTTGTCGGGCTCGGCCAGCGATCTCGGAGAGCCGGCACGCAGAGTGCCATTATGACAAAGCCCGCCGCCGGGATCACCAGGCTGAGCGGGACCATGACACCCCACATCGAGAGAACAAGGCAAAGCGCACCCCATCCGATCCCGATCTGTATCTCGGGCGGCATGCGCCGGCCCACGAACGCCGCGCCGGCCAGCATCAGAATGACAGCGATGCACCACGTCGTGGCAAGACCGAGGAGATCTGCGAGATGGGGTAGGTACTCGGTTGTCAAGCCCAAGTACTGCTGTTGGTGGGACTTGGGCTGAGAGGTCGAAAAGGCTTCAGACGGTCGGCTGCATGCATCACTTGCGCAAATACGCGGTCGACCAGAAGATCATCCAGCCGGGGGCTGGTCAGGACATGAATTTCGCGTCCGCGCGGCGCGCACCGGCTCGGCTCGGAAGCGTCGGAGAACAGGACGATCACAGGATGCCCCCCGGCTGCCGCGATATGTGTTGCGCCGGTGTCGTTCCCAACAGTGAAAGCGGCCGCGTCGGCAAGATCGGCCAGGCTGGTAAGCCCGGTGCGGCCTACGAGGTCGATCGCTTCGGGGCAAGCTCCACGGATTTCGGCGGCGAGCGGCTCCTCGCCCTGAGCGCCGATGATCACCGGTAGAGTGCCCGTGGCCTTGAACAGGCGCCGGGCCAGCTCACCATAGCGCCTCGCCGGCCAACGCTTTTCTGGATGGCGCGGGGAGGAGCCGGGAATCATCAAAAAGTAGGCGAGCCGCTCCAGCCCATGCGGCAAAGCCAGGGAGGATCTCCCGCAGGCAGGCAAGGGTGTCGGGTAGATTCCGGCCATCAGCAGCTGTTCTGCCTGCTTGTCGATGGTGTGTTGCGGATCACGCCGCAAATTGGCGTGCGGGTGCGAGCAATGCCAGGCGATTCCGGACCATTGCGGCGGCGGATGGGCGGGTAGGAACAGCCACGAGTAAAGGCTTGAACGATCCGATGTCTGAAGATCATAAACTCGGTCGAAACGACCGCTACGCAGGACGCGACGGAGCGCGGCCCAGCTGGCCAGCTCGAAGAGCTTCGGTCGGTTATCGATGGCGATCTTGTCAAAGAAACCGCTCTGCTGTGCGAGCGCGGCGAATGCATGGGTCGTCAATAGCGTGATCTCGTCCGCGGCATGGTGCCGCCGGATGGCCGCTGCAGGCCCAAGCGCCTGGACGAAATCTCCGAGGGCGCTCAGCTTGATGACGAGGATCTTACGCCCCGCCGATGACCGCGGGCGCCCCACGAGGCGCGGCCGGCGTGCCGCCAGTGCATCGAGTTCAACAAAATCCGAGAACTCCTCGAAAGCTTTGAATACAGCCGCGTGCTTCTCCAACTCGACAGCACCAATGCTGGCGAGAAGACTCCCGACGACGCGGTGCGCCGACGCGACCGCCGGCGTTTGGCAAGAGTTGTGCCGCATCCCTATGGCCGTCGCGAGCCCGGCAGACGAGAGGAGGATCCACGACCGAAAGCGCCACCGAATGACCGGACGGATGGCAACGTGGGAGACACAGACGGTAAGGCCAGTCTCAGCCGGTTTGAACCGCCGGTACAGGTACGAGAGATCGCCGGCGATCGTGTAGCGGTGATCTCGTTTCCACCGCGCCTCGTTCCAGGCGAAGAACGCGTTGAGAGGCGTTCCGGCGGGGAAATCGTCGGCACCCAGCGGCGGGCGCAAAATAGCGGGACTGACAGCCGTCATACAACTTGGCCGCTGCTGACCGCGAGCAGGGCGTCTTCTAGCATTCGGGATTGGGCGACCGCACTAAAGCGCTCGGTCGCCGCCGCCCGGGCGGCGAGGCCCATCCGGCTGCGCAATGCAGGATCGCCGAGCAGCCGCCGGGCAACCGTAGCAATCGCCGGCGGATCAGCCGGGGGGACAAGGAAGCCGGTGTTATCGTGCTCCACCGCCTCGGCGATCCCAGCGATGTTCGAACCGATAATCGGTATCGCGCATGCCATCGCCTCGAGCACCACGTTCGGCAGCCCCTCTGAATCACCGGTCTGGGCGGCTACACTCGGGACACAGATCGCGAGCGCGCCCTTCATGACGCGCCGCACCTCCTGGTTCGGAAGCCAGCCCAGAAATCGCGCGCGCGTCAGACCGGCGGCCTGGTGCTTCACCACCTCGGCCATCGGTCCGTCGCCGACCAGGACCAGATCCACTGCGGTACCCTCGCTCTCCAAAGCCCGCATGGCGTCGAGAAGATGCCCGATCCCTTTTTTTTCGACGAAGCGGCCGACGAACAGCAGATAGGGTCGCTCCGCGGGCCGCTGAGAACCGCCATCCGCTTCGGGCTCTATACCGTAGCGGATGACCTTCAGCTTCGCCGCCGGAAAATTGCGGGCGAGCAGCGCTTCGCGGATGTGCTCCGCAACGCAGATGATCAGCGCCGCCTCCCGCTGCAATGCTTCACAGCGCCGTTGGAAGATTGTTGGAACGAGCTGTTTGCGGTAGTGCCCGTCTTTGGTTGCGTCACCTCCATGGAAGGTGACCACCAATGGGAGCCTCAAGGCGCGAGCGATCGGCAACGCCAGCGCGCCCCCGCGGCCGAAATGCGCATGAATCAGCCGCGGCCTCAGCATCGCGAGATCCGGCGCCGGCGGAATCCGGCCGAACTGCTTGAACAGGAGCCGGTCGAGCACGCCGGCGGCGCTGCGCCGGCCGAGCAAAATCGGTTCCGCCCCGAGAGCGGGCAGGCCGACATCCTTCCGACAGCCGATCCAAACCGGCGCCAGACGGCGAAAGCCGATATACTGTCGACGTAGGAAATGGGCCTCCGAGCGCGGGACGATACGGTCTCGATAGACGAGCAGCGCGCTGCGGTCGGTCAAGCCTGCCTCCTCACGCCTTTAACGATATCGTCTCTCGAGTTGGCGCTGCAGACTGCCGTGTGGCGCCGGTCGGCCTCGTACCAGAGCCGGTGGCTCTCGTAAATAGCGCACACAATCTGGCAACGCATCAGTTTGAATTCGCCGTCGATGCGCTGGACCTCCCGCGGGCGTTCCACCTCCGAGCAAGTCTATAATAGTCGCTCGGGATGCCGCCAACCGCAACAAATGGTTGGGTCGGTGATCGATCGTCGCTGCATCAGCAGCAAATCTGCAGCAAAGACTCTCCTTTAGGTTGAAGCGCCCATCCGGCCAGCGCTTTTAAAACGCTTGGACATGTCCACCTCTTAGGTCCTGCCTCCGTCGCACGCCTAGGCTCGGCTATAAGCCGGAAGTCTGTAATATGAATTAGACAATTCTATGATAATGTTAGTATAGAAATGGACGATCTCGCACGTCCCGCTGATCGACCGGCTCGATCGACAGCGCGCCGAGAGGCTCGCGCATTCGCTCTTTCGAAGCGATGCTGGATTAAGGCATCGTGGCGCGTTTCTGAGAGCGCGCGAGACCACGATGTTCAAAGCCGAGGCCTGCTGGCTCCGTTGCGCGCTCGACGCATTCCCGCCCGAGCGCCTCTCGCCGCTGCTCAACCTCGGGAGCAGTTCGGCCGAAGTGCGCGAGGGTATCCAACCCTGGATCGAGGATCAGGTATTCCTCCCATTGCGCGCCCGCAACGTCGAGGTCGTCCACGTCGATATGCGCGAGCTGCCAGGGGTCGATGTGCAAGCCGATCTGACCGATCCCGCCGACCTCCGGCGCTTGCGTGCGCTTCGGCCACGGGCGCTGCTCTGCTGCAACCTCCTCGAGCACGTGATCAAGCCCGATCGGCTGGCCCGTCATTGCCTCGGCCTGGTGGCGGCAGGCGGGCTCCTCTTCGTTACGGTACCCTTCAGCTATCCTTACCACCGTGACCCGATCGACACGATGTACCGACCGAACCCGGCGGAACTCGCCGAGCTACTGTGTGGCACTCGCTTGCTGGATAGCACGATCCTTAGTACCGGAGTGTCGTACCGCGACGTAGTGCGCGAGCGGCCGTGGGTCCTGCTGCGTCATCTCTGGCGCTTGCCTATCCCTTTCCTGTCCTTCGAGAAGTGGAAGCGCTCGATGGCGCGGCTCTACTGGCTCGCCGCCGAATATCGGATTACCTGCGCGGTGTTCGAAAAGCTCTAATATCGGATCACGCTATGCTGTGGCGACCCTGTCGTGGCGATAGTCGGGGAATTGAGGTGTGAACCAGACGCCTTTCAACGAGCTTGCCGGATGGGTGACGGAAGCGGGTTTGATCGGCCGCACCGAAAGCGAACTGATGGTCGGTTTCTGCCGGCGCATCATCGACGCCGACGTTCCGCTGGCCCGCGCCCTTGTCGTTCTCGATACTTTGCATCCGATTTACGAAGGCCGCGCCTTTCGCTGGCGCGCCGATGCCCCCGAGACGGTCGAGGTACTCGATTATGGGCGGACCGAAGGCGAAGCAGCCGAAATCTGGCGGCGCAGCCCGTTTTTTCACCTGCTGGAGTCGGGCGGGACCGAAATGCGGCGCCATTTGGCGGCCGGTGACCCAGCCGATTTCCCCTCAATTGCACAAGCCCGTGACGAGGGCGCTTCCGACTATCTCGTATTCGTCCACCGCTTTGCTGCCGAGGCCGTCATCGGCGAGATGGATTGCGTTTATTCAACCTGGTCCAGCGATGCACCTGATGGCTTCGCCGAGGATGACGTTACCGCGCTGAGACGTCTTGCGCCGTTTCTCAAACTGGCCGTCAAGTCAGCCGCGCTCGCCCGGATTGCCGGGACGCTCGCCGAAACCTATCTCGGCCGCGACGCCGGTCGGCGGGTTATGAGCGGTCGGATCGTGCGCGGCGTCGCCGAAAAGATCGGTGCGGTGCTGTGGTACAGCGATCTGCACGGTTACACCCAAATTTCTGACAATTCGCCGCCGGAGCAGATCATCCCGCTCCTCAATGACTACGCCGAAGTAGTCGTGTCCGCCGTGCACGGTCATGGCGGCGACGTGCTAAAGCTGGTTGGCGACGGCACCCTCGCTATTTTCCCTGCCGATAATCGCGAAGAAGCCTGCCTCGGAGCGCTAGCTGCCGCGGTACGAGTGCGCAACGGCGTCCTCGAGCTAAACGCCAAGCGCGCCACGGCTGGTTTGCCGACCACCCAGGTCTATCTGGCACTTCATGTGGGCGATGTTTTCTACGGCAACATCGGCAGCAAAGACCGCTTGGATTTCACGATAATCGGCCCGGCGGTCAACGAGGTCAGCCGCATTCTGGGGTTGAGCCGGTCGGTCGAGCAGGACGTGCTGCTCTCTGCGAGCTTCGCCGACGCGCTCGACTCGGCGATGCGCCGTCGCCTGGTTTCGATCGGACGCTACGCATTGCGCGGCGTGGCGCAACCGCAGGAGCTCTTCATCCCGGAGCCCGAATTCGAAATTCCGTAATTCCGCGTGCCGAAAACGACTGCGTCTACCTCATGGCCGTCCTGTCCTAGCGGTTGTTTAGCCCCGTACCACCGATCTATTCTACCAGATGGTGGCGCGTGACGGGCGCTCGGTTGGTGAAGCGCTCAGCGTTGTAACGGCCGCTGAAGCGCCGTTCGTTCAGGTGCCCAGCCACATCAACGTGCGCGACGGACAGATCACCCTGATCAACAACGATCACACGATCCTTGGCCTGCGGGCGTCAGCTTATCTGATGCCCTATCTGCCTGAGAAATATCGGTTGCTGCCGCTGTTGCAGAGCATCTGGTACATCCCCGCCGGGCTCGACATCTGGAACCAGCTGCTCGGCGATGAAAGGCATCGTGGTGCCGCCACCGAGTTGCGGGCCTGTCGTGTGGAACGAGGACCAGGAGCCGATCCGCGAGAAGGGGACGGTCGAGGAGCGGCTGCACCAGCATATGATCGCCACGGTAAGCGGCGATTCGCGGCGGTCTTATGGCTTGTTTCTGGGTCTCGCCGAAGACGAAGAAGTTCGTCCGATGCTCGCCGATCAGCTGCAGTATCTTGGCCTGATCGATCTTCAGGACACGGTCATCGGCCGCAAGGCGCGTAATACCGGCCACAAGGCGATCCGGGCTCGCTCGATTACCGACCTCGCTGATTTCATCGGCTGGGAGCGCTCCCACGGGGTTTATTACATGGGCGTTCCGGACATGGCGATCGGTCCGCTGTACTACTCTCTCTATGACGCGGTCTGCGTCCGGATAGGCGCCGAATTCCCCGACGGCGGCATGAATCTCAAACAGACCAATCAAACCCCGCTGAGCTCGGCCGAAGTCGAGGACATGGTACGGCAATTGATGGAGGCCGATGCCGACATGGTGTGGAATGTCCTTACGACCCACCTGAAGAACGGCAAATCGATCCGGAGCCTCGGCGACGCGATCCAGATCGGTGCTGCCGAGCTGATCCTGCGCACCACGGTGCCTCGGCAGTTCACCAATGGGCAGCATCCCTTCGATTACTGCAACGTCGCGAACAACTGGATAAGGTCGAGCAATAACCCCTACCAGCCGCGCATCCTTTACTTGATGGCCAGCTTCATCAACGATGTGGCGCACGAGAACAAGCTGCAGAGCTCGGTGATCGACCAAGAGGGTGCCGGTTTCGATCATTTGGGCCGAGCGCCAGACGCATTGTTGCGCGATCTGGACAGGGCGATCATGGCGCTCGACTTCCCGCTCGCCACGGCGCTCGCCAATGCGTATTTGCGAACCGGCGCGGACCGCAAGGCCTATCAGTCCACGGTGGCCCTCGCGGCGTGCCGGTTTCAGGATGACCCGCACAACCAGAAGATCACGATCTCGACCTTCGAGGAATACGGCCACAACTCGACTCATCTACGCGACCGCCTCCTGCTCGCGACGGCGCGGCTGCTTGCGGGTTGGGTGAAGATGCCTGGTGAGCGCGATTGTTTCGCCGGTTCGAAAAGGACTGGATCTACCACTGACTGGAGGAGAGGGATCATGGGTCGGGCTTACAACGTCATCGATTCGGACGGCCACATACTGGAGCCGCTGACCCTCTGGAATGACTACATGGACCCGGCGTTCCGCGACCGGGCCCCGAAGCTCGTCATCGACAAGGACGGCAAGGAGCGCCTGCTGATCGAAGAACAGATCCTCGGCAGCCAACAGGGTATGGGCGGCATCGGCGGGGTTGGCGCACGTCAGGGGGTCGTCTCTGCCGAGACGATGAACTACGAGGAAGGTCGCCCCGGCGGCTTCGATCCGCATAAGCGCATCCCAGACATGGATCTCGATGGCATCGACGCCGCGTTCTTGTACCCGAGCATGGGCTTGTTCGCCGGCGCAGTGCACGACCCGGAACTGGCAGGTGCGATGTGCCGCGCCTACAACCGTTGGCTTGCCGACTACTGCAAGCCCTATCCCGACCGCTTGTTCGGTATTGCGATGCTGCCGATGCAGTCCATTGGCCATGCGATCGCCGAGATGCGCTTTGCGCGCCGCGATCTCGGCTTTCGCGGCGGCTTTATCCGGCCCAACCCCTACAACAACCGGATGCTGAACGACCCGGCCTACGATCCGCTGTGGAGCGCCGCCGAGGACCTCGACTTCTCGATCGGCATTCACGAGGGCGGCAACAGCGGCATGCCGACCGTCGGTATCGACCGCTTTGAGGGCCGTGGGGCGCAGCACATCATCTCGCATACGATGGAGATGATGCTCGCCTGCATGAGCGTGATCTGGGGCGGCGTGTGCGAGCGCCATCCGAAGATCCGCATCGCCTTTCTCGAATCGGGCGGCGGCTGGATCGCGCCGTGGCTCGACCGGATGGACCGGCATTTCGACGACCAGGGCTTCAACGATTCCGGCCTGAAGACCAGGCCAGGCGATCTGTTCCGGCGCAACTGCTGGATCTCGTTCGAGCCGGTAGAGGGCAGCCTCAAGGTGCTCGCCGAATATATCGGCCCGCACAAGATCCTGTGGGCGACCGATTATCCGCACCGCGACGGCTTCTTCCCCGGCGCACCGCAGATGATCAAGGACCGCATGGCCGGCGCGTCCCCCGACGTTCAGCACCAGGTGCTGGCCGGCGGCGCGATGGGTTTCTATGGCCTGAACTGAGCTTCGCCGCGGTCCCGGAGGCCTGATCGGGTCGGTCATTCCAGTCGCAGCCGGGGCTACGACTACGGATACCCGAACTAACGGCGTAGCTCTCGCAAGCCGGCGAAGATCAAACTCATGACAGGCCGCGCCCGATATGTAGCGATAGCGTTCCGGCACGCCCCAGGGCGTGCCGAGCGCCTCAAATCCGGTGGGGATGTCCTCTGTGACGGTGAGCGGCGCGTTGTTCGGCGGGTCCTTGGCTGCGGGTCAGGTTGAATGCGGTGTTGACCAGCGCGACGTGCGAAAACGCCTGCGGAAAGTTCCCAAGCTGGCGTCCCAGACGAGGATCGTATTCCTCCGCCAGGAGACCGATATCGTTGCGCAGCGCCAACAGGCGCTCGAACAGCTCCCGCCCTTCGGTGATGCGGCCCTGCAGGATGAAATTGTCGGCGAGCCAAAAGCTGCAGGCGAGAAACGCCCCTTCGCCCGGCGGCAGCCCGTCGACCACCTCCCCAGTGTCATAGCGACATACGAATCCGTCCGCGACGAGACGCCGCTCAATTGCCTTGAGGGTGCCTATGATCCTCTGGTCGGTCGGCGGGAGAAAGCCCACGAGTGGCAGCAACAGCAGGCTCGCATCGAGCACCTTCGACCCATAGGCCTGAACAAAGCTGCCGAGGTCAGGATCGAACGCCTTGCGGCAGACATCCTCGTGGATCCGGTCGCGAACCTGTCGCCAACGCGGAAGCTCGCGGGCGGTGCTTCCACGTTGCTCAAGCATCTTGACCATCCGATCGAACGCCACCCACACCATGACCTTCGAATGCGTGAAGTGTTGCGGCGGTCCGCGCACCTCCCAGATGCCTTCGTCGGGCTGATCCCAGATCTTGGCCAAATGTCTCAGCACGACACGCCCGATTCCGTCCCCGTGTTGATTAGGGGGCAAACCGTGGCTGTGCGCATGGTAGACCGCGTCGAGGACCTCGCCGTAAACGTCGAGTTGTTTCTGGTTTACCGCGGCGTTGCCGATGCGGACGGGGCGCGACCCTTCAAATCCGGGCAACCACGGGACCTCCCATTCGGTAAGCCGTCGCTCGCCACCCAGGCCATACATGATCTGCATGTGATCGGGGCTACCCGCGACCGCGCGAAACAGCCAGTCGCGCCACGTCCGCGCCTCGTCGTAATACCCCGCATGCATCAGTGCCAGCAGGGTAAAGGTGGCGTCGCGCAGCCAGCAATATCGGTAATCCCAGTTGCGGACGCCGCCGAGCTGCTCGGGCAGCGAGGTCGTCGGCGCGGCTACGATGCCGCCGGTCTGCGCATAGGTCAGCCCCTTTAACACGATGAGCGAACGCTTGACCACATCGGACCACGGGCCCGCGGATGCACATCGATCGGACCATCGGCGCCAGAACACCTCGGTGTCGTGCAGCGCCCGCGCCGGATCGACCGGCGGCGGCAACGGTTGATGGGAAGGTGCGTAGCTGAGCACAAACGGGATCATCTCGCCTGCGTCGACGGTGAACTCGCCGACCGTCTTCAGGTCCTCGCCGCGCAGCGGCGCCGGGGTACGCAGCACCACTCTATCGGGCCCGCCGATGGCGGAAAGGCCGCCTTCCGGCAGGCGTTCAACCCAGGGCACCACGGCGCCATAGTCAAAGCGCAAGATGAACTCGGTGCACATGGCGATACGCCCGCGCAGCCCGCGGACCAGGCGCACAAGCTGGGGAAGCCGGCGGCGCGGGCGCATGAAATCGACGAGCTCGACCGCGCCCTCCGCCGTCTCGAACGTGGTTGCGAGAACCAGCGAGCCGTCGAGATAGCGCCTTTCGACACGGGTAGCCGGCTCGACCGGGCAGATCAGCCAGCGGCCGTTCTCGGGCTCGCCGAGCAGCGCTGCAAAGCACGCCCCCGAATCAAAGCGCGGGAGGCAGAGCCAGTCGATCGAGCCATCGCGCCCGACCAGCGCGGCCGAGCCGCAATCACCGATCAGGGCATAATCCTCGATTCGCCGGCCCGATGGCATCTCTCGGCTCCTGCTCGCTCACCCTTGGTGTGGACAAGACGATAGTGCCACGGGCGAACCGATCCTGTCACTGCCGCTGGCCGTTACGGCAATATCTTGCAACCGGATGTCCGCCCGGTCTGGTCATGGCGTTGAACCGCAAGGTTGACTTGCTGGGCAAAGGGCGAAGCCAAATCGTCCTAAGCTGTCCGAAGGATCGATTCATTCCTGTCGAGCTACCACTGACGCTAACGATCTGAGACGGTCCTCCGGTCGGCCGTCTCGGCTTTGGTGCGACGCGCATCTTTCGAGGAGAACCTCGGGGCTGCCTCCATCTGCCTTAACGCCGAAGAACTCCGGACCCTGACAGCTGGCTGATCAACCGCCGGAGATCTTGCGAATCAGATAGATCTCGCTCTGGGGCTTGGGCGGGGCGAGGTAGGCGTCCTGGTAGATCTCGCCGTTGATCGCAACCGCCATGCTCTCCTCGATCTGGCGACCGAGGCCGCGGGAGCGGCGGTCGAGCCCGAGGGTCTTGCAAGCGCAGATCAGCGGTTGCACTGGGCCTCGCTCGCTTTGCATAATCAGCGCGGGAAGCCGGCTGCTACAAGGAAATTACCGATGCGGACGCCAGGCGGAACAGGACCCGCTACCGTGTTTTATTCTTATTCTCATAGAGACGAGCGGTTGCGCGACGTTTTGGCCACTCACCTATCTTTGCTTAGGCGCGAAGGGGTGATCAGCGAGTGGCATGACCGTCGGATTACTCCGGGAGACCCGTGGCAGCAGAGCATAGACGAAAATATCAACAACGCTGACATCATTCTTCTTTTGGTGAGCGCCGACTTCATCGCCTCCGATTATTGCTGGGGCAAGGAAGTCTTGCGCGCAATCGAGCGGCATGCGTCCGGTGCGGCGCGGGTAATTCCGATCATCGTCCGTCCAGTCGACTGGGCAGGGGCTGTTTTCGGCAAGCTGCAGGCGCTACCTGAGAACGGCAAACCGATCACATTGTGGACCAATCGGGATCTGGCATGGGTGAACGTCGTCAAGGGGATGCGGACAGCGGTTGAGGCGCTGCGAAGGTCGCCGCCTCCGGAAAGGACGCCCTCGTCCGCTCCACCGTCCGAACCCCATACGGCGAGACCGCGCGCGGCAACGGGAAGTGGGAAGGCTCTGACACGATTGATTTACACAGCCGGCAACAGGTTCGACCTGCGCGGCAAACTGCTCCGCAGAGAGGGGAACCCGCCGACCGGCGATGCGGCGGCCGATGAGGTATATGACTCGCTTGGCATCACATACGATTTCTTCTGGGAGGAGTTTGGTCGCAATTCGATCGACGACATGGGAATGCCGCTTGAAGCGTTCGTTCACTACGGGCAGAACTACCCCAATGCCTTCTGGAACGGACGCCAAATGATTTTTGGCGATGGCGACGAGCAAATTTTCAATCGGAATACAACGTGCCTCGAATTGGTGGCCAAGGAGTTCTGCAATGGAGTTGTACAAGCTACCGCAAACCTCGCCTATTGGGGACAATCGGGGGCTCTCTCTAACTCGATCGCTACCGTATTCGCCGTCCTAGTAAAGCAGTATGCCTTGCACCAAACGGTGTCGAGCGCGAGCTGGCTTCTTGGTGAAGGCCTGCTTCGTCCTGGCATAAAGGGAAGAGCGCTGCAGTGCTTGGCCGCTCCCGGAACCGCGTATGACGACCCGATCCTCGGGAAAGATCCGCAGCCGGCCGATATGCGCCACTTTGTCAAGACGGAGTCAGATAACGGCGGCGTCCACATCAACTCGGGGATTCTGGATCGGGCCTTCTACCTATCTGCCGTGGCGATCGGTGGGTTTGCCTGGGAAAATGCTGGCCGGATCTGGTACGAGGCGATGCGCAACGAGCGCCTAAAGCCAGAAGGTATGAAATTTATCGATTTTGCTCGCATTACTCATCGCGTCGCAGTTCGTCTCTACGGCAACACGGGTAACGAGGCCGCCGCCGTAAGAACCGCCTGGGAGACCGTCGGCGTCTGGCCTGCCAGCTCCGCGCACGGGCGGAAGGCGTCAACGAAGGGCCCGCGGCGTGGAGCGCGTGCGCAGACAGCTTCTCCATTCTGATGCGCTGGTGCTTGGGCCCTGCAATCGCTTGCGCCACCAAAGTGAGGGATTTGCCAGAACCATCCTGGCGACACAGCTATCGGAGGCTCAGCCGCCGCCGATCTTGGGGATCAGATAGACTTCGCTGTCGGGGTTGAGGGGCTCGACCTAGGCGTGCTGAAAGATCTCGCCATCGATCGCCACTGCCATACCTTCGCGGACAGTCATTTCTCGCTCTCCTTGAGAGCCGCCTCGAGCTGACCGCGCAATCGTTCCAACTCAGCGGTGCGGGCCAGTAAAAAACGCAGATCGATGCGCCGGTTGAGGCCGTAATCGGCCTCGGTGCTGCCCTGCGCTTGCGGCAGCGGCCGTCGATCACCGAAGCCCGAAACTCCGAGCAGCGGATAGCTCCCGTCGGCGTTCCGCAGCGCGTCGAGGCTAGGTTGCGCGCGGCGAAGCTCGGCGAAGACCGCCAAGGCCCTTTCGGTGGAAAGCTGGTCATTGTCGCGAAAGCCGGTTCCGGCAACGCCGATCGGCCGGCGATCGGTATGCCCTTCGACCAAAACCGTCTCCAGAACGGGCAAATTGGGCGGTTCGCACTGAGTTCGATCGGTGATCGGGGTAAAGCAGGGCAAGATCCGCGCCAGCGCATTCGCCAGGATTCCGACGCTGTCGCGCTGCCTTGGTCCGAGCGTTGCGCTGAGTGTGTCGAAAAGAAGATCGCCCGGCAGATGCAAGATGCCAGCTTGACGATCCACCCAGACCTGGATGCCTCGCTGCGACAGAGTTGTCTCCAACGTCGTCAGTAGGCGGTCGCGCGCGTTGGAACTTGCCTCGATGTCCTGTTGCAATTGGGCGGCGGCTTGTTATAACAGCTCACGCACGCGATCCGCCTGCGCCTTTTCGATATCAAACCTCGCGCGGCTGACCTCCTGGTCGTGCTCCGCGACGCGGTAATTCAGTGCAAATACGGTCAACATCAGCAGAAACACGAACAGGATGCCAACCATCAGGTCGCTGACCGAGGCGAAGTAACCCTCAGCGCCTCCCTCTTCGTGGTCGCGGAGTGCCATGCTCGTCGCTCACCCGCGCGTCAACTCGACGTCCCCGAGCATCTCGTCGAGTTCGCTCGCTATGCTCAAGACATGGCCGGCGGCCTGTGACAGGTTCTGGCCGTTATTGTTCACGAATTCCCGGATCTTGTGCCGGAATTCGTCGAGCGCCGAGCCGAGGCCGGCAGCGTGTTCGACGGACTATGGTCCACCCCATCGAAACGCTGTGCCGTCGCGGCGATTTCTTGGGACACCCGAGCGGCGCCAGCCTGTGCTGCCTCGAACCTCTGTGCGGCACCACCCATCTGTTCGACCGCCGCGCCGAGACTGACCGCAACAACGCGCAGCGACGCCGTCGCCGCTTGCGCTGCCTCTGCAGTCAGGCGCAGATCCGCAGCGCCGGCAGCGAAAGGCGCCACCGATTCCCGCGTCACGCGATCGAGCTCATCGATCCGTCCGGTCACCGCCTCGGCCGTCCCCGCCAGTGCGGTGGCTTGGTGCGCCAAGGCCTGGCGGGTGCTCTCCAGCATCTCGCGAATGCCGGACGCCGCCGCTCCCAATTCTTCGGCGGCTTCGCCCGCACCGCGAGCGAGCGCCGCGCTGGTGCCGGTAGCGGCCTGGGCAAACGTCTCGGTCATGCGCGAAGCCGCCGATTCAAATCCAGCAGCTGCACCCTCGATGCGGGCGGCAAGAGATTGCGCCGCGTCGGCGCCCGCTTCGCGAGTCTGGGTCGTGACGTTGCGCAGGGTTTCCATCAGCCCGCCCATTCGGACAGTGATCCGGGTAAGGGCCGCTTCGGCGCCCTCGCCCATTCCCGCGGCCATCGCTTCGGCGGACTGCGCCATGCGCGCCGAGGCTTGGCCGAGCCCGTTCTGCAGACCTTCGAGGAGTGTTCCCAGTGCCGCTAGATTCTCGGTGACCCCAGCCAGATGATCGCGCGTTCCGCCCGACAGGCGGTCGATGAAGGTTTTCAGCATCTGCTGCATCGCATCTTGGTTTTGCGTGCTCATGCGATCGGCGAGCGTCTGCATCGCCTCGGACCAGGGTCCGATATGCTCGTCGAAGGCGCGGCCGAATTTTTCGCCGAT
>Ga0306923_10000954_pt1 | contig 24549 bp, 25 predicted proteins | sample sta12Can44000108_FD_203841 | JGI IMG/M metagenome (GOLD analysis project Ga0306923, IMG submission 203841) | Lab enrichment of tropical soil microbial communities from Luquillo Experimental Forest, Puerto Rico - statanox.12C.anox.44.000.108 (v2)... | ecosystem: Environmental > Terrestrial >... | reverse complement strand
TACCCCTACCGCCGCGATTGAGCCAAGGCGGCGCCGCCCTGGCCCGCTTGGGGCTGAGCGGGCCGAGGATCGTCAGGCGGCGTGGAAGACGAGCGTCCTCAGCTCGATGCTTTCGCGCGGCAGGACATCAGGCGGAGCGGTCGGGTCCTCGAAGGCCGAGTGAGCGGTAAACCGTGCCTTATCCTGGGCCGAGTCGTAACACTTGATCAGGATCGCCTCGTCGACCCGCATTTCGGGCACGTAGAACCAGCGGTGCGCGGGGTTATATCTGACGCGGTAGGTCTCGCCCGTTCGTTCGCGATAGACCAGGTCGGAAGGGACGAAGTCCGTGAAGACGACGCTGGTCGCGTCACAGACGGCGAGCGGCGAGTCACGTAGCGGCCCGCGGATAGGCCGCCACACATTGACGATCTCAAACCGGTCGCGAAGCAGCTCTTCGGCCTCCTCGCCCATCAGGTCGCGGACCCGCTGCGGGCCGGATTTCACCGTGTAGTCGTTGTGGACGCTGGTGACCGGCTGGCGAGGGGTTCCCGGCGCCCGATCGACGCCACCCCGGACGCGCCGGCGGATCGTGTGGTCGAATACCAGGACCCGATTGGCGCCGGTAACCTCCGCGACGAGGCGCTCAGCTTCGGGATAGTAGACGCGGCGCAATTCGTCCTCGTCGTAAAAATCCTTGACCGCGCTCCGGTGCTCGACAACGGCCAGGCCCTCGCCGTCGAGCGACAGGCGCGCCGCAACCGGGCGGGCGTCGTAGATCGTCATCCGATGCGGTTCGGGGATGCCGTTCGAGCGCGGCACGCCAGGCGGCGGGTCGTAGGCGAGGTTCATCGGCTTGTCGGCCATCGGCGCCAAATAATTGAGGATTCCCTCGACGTGCGGGAGGCGCTCGATCTCGTCACTGGAGAGGCTCATGGTTCGTTCCTTTGGGGGGCTGAGGCGGAGCTTGGACTCGTGCCGGCCGCTCGCTGCCATTTGTTATCAACCACCAACGCTGTCAAGACCGGCGCGGCAAGCGCTATGCCGCGCGAGCCGACGCGGTGGTGAGGCGGGGGAGAAACGAACCGAGCAGGCCCTGCGGCAGGAAGATGATGAACGAGACCAGCAAGGCGCCGTACACGATGTTGTCCCAGCCGATCGCTGCGGTCCCGAAAGAGATGCGCAACGTCTCGGTCAGCAGGATCGTGATCGCGGCCCCTACCGTCGGCCCCAGCGGCACGTAGAGGCCGCCGACGACGGCAGCGAAGACCATTTGCAGCGACACCCCGATGCCGCTGACCGTGTCGGGCGAGATGAACAGCTGATACTGGCAATAAATGGCCCCGGCAAAGGCGGTCATCATCGCGCTCAACAGGGTGATCTTCAGCTTCTCGGCGGTCACGTGTACGCCCGCGGCACTGGCGGCGTCTTCGTCCTCGGCGATCGCCTCCAACGCGTAGCGCAACATGCTGCGGTCGATCGCGTAACGGATCAGAAGTCCTGCCGCCCAAACGCCAAAGGCGATCAGGTACCAGGTGTCCTTATCGAGGAACTGCAGGGCATAAATCGAGCTGCCGCCGTGGTAGCGTTCCGGCGTGTAGCCGAGTGAGCCGCCGGTGATGTCACGGGTCGCGGTGACGATCTGCAGCACGATGGCGCTCAGCGCCAAGGTCAACAGAGCGAAATAGTGCCCGGTGATGCGCAGGCGGAAGCAGGGATAGCCGATCAGCACCGCGGCCGCTGCGGCCGCCAGCATCGACAGTGGAATGCCGAGCCACGGGCTGACGTGCAGGTAATTCCACAGCAGCGCCGTGACATAGGCGCCGATGCCCAGAAAACCGCCGTGCCCGAACGAGACGAGACCGAAGCACCCCATGATCGACCAGGACGTGTAGGCGAACGACCAAATCAGAATCAGCACCAGAATGTGGAGCGGGTAGGCCTCGTGATAGACAAAGGGCAGCGCCAACAGCGCCGCCGCCGCGATCCACGGAGCTGGGCGGATCACGACCGGCGCGCCAGGAGGCCCTGCGGGCGAGCGAACATCAGCACGATGAAAACGGCGAAGGCGAAGACATAACCCCACTCGAGGTCGAGGTAGAGACCGGATACCGAGATGATCTCGGCGAACAGAAACGCGGCGACAAAGCCGCCGAGCATGTTGCCGAGTCCTCCGAGGACACAAATCAGGAAGGTGATGGGCCCAAAGGTCAGACCGACGAACGGCTGCACATCATATTGCAGGGCTAGCAGGCAGGCGGCGAGCCCGGCCAGCGCGCCGCCGATCAGCGAGGTGATCACATAAATCCGCCGGGTGTCGACCCCCATCAGCGGCATGATCTGGCGGTCCTGCGCGATGGCGCGGATCGCAGCACCCGTATAGCTGCGCGCCAGAAACAGATAGAGCGCCACCATCCCGGCCAGCGCCGCGGCGAATGCCAGCAGGCGCGCGTAGCTGATATACATGCCCGAGACCTCGAGCACCGGCAAGCGGATGCCGAGATTGCGGAAATCGATGCCAAACATCACCGTCGCAGCACTCTGTAGAAAGAACAGCACCCCGCCCGTCGCCAGGAGCTGGTTGATCGGCGGCGTTCCGAGCAAGGGCTGGATCACGACGATGTGCAACACCACGCCGAGGACACCGACGCCGGCGATGCAGACGAGGGCCGCCAGCAGGAACGGCAGGTGATAGGCGACGTAGAGGAAATACATGCCGTACATGCCGAGCATGATCAGCTCGGCATAGCAGATCCACACGACGTCGATGACGCCGAACACCAGATTGAGCCCAAGCGCCAACAAGGCGAAGACGCCGCCGAGCAATACGCCGTTCAACAGCGCCTCGAAGAAGTAGATGTCGAAGATACCGAGCATGAATTCCGAATTCCCGAGTTCCCAACTAAACAGCCACTGTTACACGGCGCCGCCTTGACGTCGGTGGACTACCTCAATCTAATCACCCGGCGTGCGTTGGAGTTCTGCGCTCGGTGCGCGTCGAGTTGCCTGCGAAGCGAGCGCTTACCCACTCGAACGCACTCCCGTTAGACGACGTATAGCGCAGGAGGAGGCGACCGATGAAATTCATGCTGTTGATGCTGCCGACCGTGCCGGGCACGCTCGAAGACCGCAAGCGGCTGCGGCCGATCGGACGGAACAACGAACGTTATCAGCAGATGCTGGACGAGCTGCGTAGGCTCGTGGTCTTCGCCGACGAGGTCGGCTTCGACGCCTTCGCCACGACCGAGCACCACTTCCATTCGGAAGGCTACGAGACATCGGTCGCCCCGCTTCTCCTCTATACCGACCTCGCCGCCCGCACCAAGCGCATCAAGTTTTCGCCGCTGGGGCTGGTATTGCCGGCGTGGGATCCGATCCGCGCTGCCGAGGAACTTGCCATGCTCGATCACCTGACCAAAGGGCGGGTTTACGCGGGCTTCGCGCGCGGCTACCAGGACCGCTGGGTCAATGTGCTCGGACAGCAATACCACGTCACCGGCGCGCCGATGGACGGCTCGGCGATCGACAACCACAACCGACGCGTCTACGAGGAGACCCTCAAGGTCATCAAGAAAGCCTGGACCGAGGACGCCTGGGAATACAATGGCGAGTACTACAAGGTCCCCTATCCCTACGAGGAGGGCATCCGACGCTGGCCGGTCGCGGAATGGACCCGCACCTACGGCGCGCCGGGCGAGGTCGACGAGCAAGGCGTGATCCGCAAGATCTGCGTCGTGCCCAAGCCCTATCAACAGCCTCATCCGCCGATGTTCCAGCCGTTCTCGGTCAGCGAGGCGACGATCAGGTACACCGCGCAATCCGGGATCGTCCCGGTTATCCTGACGGCCTACCCGCCCGACTTCCAGCGCTTGTGCAGAATGTATCAGGAGGTGGCGGCAGCAGCTGGTCGCACGCTCCATCTTGGCGAAAGCGTGGGCGTGGTCCGCGCCCTGCATTTCGGCCGGACCGAGGAGGAGGCCGTGGCGCTGTTGCGCGAGACCAACTATGCCGGCTTTTACAACTATTTCGGCGGTTTTGGGTTCTGGGAGGCATTCCGGATGCCCGAGGATGCCGCCAAATACCCGGCCGATGCGATGCTGCCGACGTCCGAGTGGACTGTCGATCGAATGCGCAAGGCCAAATACGCGCTCGCCGGAACGGTCGACCAGGTCAAGGCCGAGTTCGATGCGCTAAAGCGGATCGGCGGCGAGGGCGACCTGGAATGGTTCGCCTGGTTCTTCGACCAGGGTGCGATGCCATGGGATGAGGAGATGCGCCAGATGGAGCTGTTCGCCGAGCACATCATCCCCGCCTTTCGCTGAGAGGGCTGCGACAGAACCGCCGCGGAGCGCGGTACTGCTCCGCTTGCTCCGCTGCGCCACCGGGGTTAACAATACGTCGGCCCTGCCTCGCCGATAACGCTAACGACCGGAGAGGCGCCTCAGGCTTGGGAGGACCCGATGAAGCAGAACGTCCGGATCTTCGGTTCGGTGCTCGCTGTAGTATGCCTGATTGCCGTCGCCCCGCTGGCGCAGGCCCAGCAGAACACGAAACTCTACGTCTTTACATCGGGCTCGCTTGGCGGCTTCCCAAAGGCGGCGCTGCAGATTGGCGGCCAGGGCAATATCGACTGGGCGCCGGTCAGCTTCTATGTCATCACCACCCCCAAGGGGAACATCATCTTCGATACCGGCAACAACGATAAGACAATCACCGACCCCGATGGTTGGTGGGGCCCCTTGGCCAAGGGCTTCGGTCTGAAGATGACCAAGGATGACGCGATCCCGGCGCAGCTCGCGAAGATCGGGCTCAAGACCGACGACATCAAATACGTCGTGGTCGGCCACACGCACCTCGACCATGGCGGCAACATCTCACAGTTTCCGAACTCGACCCTGGTGGTCCAGAATGACGAGCTGAAGGCGGCGTGGTGGCCCGACGAAGGCTATTCGCTCTATTACATTCCGGGCGACTTCGAAATGACCAAGAAGATGAACATCATCCGCCTCGAAGGTGATATCGACCTATTCGGCGATGGCAGCTTCCGCCTGTACAAGGCTCCCGGCCATACCCCGGGCAGCCAATTCGCGGTGGTCCGGCTAAAGAACACCGGCCCGGTCATCTTGACCAGCGACACGGTCTACCTGAAGGAAAACCTTGACAAGGACCTGATACCGCCGATCCCGGGCACCTGGAGCCCGAAGGGCATGTATGAGGGCTATCAACATATCAGGCTGATCCGCGACACCGAGGGCGCCCAGCTCTTCATGGCGCACGATCCCGAGCTGTTCAAAGCAGCCAAGCACGCCCCCGATTTCTACGACTGATCGGGCCGAGATTGCTTCGCTTCGCTCGCGATAACAGTGAGGTCAATAAAGGACCGTCATTGCAAGGAGTCGAGCGACGAAGCAACCTCACCGCCGGGCGTCATGAGCGAGGGCGGCGAGACGCCTGCGATTCTCGCAGAAGGGGTTTGCAAGCGCTACCGGTCCTTGACGGCCGTTGATCACCTCGATCTGAATGTCCGCCGCGGCGAGGTGTTCTGCCTGTTCGGACCGAACGGCTCGGGCAAGACGACCTTCCTGCGAATGCTGACGGGCTATATCTCGCCGTCGGCCGGCCAGATCACCGTCGCCGGGCACGATGTCGTCCGCGACGGTTTGGCCGCCAGGTGCAAGATCGGCTACGTGCCGGAAACCGCGCCGCTTTACGGCCATATGCGGGTCGACGAGTTCCTCCGATTCATGGCGCGGCTGCGCGGCGTCGCATCGACCGCCGTCGAGGCGGCGGTGGAACGCGTCGTCGGCCTCTTGGCACTGGGCGAGGTCGTACGCAAGCCTGTTCGGGTATTGTCGCGTGGCTACCGCCAGCGCACGGCGCTGGCCCAGGCGCTGGTGCACGAGCCGGAGATCGTGGTTTTGGATGAGCCGACCAATGGTCTCGACCCGCGCCAGATCGTCGAGATGCGCGGGTTAATCCGCTCGCTTGCCGGCCGTCACACGATCCTGATGAGCTCGCACATCCTGAGCGAGATCGAGAAAACCGCCGATCGCGCCGGCCTGCTGCTCGACGGCAAGCTGCTCGGCGTGCGCGCCATCGCAGAGGTCGCCGATCTCGAATCCTGGTTCCTGTCGGTTACATGAGACCGCTCGTCATCCTGTTCCGCAAGGAGCTGCATGCGACCTTCACTTCGCCGATTGCCTACACGATGGCGACCGTGTTTTTGCTGGTCTTGGGCTATACATTCAGCCTGACGTTGTTCGCGACCAAAGTCGCCAACCTCAACTACATCTTCCACCAAGTCTATGTGTTGTCGATCCTGTTGGTGCCGGTGCTGACGATGCGCGCCTTTGCCGAGGAGCGGCGCACCGACACCTTGGAACTGCTGCTGACGGCACCGGTGCGCGAAATCTGGATCGTGCTGGCGAAGTTCCTCGCGGCCTTGTCGCTGATGATCCTGATGTTCCTCGGATCGCTCGCGTATGCGGTCGTCCTCGGCCTCTATGGCGAGCCGGATTGGGGCCCGATCTACAGCGGCTATCTCGCTGTTCTGCTGAATGCGAGCCTGTTGTTGGCACTCGGCCTGTTGATGTCGAGCCTCACCGAGAACCAGGTGGTCGCTGCCGCTTTGTCGCTCGGCACGTTCTTGATGCTGTGGTTTGCCGATTCGGTGGCCTACCTGTTGCCTCAGCCGTTCGAATTGTTCGCCGTCAACTTGTCGCTGATCGGCCATTTCAAGCCCTTGGCGAGCGGCGAGGTGTTTCTCTCCGACATCGGCTACTTCACCACGGTTACGCTGCTCGCCCTCTTCCTGACGACGCGGCGCCTGATGGAGCGGTGAGCGCGATGGCCGGGCTCGGCGATGCCGCAGCCGCGCTGTGGTTCCTCGGTGTCATCGGCGCAATGCTGGTGTTGTCCGCAGCCGGGCTGCGGCTACCGATCCCTGCGATAGGGCTGGCCCGCTGGCTGACGCGTGCTGTCATTGTCGGCGCCGCAGTCGCCGTCGCGATTTTTGCAAACATGGCGCTCTACCGCCACGACCTGCAGTTCGACTTGACGCGCGAGCAGGCCTTCACCCCTTCGGCGGAAGCGCAGGAGATCGTGCGCGGGCTGAACCAGCCGGTTCAGCTGACCTACTTCTATCAGAAGCAGGATCCCGCCGGCCGGGGGGTCGCGACGATCGTGCAGCTGCTGGCGCGGCTCAATCCGCGGCTGGAGGTCGATACCGTCGACAGCGATCAACGTCCGGCTCTTGCCAATCAGATGGGCGTGCAAGTCTACAACACCGCCGTCGTGCGCGCCGGCGACCGCCATATCCAGGTGATCACGACCGACGAGGAAGACATCGCGCTGGCCATTCTTCGGGCCATTCGGGTGCGCGAGACGGTGATCTGCTTTGCCACGGGCCACGGCGAATACGACATCGACAATTTTGAGTTTCACACGCATTTCGAAGGCGTCCAGGGCCATAGCCACAACATCGAAGGCGTCGGCGTCGTTCAGATGCAGCAGCACGGGCTGGGTCGGCTGCGGCGGATGATCGAGAAGCTCGGCCTGGTCGCGCGCAAAACGCTGATCGCCGGCGGACAAGAGGTCCCGCCGGATTGCGCGGCGTTGGTCGAAGCCAACCCTCGCACCCGCTACACCCGCCCCGATTCCGGCGTCCTGCGCGCCTATCTGGCGCGCGGCGGAAGCCTGCTGATGATGATCGAGCCCGACTATGCGGTCGACCAAGCGCTGGCGGCCGTCCTCGCCGAGGCCGGCATCCGCCTCGGCGACGGCTTCGTCGTCGATCCCGTCGATCATTATTTCACCGACAAGCAGATGATTGCCGTAACCAAGTATGCCCGCCATCCGATCACCCGGGCATTGGCGCTTTCGATTTATCCCGGGGCGCGTCCGGTGGAGACCATCCCCGCGGCGCAAGCGACCGCGACGGTGTTGTTTTCGACCAGCGCGCAGAGCTATCGGATCACCGATCGACTGAGGGCCGGCGAGGAGGCTGAGAGCGCTCCCCGCGGCGCGATCCCACTCGCCGCGGCAGCTGAGGGTCGGCTGGGCTCGGGCTATCCGTTCCGGCTGGTCGTGTTCGGCGATGCCGATTTCGGCAGCAACTCGTTTTTCCCGTATTTGGCTAACGCGGACATGGCGCTCGGCAGCATCTCCTGGCTGATCCATGAGGAACGGGTGCCGGTCGTAAAGCCGCCCATCGAGGTGTTGCCGACTGTCGCCCTGACCGGCTCACAGGTTCGTACAATCTTCATTGCGACCGTGCTGGTGCTCCCCGGCTCGGTGGCGCTGCTCGGGGGGTTGGTGTGGTGGCGCCGGTGAGCGTGAGGCCATGGGGATGGCCCCTCGCTGCGGTGCTTTCGGCTGGATTCATCGGCCTCTTGGCCTTTCACGGCGAGCGGCCGGCGCCCGGATTGGCGCGGTTTGCGCCGGCCGGCTTATTAGCCGATTGGCCGATTGAGCAGGTAACGTCGGTAGAAGTCAGCGCCGGGCCGAAGCACCGGTTATTTCGTCGGAACCCCGGCGACGGCTGGCGCCTGGAAGTCGCCGACGCGGCGACCGCGGCAAATCTCGCCCGACGCATCGATGTGGGGCTAAAGCTGCTTCACAATTCGGCGCCGCAGCGAACGGACCTGGCGAGCGAGCAACTGAGCGAGTTCGGGCTGGCGCCGCCGCGCCTCACCGTCACCGCGCGCATGACGGGCGGCGCCAGCATCACGATCGAGTTCGGCCGTACCAATCCGCTGGGACTGGAGCGCTATGCTCGGGTTGTCGGACGGGGGGAAATCTTGCTGATGCCGGCATTTGTCGCCGACGCCTGGGAACCGGTCGCAGAGGTGCCATGATCGGCGCCTGGCGCCTCCCGATCATTCTCTGCTGTCTCGCCGTCGGGCTGCTGCCGGCTGGAGGCCGCGCGCACGTCACGGCAACGGGCCTCGCCGTCGTGGCGGTGAATGATCGTGAAGTCAGCTATCGCCTGACCGTCGTGCCGTCGGAACTGCCGGAAGCGGCATCGCAGTTGCTCTCGCGGGCGGTGGCCGGGTCCCGTTCGGACGCCGAGCAGGTCGCCGAGGCGATGCAGCGGGCGGTTGTGGTCCGCGTCGACGGAGCGCCGTGCCGGCCCGGTCGCGTCGCAATCCAGGATGTCGGCGCCGGCCTCAAGGCGCTCCTCGATTACGCCTTGCATTGTCCGGCGGCGCCCGGCCGCCTGGAGCTAGAGGAGGATTGGACCGGGCTCTTCGGCGTGCATTATCAGACGATCGCCACGATCCGCTCGCCTCAGGGAGGCGGCGGCGAACACCTGCTCGGCCAGGGATCGGCTTGGATCTCGGTCGATCTGGGCGCCCCGACTCCGGTCGGGCTGGCGAGGTTCATCAGTCTCGGCGTCGAGCACATCCTGACCGGCTACGACCATTTGCTGTTCCTGTTCGCGCTGTTGGCCGGTGCCGCGAATTTCTGGCGGGTGCTCGGCATCGCCTCGATGTTCACCCTCGCCCACAGCATCACCCTGTCATTGGCCGTAACCGGACTGGTGCACGCGCCGTCAGCCGTCGTCGAGCCGATGATTGCGCTGTCGATCATCTGGGTGGCGGTCGAGAACGTGCTCGGCGCGGGGCGGCTGTGGCGCCGCTTCGCAGTCGCTTTCATGTTCGGACTGGTGCACGGCCTCGGCTTCGCCGACGCGCTGACCCCGCTGGCGCTGGCGGGCTGGCCATTGGTGCGCGCGCTCGCCGGCTTTAATCTCGGGGTGGAGCTGGGCCAGATGATCGCGATCGCTCTGGTGCTGCCGATCATGATCACCATCGGCCGATTGGCATCGGCAGTGTTGGTCTACCGCTACGCCTCGCTTGCGGTCGCCGCAGCGGGTGCCTACTGGCTGGTCGAGCGCATCAGCTTCGAATAACAGGAGAAACGCTCGTGCCATCTTCGGGCGGACACTCAGACGCCGAGATAGGCTTCGTGAATGGCCTCACTCGCCAACAGCTCCTGAGCGGCGCCGCTCGCGCGGATGGTGCCGGCCTCGAGCAGATAGGCGCGATCGACGACGCGCAGCACCTGGTGGATGTTCTGCTCGACGATCAGCACGGTCAGCCCGCTCGCGCGGATGCGTTCGAGGAGAGCGAAGACCTGCTGCACGATGACCGGTGCCAGGCCCGCCGAGGGCTCGTCGAGCAGCAGGAGCCGCGGCTGCGACATCAACGCGCGGCCGATCGCGCACATTTGCTGCTCGCCGCCGGACATGGTTCCAGCGAACTGCCGGCGCCGCTCTTCGAGGCGCGGGAAGAGCTCGTAGACAAAGGCGAGGCGGTCGCGGAATTCCGCGCGCGCTCGAGGGGTGAATGCCCCGATGCGCAGATTGTCCTCGACGCTCATGCGCGGGAACAGACGCCGGTTTTCCGGCACATGGGCGATGCCGAGCTCGACGATGCGATGGGCCGGGGTGGTCAACAGATCCACACGGTCGAAGGCGATCCCGCCCTGCATCGGACGGATCAGCCCGGAGATCACTCGCATCAAAGTCGTCTTACCGGCGCCGTTGGGACCAATCACCGCCACCGCCTCGCCGCGGCGAACCTCGAGCGAGACCCCGAAAAGGGCCTGAAAGCCGCCATAGCCGGCGTCGATCGCGATGAGTTCGAGCAAGATACCTTGTCCGCGAGAAGGGCTCGTTTGCAGATTGCTGCGGTTTTTACACGAGCTCGACTTGAACGTGATGGCCAGGCGCCGCGGCGAGGCGCTGGTCGCGCGTTAGGAGCGGCGCGCCAAGAGCTTCGGCGAGAGCGACGTAGACGGCGTCATAGGCCGTCAGATTGTGCCGCAATTCCCAGACGCGCGGCAGAAGGAAATCGTGCGGATACCGGAGCAGCGGAAAATCGGCCAGGTCGGCGAGCGCCTCTCTGCCACGCTCCGCATTGAGTTCGCCGGCTGCCGTATACCGACGGACGACTTGCGCGACTTCGACGTCGAGCAAATGGGGCGCGTGTAACGTCTGTCGAGAGTCGAACAGCCGCCTTTCCACCGCTGCTGCCGCAGGCGTGCGAAGGAGTGCTTCGAGCAGGGCCGAAGCGTCGACCACGATCATTGGCGTTCGCGTTCGGCGCGAATCGCTTCAGCCGGCGCGACGGAAGGCGCAACTCGCGTCCGGCGGTCCAACCGGGCGCGCAGCTCATCGAGCGTCGGCCGCTCGGCCACTTGGCGGATCTCGTTGAGCAAGTAATCGGAAAGCGACATCCCCGCGAGCGCCGCGCGCGATTTGAGCCGGCGATGCAACTCATCCGGGACATTGCGGATTTGGATCATCGCTGTCATGCGGCTAACATATAAGCATGTTATGCACATGTCACGCGCGGAACTGGCCGAGCTCACCGACGACCTTGAGCCCGCTCAGACGGTGCGCGCGGCGGCTGCCTGAACCGTCTCGGCGTCGGTTCCGAGATAGACCTCGATGACCCGCGGATCGGCCGCCACCTCGGCCGGCAAGCCCTCGGCGATCTTCTCGCCGTGGTCGAGGACCATCACCCTGTCGACCACACGCATCAGCACTCCCATGATGTGCTCGACCCAGATGATCGTGATGCCGAGCTCGTGGCGGATGTGCTGCAGCATCGCCGCAGCCTGGTCCGTTTCGGCTTCGTCGAGCCCGCCGAGGCTTTCATCGGCGAGCAGCACGCGCGGGCCGGTGGCGAGCGCCTTGGCGAGCTCGAGCTTTTTGAGCCCGGCTGCACCCAGCCCGGTGACCGGCGCAGCCCGATCCGACGGCAGCCCGACGAGGGCGAGCGCCCGCTCTGCCGCCTCGGCGGCGCGCGCCCGCGAATGCCTGCCTTGGCCGAAATAACCTGCGAGCATGACGTTGTCGAACAGCGACAGCCGCCGGAACGGTCGCGGGATCTGAAAGGTGCGGCCGATTCCCTGATTGATGATGCGGTGCGGCGGCCGGCCGGCGATCTCTTGTCCCCGAAAGCGGATCGAGCCGGCGGTCGGCGCCAATGTGCCCGACAGCATGTTGAAGATCGTGCTCTTTCCCGACCCGTTCGGACCGATCAGCCCGAGAATCTCACCCTCGCCGACCCCGAACGAGACATCGTTGACCGCGGTGAAGCCGCCGAACCGCTTGAAGAGCCCGGTGACCTCGAGCACGGAGACGCAGTCACTTCGCGGCGTAGGGAGAGTTCGCCGGCAGCTTCAGCACAGGCTCGCGCTGCTGCTGCGCCTTCGGCCACACGACATAGCTTTGGTCGTCAACGTATTGAACGACCACCGGGTAGGCGCGTTCGTTCTGGCCGGCCATCGGCGCGCCGGGAGGCGCGAACTTGATGCCGAAGCCGAGCATCGTCGAGCCGTCCGGCAGATCGGTGTCGAGTGCGGCCTTGCGCAGGTCGTCGGAAGTGGCGCCGCCGTATTTTTGGATCGCCCGGGGCAGGATATCGGTCAGGAAGGCATAGGTGTTGGAGGCGGCCATACCGACATGCGCCGACTTGATGACCGTGTCGGGTTTTGCCTTCAGATAGGCGTCGCCTACCTCCTTGATGATCGGCAGCAATTCGGGCTTCAGCGACTTGAGGTTGGCCTGCCAGATTGAGATCGGATCGACGTTGAAGAAATAGTTGGCGTCGGCGCCGACGGTCTCCTTAAGCTTCGAGTACACCCCGTAGCCCGCCCCGTGGCCGATCAGGGTCGAGAATTTGAGGCCGAGTTCGCGCGCTTGGCGCAGGAAGAGCGTGATGTCAGGATTGTAGCCGGTGTGGAAGATCACGTCCGGCTGACCGCGCTTGAGCTTGGTGACGAGAGAGGAGAGATCGGGCGCGGACGCCGAGTACCCCTCGTTGACGACCACCTGGAAGCCGGCCTCGGTCGCCCCTTCCGCCGTACCCTTCGCGACGTCGGTCCCGTACGCCCCGTCCTCGTGAATGATCGCGACCTTCAGGCCCTTCGGGTCCTTGCCGAGTTGCGCCTTCGAATAGGCGGCGACCATCTCGGTCGAGGTGAGGCCCCATTGGCGGCCGTAGGGCTGTGGACGGAAGACATATTGCAGGTTGCGCCCTTCCAGTACCGGCGAGGCGATGCAGGTGGTGATCCACATGAACTTCTTGAACTGCTCGACCCGCGCCGCCGCCGGCACGCACTCGGCCGAGGAGTAGAAGCCGAGCAGCATGTCGACCTTCTCCTGCTCGATCAGGCGGACCGCCTCGTTGATCGCGACCTCGGGCTTGCTCTGGGCGTCGGCGTAGATCGGCTCGACCTTGTAGCCGTCGATGCCGCCCTGTTGATTGAACCAGTCGATGATGATCTTGGCACCGAGATAATGCAGCTCGGAGCCGCCGCCGGCAAACGGCCCGGTCAGGTCGTAGACGACACCGATCTTCAGCGCCTTGGCGGCCTCCTCGGCCTGCGCCGTGGGCGGCGCGAGCAGCGCCGTCGCCGCGACCGCCGCATACGAGAGCCGCCGGAAATCGCCCAGCTTCATCACGGACTCCCTGTCTGATGGCCTCGGAACCCCCGTGCCCTGAGGCTAGCTTACGAACCGCCGCGCGGCGCTTGTCAAGCCGCCACGCCGCCGGGGCGACCGACCCGCCATCAGACCCGCACGGCGATCGACAGCACCACAATGGATGCGGTCATGTCGGCCGAATGCTTCCTCGGCATCAAGCCGTGCGATGTAAGCGATCAGAACCATGCTACGACGTTGAGAGCCGCGACATCGCCTTTGAGCCGCGTGCCCTTCATCGACGTCAAAAGACCTGTGCTGGGGCCCGAGAGGTTATCGTTGTAAGAAACGGGCTCCGTACCTCGCTTACCGCCTCCAACGCCTTGGTCCTGGCGGTGGTCCTAATTGAGAATGATTTGTGCGCGAGACCGTCATGTCCCGCGTCTCGCTGAACACCGAGTTGGGCTTCGAGCAGACAGTGGTCGCCTTATACCGAGGGGCACGACGGCTATGTGAAGCGGCTGCCGCCGGGACTGCTGCTATCGGCCTACCATCTCGCCGAGTGGCTCGCCTGGAATTGGTGGCGGTTGCGCTGGGAGCCGGTGTCGATAACCGCCGATTGGGTGTTCGCCCATCGGCTGGCGACGGTGGGCGGCGGCTATGTCTGGCCGAACGTCAGGATTTTCTCGGATGGCGAGCGCACAGCTCTAATCGCCAAGCCGACACCGCAACGGGCCAACACGCCATTCCGCTATATCAGCGATGCGCGCTACGCGAGATCGCTGCGAAATCCGGCTTCGATGCTCCTCCTTCCCGTCCAAAATCTCAACGTGCTCGCTGTAGAGTTTCAACTGCTCGTAAACGAACTCAGGGGCCGCGACCATCAACCGGGCCTGTGAGAGACACTCCGGCTCTTTCAAATCCCACGTCATAAGCCTCCCCTTGCCCATGACCAAAGGTGCAGGGTATCAAGGTATAAGGTGAGCCCGTCTCGTGTGGAACCGCAGGCTGCCTGAGGAAAACTTTTCGACTGCACGACTTGGCCGATCGACCGGCCTTCGTCGCCACGGCCCGCCTCCGTGCCGGCATCCACGTTTTCCGGCACGCCGAATTAGGACGCGGATGCGCGGACCGGTCCGCGCATGACGACCGTGAATCGTTCGATTCGCCACACGCACCCAGCATCACAAGTGCCGATATCCGGAGTCGACGAGTTTGGCAGTGCGGCGAAGCGCTTGGGGAGGCTGGCCGAAGGCACGTACGAAGGCGCGACGCATCCGCTCTGGGTCGCGAAACCCGGCATGCAGGGCGATCTTCTCGATTGGTTCGGCACTGCTCTCCACCCGTTCGCGCGCGGCCTCCAGGCGCAGGCGTTCGATCGCCTTAGCTGGTGTTGTGCCGGTTTCGGCCGTGAAGGCTCTGGCGAAATGGCGCTGGCTCATCGCCGCGTGGTCCGCCAGCCGCTCGACAGAAAGCCGCTCACCCAACCGCTCGCGCGCCCACCCCAGTACCGGGGAAAACCGACTGGCGGGGCGATCGGTCTCGAGCAACGCCGAGAATTGCGACTGCCCGCCGGGTCGCCGGTAGTAGACCACAAGCTGCTGTGCCACCCGTTTGGCGACTGGCTCGCCGAGATCATCGGCGACCAGCGCAAGTGCCAAGTCGATGCCGGCCGTGACCCCGGCCGAGGTCCAGACCTGGCCGTCCCGGGTGAAGATGCGGTCGGGCTCGACGTGGACCAGCGGATAGGCGCGGGCCAATACGGCTGCACGACCCCAATGAGTGGTGGCACGGCGACCGTCGAGCAATCCGGCCGCTGCGAGAATGAAGGCCCCCGTGCACACGCTGGCGATCCGCCTGGCTCGGGTCGCCGCCGTGCGGATAAAGGCCAATGTCTCCGCGCAGGCGGAGGCTTCTCGCGACCCCGATCCTCCGGCAACGATCAATGTGTCGAGAGGGTCATCGGAGAATGGCTGGGCGATCAGCTGGACGGCTGACGAGCTGGTCACCGGCCCGGCGGTGCGGGCGATCACCCGCGGTCGATAGGAAGGCGGCGTGCATTCGCGAGCGGCTATGTCAAAGACCGCAATCGGCCCCGCCGCATCGAGAAGCTGGAAGTCCGGAAAGATCAGTAAGCCTATCGTGTGCATGGCCGTAACTGAGGGAAATTGGTCATTTCAGACAGAGCCTATGACCTATAGGGTCTCCGTGTCAAACACATGGAGGGCTCAGCTATGAGCGAGCGCAATCTGGTAATCGTCTTCGCCGTATTTCCCGCCGTGACGCAACTCGACTTCACCGGGCCGCATCAGGTGTTCTCGAGCCTGCCCGGTTCCGAGGTGATCGTGGCGAGCGTGGCGGGTGGCACGATCGAGAGCAGCGGCGGGCTCACCTTCGCGGGGCTGCGGCGGCTCGCCGATATCTCGGCTTGCAACGTGCTCTGCGTGCCCGGCGGGCACGGCGTCACCGACAACGTAATCCATGATGATGCCTTTCTCGGCGAATTGCGCCGGCTCGCGGCGACGGCGCAGTTTGTGACGTCGGTATGCACGGGCTCGATCGCGCTCGGTGCGGCCGGGCTCCTGCGGGGCAAACGCGCCGCCTGCCATTGGGCGTGGCGCGACACGCTCGCGCTATTCGGGGCGATCCCCGACCCCGGCCGCGTCGTTCGCGACGGCAACGTCGTCACCGGTGGCGGCGTCACGGCCGGCATCGATTTCGCGTTGAGCCTGGTGGCCGAGATCGCCGGACCAGAGGTCGCACAGGCGATCCAGCTGCAGATCGAGTACGCGCCGGCGCCGCCCTTCGACACGGGTCGTCCAGAGATTGCCCCACCCGCGATCCTGGCGCGTGTTTGCGACCAAAACGCGGCAACGGCGACCACCCGGCGACAGGCGATCGAAGCCGCTGCCGACTGCCTCGCGGCACGCTTGGTATGAGGTGACACGCGCATGCTGGAGCTGAGGCCCAATTGCGAGTGCTGCGATAAGGACTTGCCGCCCAACGCGGCCGACGCTCGCATCTGCAGCTATGAGTGCACCTTCTTCGCCGACTGTGTAGAAACCGTGCTCCTCAATGTCTGTCCGAATTGCCGCGGCGGGTTTGCGCCTCGTCCATTTCGCCCGGTCACGGAGCGGTGCCCCGGTGTTTGCCTCGGCAAACACCCCGCCTCGACCAAGCGGGTCCACATGCGTTGGACGCGTGATGAGGTCACCGAATTTGCGCGTGGCGTGGGTGATATCTCGCCGGAGAACCGCTAATGTATCGATGGCCTGGCCGGTCTGTATGACCGTGCCACCGGGCTGGCCAGCGTCGCTTATGTCGTCATTCCCGCGCAAAGCGGGAATCCGGAGGCTTCAGTCACTTGCCCTGGGCCCCCGCTTTCGCGGGGGCGACGAATTGGCGGGCCGGTGGCATTCCTTCACACGCTCGAAAACGGGGACCCAGGGCCTGCCCCCCTGTTCATTCCAAGGGCAGGCTCTGGCTGGAACGGGGGGCAAACGCTAGATCGCCAGTTCGTCTTAGAGGTCGCGCCAATGCGGATTATGGCTCTCGATAAACTCGAGCTTCCAGGCACGCCGCCATTTCTTGATCCACTTTTCTCGCAGGATCGCATCTGCCATGGTCTCGTGAAATTCGGCAAAGACTAGCCTATAAACGCTGTGGTCCCGCACAAAGCCCGCAACCGCGTTCGACCGATGTTACCAAACACGACGAGCAAGATCGGCGGTTGCACCGACGTACAGCGTACCGTTGCGTCGGCCTGCAAGGATGTACACGCAGGGGCGTTTTTGCATCATCCCGTGAAGCAGCGGGCCTGGGTCGCCTCCCCGGACGACCGGTCCTGGCGGGTCGTTCCGGGGATCGCGGGGACGACGGATACTACCACCACTCGCTGTAGGAGGAGGCAGACTATGCCGGTTCAACGCTTCGCGCCGATGACCAAGAATTTCGCGACCTTCGATTGCGACGCCCACGTCACCGAGCCACCGCTGATCTGGGAGCGCGCCCACGAGTTCCTGACCCGCGACGAGCTCGACGCGTTGAAGGCGACGATATGGTGGGATGCCGAAAGCCGCCTGCTGATTGTCAACGGCCGCGCCGGGGTCGGGCTCGGCTCGCCGCGCAAGGGCGGCATCCCCGGCACGATGCGGGTCATCACCAACGCCGGCCCAGGGGTCAAGCACGACATCCAGCGTGCGCTGAACGTGCGCAACCTCGACCCGAAGACCGCGCTCAGCCAGGAGCAGGTGGCCTATCTCGACCATGCCGGCTCCTATGAGCCGAAGCCGCGCCTCAAGGATATGGACGTCCAGGGCATCGATCAGGTCATGATCATCCCGACCGAGATCGACATCTATCCCTGGCTGGAAAACGCACTCGGCGCCAAGGCCTTCTGCCGCGCCTACAACGAATGGGCCTACGATTACACGTTGGCCGATCCCGACCGGCTTTTCTTTGCCGCGCTGATCCCGATGCAGCATCCCGATTACGCGGTCGCGGAGGTTCGCCGGGTCGCCGCCTTGGGCTGCCGGGTGGCGCTCGTCCGCCCGATGGATGCGTTTGGCAACTACCCGCTGCAGCCGAAATATGAGCCGGTCTGGGACGCGCTCGAAGAGACCGGCATGGTCTACGGTGTGCACCCGTTCCCGGCCTTCGGCAGTCTGAAGCCGAGCGGCTACAGCGAGCAATATTCCGGCGCCGAATTGATCCGGAAAACGGTGGCGACCGCCGGCCTGCCGCACACGTTCTTGACCAATGTGCAGAATTTTCAGTCCGAGGCGGCGCTGTGGGTCACCATGGTGCTGATGTCCGGTTTTTTCGATCGGCACCCAAAGATCAACGCGGCGGTGTTTGAGGCCTCATCGACCTGGCTCAGCTTTCTGCTCGACGAGTGCGACAAGGCCTATCGGCTCTATAAGAACGAGCGCCAATTGCCGCCGCTGAAGCGCCTGCCGAGCGAGACCTTCGCGCTGCATTGCATGACCGGTTTCGAGGGTGACGAGGCGCCGCCGGCGCGCCTGCCGGAGTTTTACGGCGATATCCTGGCCTGGTCGTCCGACGTCTATCATCACGACGGCGACGACGCCTGGCGGGCGATCGAGACGATGCAGAAATACGGCCTGCCGGTCGAAGACCAGGCCAAGTTTCTCGGTGGCAATGCCCGCCGCCTCTACAAAGTGCAGGCGCCGGCCAAGATCATCCGCGACCGCATCACCGAGATCGAGCGCCCCGACTGGTGGCCGACCGAAGACGAAGTCCGCGCCTCATTGCGGCCGGAGGCGGCTGTTTTTCGAGGTTAGCTGCGGCTGTGAGCCGGCCAAGTGGCACAGAGGGATATGCCGATGAGGCAGAAGCGCTCGTAACGCAATACGAGAAGATTTCTTTTGCCGAAGTCCACCGACAAGTCATTCATCTGATTCCGACCGCGCCATCCCGAATACTGGATATCGGCGCGGGGACGGGACGAGATGCGGCCGGATTTGCCGCCATGGGGCATCGTGTGACGGCGGTCGAGCCAACCGCCGAACTGCGCCTCAGAGCGAAGGTGCTACACCCTTCACCGCAAATTCAATGGCTGGAGGATAGCCTGCCGGATCTTGTCCATTTGCACGAGCGGGCGAACCTTTTGACGTCGTGATGCTCACGGCGGTCTGGATGCACCTTGACCTGCAGCAACGGCGGCGGGCGATGCCTCGGGTGGCGGGCTTGGTCCGGGCGGGCGGGCCGATGATACTCTCCCTTCGTCACGGACCCATTCCGCCAGGCCGCCGCATGTTCGAGGTCACAGCGGCTGAGACAATATGCCTTGCGCAGGCGCATGACCTGGAGCTGATACTGGAATATGACCATCAAGACGGGCTTCTTGGGCGTCCCGGGGTAACCTGGACGCGCTTGGCGTTTTCGAAATCGCCGAGCGCTGCGTGGTGATAATGAACAGTAGGGCGGATCTTGATCCGCCCTGCAATATTGGGGGTCGAGGCCCCTAGCGGGTTCGCTGGCAAAGGAGCAATGGGATGGAAATCGGTGCGGCAATTTTCTTTACGGACTATTCCATGGCGCCGACCGATCTGGCGGTGGCGCTGGAGGAGCGCGGCTTTGACTCGTTGTGGGTGGCGGAGCACTCGCACATCCCGGCGACCCGCCGCTTCTCCCACCCTCAGGGCGACGCGGCGCTGACGAAAGAGTACTTCGACGTGATGGACCCGTTCGTAACCTTGAGTGCTGCCGCTGCCGCGACTAAAGGGCTCAAGCTCGGCACCGCGATCTGCCTCGTCATCCAGCGGGACACGATTCAGACGGCAAAGGCTGTCGCCTCGCTCGATCAGATATCCAAGGGCCGCTTCCTGTTCGGTATCGGCTGCGGCTGGAACGCCGAGGAAATGGAAGACCACGGTACCGTCTACGAGACACGCATTCTGAAAATGCGCGAGCAGATCGAGGCGATGAAGGAGATCTGGACCAAGGACAAGCCCGAATATCACGGCGAGATCGTCGATTTCCCGCCGATGATGACCCGGCCCAAGCCGATGCAGAAGCCGCATCCGCCGGTCATAGTCGGTGGCGCCTTCCGCTTGGCCGCGCGCCGCGCCATCCGCTACGGCGATGGGATCTTGCCAGCCGCCCCTAGTGCGGGGTCGGGCAGTCCCGAGGAATTCATGCCGGCCTGGCGCCGCATGGCCGAGGAAGCCGGCCGTGACTCGCAATCGCTGTCGGTGACCTTGGGCGGTGCCCCCGAGGATCTGGCCATATTAAGGCGCAATCGCGATCTCGGCGTCACCCGCATGAATGTGCGCCTGCCGCCCGAGAAGGAGGACGTGATCCTGCCGATCCTCGACCGCTGGGCAAAGCTGATCCCGCAGCTTCGCACCTGATCGGCACCTGCCGATCGAAGACCAATCGGCGAGCAAGTCTCGGGGGTTCCTCGCGACGCCGAGCTACCGGCGCTTGTGGTTTGCCGGTGGGATCGGCAATGCGATGCGCTGGCTCGAGCTGCTGGTTGCCGGGATCTTCACTTACGAAGTCACGCAATCGACCGTCCTGGTGGCTCTGGTAACGGTTGCTCGCAGCCTGCCGATGCTGTTCATCGGCACGATTGCCGGTGTGATCGGCGAGGCGCTCAATCGCAAACGGTTATTGGTGACGCAGCTTTTCGTGATGGCAGTGACCTCGGCGGTACTGTGCACGCTCGCGTTCTCCGCAGAGATTCGGGTTTGGCATATCGCCCTTGGCGGTGTCGTTGCGGGTATGGTGTGGGCGATGGAGCTCGCCGTGCGTCGACGCATGATCGGTGAGGTTGTCATGCCCGATCAGGTCGGTCCGGCCGTCGCATTCGATTCGCTGACCAACAGCTTCGCCCGGGTGTTGGGCCCACTGGCCGGGGGTGCGGCTTATCAGACACTAGGCCTGGGTGGCGCCTATTTGCTGTCTGCAGCCCTTTATCTTGCGGCCGGTCTTTCCGTCATTGGCCTCGATTTCCGCCAGGAGGCGCGGAGGCTGCGGTTTGGAAGAATTGCGATCGATATTGCCGAAGCGGCCGCGGTGGCCCGCGCCAACGCGGCGATCCTCGCCGTCGTCCTCGTGTCGATCATCATGAACATGTTTGCGTTCTCCTATTCGGCGCTGATCGCACCGATCGGGCTCGACGTGTATCGCGTATCACCCATCCTGGTCGGCGCGCTCGCCGCGGCCGAGCCGCTCGGTGCGATCGCGGTCGGCATCCCGCTATCGACCGGGCGACTGCGTTTGAGCGGACGCGGCGCCCTGCTTCGCGGATCTTTGCTGTTCCTGGTGGGCCTCGCGGCGATGGCCCTATCCCCGTGGTACTGGCTCGCCTTTGTGATGTTGCTGATCGGCGGGCTTGGCACTGCCGCCTTCTCCAACATGCAGACGACGTTGATCCTCACCGAAGCGCCGCCCGCGACGCGATCGCGCGTGATGGGGATCGTGACCATGTGCATCGGCACTGGCCCGGTTGGTGTGATGATGATCGGCATCCTGTCGGGCCAAGTCGGACCTCCGGTGGCGATCCTTATCATGGCCGGCGTGGGGCTCTGCGGACTGAGCCTGGTCTGGAGAGAACTGATCAAGGTGCGCCCCAACGACTAGCAAGGTGCGCAACCCGACCAGTACAGCGCACGGCGTCATGTGCTAAGGCTGTCTGATCGGCCCGGCGTGCTCCGAGCGCTGATCGAGGCGCCGGAGGAAAAGGAGGTCGGGATGCCCGAAGGAACGGACCTATTCGAGATAATGCATACGACCCGCGCGATGCGGCGGCTCAAACCCGACCCGGTGCCCGATGAGTTGATCCGCAAGATCCTGTTGGCGGGGCAAGCGGCCGCGAGCGGCGGCAACACGCAGCCTTGGCGCTTTTTGGTCTTGAAGCACCAAAAGATCAAAAAGGCGGTGCAGGTTCATTACAAGCGCGCCTTCGACGAAGTGGTCGGACCGCGCTACGCGAGCAGCCCGCCACCGCCGGGCTCGGACGCCGCGCGCTATAAGCGTCAGCTTGCGGCCGTTGAATACCTGACCGACCACTACCACGAGGCGCCCGTGTGGATCGTCGCCTGTCTCGAGGACGGCCCAAATCCGACGCGATCGGCCGGCTCCTCGATCTATCCTGCCGTGCAGAACATGCTGCTGGCGGCGCGGGCACTCGGGCTTGGCTCGACCTTGACGACACGGCACATCGCCTACGAGAAGGAAGTCGATGCTGCGATGGGCATCCCCTCCGGCTTTCACTCCTATGCCATCTTGCCGATCGGCTACCCGATGGGGCGGTTTGGCCCGGTCGGCCGCGGGCCGCTCGCCGACGTCGTCTATCTCGACGGGTGGGGGAAACCCTACCCGGGTATGTGATCGGGACTTTAGCTTCTACGATCGCCGAGGGAGCCGCGCGGAGGTGGTGATTGTGGCGAAGATCGGCTGGGAACGACGGCTACGCGTGTTGGAAGGCGGCGTGCGCGCGACGACAAGCGGCGCATCTCGCCCTCGGTGATCGCGCAAGCGCTCGCAGAGGTAACGGTCGGCGTCCGGGAGGGGGGCGCTGGTTCGGGTCGTTCTGGATCCGCGACCGCGATGAGAGGAGAGTGGCATGCCGTCCGATGAGTCGCTGCGAGGCGAGTTGCTGGCGGAAGTCGAAGCGGTGGCGCCAATCCTGACGGAGTACGCAGCAGAATCAGAAAAACTCGGCCGCCTGAATGAACCCACCGTCGAGGCCCTGCGCAAGACGCGCTTGCTTCGCTTCGCTTGTCCTCGTGACCTCGGTGGGGACGAAGCCGATCCCTTCACAGTGATGGAGGTCCTCGAGGCGGTGACACGGATCGACGGCTCGGCGGGTTGGACCTTGGGGATCTTGGCGCTAACGAGCGCCATTGCTGGCGCCTTTCTGCCCGTCAATACGGCTCGGCGCATTTTCGCCGAAGGCGTACCGCCGATGGCCGGGATGATAGCTCCCAGGGGCAACGCCGAACCCGTCGCCGGCGGCTACTGCGTGACAGGTCGTTGGGCTTTCGGGAGCGGCATTCATCACGCTGATTGGGTCATTGCTGGCGCGTTCCTACCCGGCCAGCCCTCGCCGGCGGAAATTCGGATGGTTCTCCTGCCTCGAGGGCAGGTCGTGATCCACGACAACTGGCAAGTGGCGGGACTCAAGGCCTCGGGCAGCTGCGATTACAGCATCGAGAACGTGTTCGTGCCGGACGAGATGACATTTGCCTTTATGGACGCGAGACTCGGGAATGCCGTCACTGGTGGTGCCGCACTTCGCCTCGGACTTCCGGCATTTGTCATACCGTTCCACATGGCGATCGCCCTCGGCATCGCGCGTCGCGCCCTGGACGAGATCACCGAGCAGGCGGTCGAGAAGGGCCGCGGTTTCCCACCGTCGCCGCTTCCTACCCACCCGCACTTCCAGTTTGCACTGGGAAAGGCAGAGTTGCAGCTCGCATCGGCGCGTGCGCTGGCGTTCCAGATTGTGTCGAGCGTCTGGACGGAAGCACGCGCGGGGCGGGTTCCGCCACCGCCGATGCAAGCGGAGGCGCGCGCGGCTGCCATGTACATCACCGAGGTGGCGCAGCGGGTGACCACTGTCGCCTTCCAATCTGCTGGCGGAGGCGCGCTCTTCGATACCAACCCGCTGCAGCGCTGCTTCCGTGACGTTCACGCCGCGGGGCAGCACTTCATGGTGAGTCAGTCTTCCTATCGCGCCCTCGGCCAGTTCAAGCTCGCCCAGCCAGACGCGAATCCGATGCTCTAGGAAACCAGGTACGCGCGAGCCATTCGTACATCACGGTAGTGGAAGATCGAACCAACGATGGCGGAAAACAGGGATAACATCGATGACCCAAGAGATACGTGACAAGGCCCGTGCGCTCGGGCTCGATCGCCTGACCGATGAACACCTCGCGCAATTCGAGCGCGCCACGACCGGTATGGAACGTCACCTGCAGCGCCTGCCACGCGGCATGCCAGCGGCTCAGGAGCCGGCGCATGTCTACCGGGCGAAGGCGGAAGCGCCATGAGCGGCGATCTCGCCTATGTCGGTCTCGCCGAGGCCGCCGAGCTGATCCGCAGCAAGAAATTGTCGCCGGTCGAGTACGTAACCGCGCTGCTGGCGCGCATCGAGCGCCACGACGGCAAGTACAATGCCTTCATCGCGCTGACGCCGGAACGGGCATTGACCGCGGCGCGGGCGGCCGAGGCGGAAATTGCGGCTGGTCGCTGTCGCGGGCCCTTCCATGGCATGCCCTATGCGCTGAAGGACATCATCGATGTCGCGGGTCTTGCGACCACGGCGCATTCGAAAATCTTGATGGACAACATCGCCCGCCGGCATGCCTTGGTCACGGAGCGGCTCGAAGCGGCCGGCGGGGTGCTGCTCGGCAAGCTCTCGACCCACGAATTCGCGATCGGCGGCCCGTCCTTCGACCTCCCCTGGCCGCCAGCGCGCAACCCGTGGAACCGCGATCATTTTTGTGGCGGGTCGTCGAGCGGCAGCGGTGCCGGGCTCGCCGCCGGCTTCTTCCCGGCCGCACTCGGCACCGACACCGGCGGCTCGATCCGCAATCCGGCCTCGATGTGCGGCATTACCGGCATGAAGCCGACCTATGGCAGGGTCAGCCGCCGCGGCGTTG
>Ga0306923_10000953_pt1 | contig 24554 bp, 25 predicted proteins | sample sta12Can44000108_FD_203841 | JGI IMG/M metagenome (GOLD analysis project Ga0306923, IMG submission 203841) | Lab enrichment of tropical soil microbial communities from Luquillo Experimental Forest, Puerto Rico - statanox.12C.anox.44.000.108 (v2)... | ecosystem: Environmental > Terrestrial >... | reverse complement strand
TCGTCGACTCCGGGTTCTGGGGAGTGCGTCGCGAACATCTTTGTCGGCACGCACTACGCGCATGAGCACCCACACAGAGCCTCGACGGTACCGTATCTCAAAGCGCTCGATCGGAGCGAAGATCGGAGGAGATGCCATGACCTGCGTGAAGGTTCTGTGAATACTCGGTACCACTTCTAGGAGATCGATCACTCGAAAGAACTTCGGTAGAGCGGCTTTGTACCCCAAGAGACTAAGAAATTCAGGAAAGATCTCAGAACGATCGTTAGCGGCATTCTGAATTTGGACTCCCTGTCCTGCTAGCCGTAGACGGATCCTGGAGTTGGCACGCGGGTCACTTATGCCGTGCCTTGCGAGCGGCGGTAAAGCAACTTGGCGGATCAGAAGCGCGGCCTTCACCACATTTAGAAACGCATAGTAGTAGAGAAGGGGACGTGAGTGGAAGCGCGGGGTTTGCGCTGCCTCAAAGAAGTCATACCCTTGTGCAATGTATGCGTTGGCGATGTCCTCGTTGCGCTTGCCTAACCTAACTGCTAGATGAGATAGAAACGCCCAAGGATCTGCGGTTACCACACGAGGTTTTCGCCTCTCATAGAAGAGCGGGAAGCCGCCCGGCGCATTCGCAACGGAATCCCCCTCCTGCGCTTTCGGCGGGCGACCTGGCATTGGCTATTCAGCCTTGCAATCCATAGTTCCTGTACGGCAACTAGGACAAGCGCGGACGATCTCGTAGTCCGTGCAGCTCGGCGATTGACTCACACCGTCTCATTCGATACATGCGGAGCCTTGGGGGCTGCGGGAAGACAAATCGAGAGTGACCTTAGGGTCGGGTTCGACCTCTTTGTGTTCGTGCCTAAGTATTCTTTTCAAGCCAATCTGGTAGCACTCTTGCGTCCCACTATTTTGCCGGCTCCGCCACGAAGAGCGGAATCTTCCGCGTAGTCTTCGCCTGGTACTCGGCGTAGGGCGGAAAGGCCGCGACGGCCAGCTTCCACAGCCGCGCCCGCTCCGCTTCGTCCGCCACCTCGCGCACGCGCATGGGCTGCACCACGGTGAGGTCGCGGATCTCCACGCTGGGCTGAGCGCGGAGGTTGTACACCCACACGGGATCCTTGGGCGCGCCGCCCTGGGAGCCCACCAGCACGTAGTTGTTCCCGTCCTTCACGCGCATGAGCGGCGTCTTGCGGATCCCGCCGGTCTTGTTGCCGGTGTTGGTGACGATGATGACGGGGAGGCCGGTGTCGCGCAGTGTGGTGCCCTTCGTGCCGCCGCTGCCCTCGTAGAGCTCGACCTGCTCGCGGACCCAATCTCGGGGGCTGGGGATGTACTTGGCCATGGCGATCAGAATCCTTTCACGTAGGGAAGCTTGCCCGCCGTCGCCTCGATGGCGTTGCCGGCTTCCAAGAGGACGGCCGTCGAGTCCCAGGTTCCGTTCACGAGCTGATTGCGTGGGCCGTCGGGCACCAACGCCTTGATCACGCGGTCGCCGAAGCGGACCTCCTGCTTCTCCACGTCCACGGACACGGGCGTCTGCGGCGAGCGCTCGATGGCCTTCTGCAGCCACTCCAAATCTTCCTGGGAGGTCCGGAGGCAGGGAATGCCGAGCATCACGCAGTTGCCGAAGAAGATCTCGCCGAAGGAGCCGCCCACGATGGCGCGGATGCCCCAGCGCATCAAAGCCTGGGGCGCGTGCTCGCGCGACGACCCGCAGCCAAAGTTCTGTCCCACCACCAGCACGGAGGCGCCCTGGTACGCCTTCTGGTTGAACGGGTGCTCGGGGTTCTGCTTGCGCGCGTCCTCGAAGGCGTGCTCGCCCATGGTGTCGAACGTCACTGCCTTGAGAAAGCGTGCGGGGATGATGCGGTCCGTGTCGATGTCGTTGCCAGTGACGGGGATGCCGCGGCCCGTGACTTGGTGGCGCTGGTAGTCGGTCATCGTCGCGCTCATTTCAGGATCTCCCTCACGTCGGTGACGGCGCCGGTGATGGCGGCGGCGGCGACCATGGCCGGGCTCATGAGGAGCGTGCGCCCGGTGGGGCTGCCCTGGCGTCCAATGAAGTTGCGGTTGCTGGAGGACGCGCTCATCTCGCGCCCCTTGAGCTTGTCGTCGTTCATGCCGAGGCACATCGAGCAGCCCGCCTTGCGCCACTGGAAGCCCGCGGCCTGGAAGATTTCGTGCAGGCCCTCGGCCTCCGCGGCTTTGGCCACCTGCTGCGAGCCGGGCACGATGAGGGCGCGCACGTGGCTCGCTACCTTGCCCTTCTTGGCGACTTCCGCGGCGATGCGGAGATCCGACAGACGGCCGTTGGTGCACGAGCCCACGAAGGCCACGTCGATCTTGGCGCCCTTGATGGGCTGGCCCGCCTGGAAGCCCATGTGGGCGAGCGCTTCGCGGAAGGTAGGCCGCTCGGCCTCGGGTTGCGCGTCGGGCGACGGGATGCTCTTGGTCACGCCCACCGACATCTCAGGGTTGATCCCCCACGTCACCACCGGCTCGAGGGCCGCGCCGTCGATCCGCTTCACGTCGTCGAACGCCGCGCCGGGCTCGGTGGCCACGGATTTCCACCACGCGGACGCGCGGTCGAAAGCCGCGCCCGAGGGCGCGTAGGGCCGGCCGCGGAGAAAGTCGATCGTCGTCGCGTCGGGATTGACGTAGCCGAAGCGGGCACCGCCCTCGATGGACATGTTGCAGACGGTGAGGCGCTCCTCCATGGTCATGCGGTCGATCACGTCGCCCGCGTACTCATAAGCGAAGCCCACGCCGCCCTTCACGCCGAGCTGGTTGATGATGGCGAGGATCACGTCCTTGGCGAAGACGCCCTTGGCGAGGGCGCCCTCCACGCGCACCTGGCGCAGCTTGGGCTTGGCCAGGGAGAGGCACTGGGTGGCCAGCACGTCGCGCACCTGGCTGGTGCCGATGCCGAAGGCGATGGCGCCCACGGCGCCGTGGGTGGACGTGTGGCTGTCGCCGCACGCGATGGTCATCCCCGGCTGCGAGAGGCCCAGCTCCGGCCCGATCACGTGCACGATGCCCTGCTTGCCCGTGGCCATGTCGAAGAGGGGCAGGCTGAAGTCCTTCATGTTGCGGTACATGTGCTGCGCCATTTCCTCCGCCTCCGGATCCGCGTAGGGGCGCGTCTGGTCGGCGGTGGGGATGATGTGATCGAGCGTGCCGAAGGTGCGCTCGGGCATGCGCACCTTGAGCTTCGCGTCTTTCAGCATCTGGAAGGCCTGCGGGGTCGTCACCTCGTGGATGAGGTGGAGGCCGATGAGAAGCTGCGTCTGGCCGGACGGCAGCGTGCGCACCGTGTGCGCTTCCCACACCTTGTCGAGCAGCGTGCGAGCCATGGCGCCCTCCTTTGGGGAGGCCATCCTCGCTCCGGCCCACCGCGTAGTCCAGTGAAACGTTCTGTACCGAATGGTAAGCTGTGCTTCATGATCGAAGCCGCCCTCTTCCCGGCGTTGGAGACGCTGCTCGCGGTGGCGCGCACGGGCTCGGTGGCAGCGGCGGCTCGGCAGCGGCACATCACCTCCTCGGCGGTGAGCCAGCAGATGCGAAGGCTCGAGACACACTTCGGCTTCACGCTCTTCGAGCGCGCCGGGCGCGGGGTGCGCCTCTCCGCCGCGGGCGAGGCCGCGCTGCCCGTGGTGCGCGAGCTGTGGAGTGGGGCAGAGGCCGCCTTCGGCCAGCTCGCGGAACTTGCCGGCCGCCCCGCCGTCACGCTGCGCGTGGCGGTGAGCGACTACCTCGGCAAGGGGCTCCTCGCGCCCGTGCTGCGCGATCTGCTCGACGAGGAGCCGCCGGTGCGCTTCGAGATCGTCACCACGCACTCGCCGGCGGGCGTGCGCTTGGTGGCGGCGGGCGACGTCGATCTCGCGGTGGTGACGGGGCAGGAGATCCCGCGCGGGCTCGAGGGCCGGCACCTCTTCGACCAGCCGTTCGTATGGATAGGCCCGCGGCGCACCCGCCGCGAGCGCGCTCCGCTCACGGAGCGACTGCGGAGCGAGCCCGTGCTTCGGCTGGCCGGTGAGAGCCGCGGCCGCGCGCTGCTCGACCACTACCTCGCGGAGCACCGCATTCGTCCTGTCTCCACCATCGACGTGCCGAGCGTGTCGCTGCTCCTCTCGTACGTCTCGGGAGGCCTGGGCATTGGGCTGGTCCCCGCGCTCGCCCTCGCCGAGGCGTCCGCCGGCCTCGTGGTGCGCGAGGCCGCTCGCATGCCCGCACTGCCCGTCACCCTGGTGTGGCGCACCGCCGCCCGCCGCCCGCCCGCACTGACCCGCTTCGCCGCGCTCCTCGCCGCGGCTGGCACGCGCGTGGGCGCAAGGCTCGGCCGACCCGCCCGCGGCTAGAACGCCTCGGCCAGCCGCTGGATGCCCGCACGGATCTCCGCTTCCGTCAGCGCCGCGTAGCCGAAGAGCAGGCCCGCGCGATCAGGCGGACGCGTGTAGGCGGGAGCGATCGAGTACACGCCCACGCCGGCCTTGGCGGCCCGCGCGATGACCGCGTCGAGCTCGCGGGGTTTGACGTCGTTGAACCACACCACGAGATGCACGCCCGTGTTCTCGCCGGCGATTTCGATGCGGTCGCCGAAGTGTCGGCGTAGCGCCTCGATGAGGGCACGCCGTCGTGAGGCGTTGCGGCTGCCTGCGCGCCGCAGGTAGCGCTCGAACTGGCCGCTCGTGATGAATTCGGCGAGCGCCTCCTGGGCAAGGGGAGCCGAGAAGCGATCGGCCGCCCACTTCGCGGCGATGAACGGACGGACCAGCGCAGACGGCAGGACGAGATAGGCCAGGCGGAGGGCAGGGAAGAGCGTCTTCGAGAAGGTGCCGATGTAGACGACGCGGCCGGCGCGATCCAGCGACTGGAGCGCTTCCAGCGGATGCCCCTCGTAGCGGAACTCGCTGACGTAGTCGTCCTCTACGATCCAGGCGCCCACCCGGGAGGCCCAGCGAAGAAGAGCGAGCCGGCGCTCGAGAGGCATGATGACACCCGTGGGGAACTGGTGGCACGGCGTCACGTAGGCGAGCCGCGCGCCCGCGCCGGCGAGAGGCAGGCTGGACGTGTCGAGCCCACTCGCGTCGACCGGCACCTTGATGAGCCGAGCTCCCGCCGCCTCGAAAGGTATGGTGACACCGGAGTAGTGTGGTTCCTCCACCACCGCGCCGTCGCCGGGGTCGAGGAGGACGCGCGAGACGAGATCGAGGGCCTGCTGCGAGCCGTTGACGATCACGATGCGCTCGGCGTCGCACGACACGCCGCGGGCCCGCGCGAGGTATTCGCTCAGCGCATCGCGGAGCGGGCCGTATCCGGCGGGCGCGCCATAGCCGAAGGACTCGCGCGCGGCCCGCCGCGCCCGCGCGGCGAGGAGTCGGCGCCAGATCTCGCGCGGGAATTCGTCCACGGCGGGGCTGCCGTAGCGAAAGTCGTAACGCGGAGCCTTCGGAAGGGTCGCGGAGGCCGATGACGGCACAAGGGGATCCCTCACGAGCCGGCGCGCGTAGGCGGAGAGCCGCGGCGCCGCCTCGAGCTTCGGCCGCGCTGGCGCCGGCGCGACGCGGGACGGCATCACACCCGCCACCGAAGTGGTGCCGCGATGGTGGCTCACCAGATAGCCCTCGGCGGCGAGCTGCTCATAGGCGAGCATCACCGTGTTCCGGGACACGCCGAGATCGCGGGCCAGCACCCGCGTCGAGGGCAGGCGGGCGGCGGGGCCGAGGCGTCCCGCGCGGATCATGGCCTTGAGGGCGTGGTAGACGCGGCGATAGAGGGGGCCGCTGGCCTCGCGCAGGTTCAGCAGCATGGATCCTGCCCGAGTACTGGCACCTTCGATTCGATTAAAACTGGTTCTTTCACCATGCCAGGTTCCTGGCTAGGATACTCTGCGTACGTGGATCACGAAAGGAGGAACTGGTCATGCCGAACGACGCGAAGACGGTCGAGACACTCCAGGCCCTCAACCGCGGGTACCTTCTCGCGGGGGAGAAATGTGATGTGGCTTGGTACGCAGAGCACCTGGCCGAGGACTACATGGCCACCAACCCGGACGGCTCGTTCGTCGATCGCGCGGGGTTCCTGGCGCGATTCGCCAATTCCCATTCGCTCTCGAACTTCCGCGCGCCCGACGTCCAGATCCAGCTCGTGGGAGACGTCGCCCTCATCCATGCGAGCTTCGAGGACACGAGGCCCGACGGCTCCACGGGCAAGGGGCGCTACACGGACATCTGGGCGCTGCGTGGTGGCCGCTGGCTGTGCGTGTCCGCCCATTTCACCCGCTGCTGAGCGCGAAGGAGACCACGGTCATGGCGAACACCGCCGTCACGCACGCGAGCGACGTGGACACCCTGCAGGAGCTGAACAAGAACTACATCCGGTCGGTGCGGGATTCGGACGTGCGCTGGTTCGACGAGAACTTGTCCGAGGACTTCGTGAACAGCAATCCGGATTGCAGTCTCGTGGACCGCGCTGGCTTCCTCGCTCAGATCGCGAAGCCGAGCGTGGCCAAGAACATCCAGTGCGAGGACGTGCAGATCAGGATGCTGGGCGAGGTCGCCATCATCCACGCGCGCACCACCTACACCAAGGCGGACGGCCAGCCCGGGGCGGGGCGCTACACGGATGTGTGGGCGAAGCGGAAGGGGCGGTGGCTCTGCGTCGCCGCCAACGTCACCCGAGGGTGAAGCCCTCGTAGCCCTTAGCGGCGACGGCATCGCACTTCTCCCGATAGACGCCGACGCCGCCGATGTAGGGCATGAACATCCGAGGCTTACCCGGGATGTTCGCCCCCATGTACCAGGAGTTGGCCTGCGGGTAGAGGGTGGCGTGGCCCACGTCGTTGACGTGCTGCACCCACTCGCTCTCCGCCTCCGGGCTCGCCTCGATGGTGGCGAGGTGATGCTCGCGGAGATGGTCGATGCAGTCGGCGATCCAGTCGGCGTGCTGCTCGATGGACACGATCATGTTGCTCAGCACGGAGGGGCTGCCCGGCCCCGTGATCATGAACAGGTTGGGGAAGCCCGCCACCGACACGCCCAGATAGGTCTTGGGACCCTCCGCCCACTTCTCCCTGAGTGTCCGGCCGCCGCGCCCGCGGATGTCGAGGGCGAGCAGGGTCCCCGTCATGGCGTCGAAACCAATGGCGAACACGATGCTGTCGAGGTGGTAGACCTCGCGCGTGGTGCGTAGCCCGTCCGGCGTGATCTCCTCGATGGGCGTCTTGGTCAGGTCCACGAGGGAGACGTTGTCGCGGTTGAAGGTGGCGTAGTAGTCGGTGTCGACGCAGAGCCGCTTGGTGCCGAGGGGATAGGTCTTGGGCACCAGGGTCTCCGCCACGTCGGGATCGCGCACGATGGAGCGGATCTTGGCGCGGAAGAACTCGGCCGCGGTGTCGTTGGCGGCCTTGCTGATCAGGACATCGTTGAAGGTGGAGCTGAACCCGAGGCCCCCGCGCTTCCAGCGCGCCTCGTACTCCCGCGTGCGCTCCTCGTCGGACACCTCGAGGGCGGAGGCGTCGTTGCGCTCCACCACGAAGCCCACGCGCGACTCGCGCGCCTGGCGGCGAAACTCCGCGTAGTTCGCCTTCACCGCCCGCTCGTACCCCGGATCGAGGGGCGCGTTGTGGGCGGGTACGCTGAAGTTCGGCGTGCGCTGGAACACGAAGAGGCGCGCGGCCTGCGCCGCGATGATGGGAATGGACTGGATGGCGGAAGAGCCGGTGCCGATCACGGCTACGCGCTGGCCGGTGAAGTCCACGCCCTCGTGTGGCCAGTGGCCCGTGTGGTACCACTTGCCCTTGAAGCTCTCCAGCCCCTTGAACGTCGGCTGCTGCGTGGTGGACAGACAGCCCGTGGCCATGATGCAGAAGCGAGCAGAGATCTCGTGGCCACGATCGGTGCGAACTGTCCAGCGGTTCGTCGCCTCGTCGAAGACGGCGGAGTTGACGCGCGTCTCCAGCGTGATGTCCCGGCGCAGATCGAAGCGATCCGCCACGTGGTTGATGTACTTCAAGATCTCCGGCTGTGAGGAGTAGCGCTCCGTCCAGCGCCACTCCTGCTGAAGCTCGTCCGAGAACGAGTAGGAGTAGTCCATGCTCTCCACGTCGCAGCGAGCGCCGGGGTAGCGGTTCCAGTACCATGTGCCGCCCACGCCCTTGCCCGCCTCGAAAATCCGCGCGGTGAAGCCGAGACCGCGCAGGCGATGGAGCATGTAGAGGCCGGCGAATCCCGCGCCCACGACAACCGCGTCCAGGGTCAGCTTCTGTCCGTGCACGTTCGTCATGGGCTCCTCAAAAGGATTCGAGCTTGACCGGGCGATTTCCGTCGGCTCGTGCCGGCACTTGGAATTCAGGCATGTGACACTTCATGTGCATCGCCATGGCCGGAGTATGCCATAGCCACACGGAGGGCTTCGTTGGGCTCGGGTTGCGACCGGGAGCGCGATGGTATCGTTTGACCTGCTTGCGGTATAGAATCTGGCCCTCACGCTGGGATCCAAGGGGGGATCGATGCGCCTCAGCGGAAAGATCGGAATCGTGACGGCGGCGGCCTCGGGGATGGGACGCGCCGGGGCCCTCAGGTTCGCGAAGGAAGGCGCGCAGGTCGCGGTAGTGGACGTGGACGCGGCCGGCGTGCAGCGGGTGGTGAACGAGATCGCCGCGTCGGGCGGCACCGCCCACGGGATCGTGGCGGACCTGACCAAGGACGAGGACGCTCGCCGCATCGTATGGGACACGGTGGGGCGCTTCAAGGGCCTGGACTTCGTGTGGAACCACGTGGGGCATCCGGGGCCCGCCGCCGTCGAGGGCATCGACATGGCGGCTTTCGACCTCGCCATCGATTTGAATCTCCGCACCGTGCTCCTCACCACGGAGGCGGCCATCCCCGAGATCCGTCGGCGCGGCGGCGGCAGCCTCCTCTTCACCGCCTCGACGTCGGGACTCCAGGGCTCCTCGTACAGCCCCGTGTACTCCATGTGCAAGTTCGGCGTGGTGGGCTTCGTGAAGAGCCTCGCCGTGCGCCTCGCCAAGGAGAAGATTCGCGTCAACGCGGTCTGCCCGGGGCCCATCGACACGCCGATGCTGCGGGTGTTCGTGGCGCGGCCCGATCAGAAATCGACGGCGGGCATGGACCCGGAGGAGCTGGTGCAGAAGCGCGCGGCGGGTGCGGTGCCGCTGGGCCGTACCGGCAAGCCCGAGGAGATCGCCAATGCCGCGCTCTTCCTCATTTCCGACGAGGCGTCGTTCGTGACCGGCGTGGCGCTGCCCGTGGACGGTGGGGTGACGGCGGCGTGAACGGAAAGGAACGAACGCTGCGCGGCAAGGTCGCCATTGCGGGGATCGGCGAGACCACGTACTACAAGCACGGCAAGTCTCCGGACTCCGAGTTCGCGCTGGCGCTCCAGGCCATCCTGCGTGCTTGCGCCGACGCTGGCATCGAGCCACGCCAGATCGATGGTTTTGCCTCCTACAGCAATGACCGCAACGATCCCTCGCGCATCGCGGCCGCCCTCGGTCTCCCCGCCCTCCGCTTCTCCAACATGCAGTGGGGCGGCGGCGGAGGTGGGGGCTCGGCGGCGGTGGGCAACGCCGCGGCCGCGGTGGCGGGCGGCATCGCGGACTGCGTGGTAGTCTTCCGCTCGCTCGCCCAGGGGCAGTTCCAGCGCTTTGGCGCGGCGCCGCCCGGCTCCGCGGTGTCGGGGGAGGCCGCGCTGACCTTCCCCTATGGCCTCATCTCGCCGGCCCAGCGCTTCGCCATGCGAGTGATGCGCTTCATGCATGATCACGGCATCGACGAGGGGGCGCAGCGGGCCATCGCGCTGGCGTCGTATCACCACGCGCAGGCCAATCCGCGCGCGGTGATGCACGGCCGGCCGCTCACGCTGGAGACCTACGACACCTCGCGCTGGATCGTCGAGCCCTTCCGCCTCTACGACTGCTGCATGGAGAACGACGGCGCCGCCGCCGTCATCGTGGTCTCGGCGGAGCGGGCGCGCGACCTGCGGCCGCGCCCCGCGTACCTCCTCGGCGTAGCCCAGGGCTCCGAACACAGGAATGCCGCGCGCGGCCACAATGCGCCCCTCTACGCCACATCGAGCTTCACCACGGTGGCGCCGCAGCTCTACGACATGGCGGGGGTGGAGGCCAAGGACGTGCGGGTGGTGCAGAGCTACGAGAACTTCACGGGGGGCGTGCTCATGAGCCTGGTCGAGCACGGCTTCTTCACCGCCGAGGAGGCCAACGACTTCCTCCAGGTGGAGAACCTGCTCGCGCCGAAGGGACGGCTGCCGCTCAACACGAGCGGCGGCAATCTCGCCGAGTGCTACATGCACGGGCTCGAGCTGGTGATCGAGGCGGTGCGGCAGATCCGCGGCGGGTCGACCAGCCAGGTGCCCGATGCGGACGTGTCCATGGTGATCTCGGGGCCGATGGTGACGCCAGTGTCGAGCTTGATTCTTGGAGGGGATCGGTCGTGAAGAGCTGGTCTGTGCTTTGCACACCCCCTGATCAACTCAGCTCTCGCCTCCCCGCTCGCAGCGAGCGGCTCAGCTCGAAATGCGGCCCTCTCCCCCTCCGGGAGCGACGGGATCACGTGGCGCTATGACCACCGCTCAGTACTACTTGCCGGCTGGGATGCCCGCGCCCGTGCCGGAGGCCGACGGCCTCGACAAGCCGTACTGGGAGGGGACGCGTCGCGGTGAGCTGATGGTCCAGCGCTGCCGGAGCTGCCACACGTGGCAGTGGGGGCCGGAATGGATCTGCCACGCCTGCCTGTCCTTCGACATGGGCTGGGAGCGCATCGAGGGGCGGGGCATCATCTACAGCTGGGAGCGTGCGTGGCATCCCGTGCACCCCGCCCTCAAGGATCACGGCCCCTACATCGTGGTGCTCGTCGAGCTGCCCCGCGCCGGCAACATCCGCATGCTCGGCAATCTGCTCGGCGATCCTCGGCAGCTCGTCAAGATCGGCGCATCGGTGGAAGCCGTGTTCGAGCCGCATGACCTCGCCAAGGTCCGCTTCACCCTCGTGCACTGGAAGCTGTCCGAAAGGAGCGCGGCATGAGCCAGGTCGAGATCAACGAGCCCAACCTCTGGCGCCTCGAGTCCCCGGGCCACATCGGCTGGCCCCGCACCGCGCGTCCGGGTGATCCGAACAAGTACTTCATGGTGTCCGCGGATTGCCACGCCAACGAGCCATCCAACCTGTGGACGGAGCGGATGGATGCGAAGTATCGTGATCGTCTCCCGCGGGTCACCACTGACAAGGACGGCGTGCAGTGGCGCGTCTCCGAAGGGCACCGGCCCGATCGTATCCGCTTCAACAATCTCGAGGGCGAGGATCAGCTCCGCCAACAAGCGGGCGCCGATCCGAAGCAGCGCCTCCTCGACCAGGACCGCGACGGCATCGACGCGGAGATCATCTTCCCGAACAAGGGGCTCTCCATGTGGGCCACGCCCGACGCGATCTTCGCGCAGGCGCAGTGCCGCGTGTTCAACGAGTGGGCGTGGGAGCAGTTCGGCCCCTACAACGATCGGCTCTCGCCCGTGGCGGCCATCGCCACCGCGGACCTGGAGGGCTCCATCAAGGAAGTGCAGCGCGTAGCCAAGGTCGGCTTCCGCGCGCTGACGCTGCCGTGCAAGCCCGTGTGGGGTGCCCACGACATCGACCATCCGAACTACAACCTGCCGGTCTTCGATCCACTGTGGGCGGTGATCCAGGAGACGGGGCTGCCCATCACCTTCCATATCTCGACGGGGCGCGACCCGCGGGCCTCGCGCGGCAACGGCGGCGCCGTCATCAACTACGTCTCGCACTCGCTCTCGCCCACCGTGGAGCCCGTGGCCAACCTCTGCGCCTCCGGTGTGTTCGAGCGCTTCCCGAAGCTCAGGTTCGCTACCATCGAGGCCGGCATCGGCTGGCTGCCGTGGGTCCTGGACGCCATGGACGAGGCGTACCGCAAGCACCACTTCTGGGTGCGCCCGAAGCTCAAGCACATGCCGAGCGAGTACTACCGCAGGCACGGCTTTGCCTCGTTCCAGGAGGACGCGGCGGGGTTGGCGCTGGCCGAGCGCTATGAGCTCGTGGACAATTTCCTCTGGGGCAACGACTATCCGCACCACGAGGGCACGTGGCCGCACTCGGCGGAGGCGATCGAGCGCACCATGGGCGGGCTCCGCGACGACGCCCGCGCCAAGCTCCTCGGGCTGAACGCCGCGCGCCTCTTCAACTTCGAGGTGCCCGAGCGCTACCGCCGTCCGGCGGCCTGAGCCCGCCGTGATGATGCCGCGGCCGACCACGCTCGAGATCGATCTGGGGGCGGCGGGGGCGAACGTGCGCGCGGTGCGCCGGCTCGTGGGGCCGGCGCGGAAGATCTTCGCCGTGGTCAAGGCCGACGGCTATGGCCACGGCGCCGCGGAGATGGGCGCGGCCTTCGTGGAAAACGGCGCGGATGCGTTGGGCGTTGCCGATCTCGGCGAGGGCCTGCGTCTCCGACGGCGGGGGATCACGGCGCCGATCCTCGTCTATCCGAATTCGTTGCCCGACGCGGCGCCAGTCACCATGGCCCACGGTCTCACGCCGACTCTTGTGGATCTCGACGGCGCGCGGGCGTACTCGGAGGCCGCCACCACACCCTGTGACGTGTTCGTGAAAGTGGATGTGGGCCTCGAGCGGCTCGGCGTTCCCGCGGAGCAGGCCGTGAAGGTGATCGCCGCCATGATGGAGCTGCCGCGCCTCCGCCTGGCTGGCCTCTGTGCCCATCCCCACGATGCCGAGGGGCGCGATCCCGCCTACGCGGAGTGGCAGCTTGGCCGCTTCACGACGGTGGTGGATGAGCTGGAAGCGCGTGGGATCCCCGTGCCCGTGCGCCTCTTCGCCGCGTCGCCGTTTCTCCTGAAGTTCCCCCAGACCTATCTGAACGCCGTGGATCCTGGTCGTATGCTCTACGGGATCACGTTCCCCGGCGAGGCATCGCCGGTGCCGCTGGCGCCGACGTTTCGTGCGCTCACGTCACGGATCATCACGGTGAAGGAGCTGGTCCCGCGGGAACGCTTCGCGGACAAGGCGCCGTTTCCAGTGACAGCGCCCATGCGGCTTGGCGTCATCCCCATGGGCTCGGCCGACGGGCTCAACTGGCTCCATGCCGGCCGCGTGCTCGTCCGCGGCCGCTCCGTGCCCATCGTGTCTGCGCCGTCGCTCGAGCACACGCGGGTCGACCTCACCGCGGTGCCGGAAGCCTCGATCGGGGACGAGGTGGTCATCATCGGCCGCCAGGGTGAGAGCGAGATCACCATGGCCGAAGTGGCGAAGCGGCACGGCCTTGGCCTGCACCATGTGGCCACTACCGTGGGACCGCGCGTGACCCGCGTCTATTTCGTGGGCGGCGCTCCCGTGAAGGCGGTCACCTCCGCCGGCGAACCCTAACCCAGGAGGACGCCATGACGCGTAGAGACTTCATGGAGGATGCGGCTTCGGGCGCTGTTGCGGGGATCGCCTTCGTGGCGTGCGGGATGCAGGGAGCGGTGGGGGGCGGTGTGGCACAGGCGCAGACGCGGCGCCGCGAGGTGGTGGTGAGCGGCAAGCGCGTGAAAACAGTAGACGTGCACGCGCACTGTGCCGTGCCGGAGGCCATGGCGCTCATGGGCCTCACGGTGACCGGGCAGCCGAACCTCCCCAACGTGCTGGTGATGGCCACGAACGTAGCCGAGCGCCTGCGCGCCATGGACGAGCAGGGCATCGACGTGGAGGCGCTCAGCATCAATCCCTATTGGTACAAGGCGGATCGAGACGTGGCCACGAAGCTCATCACCATCCAGAACGAGAAGCTGGCTGAAGCGTGCGCAGCCACTCCAGACCGCTTTGTCGCGTTTGCCTCGGTGGCCCTTCAGTTCCCCGACCTGGCGGCGGAGCAACTCGAGCAGGGCGCGATGAAGTACGGCCTGCGCGGCGCCGCCATCGGCGGCAGCGTCAACGGCGAGGAGTTGTCAGACCCGAAGTATCATCCCTTCTGGGCCAAGGCGGAGCAGATGGGCGTGCTCATCTTCATCCACCCGCAAGGGACAGCGGAGATGAACGCCACCACACGCTTCAAGGGCAACGGGATCCTCGACAACATCATCGGCAACCCGCTCGAGACGACCATTGCGCTCTCGCATCTGATCTTCGAGGGCACGCTCGACAAATTCCCCGGGCTCAAGATCTGCGCGGCGCACGCGGGCGGGTTCCTGCCGTCGTACGCGGGGCGCTCCGACCAGGGCTGCCTCACGTTCCCCGATCGCTGCACGCGCACGCTGGCCAAGAAGCCGACGGAGTATCTCAAGCAGCTCTACTACGACAACATCATCTTTACGCCGGAGGGCATGCGGCACCTGATCGCGGAGACGGGCGTCGGCCAGGTCGTGTTGGGCACGGACTTCCCGTACCCGTGGACGAAGACCGCCGTGGAACTCGTGCTCGCCACGCCGGGCCTCTCCGACGCGGACCGCGTCGCCATCCTCGGCGGTACCGCGGCGAACCTCCTGGGGATCAAGATCTAGGCGATCCCTCGCCCCCGCAGGGGGAGAGGGCAGGGTGAGCGGGCAGATCGATCCCAAACGGCGCGCGAGAGATGCCCTCCAGACAACGCGCAAGGGGACGTTCCGCTCCGAGCGCCGGCTTTGCCGGCGCCATCGGTCGGGCGGAGGTTCGGAAGGGGGGCGGAGCCCCCCTCCGAGCTATTGTTCTGCTGTCGGCCCGTCACCCATGAGGGTGGTGCGCCGCATGTCACGCGGCTCGTTGGCCGGGAAGGGACGCGCGCGGTGCATGGTCTGGCGGTTGTCCCACATCACGAGGTCGCCCACGGTCCACTTGTGCGCGTAGACGAACTGCCGCTGCGTGGCATGCTCCACGAGGTCGCGGAGGAAACTCCGCGCCTCGGGCACCGGCCAGCCCACGATCCCGCCCGCGTGCGACGACAGATAGAGCGATCGGCGCTTCGTCACGGGGTGCGTGCGCACCAGGCACTGGCGCACGGGCTTGAAGCGCTCGCGCTCCTCGTCGGAGAAGTCGGTGAAGCCGAGGATGCTCCGCGAGAAGATCTGCGAGTGCTCGCAGACCAGGCCCTCCACCTCGGCCTTCGTCTCGGGGTCCAGCGAATCGTAGCCGGCGCGCATGTCCGCGTACTCCGTGTTGCCGCCCTTGGAGGGAATGCTGCGCGCGGACAGGAGCGAGTACTTGGCCGGCACCACCTTGAACGAGCTGTCGGAGTGCCAGAGCCGGTTGCCGAGCCCGAAGAGACGCGGCCGATCGTCACGGCCGAAGACCTTGCTGTTCTTGTCGAGGTTGGACACGTCCGCGAAGGTGGAGGGCAGACGCTCGTCGCCCAGCGGGCGCAGGCTGGTCCCGATGGCACGCTCGATGTCGCCCAGGCTCCGGGTGAAGGTGAGCTGCTCCTCGTCGGTGATGCGCTGATCGTGGAAGACGAGCACGGCGTAACGGTCCATGCCGTCGTGGACGCCGGCGACTTCATCCGGGGTGGGCGGCTTCCGGAGATCGAGGCCTTCGACTTCGGCGGCGAAGCATGGCCCGACTTGACGCATCGTGATGGACATGGCGGTCGCCTCCTGATTACACCGTGCGCTGCAGGAAGCTGGCGACGAGGGGCCAGACCAGGTCCGCGTAGTGCGGCTGGAAGCCCGCATTGTCGGGGTGCCGGAAGCCGTGATTGGCGTCGGAGAAGAAGTGCCATTCCACGAGCTGGCCGTTGGCGATGAAGCTCTGCCAGAGCGGCCCCTGGATGGCCGGCGTGGCGATGTAGTCCTTGCCTCCGCAGATCACCATGGAGGCGCAGGTGAGCTTGCGCGCGAGCGAGAAGGCATGGCGCGGGCGGTGCGTCGTCTCCGGCTCGTCGCGCACCGACGGATAGTAGAGGACGATGGCGCGCACCTTCGAGTTGTCGGCGGCGAAGGGGATGAGGAGTCGCCCGCCCATGCAGTGGCCGATGCATCCCGTGCGCGCGGGGTCCGAGCCCATGCGGTCCACGAGATAGCGCCACGCCTCGTCCATCTTGCCGAGGAACTCCGTGTCGGAGTGCTTGGCCTGAAGGTCCGCTCCCATGCCGATCTGGGTCGTGCCCGGCACCCCGAACATGTTGAAGAGGCTCGGCACGAGCACGTTGAAGCCGAGGGTGGCGAGCCGGTACGCGTCGATCTTGTAGTCGGCGGTCACGCCATGCGCGTGGTGCACCATGAGGATGCCCGGGCGCCGTCCCTCGCCTTCTGGCTGCGCCATGTAGCCGGGGATGCCGTCGTCTTCCTGGGTGAGCATGCGAGCGATGGTCATGAGCGGGCTCCTTCGAGGGCGGCCTTCACGCGCTCGGCGCGGAAGGGCACGGTGCGGAGGCGCACTCCGGTGGCATCGAACACGGCATTGCCGAGGGCGGCAGGCACGGGGGTGGAGGCCGCCTCGCCCACGCCAAGCGGCGGCTGGTCGAGACGCTGGATCAGCTCGAACTCGAGCTTCGGCACCTCGGGGAAGGTGAGGATGGGGTACGACGCCCAGTCCACCGTGGTGACGCGCTCGCGATCGTAGACCACTTCCTCGTGCAGGGTGCGCGAGATGCTCTGGAGGATGTTGCCCTCGAGCTGCGCCTGGACGCAGTCGGGATTGATCATGAGCCCGCAGTCCTGCGCGCAGACGACCCGCGTCACACGGATGCGGCCGGTGGCGCGCTCCACCGCCACCTCCATCCCCATGGATACCAGCGTCTCTTCCTGCTTGTAGTGGATGAAGGCGATGCCGCGCCCCGTGAGCACGGCGGCCTTGGGATCGACGGGGCGGGGGAAGGGCCGCGGCTGCCAGCCCATGCGGGCGGCCACACGCTTCAGCACCTCCAGCGCGCGCGGGTTGCTGAGCCGGCGCAGGCGGAACTCCACGGGATCGACTTTGGCCACCGCGGCGACTTCGTCCACGAAGGACTCCACCGCGAAGGTGTTGGCGACCTTGCCTGGGGCGCGGATGGCCGAGGTACGGAGCGGGGCGTTGGGTATCCAGTGGACCACTGCGTTCAGGTTAGGCATGGCGTAGGGCGGATCCACGTTCTGGTAGATCAGCCCCGTGGAACGCCCCGGCGTCTGGGGGATGCCCGCGGCGTCGAGGGAGATGAGGGGCACGTTGGGCAGATTGGCGGTGGCGACGGGCAACCATGCCTGCGTCTCCCAGGCGGCGATCTGCCCGTCGGCGTCGACGGCGGCACGCAGTTCGAGGAGCTGGGAGGGGCCTTTCGGATCGAGCCCGTGCTCCTCCTGCCGTGTCCATTGGACGCGCACCGGGCGGCCCGTGGCCTTGGAGAGAAGCACGGCTTCCGCCGCGGCATCGTCCGCGCCGTTGGGCCCGTACGAGCCGGAGCCGTCGAGATAGATCACGCGCACGCGCTCGCGCTCCACGCCCAGCATGCGCGCGCACGTGGCCTGGAAGCCGTGAGTGTTCTGCGAGGAGCTCCACACGATGACGGAGTCGGGGCGCACGTCCGCCACGCCGCACGAGGGCCCGATGGAGCCGTGGGTCTGGATGGGCCAGCGATAGGACGCGTTCAAGGTGCGGGTGCCGGCAGGCGGAGCGTCGAGCGCGGAGAGGTCGCCGCGCTTGGCGATCTCCTGATCGCGCACGATGCGGCTCGACCGCATCGACTCGAACTCCTTCGAGAACTCCGGCAAGCCGGTGCCGGGAGACCACGTCGCCTTGAGCAGGCGCGAGGCGCGAATGGCGTTCCATTCACGTTCGGCGACCACAGCGAGGAAGCTCTGGATGCGCACCACGCGTGCACCTGGGATCGCCTTGATGGACGACTCGTCCACGGAGACGAGGGTGGCGCCGAGCGCGGGCGGGTGGATGACCCGCGCGTGCAACATGTTCGGGAGCACGAGATCGTGGAGATACTTGTGGCGGCCCGTGATCTTGGCGGGCAGGTCGGGACGAGGCAGCGACCGGCCGATGAAGCGGAAGCGATCGGGTGACTTGAGGGGGGCCTTGGCGTCGATCTTGAGGCTGAAGCTTTGGTCGCCGATCAGATCGCCATAGCTGACGGAACCGCTGCCGTCCTTGGCGCGCACCACGCCGTCCATCACCTCGAGGTCGCCGGCCGGCTTGCCGAGGCGCGCGGCGGCGCGAGCGATGAGGGCCTCACGGGCGGTGGCCGCCGCGTGGCGGATCTGCGGGCCGCCGCGCGCGATGGTGTAGCTGCCCGCGGTGGCGCCCTGGTTGGGCGTGAGCGCGGTGTCCCCCTCGATCATGGCGATGCGGTCGAGCGGAATGTCGAGCTCCTCCCCCGCCATCTGCCGGAGCGCGATGCGCCCGCCCGTGCCGATGTCGACCTTGCCCGTGAAGAGCGTCACCGTGCCGTCGGCATGAACGGCGAGATACGAATCCACGAGATCGGGCGCCACCGGCTTGCCCAGGAAGCGGTCGGCGTTCGGTACGGTCTGGGCGAGGAGCCGCTGCGGGCTCTCGAGCCCCAGGCCCACGATGAGGGCGCCGCCCGCCGCGATAAAGTCCCGGCGGGAGATCATCGCGTTCCTCCCGTGCCAGCGGCCTTGAGCACGGCGCGGATCACGCGGGCGTGGCTGCCGCAGCGGCAGAGGTTGCCGGCGAGCGCCTCGCGCACCTGCTCCTCCGTCGGGCGTGGCGTGCTGGTCAAGAGCGCGCGGGCGGCCACCACGAGACCAGCCGTGCAGTAGCCACACTGCGCGGCTTGCTCCGCGATGAAGGCAGCCTGGAGCGGCTCGGGCTGCTCGGGGCTGCCCAGCCCCTCGATGGTGATCACGTCGCGGTTGCCCACGCTGCGGGCCGGCGTAATGCAAGAGCGGATGGCCCGGCCGCCCACGAGGACGCTGCACGCCCCGCATTGGGCGAGGCCGCAGCCGAAGTGAGTGCCGGTGAGGCCGAGGTCGTTGCGCAGCACGTAGAGGAGCGGGACGTCGGGATCGTCGGAGTCGATCTCGCGCGTGCGCCCGTTCACCCGGAGCGTGATCTTGGCCATGCCTGCGCTCAGCGCTTCTCGGCGGGAGTGGAGGTGGCCGGCCCCATGCCCCAGACCTGGATCACCGTCTCCTCGTCCTTGGCGCCGTCGTAGTGCACCTTGCCGCCGTAGCGGATCACGTAGCTCCCCGCGGGAGCGGGCACCGTGCTGTCCGGGTCGAACTTCTCGCCGGTGCCCATCCACCACGTGCCGGAGATGACCACGAAGAAGCGGTCGTTGGGATGGGAGTGCGGACGGCTCATGTTCCCAGGGAACCAGCGGATGCGCACCACGTAGGGCCCCGGCTTGCTCGGATCGCCGAACAGGACAGCCTGCTCATTGGTGCCGGCGGCGTTCTTCACCCACTTGATCTCCGAGGGCGAGATGAAGTCCACCGCGGAGCGGTCGAGCTCGGCGGCGGCCCGGCCGGGGAGGGCGGCGAGGACAATGGCGGCAACGGCCAGGATGGAAGGGCGCACGAGAGGAGCTAGGTCGGCGTGACCTTCTGCCAGCTGGAGTCCGGGTTGAAGATCTTCATCTGCCGCGCCAGCGTCGCCGTGGCGGGCCCGAGGTCCTTCTGATAGACGACGCCGTCGTGATTGACGATGAAGGTCATCACGCCGGAGGCGCCGTACTGCGCGGGGAAGGCCACGAGTCCGAACCCTCCGATCATGTGCCCCTTCGCCAGGTAGTCGGTGGCTCCGCCCTCCGCCGCCGGCCCCTGTCCGGTCAAGATCCGGTAGTAGTAGCCGTGGTACGGGAGCGGTCCCTTCGCATCGGCTCTCCGGTAGCCCTCGGTTCTGGCTCTGGCCACGAGCGGTCCGAGCGGGCTTTCCGGCTCACCGGGCTTGGCCTCCCAGTACAGTCCGTCGTGCTTGCCGGGTGTGCTGCCGAGGCGTTGAGCGTACTCGAGCACCTGCCCCTGCTTGCGTGCCTGCGCGTAGTATTCCCGCTGCGCATCGACGTAGGCGAGGCAGACCTGGATCGCCGCGAGCTCGTTCCGCCCGATTCGACGATTGAGGATCTCCTCCTTGCCCTCCGCGGTGTCGAAGCGCCAGCTCGTTCCGTCGGGTACGACAGGAACAGGGAAGGGATAGTCGTCGTTGCCCACGTACAGCACGATCCTTCCGCCGCCTGCCTCGAGGCGGTGGCGCTCGTTGTATTCGCGGAGGAAGGCCTCGCGGGCCCGGTTGTCGGCGACCTTGTCGCCGGAGGAGAGCAGAGGACCGCTGCCGGGGCCGAGCACCTCGCCCAGCTGCTTCTTGTCGTCCTTGCGGAGCGCGTCAATGAGAGCCTGCACGGCCTCCTCCGGCGTGCTGAAGTGCTTCTGCCCGGTCGCCGGTGTGGCCGCCCTGGTCGTGGCGCAGCTCATCACGAGGACGAGAGCAGCCAGGATCAGCGAGAGCCAGTCCCTTCTCGGCGTGGCGGTGACGACGGGCTCACGACGTGGATGGTGCATGCGTTCCTCCGCTGCCGTCCTGTCCATGCTCATCGCCGGCCACGTCCTCCACCGCCTCGGCCTCCGCCACCACCGCCACCACCGCCGCCGGCGCGCCCGCCGCCCCCTCCGCCGCCTCCGCGTTGAACGCTGCTTCCTCCGCCGCCACCGCGCCCCGCGCTGGACGCGCCGAAGCTCTCACGACTCGATCGGCCGCGAGCGCTATCCATGGTGGTGGCACGTCCCTGGCCCACGCCGTCGAAGGCGCCGGGACCGCGCGCCGCCTGTCCACCACCGAACTGTCCTCCGCCGCCTCCGAGCTGGCTCGGCTGTCCGCGCCCGGCGCCCACCGCGCCCTGGGAAGCCCGGTTCCCGCCGAGCGTGCCTTGCTGCATCCCTCCGCGTCCCATCTCCTGCCGCCCTTCGGCCGCCCGTCCCCGGAAGGCCTCGCGCGACTGCACGTTGCCGGCTCCGGCCTTGTTGAAGCGCTGCTGCGTCGAGGCGTCGCGATACTGGGCGCCCTTACGGTGCTCGGGATTGTGCTGCCACTGCCCCTGACCCTGGCCGCGGCCACCCTGGCCGCGATTGCCCTGATACTGCTCGGCGCGCTTGTTCCCGATGTCTCCCGTATTCACGTTCTTCGTGTAGTTGTTGTAGTTGTTCACGTTGACGTCCACGTCACCGTGACCCCAGTTGCAGTTGCCCCAGAGCGCGCCGCCCACGGCCATTCCTACCCCGAACGAGAGAAGCGCGGTGCCGGCCACATATCCCGGCGGATAGTAGGCGTAGGGCGGGTACGCGGGATAGGGCCATGCACCATAGACCACGGTGGGGTTGTACGTCGGGACGTAGACGACCTGTGGATTGGCGGGTTGGATCGTGATGACCTGTGGGGGCGGCGCGGGCAGCTGCTGGACGGTGGGCGGCGGTTGCCCGGGAGCGGAGGGCTGAGGTGGCGGAATGGGAGCTTGTTGGGGGGGAGCGGGCTCAACCGTGACGATCTGCTCCGACGTGCTCTTGAGATTACCCGCGTCGTGTGCCTTGGCGCGCAGGCGCTGGATGGCGTCCATGACCCCCTTCTCCGAGCCGAGGAAGGCGTCGCCCAGGTTCTGCGTCCAATCGAGCTTCTCGTTCATCATGGTCAATACCTGCGGGAAGGCTACGAGGGACTTGACGCTGTCGTCCCAGGTGTACTTCTTGAGCTCTTCGTCGAGCTGGGCGCCCTTGAGGTTCGGATTCGCCGAGGCGAAGCGGGAGGCCTGCACGACCTCGAGCGGATAAGTGGAGGCCATGAGGATCTGAGCGATCAGCGGATCGGGATAGAGCGCAATGGGAGCGACGATCTGCTCGAGTTGCTCGTTGTTGAAGGGGGCCGGGGCGGGAGCGGCGCCCTGGTCGGTCTGCGCAACCGCCGCGGCCGGCATCAGGAAGAGGGCGATCAGGAGGGCGCCGAGGATGCGCCCGAGCGGATGCTTCGGCAGCCGTGACACCATGTAAGGCACCCTTTCCCTAATCCCCGGCGCCGGCGCGCCATACGCGGCGTCCAATCGGGCGAACGCGGCGATGATGCACTGCTCATCGCCGTCACGTCAAGGCGCGCCGAGCGAGCTTGCCTCGCCCGCGTATACTGCAAACTTGGCAAGGGGCTATGAGAGGGGGATGAAGTCTGGATGAGAAGGTTCTTAGACGAGGGGAAGATGGGCGCAGCCAAGGAGGGAACAGCGCATGGACACCATTAAGCCGCTCTTCACCGCGACCGCCACCGTCACCGGTGGCCGCAACGGACATGCCGAGGCTGCCGACGGCAGCGTGAAGGCCGATCTCTCCGTGCCCAAGGAGATGGGCGGGCCGGGCCGCCCGGGCACGACCACGCCCGAGCATCTCTTCGCGGCCGGCTACGCCGCCTGCTTCGGCGGTGCCCTCGATTTCGTGGCCAAGAAGCAGAAGAAGGACGCGACCAAGGCGAAGATCACCTGCGCGGTGTCCATCGGGCCGCGTGACGCCGGCGGCTTCGGCCTCGCCGTGAAGATGCAGGTCGAGGACAAGAGCCTGCCCCAGGCCGAGCTCGCCGCCCTCACCAAGGAGGCGCACGAGCAGATCTGCCCCTACTCTCACGCCACGCGCGGCAACGTCCCCGTCGACTTCACGGTGGTCGGAGGGTAGGAACCGGCGTCGTCAGATCTGCGCCATGCCGCCGTCCACGAAGAGCTCGGCGCCCGTGACGTAGCTGCTGTCGTCGGAGGCGAGGAAGAGCACGGCCTTGGCGATTTCGTCCGCCCGTCCCATGCGGCCCATGGGGACGGCGGTCACGACGCCCGCCATGAAGTCTTTGGCCTGGGCGTCTGACAAGCCAAGCTTGCCCATGACGGGTGTTTCGATGGGACCAGGGCTGACGGCGTTGACCCGGATGCGTCGGCTCTTCAGCTCCACGGTCCACGAGCGCGCGAAGGAGCGCACGGCGGCCTTGGTGGCGCTGTAGACGCTGAAGGCTTCCATGCCCTTGGAGCCCGCCACGGACGCATTCAGGATGATCGAGCCTCCGTCGTGGAAGAGCGGCAGCGACTTCTGCACGGTGAAGACGACGCCCTTGACGTTGGTGGCGAACATCTTGTCGACGCTCGCCTCGGTGATGCTGCCGAGCGGCGCCATCTCTCCGCCTCCCGCATTGGCGAAGAGGACGTCGATGCGGCCGGCCTGCTGCTTGACCGCCGCATAGAGCCGGTCGAGGTCGGCGAGGTTCGAGACATCGCCCGGCACGCCAACCGCGTCCGGGCCGATCTCCTTCACCGCGCGATCGAGCTCGGCCTGCCGGCGGCCGGTGATGAAGACGTGAGCGCCTTCATCGGCAAAGCGCTGGGCCGTGGCGAGCCCGATGCCGCTGTTGCCGCCGGTGATGACGGCGACCTTTCCTTCGAGCTTCTTTGCCATGAGAGGTTTCCTCCTTTTCCGGTGTCGCGAGGGGTCGGATGATCCGGATGCTCGAAGCGCTGGGGTCTCGCCGTTTAGGAGGTCCGGTGGCCGGGAAGGGATTCGCCGCGGCGCGCCCGCCCTTGATGGGCGCGCCGCGGAGCGAGCACGCGCTACTCGGTGAGAGAGCGGTAGATCTCGACCTCCGGTGGGCCCTCGGTCAATCCTTCCTTCTCGCGGCGCTCGCGGTAGCCGGCCAGGTGGGGCGCCTTGCGATGCACGTCGAAGGCGGCGTCGTCCTTGTACATCTCGTAGAAGATGAAGAGATCGGGATCCTTTGTCGAGCGATGCGGGCGATAGACGAGACAGCCCGGCTCCGCCTTTCGGACGACCCCCGCCTGCTCGGCGAGCAGCGCGGCCAGGGCATCTCCCTTGCCTTTTGCCGCGCGGATCTTCGCCACCACCGTGAGTACGTTCGCCATCGAGGCCTCTCCTTTCGTGACGGCTCGTTCAGGATGACGCATTCTACGCGATGAGTGGCCACCTCGGCCGGGCAGCGAGCCCGGCCCGTGCGAGATACGATCCGGCGAGCCCCTCGGCGCGCATGAGGGGTCGCATGCTCGTCGACCATGGTGACGCGTCGGTCGTAGAGGAGCAAGCAATGAGGATCATGGCGACCTCCCGGCGAGTATGATACACGTCTGCGCGAGGAGGTGCGGACATGGCGCAGACGAAGAGCACGGACACGGAGAGGGCGCAGCGCGCAGACGCCCTGATCGCTCGCATGAAGGAAGCGCGTGGCTACATCTACCCCGAGTGGGAGTTCGCGGCCCGGCAGGATCCCGACTTCGTGGAGACGTACAACCGGATCTACGAGCAGGGCCTGAGCGACGGCCACCACGTCTCCGCCAAGGTGCGCGAGTTCGTGGCCATCGCGCTCCTCGCCTTCCGCGGCGCGGAGAAGGCGGGACTCGTGGCGCACATGAAGCGCGCCCTCCGGCTGGGCGCCACCCGCGAGGAGATCTTCGAGGTGCTGGAGACGTGCCTGGTGCCGGGGGGCGCTCCTACGTTTCACCGCGGGCTCACCGCCCTCATCGAGGTCGACGGAGAGCGCGGGCCGAGCTGAGCCGCGCAGCGAGTCGCCCGGCATGAATCTGCGGGAGACGCTGGCCGACGCCGATCGACGCCGCATCGCCATCGGTCACTTCAACGTGTCCGAGCTG
>Ga0306923_10000951_pt1 | contig 24597 bp, 17 predicted proteins | sample sta12Can44000108_FD_203841 | JGI IMG/M metagenome (GOLD analysis project Ga0306923, IMG submission 203841) | Lab enrichment of tropical soil microbial communities from Luquillo Experimental Forest, Puerto Rico - statanox.12C.anox.44.000.108 (v2)... | ecosystem: Environmental > Terrestrial >... | reverse complement strand
ATAATTTTTCGTAGATGGGTCACAGGGACCTCCTTGTGACCCACAACTTACTTCAACAAGCAACCACTGCTCTGTTCGCCTCACGCGTAGCGTCTGCCGCACGGGCGGCTTCGTTCTGACGGGCAATCCGTCAGTTGAGAGTTGAAACTCCCAATGCGAGACTCAACTCAGTATTGCCGACGATACTTTCAGAATGCGGTCGGGCGCGAGTGTGGCTTCCTGAGTTGCATCAGTAAGCGCCTGCCATCACTACAGCACATCGATGACGATCAGAGTAATGTCGTCGTGCTGAGCTTTAGAAGCGGGTTGCCATTGACGAATCTCCGCCAGCAGTTGATCCAGCAACTCAGAGGGTGGGCGCGACTGATTCGTACGAACGACTTGTTCAAACTTAAACTCGCCAAAAGAATCGCCGAGGGCATTTTCGGGCTCACTGACGCCGTCAGTATAAAGCAGGAAACGGTCACCTGGGAGGATGGCCATGTCGTAAAGGGGGTAATCGGATTCCGGAAGCACTCCGAGCAGCAGACCATTGCTTTCGACGCGATGTAGCTCGCCTCCGCGGCAGTGGAGAAGTGGCGGATGCCCGGCGGCCGAATAGAGCGCGGTGCGATTTTCCGCGTCGATCCAAAGATAGGCCGCTGAAACGAGTTGCGGACCCATCTGCGCCGCAAGGACGCCGTTCAACCCGCGCAGCACCTCTCGCGGGTCGTGCGCATAAGGCACGAGAGATTGCATCGCCACTTTGATCATCGCGGCGATAAGCGCGGCCGGAATACCATGTCCGGTGACGTCCGCCACGAGGAAGCCAATGCAATTGTGACCCACGGGGATGAACTCATAGAAATCGCCAGCGACTTCCGTCATCGGACAATAGGCCGCAGCGACACGAAGGTTCTTAATTCTTGGACTACCTCCCGGAAGAATGGAGGTCTGAATCTCATGGGCAATCGCGAGTTCGTTTTCAATTGACAGCAACCGGCGTTCGCTCGCCAATACGGTTTGCACACCCACGTACCCAAACGAGAAGAGGAGAACAGCCAACCCTAGAGAGCCTGTGAAGCGTGTGGTCGGTGTGTGGTAGTGAAGGAGGCGCGATAGGCTGAAATATAGGGCTTCCGCAGCGAAAACGAGTGTGCCGACGATCATGACAGCGCGATTGGGAAGAGCCAGGAACTTGTGGGAAAGTGCTGGCACCGAGACGATAATTACCAAGACGAGGAGGGCAGCAGCGGCCAGTAGGTTATTGTAAGGGATCAACTTGTCGCCAGAGCCAGTTATAACAAACACTCCAATTCCGGCGACACCAATGGCCAGACTGACGAAAACCAAGGCGCGAAGAAATTGACGAAATTTGCCGGCGCTCAGCTCCAGCCATGCGAGTGAAGCGACAGAAAGAAGTAGGTAAGTGACGACAATCCGCAGGAAGGGAACACAGGTCTGAACCCAATGCGGCAAAGCAGCGACTACAGCCGGCGATTCAGCCAAAAGGCGGGCCCCCCATGACCCACTCCATATACCCAACCAGACAAAGATGCGCACTCCCCCTCGACGGCGAACTGCAGCGAGGGAACAGGAAGCCAGCCCGATGAACAGGAAAACAGCTCCGGACGTGATGGTAACGAGTTGGTTGCGGAGCATTGCCAGAAGCTGATCTTGCACGGGCGCACCTCGGAAACAGGGCCAAGATAGCAGAGTCGATGCCGCCCACAAAAAGGACAGCCGATCGGAGTCGGCGTGCGAAACCTCTCGGTGTGCCATTCAAGCAGACTGAAGGCCACTTCTTGGTTTCTCAAAACTGAGAAAGGCTCGCTCGCCGCTGAAAATTGGTGGCTTCATTGCTAGCTCCGTGGGTGGGCGTCATCTGCCGTGACGGTGCGGGATTCTAGCGAATGACGGGGCGGGGTTCTAGGCAACTGAACGACGTCCCCAATTGTGGAAGCGACAAGTAAGACTGTGCAAAAGGGCTTTGGAAGGTGCCCCGCAAAGCCTAGCACGGATTACGCTTCGTCTTTCTTCTCTCTTGTTTCTGACGACGTGCTTCGCGGACGCGATGCATCATAACGTGACGGCGGTTCGGATTCGGCCCTTGACGCAAGTACCCTCGAGAATAGAATGGGTGCGCTTGCAGGACAAGCGTTGAAAGACGGCACTTCGCCCGAGCCGCTTGCGAACGCGACTTCAGAGGGAGAGGGCAATGAGAACCAAGGTCTTGACGCTCGCAGCCGCCGTGCTTTACGGCTTCACCTGTCTGGCCGGCACGACTCCCCAGAGTGGAACAGTCGTCTCGGAGCAATCGGTTGACTGCGGAACGAAGAACAAAGGGAAGAAATCGTCGACGGATGTAGTTTGCCAGCAGTATGTTGTACGTACGTCGACGACGGAGTATCAGGTCCGGCAGCCAAAGCCGAAGGACCAGGCGATTATTCCGGCGAATACGCCGATCCAGTTCGTCATTGATAAAGACAAGATGAAACTCAAAGTGAACGGACAGGGCTACGAATTTCTGATTGTCGGCACATCGGCGCTCAGCCCGCAGTCGAAGTAATCTTTTCTTTTCTGGCGAAAGCAGAGCGTGCGGAGGTGAGCCGGCAGCAAAATGAAGATTGGATGCCCGCTTGCGAGAGATCCACTACGAGCGGAGCGCGAGGGGAAAATTTCGAGGAGTGGTGGGCAGTGCAGGACTCGAACCTTTGCCCTTCTGCTTGTAAGGCACGGAGTACAAAAATCTAAGTGCCGCTTCTGGTGTCGCTTACGAGGCAACCCGCCACTTATCTCACCCTTGAATTGGACCGAAAATGGAGCGTCAGTGCCGCGGAACACCCAGGACACCCGGTCTGCGGGTCGGTGTCTCTGCTTGGCATACATCTCTTATCAGACGGGTCGGACGTTCGGCGCGTTCGTAAACACTACGGCGTTTATCGCGTGTAATCGAGTAGCCGTTCGCATGCAGACTCCCGATCCGGCTTCGACCTTCAGCGGGGCCGCTTGACCGGTCATCTTCCCAGAGTCGCCGATCCGGTTTCGCTGCTTTTTCTCTACGGCTGAAAGCCGACGCTTCGCCAAAGTGCCGCACAGTCATAAATGGCGCCACCTTGGACTACTGTCTCAGTACGACGAATGTTGCTGATGTTGTCTAGTGGATTGGCGCCCACAATCACAAGGTCCGCCCTTTTCCCGGGCTCGAGCGTGCCAGTCTCTTTTTCGACGCCCATGACCCGAGCCGGCACTATCGTAGCCGCCTGAAGAGCCTCCATGGGCGTGAAACCCGCTTCGACGTAAAGCTCCATTTCGCGGTGCACACTGTGGCCCGGCACGGTCTGATCCGTGCCCACGACGATGGGTACTCCAGCACGGTGCAGAGCAGCAACGGCTTTCAGAGAAGCCGCAAACCTAGCTTCGCCCAAGTCTGCTCCAGCTGAGCCGGGTCCCACGTTTTGGAGCTGGGTGGCAAGTGCAGGAGCGACTTTTGTGGCGCCTGGCTCAAAGGTTGCCAGGGGCTTTCGGCCCGTTCGCTGGAACATTTCAAACACCGCCAGCGTTGGATCCACCACTGTGCCATGAGATTTTAGGAATTCGATCGCCTTCCGTGACGGTTCGGAATCTGGATCGAAATTGCGAAGAGCTTTCAGAGCTTCGGGCCGGTTTGCCTCGGGGCCGCGTCCAGGAATTCCCGGGGCCATCATTCGAACGATATAGCTGATGTGATTGATTTGATCCATGCCCGCAGTCACGCCATCAAATGCAGTGAGTCCTTCAGGGATATGTCCGGTCACAGTCATGCCCAACTTGTGAGCTTCGGTGGTGACGACTTCGAGATTCTCTTTTTTGACTGAGCTGTAGATTTTAATTTGCTGGAAACCGGCATCGTGGTAGCGATGGACCCATTCACGAGCCTGTTCGGGCGCGTCCACGCGAGCGACTCCGAGCGCAATCGGTCCCGAACCGTCCACCACACCAGCAAGTAGCAGGCGCGGGCCAACACCGCTGCCGGAAGTGATGGCCTCACGCACGGCAGTGATGAATTCGAATTCGTTGCCGCAGTCGCGAGCAGTGGTAACGCCGGCAGCAAGATATACGGGCCCCCATTCGACTTGCTCGAAGTGCGCGTGCATATCCCACAGGCCAGGCACAATCGTCTTGCCGGTGACATCCAGGATCGTTGCATTTTGGGGCAACGATATCTGGCTACGCGGACCGGCGGACAGGATTTTTCCGCCCTGAATCACCACGACGGAATCCTTCAGCGCCGGAGCGCCTGTGCCATCAATCAGCGTGGCTCCCACGAGCGCGAGTGTGCTGTGTGTGTTGCCCCGGCGGAAACTCTTGGAGATGTCCGCCAGCGCGGCCATCTCGTCTGCCGCAGCGCGCTGCACAAAGATGCCCAGGTTCTCTTCGAATTCAGGTTGGAGTGCTTCAAAATGGTCGTATTCGCCGTCAACGGTGACGAGTGCGACCAGCCGGCTCTGCGAATCCAACCAAAGCGTTTCGCGGCCCCACGAGAGGTCTGTGATGCTGAAGCGTTCCAGATTGACTTTTGCATTTCTGACGACGAATTCATCCGGCCCGCGGTCCTCGATCGTCAATTCTCCCGCCGGAAAAGTCTGCAACTTCTTCGGCCGACCCGCCGCTTGCCACTTGCGAATGAGCATCATCTGAAGCGTTGCGGGAGCGTACCCAGCGATGGTGAAGAATTGCGCAGGCCGCTCGAAAGCGTGCCAAACATTCCCTTTGCGCATGAGAATATTGCGCTGCTCAACGAGGACAGTCTCGTCCAAGGGCGTGCCTCGGGCGATGTCGCCATGGATTTCCATCGAACGCGTCACAAAATCGCGGCCCATTCGCAAATAAGTGGCGAGTGGCACATCCTGGCCGCGGTCGTTGAAATGGAAATTGATGGACAGTTGCAGTTCGTCACCATCTTGCTGCAGGGAGTACTTTTCTTCGCCGATGGGTTGTTCAAACTTGTGAAGGCGGAAGTTGCCTTCTTCGACTAATGCAGTGGGACGTGGGCGTGAGCTCGTAACGGACAAGGGCCAAGCCGAGAGCGCAGCGGCGAATGCACAGCCAAATCCGAACAAAGCCAGAAATAGCTCGCGGCGCTTCGTGAGCATCGGCGTCTCCTCTAAAGTCTGCTACCTTGCGTCTCAACGCGAAAAATGTCAAGGATCTCTCAAAGCTCTCTGCCGATGTTTCTGAGGCTGGGCGTGCGTCATTGGGCTTAAAAAGTACAGCGAGAGGGCCCTCACAGGCCAGCGCGCGACAGCAGGCTGCGCAGATGGTAAACGCTGAGTGACGCACAAGAAGTATCTGAGATCAAGAATGGTCAATTCAAAGTTATGGTTCGCTCCCATAAAGGGAATCGTCTTATCGGTCCCGCGCTGAGCACTCAGGGTATTTATTCATTGTCTATCGCGCTGAATTTCTAGCTTTTGATTTCTATTATGAGGGCTACACTGTCGGCCTATGGCGGAGAGTCATCCGACGAAGCTATTTACAATGCGAAGCCCACATCTTCCCGGAACCCGTTTTCCGCGACAGACGAGACGCGTGGAAACACCCGCGGGTGTTTGGGTTGTTTGGGGACGCAACCGGCGCGACAGGCCAGAAGACACGTCGCGTGTCCGTAACCTTAGCGCGGACGGGCTTTTTATCGAAACACGCAAAGCATGCCCAGTTGGTTCGACAGTTGCCCTCGATTTTCTCGTCGAAGATGGAGCCATCCGCGCCACTGCGAACGTGCGCCATCTCATACCTCGTGTCGGCATGGGGCTCAAATTCCAAACCATTCGCGGCGACGATCAAGCCCATTTCGTTAAGATGATCACGCGGCTCAATCCCGCAGCTCGGTAACGCTGTGCGATTCAGCCCCCCATCCGGGGGCACCGAATAATTTCCTGCAGGAAAGACAAACGAGGGAAAACGGTTGCACGTCTAACTGCTCGCGAGCGAGGTGATCGCCGAGTTGATTTGGGCCAGGGAACACATCATAAAAGGGCGCCCCGCAGACTGTTACGAAACGAGCGCCAAAAGAGACTAGAACGATGTTCCGAGTACCGGAGCATCGTTTTTTTCTTTTAGGAAGACCAATTCAGGTCATCGTCGGTGGGAGCGGATCAGGTAGCGTGCAGGCTTTCAAGCAGTTTGCGTCCGCCGAGAGTGTTCAGCATGCGTTTCAGATTGTACGCGGCTGCGGCCAAGCTGATTTCCGTTTGTGCTCCCCGCAGTCCACGCAGTAGGAAGCGTGGATGTCCGAAGATACGGTATTTCAAATTGGCGAACGGATGTTCGGCGGTGGCTCGTCGCAGCCGCATCGCATCCGGAGTGGCCCGTTGTTGCATACAGCCTCGAAACCCGGTGGCTTCCCCAACCTCGCGTGCTCCATCCCTATCCCGAGCAACGCTTCACCGCCAGTCATCCACGATAAGAGCCGTATGCGCTAACGAGCGCTTGTACGGATCCGTGCGGGGGGTACCAGGCAACTGGTATCCCTACCGCGACCGACGCCAACTATTTGAAACCACAACAAGCAGCTTGAGCGCCTCTGGCGGAGAGTCTGTCTCATCCCTGGGAACCATTTCCCAGCGGTGACCGTCGGGCTCGTTGAGACGCTCGATTTCGTGGGGAAGTAGCAACCGGTAAGGTAAGGCCCGTGCGTGAAAAACACGCGACTCTCCGGGGAACCCTATGGAACCACAGGGCAGAACAATTGATTCTCTGTTTCGCGCGCGGTGACAAAGCAAAACCCTTTGCCTGGAGAAGGCCACTCTCAGAGTAAGAGACTACGTTCAAACAGTTGGGCTGAATGCCGAGACAAAAAAGGATCGACACCGAGCCGAGGGAGAAATATTTATCTTGGCATTTCCTTTTATAGACTTACCGGTTGACGTCCCAACTAAGAATGGGAATAAGCAGAATTCAATCATGGGTGACGGCTCCCCACTGCCTTCACATCGCGCACGACGGCTACGATCCGTCAGTCCGGCCGCCTTGTGTAGGTGTGCGTTACGAAGACGTCTCCCGAAAGGACTACACTTGGTTGCTCCTGCGCCTCAAATATCGAAGTTGCAATCAATGTCCCGCCGTGGTTCTCGGCTTTCGTGATAACAAAGTCTTCACTCACGTCCGACGTGTGTCCGTCTGCGAACCTCACCGTAAACGATATGACTCCGGTTCCGTCGCTGTTGACGGAGTAGGTGCCTGTCAACGTGACCTTGACGATATTCCTCGACCCATTCGGTGCCGGTTGGTTTACAGTCACCGCCCCTTTCACCGAGCCGAGACCGTCAAAGCTCATCACCCCTAGATTGGCTGCCACATTGGCGGCATAGGTACCAACAAAGGCGTAATTGCCACTTAGACTTGCCATTGAATATCGGGAATGCTCCTGCGAGTCGTCACGTTTATCCTGCCTGGGAGCTGCAGCCCGGGAACCGGCGCAGATCAAAGTGGGCAGCACAAACCAGCCGAACGATAGCGTGGCTGTAAGATACGAAATCCAAAGGGTTCTTCGCATACTCGTTGTTCCTTTCTAGCCGCAAGGCGGCGACGATTTGAGTTTCCAGCGGTGCGGCGAACTCCCTGAAAGTCTATTCAACCGAATTAGAAAGGTCTACAACGGGGAAGCCGTTGTTCAGTCGAACTTTACCGATTAGCGGACAAACGTGAGCCACGAGCACGATGACAGCTGAACAAGCTGTTGGAGTGCGCAACCACACGACTGATGAGGGTAGGCCCCTCGAAACCGGTCTGCAGGGACAGGTTCCAACCCACCTCCGGCGGCGCTGATCAAAAGTCAGGGTCGTGAGCGCAGGAGGACAAAGGCATAGGAAAAACAGATCAGGTGTCAGACGATCTTTTCGATCACGCGCTAGTGGGAGACGGTTTGGCCGAGTACTGGAGCGGAATCGTTCCCGACGGGTCCAACTGGCACAACCGGCTAAGATCTCGCTGGCTGGGCAGTATGCACGTCAGTCGAACGCGAAGTAGCAAAGCCCGAAGCTATAAACCAACCGCCGGTAACGGGATCGCCAAAGCAACCTAGCCTGACCGACGATGTAGTCACGGACGTTATTGCGAACATCCTTCGGCGTTGGACTGCATCCGATCCTAGCAATGCTCAATCAGCCAAAGTGTGGAGCGCATGCTTTTCGACGTTTTCGCCTCACCCACACCCGAAACACGGTTTTCCGAAGGACCTCGAACGTTTTTGGATGGGGCATGATGACAAAGAGATCGGAGACATCTACTCCAAGCTGAAAGAGGATGCGGATTTTCGCCAGGATTGGACCAGGAGCATCTGTTTGGGCTTTGAGATTTCGTCCGAAGAGACCCCAGCTGGACCGAATGGACCGTCCCGGCATACGCCTTGCGGGGCCTGGTCAACCGAGGCTTTGGGAGAAATTTGTGGATGGTCGTCTATACGGAAGTTGGCCCCAACAACGCGCTTCGAGTCCTCAAGCCGACTCAAGCCCCGGACGAGGCATCGGCATTTGCCGGCAGACCTACGTGGCCTTCGCGCCCTGGCTCAACCCCGGCTTAGCCGCACCAGCCAGAGCTATTGCCGCCTGCGCCACTTTTCCCAGGTTGACGTCTCTCCGCTTTAGAGTAGTCTTTACGGCTACGGAATCGACCAACTCCAGGCAGTTCTCTTGCGTCTCGAGCGAAACGCAGTGCCGCTCATTGAGGGGCGAAGGCACATCCGCATATGTCGCCCCCCGCGCCAGCAGCGGAAATGTCGTGACATCGCAACCCCAAGCGGCCCCCAATTCCGCCAACACGTAATTCGAGTCGGTCGTCTCCGGACTCAGCAGGCCCATGACCAGTTCCGCGCCCGCTAGGTTCGAGCGCAACTCCTCGCTGGTGCGCTCGCCCGGCGTCAGCATGTAGCCCTGCACCGATGTGCAACGGATGTCGGTTCGCTCGACATAAAACGCACTTTCCAATAAATCGATTAGAGCCTGTGCGATCGCCTGGTCCTTGTGCCTGTGACTGATAAATATTCGGGGAGTCAGCCGCATATTATCCCGGATCGCTTGGTCTAACTCTTCAACCAATGCATCCACAGCACCGTTTTTCAGCGTGAAACAAAAAACGTCGCTCAAAAAGTCGGGGATGGGCATCGGTTGAGGCAATACTGGTATCAGGAGCATTTGTTTCGAATACTCCATAGCTCGCCCGGCCCCAATCTCACCCAACACGTAGCGCGATTCCAGAGCAGCCGGCGTCAGCACGGCGATCAGAGCATCGGAGGTTATCAGGCCCTTCGTCAACTTGTTCCGCCAGTTTCCGGCTACCTTAAAGTCTACCGGTATACTGATACGGTGGCCCTTATTTCCAAGGCCTTTTTCGATCTTTTGCGCCAGATCGAAGGCGTCCTGAACTGAATACGAGAGAAAAATCTTCGCCATCAAACAAACCCCTCCAGTCTTCAGATTTTGCCCCCATTATCCTCTCTTTCTGTTTGAATGATGTGTGATTTAAATCAATTGGGGGACTGTTCTGATGTCTGATAGGAGTCGAGCGAAACGCAGCGGACAATCAATCGAGCCTAGCCTCCGGGGAGGATGAATCAACTCGCGGGTGCTTCAACATTTCACTCACGGTCCAGAAACGCGTTCGAGTCCTCGAAGCGAGCTTCCGAGGCGTTTGCTCGTGCGCAAGCCCCAGAGGGGTTAGGGTTTGCCCATCTGGCTGCGAAACTCCTCGGTTGGTGCATACGAAAATTGTCCGTCGGTAGCTATCCGACGTCTGTGAACGAAGCCAAGCGAGGGCTCCAACGGAAAGTTCGGCATGGTAACCCAACTTCTGCTGGCTAGCTCTTGCCGCCCGTGGGTCTGCAGGCGACCTTCATCTCGCGATAGGACTGATCGCGAAGCAGGAATTCAGTTCTGAGTCATCTATACCGAGCTGCCGGGCAATACCGGCCATTTCCGGTCTTTGATAATTCATTTCGCAGAGCTGCCGAAAGTCGTCTTGGACATCCTTCGCAAGGTTTTGATGATCCTTGTACCTTACACCTTTCACACTAAGATAAGTTTCCTGTGCCTCGGTAACGCGACCAGTAAAGAGAAGCGCGTGTGCTTCATTCACCCTGATCCAGCTCTCCTCGGGTTTCAGTTTAAGTCCGGTTCGAGCGTGCTCCAACGAATCTTCAAATCTTCCGGCCAGAAGTTCATACCATGCCAGCCGTCCGTACGCTTGTGCTAAAAAGAGAGGCAAGTCGTCTTGCAGGCTCTTGTCGAGACCTTTGCTCTTCAACTCGAGATAAACACTTATCTCATGTTTGACGACGTCGACAACGCCTTCCCAGTCTTTGAGCTTGGCATTTACCTGGCTAGCGTCGGAGTATGCAGTTGCAAAGTCTTGCAGTTGGGCTTGAGTTGCGGGCGTCACAGATTGTCCAGTGATTTGATTTGCGAGGCTTCGGGCTTTCAGGTACCACTCATGCGCCAACTCGGGATGCTGAAGTTCCTTCTGTTCATCTCCGACATCCACGGCTCTTTGCATCTCTCTCCTTAAGTAGGTTACCTGCGGTTTCACACTATAGGCCCTGGCCTCGGCCTGAAATGCTCTTTGGTAAAAGTCGACTGCAGCGGCGGAATCTTTAGCTTTACGCCAAACGGTGGCTCGATAATAGTAGAGGTATGCCGTGTCGTCCCAGTCTTCGTCGTCGAATTTGTCGATTCCCTGTTGTTCCTGGACAACCGTTAGTGCCTGAATCCCTCTATTTACGAGCTGTGCCCCGCTCGGATCGTTTAGATTGTCGAAGAAGACCCCTGCAAGCCCATAGGTCTTTGCTATTACTATTTCCGATTTGTATCCGCCTGGGGTGGTATGGAGCCACTCGGCCATCTTTACGGCTTCGTTGCATTCATCTTTCGCAGTTTTGGCATCCTTTCGGTCTACGGCAGACGCGGCGACCCGCAAATGCACAGCCCCAAGGTACTGCGTAAGCTTGATATTATTAGGGTCAAGCTGGTGCAGTTCCTTTGCTCGATTTGCGCATTTAACAGCGAGCATCTCGTATATTTGAGAGAGAACATTTGCCGCCTCCTCGCTGTTGCCCCTGATGTTCGCGGCCACTCTCCCGAATAAATCCGATGTGTCATTGCAATCTGATATAACGTTACGGCTGAGAATCGCAAAGTCTTTGGCATTCGCGTCAGCTCTGGCCTTTTCCGCCTTAGCCGTTGCGGCGCTTACATCGGCCCTCGCCTTTTCCTGCTCCGCTCTGGCTTTTTCGGCCTCAGCCCTGGATTTTTCTTCTTTGGCACTTTCAGCGCTTGCGTCAGCCCTAGTTTTTTCCTCCTCAGCCCTAGCTTTTTCCTCCTCAGCCCTGGCTGTTTCCTTCTTAGCCACTGCGGCGCTTGTTTTGGCCTCTTGCCATTTTTCCATGGAGAAAACGAGAGAAGCGGCGAGGATAAGTGCTATCCCTGTTCCCCCGACTGCCAGCCGGCGGAGCCGACGCGTTCTCGATTCCTTCTGAGCCTCAGCAAGGGCTAAACGCCCCTGTTCCCGTGCTCTCTCGAGGGTCTCTTGCTGCAAGCGCTTTTCGCGGCTTCGGGTGACGGGTTGAATGAGAACATCATGGGCAAGCTCAATCCGGAGCGCACCTCGATGTTCTTCCACGCGGACCAACCGTTCGTTGACCAAGTCATCAAGCACGGCCGCAGATACGCCGGCCTGCTCCAACTCTTCCTTTGCCTGCTTGAGGTCGATGTTGTCCCGATAGCCCCATTTTGTCACGAGCTTGTCTTCGATCAAGCGCCGCACAGGGGCCGGTTTCTGGTCCACGCAGCGGCGATAGAAATCGTCAATGATCGTTGAGGCGTTCCCGGTAACAAGTTCTTCGGTGATCTGGGAGGCGTTGCCACGCTTGATACTCATTTCACGGCAAAACAGGCTAAGAATGGCAGGGGCCGTCTCCAAAGTAGCCAGGCGTTGCTGACCTTCGGAAGTATCGCCTGAAACAAATCGTACAATGTGATCGGCTACTTCAGGGGTCAAAAGCAAAGGATTAGGACTACCAACCGCCTGGAGTGCCTGATCGCCGTTCATTTCGGTCAAGCGCATACGACTGGTCGCGAACACTAACGAGGGCACAAGGTTACGGAGACGTTCTAACTTGGGGAGATAGTCCTCGCGCAGGGAAACGACAATCCGGCAGCCGGAGGTGGCGAAATCGAGACCTGTCGCCAGTTTCGGATTTGCCAGCAAGCGCTCCCGCAGGTCTTGCGGAACGGAGTTCTCGACCAACTGCGCAAAACAATCCAGAAACTGATCCCGCATTGCACGAGCCGGGTCATTCCGAGCACCTAGGGTGAAGAGCTCTTCAAACTGGTCAAGCACAAACACAGGGCAAACCACGTTTCCGGAGTGATCGATAATGTTGCCGCCCCGCCGATGCAGATACTGCCAAAGGGATTCTTCGTCGGTAGGCAACGATACCTCTGCGAAGTCACTCCTCCCAATCGCTTCCCGGACCGCCGACTTTAGCTGCGAAATGAGAGGTTCTGCGATTTCCGAATAATTGAGGCGTACGTATACGGGGAGGAAACCCTCCTCTCGCAGTCGCGGGAACAAACCAGCTTGCAGGAGGGAGGACTTTCCGAGACCGGGCTTGGCAAAAAGGAGGGTGATGGTCTCGCGCTTCACGCATTGGAACAGCTCATCGATCTCATCATCACGTCCAAAGTAGTAGTTGTGCTGTTCTTCCTTGAAGGGAAATAGACCGGGCCAAGGCCGGTCTGAGTCAACGACCGGATCGATCGTCGGAGGTTTTTCGTCAGGAGCATTTACGTCAACAAGCGTGCTCATGGCCTTACGCTCCTCGGTCCGTTTTGCTTCTGCAGCTGGCCACGAAGAGAATCGATGAGGCCTTGGCTCGGCTCACCACGAGGGCAGTGATACATCTGCGCGCTGGCGAATTCCTTAGGCAGACTGAAGTCCTGCGGGGCCTTGAGAATGACATCCTCGTCATCGACAACCACCGGCATAATGAGAGTCTCGCCAGTGCCGAATTTTCTCTTGTCCAAATTCACAGCTTGAAGCCACTCTGCGCGGAACTCGCTTTTCGTCCTGCTAAGGGCTTGCACCGACACAAGCGGGACAAAAACTCCGCAGCTGTCGATGTACTTTCGAACCTTCTCCTCCCACAGATCTCCGGCTTTCAAGCCGGCGTCGTACCATACGGGTATTCCATTCCGACGGAGGCTCTCAAACAGGGTCCCGACGGCCTCTTTGTCGCCGCGCGAGTAGCTCAAAAACACTGCTCCGGTCGGCATCTCCTTGGGAGTCTCAAGTGCAGGCGTCCTTATTTGTCCTGACCGAGAGTCTCCGGTCCACCGCCGGTACAATTCGGACACAAACTCCTCCGGTTCGTCCCCCACGACAACGGTTGAGTCGCTAAAGTGCTGCAGGAAGACAACCAGCGAGCGGTCCTGATCGGCCTTCGGGTCATCAAGATATTCGCGGACCTCCAGTTGCTTGGATCCCGCGCCTGCCCGGTCCCGCGCGAGCCACAGGAAGAACCGCGCCAGCCAGTCGTCAAAGTTGACGCCTAACAACAGCAGGTGCTTCTCCCGGAGAGCGTCGAAGAGGCGTTTTGGCCGGTACTTCGCATCGTGCAGCCTGACGACAGATCGCAGCAGCTCCACCTCGCAGATGGCAAAATCCTCTCTGCCTGGTTCTGCCTTTCCGAATAGGTAATAAAGGACACGGCGCGCGTCCTTCCTGACATCCTTCGGCAGATCAGCAGGGTCTCGGTCGGACCTGCGATAGATCAACTCCTCGAACTGGCCGTTCGACTGCAGTGCAGTCGCCAACAGAGGGTCGAAAGTAGCGCTCACGAACAAGTCGAGGGGTGCGATTTCTGCCAATTGCGTCAACGCCTGTGGGATCGCGAACTGAGACTCGTTGACGATCTGCCATACATGAGCATGCAACTCGAAGGGCCAATGCGAGATGTGCTTCTTCACACACGCCGACACAATTTCATTCAAACTCGCCTGAGCGAGCGATACTCCCAGGGGACGCAGGTCCTCGTCGGTTATTTTGTAAGCGGGATGGTCTGCCAACCGCTTTGCAATGTATTGCTCGTAGGTAAGGGATTGACCGAAAAACGGAACGCGGATCAGGTTGGGGCCGATGACAGGAATTAGCTTCCGGTCTCTGATCGAGGTGATCAGCAGCGACCAATCCGCGTCTTCCATCTGTCGGCGGGCTGAATTAACCGCCACTTGCAAGAGATCGGTCACGATCCCTCCGGCTATCGGCTACAAATAACGACTTGTAGCACGTCGGGAAGGGAGCAGTTACGAGACCGAAAATCACGATTTCGTGTCCGGCGCTAGCTTTCTCGTTGAAACTCTCACGTGGCAAGGAGATGCGATTCACTCTGAATTTCGATCGCGCTTTACATCCGGCTTTCGCTGTAGCCGATCCGCTAGTTGTGCTATCTCTTCGGATAGAAACTTCCACCAGCTGCCCTGACTGGGTACGGCTTTCACTTCGGATCGAAATGTCTACCTGCTTCGAGCAGGATTCCGGGCATCAAGTGATGTCTTCCCAGCGCCGGTCGGCAGACTTAACAGTGAGCTGGTGCTGCAATTCTGGGCGTGCCTCACCAGCCCTAGGAAACTGGTGTTCATAGGAGACGCCGGGCGGATTCAATACGTCGTCACCGATGTCAAAACCATCGAGGGTCGTGGTTACGCGGGAGATTCGCTCTTTTCCCTCAGCTTCAATACCGACGACGATATCGTTTCCAATCGGAGCACGCTGATGTTGAATTGAGAATTTCATGGAGTCCTTCCCGACCGCAGATCCGGCAGGCTCTGAACTTCCGGGCTGCCTGTCCCTCGGGAAACACCTGCCGTCCCGTTACCCACCCCTTGGTCGCTTGGGTCAGAGTCCAGGCGCCAGACGCCAGGTGACACGGCCCACCTCTTGGCCTTTGTAAAGTTGACGGATGCCAACTGTGAAATGTTGATGGTGATGTTTTTCAGGAATGTGAACAAGCAGATGGCTGGCCGCCGTGGCCTTGGGGTCCAATTCGACCTCACCGATGCGCTGAGAACCACGCGGGTTCAGGGGTATTCGCGCCCTGCGGCGGTCGTCAGGGTTGGTATCCGGATCCTCATACTCCTCGAGGTTCGTGAGTGCGGGGTATAAGGTGCGACCGAGCCAATTGGGAACTTCGAGTGCCATGCGCCCCCCTCCGGGAGTTGCGCAAAAGTTTCGAAAGCAACCCTCTAGCGAAGGTCCCAAGCGCCGGCAATCAAAAAGCGCAGAGGAATGAATCCCCGAAATCCGCCCGTTCGGCGGTGGCCCAAGCCCGCCACATTAAAATTTCTCCAAGTAATGTTGTTGTGTGCGTATATGTAGTTGACGAAGTCGTTGAAAGTAGCAAACGTGCCAGGGTTCGGTGCCGGCTCGGCGGCATTTCCGACGGTCGCCACAAAGCAGTAGTGCCCGGGTGCAGGAATGCTGGAGGAAGGCCAGTTGATCCCGGGGCTCGATACTTCGACGACGTTGCCAGGAGGCACGTCAGCAAACGCAGCATTTCCAATCTGATTCCACAAGTTAGGCGTAACAAGGGTTGCGGGCGGTGACCAGTACACCGTTGCGGTCACGTTTGGGGCGTCGGTGCCGCGGTTCCACACTCGCAGGTACAAGAAGTTATCTTGGCCGTCGAGCACATTCGGATCACTCTCTGTGTCGCTGTTGATTGAAGCCGGAGTCGAGTAAGTGGCCTGAGGGTTGGCAACGACGGTGTTTTTGACGATGATGTCGGGACTCGAGAAGTTATCAATCTGCAGTGGGGCTCTGGGGCGTCACTGGACGGGCGACAGAACCTGGAGACCGGACAAGGCAAGATCTCTCACGGGTCCGGCGTAGTTCAACCGCTTAACTGCGGGTCTTCAGTTCTTGTTCTTAAATACAGTAAGAGGCGTAGCCGTTCACTCGTTCACTACCCAGATACAACGCGCATACGGTCGCGTTCGATCTCGACAAGGTCACCCTCCTTTAGGTCGGCCATTCGTTCGGCGTCAAGCATCGCGAACGACACGTCGCGCCCGTTAAGTCGTCTACACTGAGGCGAGTTCTCGTCCTGGCGCAGGATCAGAAGCCCGCCAGCCCGGTCGAACAGGGCTTCAACGATGCGTGGCTCGGTCAGGCAGACGACGTTCGAGGCGTTGAGTCGTAAAGCGGTCTCCTCCATGTTCGCCGTTGTCGCCTTGGCTACCGTTCCAAGGAAGGGAGCGCCGTGAATGTGGACAGCTGGCGGTGCACTCCGCAAAGCAAACCAGCTGTAACCGTACGGAAGGTCATCAATTGAGAACGCCCGGCGAAGGTCGTTCCGCGCAATGTCCAGGTGCCGCTGCACGATCTCCGGCTGGTCAAGATCGATGCCGAAGAGCAGTGCCTGCAGCTTGCGCGAAGGCGGTTTGAGGACGCCGCTTCTCGCGGCGGGGATTGAATTGAGAGCCGCCAGCTTACTCACATAGTAAACAGACGGCGCCTGCTTCTCACCCATCGAGATGCTTCCGATTGCCGCAATACGGGCTGCGGTACCGCCCTCGCTGAGCGTTTGAATCAACAGATCTCCGAGATCCGTGCCGCGCAACTTCGCCCCGGTCCGACCGAGCAGCCCGGCAACAGTCTCCTTTTTGTTGTTAAAGGTTGCGCTCGCATCGAGTTTCGTGGCCACCCGAAGTAGGGTGCCGAAATCGATGAGAGTCGTGTCCATCTCCGCCAGTTTGGAGTATGCGCGTGCGATCACGAACGCGAGCACCGGATCCTTGCTGTCAGGGGCCTCGAGATCGAGATAGCGCTGCACGATCTGTCGATAACGGGCGTCCTGATGCACGGCCACCGCCAGGCATTCTCCAAGGCACATTCTCATGTTGTACGCTGCTGGATGGTCGTGCTCGTTATCGCGGAGCAGGAGTCGTGCTGCGCGCGAGAAGCCTGACAGGGCAAGCCCCTCGGTTACTGGATCGTCGATCCTGAAGTGGAGCAGACTTGCTAACAGCGCATCTCGTTCCGGAGAGGGCCGTGCGTCGAAGCCTCCGGGGTCCGCTTCCGAGGCTTCGTTCCACGCGTGATCGATCAACTGGTTCGCCTCGCTGACACGAGGTCCACCTAAGGGGCACAGGCGCTCCACGAGTTCACGGAATGCATCCTCAGACTGCGCCGTCCGGGTGAAGTCGATCGGCCTAGCCTTACTAAGGACTGACGGAATCTCACAGGGAGCCCGCAACAGAATGACGACCTCCTCCAACCGTCGAGTTCGCAAAAAGTGCTCCAACTCGAACTTGACCCACTTAGAGGCGACTGACGCCGGGCTCAGGACGAGCAGGAGCGTTCGTGATCGATCGAGCGCCGTCGTCAGTTCCGCCTCCTGTCCTAGATCGCCGGGATCGAGGAACTTCTCATCGAGCCACGGGCGCAGTGGCCGGCCGTGGAACTCCACGTTCGAGATCCGCTCAGCCAACTCGTATGCCCACGCCTTGTCCACGTGGCTATGAGAGACGAAGGCATCGTATACATTGCTCTGGGCGTCTTTCAGGTTCACCCAGGTTCCTCCCTTCGTGGGATGAGAGCAAGAAGGACAGCTCTAGTACACGGCAACTCTGCCATGAGGTCCTGTACTACACATGGCTACCGTGCGCAACATCGAAAGGTATCCAGGTCGGCGGTGATCAACACAACATGCTTTGGGAAACACGAGCGATCCCGATCTCTAAGAATACATTCGGACTCTTTCTAGTCATCGCAGGCACAATAGCATCCGCTTTCTCGATCTGTCCGATTCTGGGCACCGGCGTAGCCGCCAAAGCGGTCCGAATCATCTCCGCATTCCTGACAGCTGGAAACTGATCGGTTTGGTTAACACCACGGCGTTTCCGAAGGCCTATCGAATAGAGTTGGCTTGTCCGAACTACACCCCCGGAGACTTCTGGGTTGAAATACGTTCGGCTAAGCCGTCGCTTGCCCTATAATCTATTTTCAATGGACGACCGCAAAACCGCGCTTCGATCTAAGCCAAAGGATGTTCCATATCCGGTGTGATCTCCGGGACTCGATTTGGCACCCCCAAGGCCTTGGCGGCGCTTCGTTCCCTCTTGGCATCGCTCTCTAATCTGGGTTGATTCCGCGGAGCGCTACGACGCTTTTCTGCTCGGCGCACCCGTTTCTGGCGACATATAGGCAATCGTGCAGATGACCAAGCCCGGCTCGGTGAGCATCTCTTCCGTCAACGCTTGCGAATCCGTCGGCCGGCTCTGCTTGGCCAATCCGAAGTCGAGCACCTTGGCGTGACTTTTTCGTGACCCAACGACCTCCCGTTGGTAACGTCTTATTACGCGACCCAATTCGTCAAATTCTGTTAGGGGTGCACTCAGGTGTAAACTAAGGATCGTTCCGGTTGGCAAGCTAGACCAGCTCGTAGGAGGCATACCATCGGATCCCAAGCCGAGCGCATTGCCAAGCCTAAGCTCAACACCGCGAATTCTCTGCGCGAACGCCGGTCTGTGCAGGCGAGGTTTGCCTCTACTGACGCGAGGCTTCACGGCTTACCCGCTCCGGTCCAGCCAGCTCTCCCGTTGCAAAGTACGATTGGGAACCGTGCCGTTGGCCACAACCTTGCCCGACACCTGCTGTTGCGAACACCCATCCGCACACTTCAGCGAACTTTGGGAAATCGTGGCTTGGCTGACGTTCTTCGGCAGACGCTCCCCGAGCGAGCGATTCCCGAGTTGCGCCGCAAGTGTGCCTGCGGGAACGAATCGGAACGCGATCTGGCGCGCGGGGAGGCGAGGGAAGGGGGGCCGCTGCAGCGCGACTTGGACGCTCAATACCAGACAAGCCCGAGCGCGGAAACTCCGAATGTGACCGGCGCGGCGGGCGATTCAGGGCCGGTCAGCATGGCACCTATCCAAGTCGCGGGAGAACCCCACGCTTTCGAGATGGAGGGCGGATGCAAAGGACTGCATTTGCATGGCAAGACGGATGGGGCATTCGACGGAGGGACTGGCAGCGTTGTAAACCAGAAGGTGACCAAGGGCAAGGGTTGCAACTGCGACAAAGGAGTAGAGTGCTTTCACGTCACGGGGACTCTGGTTATCAATTACTCGGTGAGCGTGACGATCACGATGCCTCCAGTGCCGAGCGGCCTCACGCCGTGCGAACGGGCCAAGGTGCAGGCCTTCCTGCAGAATGTATTGCTGCCGCACGAACACGACCACGAGACGAGACTCAAGACTTACAACGGTCAGACAAAACACCCAGTCGACGTCACCGGCTGCGGACAGGAGGACGTCACGAGCAAAGTTCAAGCGATACAGGATGCGGAGGAGCCGGCACGCCGAGCCGCTGCCCAGGCGCGGAGCGACGCGCTCGATCCGTTCGAGCGGACCATCGACTGTTCCGATTGTGAAAAACAGTCCGCAGCCCCGAGCCCTGGACAAGTTGGCGGCGGGGACACCGAGATAGCCGCGATAGGGCTGCCGTCCAGCGGCCACCTTCATGCGCGCGAATTTACTTCGGGAGTGGATATTGTTTTCGACTCCGGGCGCTATGCTCCGGACAGCGCCGCTGGGCGCCGGCTGATCGCGCCCGAACTGGCGCACGGGATCCAGGAGTCCCAAGTGGGCCCGCCTTCGATTCAACGGCAGCCGGCGGACGCCCCTGAGGCGAAACCCAGTCTGGTGAAATCGCGCCAGGCTCTAACGGAGTGGATCAAAGATCCTGCCGCATCCGGCACTCTCGATCCGAAGGCGTGGGCCGATCTCCACAAAGTGAGGGAGAAATTCGCCGATATCGCGAAAGTCGCGCAGGTAAAAAAAATCTTCATTGGGCCTGCGGCGGTGTCGGATCCGGAAAACGTGAATATCGTGAGCGATAAAGATATACATCACTACAGACCGGGTCTAAACTTTTCGGAATTCATCATGGATCGAGGAGAAACATTTTACGTGGATGCAGGCGGAGGACCGCCAATCGAGAAGCTGAACCCAAGCCCGACCGGGCCCCTTCCGAAAATCGCGATTGTGCTGGGAAAGGCAGTCTCTTCGAGCAAGGAAATGGCGCTCACTACGGTGCGCCACGAAATGATACATGCCGAGCACTTGATTCTGGCACTGAAGACGGTTGAAAAGTGGCGGGCCGCCAAAACGAAGGACAGTTTCGACGATTGGCTGAGCGAGCAAAATAAGAAAGGTAAAATCTCCACCCTGGAGCAAGAGCTTGTCGCCGAGCAGGAGAAAACGAACCGGCCTAATAGCGAGCTGCTAGCTTATACGGAGGGGTTCATGACGGCCTTTCTGCTCGCGGTCCCGCCTCCCGCCAAAAACGACGCCCCCTCGTTCGAACAGCTCTTTGGAATGTTCATGTCAGGCAGCGAACCGTGGGCCAACGCGAATCCCGAGACGCGTTCGGAAGCGCTCGGCCGGCTTCAGCAATATTATTGTCAGGTGCTCGACCCGGCCCGCCAGAAGGCATTCGAAAACTGGGTGGGGAACCCCCCGAAGGCGCGGCCATCATCGTTGAGCGGTTGGGATTGGTTCCCCAAACGGCAGATGCACGCGCATTTCTTCGCTGGATTGAAAAAGATCGTCGACGGAAAGTGCGCCGGATTGGGCGGAGCCAAGCCAGCACGGCATGGCAAAGCATCCCCATGAGGAATTTGCGGCCCTTCCGGCCGTCCGCCTCGGTCGCTCCTGCGCCTTCGTTCAAGGTTGTAACCAGCGTCTCCTATCTGCTGAATGAGAACTCGCCGTGTCCGACGTCTGCCCTCGATTGGCCTTAAACGGGCTTGTGGGAAATACTTCCTCCCTTGTCGCCAAGGGTTTACCTAACCGCAAACAACCGACTGGCCGTCTGTGCCTATGTGGGTGGCGAATTGTTATTTCGTCCATGATTCTTCAGGATTCCCCGTCTTGCTGCCTTTCTGCGATGTCCAAATCTTATCGTCGTTCTCATCCATCTTTACATATAGATCGTTTACATATAGATCGTTGTGTCAGAGGAGTTCGCCGAAATCACGAAATCATGGGGTTCGAGCCACTGCTGGACCGAATGGACCGAAAAACGATGTTGATGCTGTCGAGTAGTGACTGCAAATGCTTGAGAGCCTCAGGGTTATTTCGCGTGGGCTTGTAGCTCAGCTAGCAGAGCATCTGCCTGGACAGCAGACGGGTCAGGTGGGATCGCATACTCGCGCAAATCATTGAAAAGAGAATAAGTGGTGGGCAGTGCAGGGCTCGAACCTGCGACCTCCTGCTTGTAAGGCAGGCGCTCTAACCAACTGAGCTAACCGCCCACGCAGCTCTATGATTCTACTACATCGCTCTGGCAAATGAGCGCCTGCTCTGAAAGCAGGTGCTCTCCTGTGGTGCGCAAGCATCGGCGAAGCGCCGGCCAATAATACAAGTCGATTAGTAAACACTTGGCGACTAGGGAGGAGCTATTTCCCCGAAAATCCGGTTCATTTCTCAGTCCCAATCAAATATTCCCTTGCCACCCGCTTTTTCTGTGCCGCAGGTCGCCGCAGGAGGACACAATGTTGATTGGTCCAGCCTCAAGCATTACGCGCCGTGTCGATTGCCCTCAGCATTTCATTCGTACCGCAGAGCCACCATCGGATCGACTCGGGCAGCACGCCGGGCGGGAACGTAGCACGCCAACAGAGCCACTGCGCATAGGATCGCGGAGACACCGATATACGTCAGAGGATCGTATGGGCTGACGCCCGAGATGAAATTGCCGACAAGGCGAGAGATGGCCAAAGCGAGCAGAATTCCAGAAGCAAGACCCGCCGAAATAATCCAGACCCCTTGCCGAAGAATCAAACGCAGAATCGAGCTTTGCGCGGCGCCCATGGCCAGGCGAATACCAATTTCATTCGTGCGCTGGCTGACGGTGAAGGAGACGACGCCGAAGACGCCGACAAGCGCAAGGATTAAGCCGAGGGAACCTAGAATTCCCGCCAGCGCCGCTGCGAACTCGTAAAGGAGGAAGCCGTTGAGTGTGTAAAGTCCCTGCAGCATCGTGTGCACGTCGAAAATAGGCATGGTAGAAGCAAGGGAAGCAATCCGTTCGCGTATCGATGGGGTCACGGTGTCCGGCGCGAACGTCGTGCGCACTTGCAGCGTGGCCAAAGAACTGTATTGCTGGGCGAACGGGAAGTAAATGTATTCGCGAATCGGGCCAGTCAATCCGTTCGTGCGGCTGTTTTTCACCACACCAACGATGCGCAGCGAATGGCCGCTGAGGCCTGCCATGTGAAATTCATGACCGATTGCACTTTGGCCCGCCCAGAACTTGCGAGCCATGGCTTCGTTGACGACGGCCACCCACTGGGAGGTCTCCACGTCGGACTCGGTAAAGTCACGGCCCTCGAGAAGCGAGATGCGCATGGTGTGGAAGTAGCCGGGCGTGACCACATTGAAGCCGACGTTCGGCGGGGCCTCGCCGGACGGGACTTCGTACCCGGGAACGCCGACCGAGTCAGAGTAGCTGTAGTAGCCCATGGGCACGGAGAAGGCCACACTCGCCGACTCAACTCCCGGCACTGCTTGTACGCGCTCGAGAAGTTGCTTGTAAAACTCGAGACCCTGCTGCTTACCGTATCCGATGTCGTTTGGATCGAGGGTAAGATTGAGCAGTTGGCGAGGTTCAAAGCCGAGGTCGGAACGCTTCGCGTAATTCAGGCTGCGCATCATCAAGCCCGCGACAATGAGCAGCATCAGGGAACCACCAACTTGCGCGACAACCAGAACGGTGCGCAGAGGGCTGCGGCTGCCCGTCATGGTGCGGCCGCCATCGCGAATGGATTCGATGACGCTTCGGCGTGAAGCGCGAAGGGCAGGCACGATCCCGACGATGAGCCCAGTCAACAGCGCCGCGGCGAAGGCGTAGCCGAATACTCGCCAGTCGAGATGAAAATCGAGAAGCACGGGAAGCGTGGTGGCGAGGGGAAGAGAACTCAAAGCATTGCTGCCGGCCAATCCAAAAAGGATCCCCGCGACGCCCCCGCAGAGCGCTAACAACACGCTTTCGGTGAGCAGCTGGCGGATGAGACGAAGGCGCGTTCCGCCGAGGGCGGTGCGGATAGCCATTTCCCGCCGGCGCGCGGTGGCACGCACGAGCAGGAAATTAGCGATGTTAACGCAGGCTAGAACGAGCACGAGTGCAGCCAGGATGAGAAATAGTGTGGCAACTTTCAGAAGGCTTCTATCGAGATCAGGTTGCGGCCGCGATAAGCGCTCCGGAAAGACACTGATGGTCATGCCTTCCTCGGTTTTAGGGTTCTCCTTTGCAAGGCGGTCGGAAATAACGTCCAGCGCAGACTGCGCTTGCGCAAACGTGACTCCCTGGCGCAAGCGTGCATAAATGAAAGCACTCCGAGAGCCGCGATCGGTGGGAGTGTGGGGCTGATACGAGCTATCGACTTGCTGCATGCCGAGAGGCAAATATCCCTGCATATCTGCCAGGGAATACAGGCCATGAAACTCCTTGGGCATGATGCCGACAACCGTTACGGGATGGCCGTTGTAGAGGACGGTTTTGCCTATGATGCTGGGATCGCCGCCGCAGCGCGTTTGCCAGAAGGAGTAGCCCAGGACAATAACGGGGTTCAACGTCGTGATGGCGCCTTCAGAAGGAAGAATGAAGCGGCCGAGCAGAGGCTGAACGCCGAGCGCACTGAAGAAATTGCCGCTGACGTAAAACACGATCATGGGTTCGGTTTTTCCGGTAATGGTGAGGCCGCCTTCGCCGAGCTGCTCGGCGATGACGTCGGAGAAGACAGAGGAGGATTGTTCCTGGAGATCCTGGAATTCGGGATAAGAAAAGGAGGTCTGGAGTGCGCCTTTTTTCAGCTGCATACCGAGCACGGCAAGCTGCTCGGGATCTTTGATGGGAAGCGGCCGCAGGAGAAACGAATTGACCATGCTGAAGATGGCGGTGTTGGCGCCGATGCCGAGGCCAAGAGTGAGGATGGCGATGGCCGTGAAGCCGAGATTCTTATACAGCATTCGGAAGCCGAAGCGAATGTCCTGGAGCGTCGTTTCGATTAAGCGGACGCGGCGCGTATCGCGGCACTGCTCTTTGTGCAGTTCGAGGCCCCCGAATTCGCGGGTGGCTTTTCGGCGGGCTTCTTCGGGCGATAGGCCACCGGCAATGTACTCGTTGGTTTTCTGTTCGAGGTGATATCGAAGTTCGTCGCTAAGGTCCTGCTCCGCAGCTTCACGATGGAAGAGCGAACGCAATCTGAGAGGCAGAGTGTACAGCCAATGACTAGGGTGCATGGAGATGCTCCTTCTCGACGTGCTACACGATCAGGCCTCTTCGAGTTTCACAACCAGGGAAATTGCGGCCGAGAGACGAGCCCAGTTGGCAGATTCTTTGTCGAGCTGGCCTCGACCGAGGCGCGTGAGCGAATAAAACTTGGCGTGACGATTATTTTCGGTGGGCTTCCACTCCGCCGTGATCCAGCCTTCTTGTTCCAGTTTGTGAAGGGCAGGGTAGAGCGAGCCATCGCTGACCCTAAGCACGTCGCCGGAGACTTGCTTCAGGCGGAGGCTGATG
>Ga0306923_10000949_pt1 | contig 24608 bp, 17 predicted proteins | sample sta12Can44000108_FD_203841 | JGI IMG/M metagenome (GOLD analysis project Ga0306923, IMG submission 203841) | Lab enrichment of tropical soil microbial communities from Luquillo Experimental Forest, Puerto Rico - statanox.12C.anox.44.000.108 (v2)... | ecosystem: Environmental > Terrestrial >... | reverse complement strand
GATTCTAGCACACGGCGCTGGACAGCCTTTTGCAGGTGGAAAAAGGTTCGCGCAACGGGCGGGAACGGAGGGCGGCGCGGAAGCCGATGTGCTTTCCTCGACGTAAAGCACATGCGTGGCGTCCGGGGGGCAGTTCTTCCGCGCCGCCCGACTCTGGGAAAGCTAGGACGCTTTCAAATCACGATGAAGCAGCGCCGCATCCACGAAGTAGCCGATGCCCACCGCCAGCGGTAGTATGCCAAACGCCGCCGCAGCCAGGGTTTCCGGTTCATTCACGGCCTTGGCGATCATTCCAAACATCAGCATGAACCCCAATCCGCCGCTCACCAGCAGGATTCCCGCGCGTCGGGAACGCGCAAACTGCGAAAGTTCCGGCTCCATGGGAATTTGCGCGCCCTTGGCCAGCGCCGCCAGGCGTTCCTCCGAACGGAGTTTGCGAACCCGATAGTACGTGTACAGGGCCGCCACCGGTATTCCACAGGTCAAAACGACTGCCACCAAGCCGATCACATCGCCACCCATAACCACTCCTTCCGCGGCTGACTCGCTCCCGGCCGCTCTTGGGGTCACCACAAGGTACGTAGGCGGGGGCGGAAATGTTCCTCAGACAAAACGGCTCAAAAGCACTGCGGGACGGAGGAAGGAGGCGTGGCGGGCTTGACCGGGCGGCGATGTGGCTATTGGATTTCCTGAACCTGCAGGGTGGCGTCAATCGCCAGCTTGGGAAACCGAATACCTGACCCTTGTGGCGCGGGCGGATGCTCGGCGATGACCTGGAAGTCCGAGCCCGTGCAATTCAGCTGGTAGGTGTACCCGTCGCGCTCGCGCTTGTTCATCGTGATGGCGCCGGAGGAGATGAGCTCGTCGAGGGACGCGCACTTCCCGTTGAGGGCCACGTTGGAGCGCTCGGCCTGCGCAATCTGAAGCAGGTCGCTCCGGACACCCGTGAGACTGATGGCTTGCGTGGGCGCGGTGCCCGCGTCGGTGGTGGGCATCTTCTTCAAATACACTGCGTAGACACCATACAGGATGGCGGCCGCAACAAGTACCATGGCCAGGGCGCGCATAATGGAATTCTGGAGCGATGCGCTGTTCCCGGCAAGCATTTCGACCGCGGCGGTTGTACTTGGAAACAACCCTCGTTACCCGGCCCTTAAAATCCCTGCACCCTCTGGATCTGGGGGCGCAAATCGTCATTACTCTTGATATTTTCATACGGGATTGCTGTCCGTGGGACGACATGACGATCGAGGTGGGTCCTTACGGCCCACGTTGACGGCCCACCCGCGGGTTGCTAAACAAGCACGTTCGCGCCATTTCCAATTGACCCTCATGGCCTTCTCGGGCGACAACTGAAGACAACGCTGTTGGTGTCCTTAGGAGTCCTCGATGAACGCTAAGTCTACGTCCGCTCCGGCGTTGGCCTGTTTGCTGGCCTTTTCGCTCGCGATTCCCGGTGAGGTCTTCGCGGAACCCGATGCCGGTCTGCAGCGCGCGGGTGAAGTTTCGCGGCTGATTCCGGCGGTGAATATTGCCCGCGGGGCGAACTCGATTGTGGCGTCGGCCAAAACGGTAGTGGACTGGCAGGATGTGGTCAATACGCAGGCGAATGCGCGCGCACGGGTGGCGTTGGATGACGGCTCGGTTCTGAATCTCGGTTCCGATTCGTCGGTACGCATGGTGCAACACAATGCCGGAGCGCAACAAACGGACCTGGAAATCGGGCTCGGGAAAATGCGCTCGCAAGCGCAAAAGATTACGCAGCCCAGTGGAAAGTTCGAGGTACACACGCCCGCCGGTGTTGCCGGAGTGGTGGGAACGGATTTCTACACATCCTACGAAAACAACATGATGACCGTGATCGTTTTCGAAGGACTCGTTCGGGTGTGCAACCTCGCCGGGGTCTGCGTGGTCGTCAAAGCCGGGCAGATGACGACGGTGCGCAACGGCGATTCGTCCAGTCCGGTGGTAAACCAGGCGGCTCTCGCGACCCTGAGCGAAGCCGTCAGCGCCACAGCACTGGAAACACCGACGGGACTGCAACAGGTGCACCACATCGGCAAAGGTACCGCCATTGCCCTGGGGATTATTGCGGTCGTGCCGGTGGTCGTTATTCCGATCGTGACGTCACGCGGCAGTTCGCCCGCGCCTCCGGCGCCGGCAACGAAGAATCCGTGCCCGCCGGTGGCGGTGAACAACTGCGGCTGATAATTGGTTTGTAGTAGCTGTACCGCGAAGACCCGGCGGAGCCCAGCCGCCGGGTCTTTCTGTTTGTAGCAACTTCAAAATTCGACGCGTCATCTTACCAAAGTGCGTTATTCGAGTGCGGTAACCGCGTCGCCCTTCCCCGCAACCCACGCTTTGTCGGACTGCAGGCGGTGGCGTACACTGGAAGTTCGACATTTGCGTCTGATTTTGAAGTGAGGCAACCTTGAACAAGCAATCCCCCGCGATGCAGCGCCGCCGTGTACTTCCCTTCTATTTTCGCGTGATGTTCGTAGCCAGCCTGGCTATCGTGGCTCAAGCGCGCCTGCAGGCGGCAGGCGCGGACAATGCGGCGAAACCATCGCCGCTGATCCCTGCGATGAAAGCGGAATTGGAACGCTCCATGAAGGCGTTGGGAGCCCAGGATCCGCCCGCATATTACATCGGATATACGTTGACGGATTCGGAGCGCGCCACGGTATCCGGTTCAAACGGAGCCGTGCTGCAGAGTGATTCGAACCGCAACCGCTGGCTGGAGGTGACGGTCCGCGCCGGCAGCTACCAACTCGACGACACGCACAAGGTTGATGGACGGCAGCCACCGAACGGCGGGCCCGGCACGAATGCTCCTCTCGATGACGATCCGGAAGTACTTCGCCGAGCCATCTGGCTGGAAACCGATAAGCAATATCGCGCCGCCTCCGAGGCGCTGATCAAAATAACCACCGGCAAGGAAGTCAAGGTGCAGACGACAGAGGGCCGCGCTCCCGATTTTTCGAAGGAGAAGCCGCAGGATTACACGGGCCCGTGGGTTTCGTTCTCCTTGGACCGTGAGCCGTGGGAACAGAAGGTCCGCGACTATACCGCCTATTTCCGGAAGTCGCCGGCGGTGATCAATTCGATCGTCACCTTCACGGCCTTGGCGCAGAACACCCTGCAGCTCACTTCCGAAGGGACGCAGTTACAGTTTGGCCAGGTGCGCTACCGCTTGGAACTTTTTATCCAAGGCAAGGCCGAAGACGGTATGGACATCGACCGCTACTACAACTTCGATTGGGTTAACACCTCGGAGACGCCGGACAATAAAGCGGTGTACGCGGCCGAGGACCAGTTATTAAAGGAAATGGAAGGGCTAGTGGTTTCGCCGCTGAATGAGCCTTCGGTGGGGCCCGCCTTGCTGACCGGCCGGGCCGCGGCAGTATTTTTCCACGAGGTGTTTGGACACCGCGCCGAGGGGCATCGACAGAAAGATGTGAATGAAGGGCAGACTTTCGCCAAGAAGGTGGACCAGCAAATTTTTCCGGAGTTCCTGACGGTCGTGGATGACGCCACGATGAAGAAGCTCGGCAAGCAGGACTTGCTGGGTTACTACCAATATGACGACGAAGGCGTGCTCGGACAGAAAGTCGTGCTGGTCGATAAAGGGGTGTTGAAGAGTTTCGATATGTCGCGCTCGCCCCTGGTAGATTTCCCGCACTCGAACGGACACGGCCGCCGGCAGATTGGCGCGGTGCCGGTGTCGCGCCAGGGCAATCTCATCGTGGAAAGCACGAACAAGTTCACGAACGAGCAGTTGCGCGCCAAGCTGATCGAACTCGTCAAGCAGCAGAACAAGCCGTACGGATTATTGATCGACGACATCGCGGGCGGCTTTACGTTTACCGGACGGGGGCAGCCGCAAGCGTTTCAGGTCGAACCGCTCGTCGTGTACAAGGTGTTTGCCGATGGCCGGCCGGACGAACTGGTTCGCGGGGTGGATATCGTAGGGACGCCGCTGGCGGCGTTGACGAAGATCGTAGCCACCGGCGACACGCTCGAGGTGTTCAACGGATATTGCGGCGCGGAATCCGGATATGTTCCGGTGTCCGCGGCGGCGCCGGCGATTCTGACCTCGGAACTGGAAGTGCAAAAGAAGCAGTCCTCAACAGACCGGCCGCCGATTCTTCCGAATCCGGCGCATGACACCGTGAAGGCGCTAACGACGGGAGGCGCGCAATGAATCGCCTGGTTCGGTGCGCGGCCATTTTTCTAGCCGCCTGCGCGGCGCCGTCGGCGTTTGGCCAGGCAGCCGCGGACAACGACAAAGACCACACCCTCGAGGCCATGCGCGATGAAATGGCCCGTTCGAAAGCGCGCCTGGAACTGCAGATTCCGCCTGCGAACCAGCCGGTGCGCCCGTATTTCATCGAATATCGCTTGCTGGACATGGACATTCGCGAGGTCTCCGCGGAATTTGGGGCGTTAATGACTTCAACGCACAACCGCACGCGAATCATGAACGTGGAAGCGCGCGTCGGAGACTACAAACTGGATAGCTCGAACTTCATCAGCGATGAAGGATTTCGTGGTTTCATCGGGCCACAGGGCACGGTCGGAATCGACCGCGATTACAACTCCCTGCGCCAGGACTTGTGGATCGCTACGGACCAGGCGTTCAAGGAAGCGGTAGAAACCTATTCGCGGAAGCAGGCCTACCTCAGCACGCTCGCGCGTCCATCGGACATCGACGATTTTTCGCGCGTGCAGGTGATTCAAAAGGCCGAACCGCTGGCCACTTCCGATTGGAGCGCGCGGAATTGGGATCAGGAGGCCCGCGACACGTCCGCGACGTTGCGAGCGTTTCCGCAGATTTACGAATCACGGGTGACCTACTACCTGGTGTACCTGACCGAATACTATCTGACCAGCGAAGGCACCGCGATTCGCACGAACCACTCCTATGCGGCGATCGAAGCAGGATTGAACACCCTCGCGGATGACGGGATGCAGGTCAACCATTTCTACGCCGCATACGCGCCGCGTCCGGCCGATCTTCCTTCGGTGGACACGGTCCGCAAGAACCTCAACGTGGCCGGTACCGAACTGATGACCATGCGCGCCGCGCCGCCCGCCTCGGACTACACGGGGCCGGTGCTTTTTGAGTCGCGTGCGGCCGCCGCGTTGTTGGCGCAGGTTCTCGGGCCGTCGCTTAGCGGAGCGCGCCCCCCTGTGGCGTTTCAGCCCGTCGTGGATCAGCTCATGAGCAGCTTGGGCGCGCGTAGCGACTGGACCGGCAAGATCAACTCGCGGGTGTTGCCGAATACCGTCACGCTGATCGACGACCCTGCGGCGAAGGATTACAAGGGCACGCTCCTGATCGGCGGCTACGCGGTCGATGACGAAGGAGTGCCGGCCGAAAGAGTCACCCTTGTTGAGGACGGAAAGCTGAAGGCCTTGCTGATGTCGCGCCGGCCGGGGCCGGACTCCGACAAATCGAACGGACACGGGCGGTCTTCCTTCGCCGATCCCAAGCCGAGCATGAGCAATTTGTTTTTCACCTCTACCGAGACGCTGTCGAAAGACGAGCTCAAGAAGAAGTTTCTGGACCAGTGCCGCGAAGAAAAGCTGAATTACTGCATCGTGGTGCGCCAGATGGACAATCCTTCGATCAGCCTGATGCACCAGGATGATTTCACGGAACTGCTTGCCAGTTTCGGAGGCAACGCGGCGACGGACCGCCTGCCCCTGGTGGTTTACCGGGTGTATCCGTCGGACGGCCACGAGGAACTGGTTCGCGGCGCGCGCATCACCGGCTTTAGCCCGAGGTCGTTGCGGAATATCGCGGGCATCGGCAATGACGATTACGTCTACAACTTCATGCTGAATGAAACCGTAGGCGTGACGGGAACGGCGCTGGGCGCTTTCGGCAATGCCCAGAATGGGCTTCCCGCTGCGTTTGTGGCTCCTTCGCTCCTGTTCGAAGAAGTGGAGATTCGCGGCGCGCGCGGCGAGCCGAAGCGTCTGCCGCTTTTACCCGAGCCGCCGATGACGGCGAGCGTCACAAGGTAATGGGCGTACGGTAGCGGCCAGCGACCTTCGCGCCTGGCCGATTCAGCCACTCTCGGTCCGCCAGGCCAAGCGGCCGGTTGCTTCTTTTTCCCGGCCCAACCTGCGATAGTCTTACGTCATGGCCTTTTCCGGGCACGTTCATCCCGCCATGCAGGAGAAGAGGCAGGCAGCGCTTCTCAGCATCGGCTCGGCGATCATACTGCTCTGCCTGAAGACGTTCCTGGTGTGGCGAACGGGAAGCCTGGGCGTATTATCGGAAGCGCTGCATTCCGGGCTGGACCTGGTCGCGGCGGTCATTACCTTCCTCTCCGTGCGTGTGGCGGACCTGCCTGCCGACTCACGACATCCCTACGGCCACGGCAAGTTCGAAAATTTCTCCGCTTTCCTCGAAACGGGCCTGTTGATTCTCACCGCGCTTTACATCATTTATGAAGCGTTCCAGCGCCTGTTCTTCCACTCGGTACACGTCGAGCCGAGCCTGACTGCGATTCTGATTTTATTTGTGGCCTTGCTGATCGACCTGACGCGGGCCCGCGCACTCAAGCGAGTCGCGGCCAAACACATCAGCGAGGCGTTGGAAGCCGACGCGCTGCATTTTTCCACCGACGTCTGGAGCACGGTGGTCGTAATCCTCGGCATAGCCCTGGTGTGGACCGGGAACGTCTGGAATCTGCCGTGGCTCGCGGACGCGGACGCGCTGGCCGGCCTCGCCGTTGCCGGCGTAATTATTTGGGTCGGCTCGCGGCTGGGCCGGCGCACACTGGACGCGTTGCTCGATGCCGCACCGGAGGGCCTGCAAAACGAAATCAGCGGAACGATTGAAAGAATGGACGGGGTCCTTCGCGTCGACCGCGTGCGGGTGCGGCGAGCCGGGAATCGTCATTTTGTCGACGCCACCATCGCGGTGCCGCGGACGGCGAGCCTGCAGCAGGTTCACGAACTGACAGACGCCATCGAGAAGCGTGTGAGCCAAATCGTTCCCGCCGACGTGGTGGTGCACACCGAGCCGCGCGCGCCGAGCGACGAACACTTGTTCGAATCCATCCGCGCCGTGGCGCAGCGCATGGGCCTGGCGATTCACGATATCAATGCCTCCCAGCAGGACGGCAGTTTGTTCGTCGAGCTGCATCTGGAAGTCGACGAGAATTTGTCGCTTCGCGACGCGCACCGCCGGGCCACCGAACTGGAAAACGCGATCCGCGATCTGGGCAACGGAAATTTCAGGCTGGACGTGAACATCCACATCGAGCCGCTCGGCCGCCATATTGCCACCCCTGAAATCGGCGTCGGCGAGATGCGCCAGCTGGAACTCGCCGTGGAGGCCTTCCTGAATCACATGACCAAGAATTACGATGAATTGATCAATTGCCACGACGTGCGCGTCAGGCAGGTGGAGCACCACATTCTGGTGTCCTGCCATTGCATCATGAAGAGCGAGCTGGCCATTACGCGCATCCATGATGTGCTTGCGGCGCTGGAGGACCTGGTCAAAGAACGCTTCCCGCAGATCTCACGCGTCACCATTCACCCGGAGCCACCCGAAGAAGCCTAAGCGGACGTTTCAGCGCGCGGGCTGTTGGGGCTCCGTCTGCGGCAGCAGCTTCTCGATTTCATCCATAATGCGGTTCATTTTTTTGACGGTGAGTTCCAAAGGTTCGTCGGTGGTCATGTCCACGCCCGCATCCTTCAACAAGTCCACGGGATATTTCGATTTGCCCGAAGAAATAAACTTCAAATAGCGGTCGGTTGCTCCGGGTTCACCGGACAAAACCTTCTCCGAGAGAGCGGAAGACGCGGTGAAGGAAGTGGCATATTGAAAGACGTAAAAGTCGTTGTAGAAATGCGGAATGAAAGCCCATTCGTAAGCGACATAGTCATCCACAATGCAAATCCCCTGATCATTTCCGTAGTATTTCTTCACGATGTCGCCATAAAGCTTGGTGATGGAATCGCCGGTGAGCGGTTCGCCCTTTTCGGCCATTTCGTGCAGACGCAGTTCGAACTCCGCAAACTGCGTCTGCCGGAAAACGGTACCTTTGATGTTTTCGAGATAGCTGCCCAACAGGGAAAGCTTGGTTGCGTTGTCCGGAATGGTTTTGAGCAGGTACTCGATCAAGAGGGCCTCGTTGAAGGTGGAGGCCACTTCCGCGACGAACGTGGTATAGAACGCCAGGGGGTACGGCTGCGCCTTGTTGGAAAAATAGCTGTGCATGCTGTGGCCCAATTCATGGGCTACCGTACTCATATCGTCGTACTTCCCGTTATAGTTCAGCAGGATGTACGGATGAACCTCGTACGCGTAGCCGTTCATGTAGCCCCCCGATACCTTGCCCTCGGTGGGATAGAAATCGATCCAGTGGTCCGAGAAGGCGTGTCTCGCGGCGGCGGCATAGTCCGGCCCTAAAGGTGCGAGAGCGGCGAGGATGTTTTTCTCGGCTTCTTCGACCGAGTAGCGGGTTTCCACGGACTTCACGAGCGGCGCATACAGGTCGTAGTAGTGCAGCTCGGGAACACCGAGCATGCGCTTGCGCAGTTTCAAGTAACGGTGGAAGGTCGGGAGATTGTGGTCCACACCTTCGAGCAGTTTCGTGTACACGGACACGGGAATGTTCGGACCGTCGAGCGCGGCTTCGAGACAAGTTTGGTAGTTGCGGGCGTGAGCGTAAAAGAGGGTCCCCTGGATATTGGTGTCGAGCATGGAGCCGAAGGTGCCGCGATAGGAACCCAGGGAACCGAAGAATGCACTCATCACTTTTTGCCGATCTTCGCGATTCGAAGAGGCGCGGTTCAGTTCGTAGCCGGCATCGTTGAGCTTCACGGATTTGCCGTCACCGAGCGTCACCGTGGGGTACGGAAAATCAGCGTTGGAAAAAATGTTGTAGGCACTGGAAGGGCCAGACGCGAGAACGATAGAGCCCGCGAGCAGTTTTTCTTCCGCTTCGCTCAGGGTGTGTTGGCGGCGCCGCGTGACGTCGTCCAAATACTGCCGGTAGACCTTCAGGCGCGGCTCTTCGGCGACGTAGCGAGCCAGAACGGCCGGATCGATTTTGAGAATTTCGGGCTCGATGTACGCCGTGGTGGACGCGAACTGGGCTGACAGCTGGATCATTTCCTGCTTCATGCCCTGGTAGGTGCTGACGCGGCTGTCCTGGTCGGAGATCAAACTCGCGTACGTGGCGAGTCGATTCAACTGCATTTCCAGATGGCTTTCGAGCTCCAGGGCGGAGGCCAGATTCGCTGCCGAAGAGCCGAGTTTGCCCTGATCCTCTTTCAGCTTGGGCAATTCCGCCATGAATTTCGCCTTCTGCTCTTGCCAGACCTGATCGCTCGGATAGACCGCGGTCAAATCCCATTTGTATTGCTCCGGGACCTTGCTGCGGTCGCGCTCTTGAGCGGCGGAAGGGTTCGCCAAAGCGGCGAGGAGCAGCACCGTGGTGGAAGGGCGGCAAAAGGCCAGGCCGAGCTTAAAGGGCATTGCGACGCTCCTTAGTACAGGGTTCCAGTGAAGAAAATGGGGGTGCGAAAACACGGCCTAAGATACCCAAGGGCCTGAAAACTGCCAAGCGAAAACCAAATTGACCTCCATGCTACGTGCCATTGCACCGCTGCGGGTCGCAAACTTAAAATCTCTTGGCTATGCCAACCCAAACCGAAAAGGGCCAAGTCTTTCGCGCGCTGCACGACCGCGATCGCGCGTTCATTATTCCCAACCCATGGGATGCCGGTACCGCACGATTGCTCGAGCGGTTGGCCTTCGAGGCTCTGGCGACGACCAGCGCGGGTTATGCGTTTTCGCTCGGCAAATCGGACGGGTCGGTCGATCGTGACACGATGCTCGCGCACGCGGCGGATTTGGCGCGGGCAACGGATCTGCCGGTCAGCGCAGACCTCGAGAATGGCTACGCCGACGATCCTGCCGAGGTTGCGGAAACCGTGCGAATGGCGGCACGCACGGGCCTGGCCGGTTGTTCGATTGAAGATGTAGGTTCGGGCCATGCCGGGACTCCTTACGAATTGCCGTTTGCCGCGGAGCGCGTTCGCGCCGCCGCCGAAGCGGCCCATGCGTTGCCGTTCCCGTTTCTTTTGACGGCCCGGGCCGAAAACCATCTTGTCGGCCGACCCGACCTTCGCGACACTATTCTGCGGCTTCAGGCATTCCAGGAAGCCGGTGCGGACGTGCTGTTTGCTCCAGGATTGAAAACCAAAGAAGACATTAGGAGCGTGGTGCGCTCGGTGGATCGTCCCGTCAATGTGATCATGGGACTCGAGGGTGTGCAATTGAGCCTCGCGGAACTGTCGGAGCTTGGAGTAAAGCGCGTGAGCGTGGGCAGCGCGTTGTGCCGCGCGGCCCTCGGAGCGTTTCTTCATGGCGCGCAGGAACTGCGCGAGCAGGGAACGTTTACCTTCGCGGCGAGTGCGGTGAAGTATGCGGACTTGAACGCCATGTTCAGCCGCTGAGCGGAGCCGGTGCGGGGGCGGGCTCCGGTTTCTTCGTCTCCTCGGCTCTCCATGCGGCTTGCGCGGCCAGCGCAATCAGAGCCGGGAAACACACCAAAACATAGCGTGGTTCCGGCGTTTCCATGGTGGTGAGAAACGCGGTGCGCACCGCGATGTATATCAGAAGCACGGCGATGGCCACGTGGGCCCGCCGGCATCTCCACAAATTCCAACTGCCCCGGGCGGCCAGCCCCAAATAGGCTATGTTCAGCAGGAAAAAAAGGATCGTCACGCGCTGATCGACGGGGTCTTCTTCGGCCTGGTAAGCGAGCGGAAACACATGGCCGGAAACCGGCAACAGCTCGATGCGGGGCGTAAACCACATCACCACGGAGCGTTTCAGCGGAATCCAGAGGTAGGTACGCAGCGGATGGCGGGCGGTTCGTTCGCGGGCAAGTTGCGCGAACATGGCGTCTTCCTCGGTGGTCCAGGTCAAATCGTCGTTGTAGCGTTCGAGCACCATGGACACGCGGTGGCGTTCATCGTCGGTATCAAACGCGTACGCTGGAATGTCGTCCATCTCGATTTCCTGGTCGTTGAGTTTCCAGGTGACCAGGTAAGCGTGGCGCATCCGGTAGAGCCAGGTCTTTTCCCATGCTAGGAATCCTTTCGGATCCACCTCGCTCGCCAACGTCGCGTCCTTCGGCGCGAGTGGCTGAAATTCGTGCAGCGTCACCGCGTTTCGAAGGATCCATGGCAACAGGGCCAGGCCACAACCCATGCTGGTTATGGCGCAGAGCTTTACCCATCGCTGGGTGTCGTTGCGTCGCGCCATCCAATGGCCTATGACGGCGAAGGTGCTAACGAGCAGCAAGGGAGCTTCCGGCCGGAACAACGTGCCGAGGCCCACCACGAACCCGCCGAGCACCCCCAATTTCCAGGTGTCCCCTCGGGTTAACTGCCTCCCGGCCAGCATGGGAACCGGAATACGACAGGCCTCCGCGGCGAAAAGCACCAGGATTACCAGGGAGACGGCGGTCAGGAAGATGGCCCAGACTTCGGTCAAGGATACCGCTACATAGTTGGCTGTAAACGGGCATAACGTCGCGAGCCAAATCGCCGCCGCGAACGCGCGGTCGGCCTTGGCGGCTTGGCCCGCGAGTCTGGCCAGCAGCAAGGCCAGAAAGGCCACGACCACGCACGTAGCGAGGTCAACGAAGATCTGGGCCAGCATCACGGGGAGCCGGGCGCTGTCTCCGGTACGCCGGGTAACGGCATAGACCACGGCCAAAAACGCGGGGTATCCCGGCATACGGAGGTCCACGGGAGTAGGCTGCCCGGCGATGTCCATGGCCAGTTTGCCGAATTTGAGCCAGTTGCGGGCCAACTGGTCGTAGAGAACCGTGTCTCCCGAGCTGGACGGGAACTTCAGCGCAAAAAACAGCCGCAAACAAGCGCCGACGAAAAGCGCGGGAAGCGCGTTGGAGAAAAAACGTTTCATTCTATGTCTTGCATCTTACAATAGAGAGGTTGGTACCCAGCCAACGGAGAAACTTGCGCCCTCGCCGACGCTTTTGCCCGCGACGGGGCGGTCACATTCATGAAAGAACGCAGGCCGATATTTTATGACGCGGAGAAGGTCCGCTGGCGCCGAACGCGCCGCGTACTGGAAATCTGCGGCGTGCTGCTGACTCTGCTTCTTGTTTATTTCTTTGTGACGGTAGCGGGAAGCGTGGAACTCCCCTCGGCGTTGCTTCCCGATACGCGCCCTACCTATCACGCGACGAAAAAGAACGTCAAAGCGGTTCCCTCGCGGGCCGGACGGCACACGCGCGTGGCGCGCATTGGACAAGTCCCTGCGGGCTACGATCCGCTGCGCGCGGCATTCTATGTGAGTTGGGACTCCAACAGCCTCGCGTCGCTCAAGAAGCACTACAAGGACCTGGACCTGCTCATACCGGAGCAACTGCACGCGGTCACGCCCGATGGCGCGGTCACCGTGGTCGATTACGAGCAGAGTCCGTACCAGACGGTGAAGGCCACCCCGGCGGAAGCGTATTCACGGCTCCGGCAGGACAAACTGCACCAGTGGATGCGCTCGTTCAATCCTCCCATTGAACTGCCGATGATGGGCATGCTCAACAACTACGACGGCGCCGTCTGGCGGGTTAGCGAACTGGCCCAGATGCTGGGCGAGGCCAACGCGCGGCATCGCTTGATCACCGACGTCGTGCAATACGCGGTGCTCTCGCATCAATCCGGTATCGTCGTCGATTTCGAAGAGATTCCCCTCAAGAGCCAACCGCACTTCCGCGAATTTACCGCGGAACTCGGCTCCGCCTTGCATGCCGTGGGACTGAAGCTCATGGTCGCGCTGCCCGCCCGGGACGACGATTACGACTACGCCTTTTTCGGTCGCGAGACGGACGCGATCATCTTGATGAATTACGACCAGCACTGGCTCACCTCTCCACCGGGAGCGATCGCCGCACAGGATTGGTTCATGGAGAATCTTCGGCAAATTCGCGATGTTGTGCCATCGCAGAAGATTGTGGTCGGTATCGGAAACTGGGCATACGACTGGACCGAGCCGAAGAAAGGCGAGAAGAAATCGGAAGCGCACGGCGAAGAATTCAGCGTCCAGGAAGCCCTTCTGCACGCCTATGAATCGGAAACCGACGTCGAATTCGACTCCACGACCCTGAATCCGCACTACTCGTATGACGACGAGCAAAGCCGGACGCATCAGGTGTGGATCCTGGATGCCGTAACCGCCTACAACCAGCTGCGCGCCAGTGAACGCCTCGGCGTACAAGGAACGGCCTTGTGGCGCCTGGGGACTGCGGATACCTCGCTGTGGTCCATCTGGGATGTCACCCAGCCGGACGATGCCACCCGCGCGAAGCTCGAGGTGTTGCCCCCGGGTCCGGACTTGATCCTGGAAGGCGCGGGCGATATCTGGCGCATTGTCGACGTGCCAAAGTCTGGAAAGCGCAGCTTTACCTACGATCCCAACGGCGACCTGATCACCGCGGAAAAGTATGATGCTATCCCGCTTTCCTACGACATCGATCAGATCGGAAACGCAAAAAATAAAATCGTGCTGTCGTTCGATGACGGACCGGATCGCCGCTGGACCCCGCAAATTCTGGATGTCCTGAAGAACAAGAATGTTCCGGCAGTGTTTTTCGTGATTGGCGAGGCCGCCAATACTTCGCCCGATATCCTGAAGCGGGAATACAGCGAAGGTCACGAGATCGGAAACCACACCTTCACGCATCCGAAGTTCGACGAGGTGTCGCACACGCAGTTGAAATGGGAGCTGAACCTCACGCAGCGGCTGATTGAAAGCACCCTGGGCGTGAAATCCCTGCTGTTCCGGCCGCCCTACGGTATCGATCACCAACCCGAGTATGCGGAAGAAGTCGCGCAGCTCCCGTACCCCCAGGACATGGGTTACATCATCGTGGGACAGAGGATCGATCCCGATGACTGGCGCGTTACAGAAACGCAACCGCAACGACCGGCCGAGGAAATCGTCGCGGACGTGCTGCGCCAGGCCAAGAACGGAAACATCGTGCTGCTGCACGATGGTGGCGGCGAACGCGAGCAAACCGTGCTGGCGCTGCCCGAAATCATCGATCAGTTGCGTGCGAAGGGCTACGAATTCACTTCCGTCGCCGGGCTGCTGGGCCAGAACCGCTCGGCGGTCATGGTGCCGTTGACGTTCCGCGAGAAATTGAGCGCCCACGCGGATGGCCTGATCTTCGGAATTGTGCAGTGGCTGCGTTTCGGAATCGCCACCGTCTTCATCCTGGGAATCTTCCTGGTCAGCGGCCGCGCTCTGATTATCGGAATCCTGGCCATCATCGAAAAGTTGCGGCCGGACCGCGCCAAGCTGGCCGATCCACCGCCCGCAGTCACGGTACTCATCCCGGCACACAACGAAGAAAGCGTGATCGTTCAAACGGTGACCTCGGTGCTGCTTTCGGACTTGAATGATATTCGCGTGATCGTAGTGGACGACGGCTCCACGGACCGCACCCTGGAGCTTCTGGAAACCAACTTCGGCCGGAATCAGGCGGTGCAAATCATTCACCAGGTGAATCGCGGAAAGGCCGCAGCGTTGAACCACGCGCTGTCGCATGCGCAAAGCGAAATGGTGGTAACCATCGACGCGGACACCGAGATTGAGCCCGACGCGATCCGCCTGTTGTTGCGCCGTTTCTCCGACCCGAAGGTGGCCGCGGTAGCCGGAAATGTGAAAGTGGGCAACCGCTCGCGCTGGCTGACGCGCTGGCAGGCGCTCGAATACATCACCAGCCAGAACATGGAGAAGCGCGCCTTCGACCTGCTGAACTGCATCACCGTCGTGCCGGGTGCGCTGGGGGCATGGCGCAAGCGAGCGATTGAAGATGGCGGCGGTATCACCGCCGACACGGTAGCTGAGGATGCGGACTTGACCATCGGCATCCGGCGGCTCGGTTGGCGGATTACCTACGACGAAGACGCCATCGCGTGGACCGAAGCGCCGGAAACGCCGACGGCTCTCGTCCGCCAACGATTCCGCTGGACTTTTGGCACGCTGCAATCCTTCTGGAAACACCGCGACACCCTGTTCCGTCCGAAATACGGCACGCTCGGCTGCATCGCGCTGCCCAATATTTTCATTTTCCAGATTCTCTTGCCGCTGATTTCGCCGGTGCTGGACTTACTGTTCTTCGGCAGTTTGGTGCTGTGGGGCCTGGCGCAACTCCGCATCACGCAAATCCCGCAGCTCTGGACCACCGCCGACGTGCAGCGCTCCGTGGTCTTTTTTCTGGGCTTCCTGCTGATTGACGTATTGACCTGCGTGATCGCATTCGCGCTGGAACGCCACGAGGATTGGACGCTGCTGATACCCGTGTTATTGCAGCGGTTCTACTACCGCCAACTCATGTACCTGGTGCTGTTCCGCTCGGTAAAGGAAGCGGTGAGCGGCCGTCCCGTCGGATGGAAAGGTGTGGAACACGAGCCCCCGCAGCCGACTCCGGAGACCCCCGAGCCCGCGACGCTTTAGTGTGTCGGTTCTGCCGAAGGAACCGCATCGGCCGCAGGCGGCATGAAAAACTCGCGCGGTGACGCTCGGAAGCGCCTCCCCAGCGTCCGCAACAACTCCAGATAATCGCTGCGCGACACATCCTGCGCGCGCAAGGCCATCAGCAACGCCAGATAGAAGCTGACGCCGAGATTCAGGACGAACGTTACCGCGATCCCCACTCCGGCCCAAATCAGCGCTCCTCGTCCCAGAACTTCCCAGCCGCGCGAGGTAATTCCGAGGGCCAGCGTGCCGGTGGAAAGAGTTACGTGGCGCACGTCGAGCGGCAACCCGAAAAAGTGCCCGATGGAAGGCGTCATGCCTAACATAAAGCCCAGAACAATCGACCCGCCCCACGGCGCAATATTTTTCGCGAAAGACTCGGAAAACCGCTGCAAGCGGTCCGCCTTGACGAACGCGCCCAGGCGATGTTCCGCGATGGCGCGCGGAAGCTGGTGATACACCGCCCAATTTTCGATCCAGCCTCCGGCGAGGCTCGAGAGCCACAGGATCACGCCCGTCAGGGCTGCAAAGAAAATGGTGCCGCTGCCAACCGGGCTCATCGAGGTTACCGCATACTCGGCGGTTTCCACCGAGAGGAACGGTTCGCCAAACGACCATTTCCAGACGAGGCTGAAGACTACGGCGCCGCCGCCCACCGCCAAAATGTTGCCCATCGCGGCGGCTAGCTGCGAGCGCACGATCCTTTGCACGTAGCAGATCAGTTCATCGTTTTCAGAAGCGTCCCGGCAACGGCCGATGATGCTGGCCAGCGCCGCACCGGTCATCGACGGCTGCTTGGTAGCCAGCGCAAAATGGAAGACATGCATCAGCACAAAGCTGACGGCATAGTTCAGCCCGGCGACGAAGCCTTCGACAAAGGGCGGCAATCCCCGGTGCGTCACCATCAATTTGATGGCCGCGGTAGCGACGGTAAGCAGTCCGCCACCAAGCGCCGCGCCCCACATCTGGCGATATTCTTCGCGGCTATTGGTGACATAGTGCTCGCCGGTCTTCCCGGCCCATTCGACAATCTTCTTGGCCAGCAAGCGGAAACTGTTTTGTCCGAGGTCCCAGAGGCTGCGGTCATTCAATCGACCGCGAATCACTTCCCGCAGCAGCTGCAAGGAGGTAACCATCTTGGACCGTCCCGCTTCCGCCACCAGAACTCCGCAGATAATCTCCATGCGCTTGAGGCTCTGCTCGATCACGTCCATGGCGTAAACGATGTCCAGGTTCACGCCCCGCGAATCGAGATGACTGACGATCGTGCGCAGCTCCTCGCGGCACTCGGCTACCGCCGAGTGCCAATTCTCGGCGGCCTGCGCGGCGTTGCCCCGGCTGCACACCGCAGTCAGAACGGCCTCTGACGCCGCCGCCAGGCGGCGAAACGGCGAGTTTTGCACCGGCCCACCCTGACCGCGGATTCTGAGTTTCTCCGATAGCCCGAGGCCCTGCACCCGCGCCTCCAGCAGGTAAAAAGAATCCAGCAGCGATTCCCAGGGGTGATCCCACGCTTCCGGTATATCGACCGGCGCAACCAGGCAGGCGATGCGGTTCAGTTGCTCTTGCGGAAGGTTGAAAAAACGATCCACTTCCCTCTGCGTGGGGAACAACCGAATGAAAAGCTTGGCCAGCTCGGTTTCTTCACGAGGCGTGGGCAGCAGCGTGCGAAAGAGCCGGTCAGATCCTTCGTGCATAAGACCGCGGTCGGTCGGAAGTCCGGCCTGAGCAAAGAGCGAAACCGCGTCCGTCTCTTCCAGCACCGCCACCACCCCGGCTTGGTAACGGTCGCGGACTTCGGCGGATGCTTCGAGAATCGACATCCAGACGCGTTCGCGTCTCCAGTCCGGCGTGCACCACACGCCACCACCAGGTTCCGGCTTTAGCTCGGGAATACGGTCGTCCTCCTGTCGCAGCCACGCGTACAGGGACACCATGGCATCCAGCCGGGAGTGCAGCGAGCCCGCCCGGGTGAACGTTTCCACGAGATCCGCAAGTTGCTGGAGAGCGGGGTGGGTCTGCCGAGATTCCGGGTACAGCGACAACAGCAGATTGCGAGTGGTCGCAACACCGGCAGGGTCTTTGGGCTTTCGGGCGCGGGCTGGGGTCATGGCCGATCTCGGGAGCATCATGGTAACAGTTTCAAGCCCCCGGGGGCAGTGCTTCGCCGAGGTGCCGGAAGGGGTAAAGCGGGGCCCCTGGCCGGCTCGCGGGTAACGGTTTTCGGTACATTTCCGTCCAATCGCCGATTTGTTGTAGGATAGCCTTTGCCCACCGGAGGTGTTTATGGCCATCATTTTTGTGCTTAACGGCAAGTCCACCACCGTCGAAGTCGATCCGCAAATGCCGCTGCTGTGGGTGCTGCGCGACACCCTGAATATGACGGGCACGAAATTCGGGTGCGGCATGGCGCTGTGCGGCGCTTGCACCGTGCACATTAACGGAGAAGCGGCGCGCTCCTGCATCACCCCGATTTCCAGCGTTTCCGGGAAGAAGATCACCACCATTGAAGGGCTTTCGAACGACGCGTCGCATCCGGTGCAAATCGCCTGGATCGAAGAAGACGTCCCGCAGTGCGGCTACTGCCAGTCGGGCCAGATTATGTCGGCGGTGGCGCTGCTGGCCAAGAAACCGAACCCCACGGATGCGGATATCGACGACGGCATGAGCGGCAACATCTGCCGTTGCGGCACGTATCAGCGCATTCGCAAGGCCATTCATCGTGCGGCGTCCCTGCAAGCCGCCAAATAATTCCGCAACCATCACAAGCCTGCCACCGTCTGCGCAGTGAAAGCGAGGTTTCCATGGCACCGGTTACTTCGGTTGATCGCCGTGATTTCCTGAAGAGTGGAGCTGCCACCGGAGTCGTCTTGCTGGTGGGATTTCGGCTGCCGGCGCGCGCGGCGGATGATCCTGCGCGGGGTCAGGAGAAACCGCTGGTAAACCCGCTCCAAGCGTGGGTGCGCATCACCCCGGACAATCACATCACGCTGATTCTCGGGAAATCGGAGATGGGCCAGGGCGTAATGACGGCGCTCCCGATGATTCTGGCCGAAGAGCTGTGCGTCGATTGGAAACAAGTCGGCATCGAGCAAGCCCCGACCGATCCTAAGATTTACCAGCATGGCACCGGCGGGAGCGGCAGCGTGGCCAGCTCCTGGCTGCCCTTGCGGCAAGCGGGCGCTGCGGCGCGGGAAATGATGATTACCGCGGCAGCGGCGCGCTGGAACGTGAATCGCGACACCTGCGTGGCGCAGGATGGTGGAGTGCAGCACGGAGCGCGCAAGAGTTTTCTTACCTACGGTGAACTGGTCGCCGAAGCCTCGAAACTGCCGGTGCCGGATTTCAAGACCGTGCCGCTCAAGAATTCGAACACCTTCACGATTGTCGGCCGGGGTACGGCGCGCGTCGACGCCAAAGAGAAGGTCAACGGCTCGGCCCGGTTCGGGATCGATTCGCGCATGCCCGGGATGCAATACGCGGTGATTGCGCGTTGTCCGGTATTTGGCGGGAAGGTGAAAAACTTCGACGCCACCAAGGCGAAAAGCGTGCATGGCGTGCGGGATGTAATCACCATCGAACCCGTCGCCAAGGGCGCGTTCACGGCGGGCGGCGTGGTGGTGCTTGCGGATAATTCGTGGGCCGCAATCGAGGGCCGCAACGCGCTGAAAATCGAATGGGACGAAGGCCCGGCGAAGAGTGAATCCACCGGCACGCTGAGCAAACAATTCAGGGAGAACGCCGCCAAGCCCGGACGGATCGTCCGCAATGACGGCGACACGGATGCTGCGCTGGTCCGTTCGACCAAGAAAATCGAGGCCACCTACGAGTTCCCTTTCGCTCCCCACGCCACCATGGAACCGATGAACTGCCTTGTGCAGATCCGCCCCGATGGCGCGGAGGCCTGGGTGCCCACCCAGGCGCCGCAGTGGGCCCAGGACGTCATCGCCGGTGTTTCCGGGCTGCCCCGAGAATCGGTGGTCGTACACACCACGTTGATGGGCGGCGGATTTGGACGCCGCTATCAGGCCGACTTCGTGATGGAAGCAGCGCAGGTAGCGAAAGCCAGCGGCAAGCCGGTGATGGTCCTGTGGACCCGCGAAGACGATATGCAGCACGACTTTTACCGCCCGGCGTCCTACCACAAAATGCAGGCCGCGTTTACCCCCGATGGCCAACTGGCGTGCTGGAAACACTTCCAGACTTCGACATCCATTGAAGCGGTTTGGGGCGGCAAGGGCGAAGAAGGCGCCGAGAAATCGGAGTTCGCAACGGCGGCCTTCATCCCGTATCAGACGCCGAACTTCCGCGTCGAATACACGCTGGCAAGCTCGTCGGTTCCGCGGGCTTGGTGGCGATCGGTCGAGCATTCTTCGAGCGGGTTTGTCGTGGAATCGTTTGTGGACGAATTGGCGAATGCCGCGGGCGGGGATCCGCTCGAGTATCGCTTGCGGCTTATCGGAGACGACCGGCTGATCCCCGATTTCACCAACCCGAAAGAGGGCCGGCCGCTCAACACGGCCCGGCTGAAGGGTGTGTTGAAGCTGGTGGCGGAGAAAGCCGCCTGGGGCTCGCCACTTCCGCAAGGCGTAGCGCGCGGTATCGCCGGCTACTACTCCTTCGAAACCTACACCGCGTGCGTCGCGGAAGTCAGCGTCAAGGATCGCGCCGTGAGGGTGCACCGCATCGTCTATGCCGTCGATTGCGGGCGGCCGATCAATCCAGACGGGATTCGGGCACAAGTGGAAAGCGCGGCAATCTATGGACTCTCCGCGGCGTTGTATGACGCTATCATCATCAAGGAAGGCCGCGTGGAACAGACGAATTTCAACGATTACACCGTGCCGCGCATCTCCGAAACCCCGAAAACGGAAGTGTACATTGTGCAAAGCACGGAAGAGCCAAGCGGCATTGGGGAACCGGGCCTGCCGGTCGTAACTCCGGCGGTTTGCAACGCGGTGTATGCACTGACACGCAAACGCATCCGGCGCTTGCCGATTCAGCCCGAGGACCTGGCCTAGCCGCACGAGGCAATTCGCGACAAAATAAAGGGTGCTCTCGATTCCCATGGTTCTGGCCGGAATCTCCCTGGCGATCTGGATGGGGCTGGCGTTTTTTCGCGGCGGATTCTGGCAGTTGCGGTTCTTCGATGATGACGGGGCTTCCGCATTCGCGCCTCTCGCGCCGTGGCCGCGCGTAACGGCAGTGTTGCCGGCTCGCAACGAGGCGGAAACGATTGGCCGGAGCGTCGAATCGCTGCTGTCCCAGGACTATCCTGGCGAATTCCGGATGATTGTCGTCGATGATCACAGCGAGGACGAGACCGTCTCGCATGCGGAACACGCCGCTCGCGTCTGCCGCGCCGAACATCGGATACGCATACTGCCCGCTCAACCGTTACCGCCGGGATGGACCGGGAAACTCTGGGCCCTCGAACACGGAGTCGAGAGCGCGACCGGGGACTTTCCCGAGTATTTCTGGTTCACCGATGCCGACATCACTCATGCACCGGACACGCTGCGGCGCTTGGTTTCGCGAGCCGAGAGCGAACACCTGGATCTGACCTCTTTGATGGTGCTGCTGCAATCGAAAACCGTTCCCGAGCGACTGCTGATTCCCGCGTTTCTGTATTTTTTCCTGAAACTGTATCCTCCGCGCTGGATCGCCGCTTCGAAAGCGCGCACGGCGGGCGCGGCGGGCGGTTGCATCCTGTTAAGAAGAGAAGCACTCCAAGGCATCGGCGGGTTTTCGGCCATTCGGCACGAGGTGATTGACGATTGCAGCCTGGCGCGTGCGGTGAAACGTTCGGGTGGGACCCTTTGGATGGGATTGACCCGAAAAAGCGTGAGCCTCCGGGCCTACGATACGTTCCGAGAGATTCGCGACCTGATTGCGCGAACCGCGTTCACGCAGTTGCGCTATTCGTCGTGGGCGCTTCTCGGCACGGTGCTGGGCATGTTCCTGACGTACCTCGCGCCGGTCGGCCTTTTCTTCGCCGGTGACCCGAGGGTGTGGCGCATGAGCCTGGCTGCGTGGGCGCTGATGATCGTCACGTATTTGCCGACCATCCGTTTTTACGGCCTTTCGCCGCTCTGGGCACCCCTGCTTCCGCTCGCGGCGGCATTTTATTCCTACGCTACCTGCCTCTCTGCAGCGCGGTATTGGCTCGGCCAGGGCGGACAATGGAAGGGCCGCCGGCAAGCACCCGCGAAACTGTAACCTAGAGCACACCGCGACAGATAATGCACAAAATCGAAGCATTGCGCCGTAAAATCAATCCATTCCCTATGCGCAAAAGCGATCGCCGCTGACCCGGCCGCCGAGGAGTGGCAAATGAATCTTCCGACCCGCAACACGCTTGCAATTTGCGCCTTGTTTCTGGCCGCTTGTGCCGCCCTTGCGGTAGGGCAATCGCCAGCAAAAAGCTTCGCCATTTACGACAACATGTTTTACAAGGGTAAGCCCGATACCACGCAAGCCGGTCTCATTCCGTCCAATGTCATCTACGAAGACAAAATCTGGCCGAATCACCAGCAGGCCGGAGCCTTGCCGGATCACCAGACCTTTCTGGCGCTGGTGCGTGCGACGAGTGTGAACCCCGGGCCCGTGGTCATCGATATCGAGAATGTATCCCTGCGGGTCGCACCCGAGGTCGCGCGACACAATGCCGAGACCCTCGCCAAACTGGCGGATTGGGCGCACGAGGCCGCGCCCGGGAAAGTCATCGGCTACTACGGCACGAACACCTTGTCCGATGTTCCGCAATGGAATTTTGCCGCGGCCCGCGAATTGGCCACGCATGTCGACGCGTTCTTTCCGGTGCTCTACACCTTCGATGACGACCGCGCGCGGTGGGAAAAGCGCGCGCAAACGTCTCTAGCGCAGTCCCGCGCGCTCGATCCGAACAAACCTGTGTACTTTTATATCTGGCCGCAGTTCCACGTCGGCTCGGCACGCGCGCTGCGCTACGTGAATGGCGACTACTGGAAATTTCAACTGGAGACGTCCCGCCAGTATGCCGACGGAGTGGTGATTTGGGGTTCGGGTTCCTACGTGTGGGACCCGCGTTCGGGTTGGTGGGATGCCACCGAGCAATTCTCGGCGTACCTGCAGAAGCTCGCCAAGCAGCCGTAAGCGGCGGCCGATGGATGCTATCCCTCGGGTGAGGTCCACCACGCGCTATCACATTTATTGGTGACCTGCATCACTTTTTGTTATAGTAGAACGGTCTGGAAGAGGGCTGTATCCCGATGGTCAGGGAACGGCACCGGAGGCCGACATGAGTATCCTTCCTAATCAGGACCACGGTAAAGTTACCGTACCTGAGCTGATGCAGCGGAAGAACCTGGCTGCAGATTCCCGTAATGCAAGAAAAGTCACCTGTTTGACAGCATACGACTATCCGACGGCACGCCTGATCGACGAGGCGGGCGTCGACATTGTGCTGGTGGGTGATTCCGTCGCCATGGTGATGCTGGGCTATGACAGCACTTTGCCCCTCACGCTCGATGAGGCGCTGCACCACACCAAGGCGGTGCGCCGGGGGGTACAGCGGGCGCTGGTGGTGGCGGACATGCCGTACGGTTCGTATCACGGCGAAATCCACGAGTCGCTGCGCAATGCGATGCGCTTCGTGAAGGAAGCGGGCGCGGAAGCGGTGAAGATTGAAGGCGGCGAACGGCGTTTGGAACTGATTTCGCGGCTAACGGAGGCGGAAATTCCGGTGATGGGCCACGTCGGCCTGACACCGCAATCGGTAAATGCGCTAGGCGGTTACCGCGTGCAGGGAAAAACCCCCGCCACCGCGGATCAATTGCTTCGCGATGCGCGTGCGGTGGAGGCAGCCGGCGCGTTTGCCATCGTTCTGGAAGCGATGCCGCGGGAATTGGCGGCGGAAATCACACGCAGCTTGCGGATTCCGACGATCGGCATAGGCGCAGGACCGGACTGCGACGGGCAAGTGCTGGTGTTGCACGACCTGCTCGGGCTGACCTTCCAGGACGCACCTAAATTCGCGCGGCGCTATGCCAACGTCGGCGAAACCATTTCGCGCGCGGTTCGTCAATACTGCGACGACGTGCAGAACGGCGCTTTCCCTACGGACGCCGAGTCGTATCATGCGCCAGTTGCCGTCAAGGGACGGAAAGCCATTCCGATCGCGCGCTGAGCAAGGGCGCATGAATGGATATTGCGAAGGGCGCCTGGACCCGTCGGGGCGCCCTTTGCGTCTTGCGCGAAGGAGTCAATCATGAATCCGACCGAAATGCTGGAACTGTACGAATACAACGCCTGGGCGGACCGCAGAGTTCTCGGCGCGGCGCGGGCCCTGTCCAAGGAGCGGTTTTCGCAGCCGATTTGTTCCAGTTTTCCCTCGGTGCGCGACACGCTCGGGCACATTTGCGGCGTCGAATGGCTCTGGCTCGAGCGATTTCAGGGGCGTTCCCCCTCGGCGATCCCGGACGCCAGGCAGTACGAGGAAATTGCAGGACTCGAGGGCCAGTGGGCAGCGTTCGAACCCGTGTTGCTGAATTTTGTGCGCGGCTTGAGCCAAGCGGATCTCGACCGCGTAATGGAATACCAGACCATGAAATTCGGCGTGTACCGCAATCCGTTATGGCAGTCGATGTTGCATCTGGTCAATCACGGGACGTACCACCGGGGTCAAATCACCACCATGCTCCGGCAACTTGGCGCGGAGCCCATTTTGACCGACCTAATGCATTACTACCGTGAACGCGCCGCAGCGGCTACTGCCTGATCGATGGAGATCATCCGAACGATCGCCTGGATGAAGGAAAAAGCGCTGGGCGCGCGGCAGGAACAACGCATCATTGGTTTGGTGCCGACGATGGGCGCGCTGCACGCGGGACATCTGGCGCTGGTGGAGCGCGCCACCTTGGAATGCTCTCCGGTGTACACTTCGATTTTTCTCAACCCCAAGCAATTTGCCCCGCACGAGGATTTGTCGCGTTACCCGCGTCCGTTGGAAGCCGACATTGAGAAATTGACGCACGCTCGGGTGGACGGACTGTTCCTGCCTGACGCTGCGGAGGTCTAT
>Ga0306923_10000948_pt1 | contig 24613 bp, 22 predicted proteins | sample sta12Can44000108_FD_203841 | JGI IMG/M metagenome (GOLD analysis project Ga0306923, IMG submission 203841) | Lab enrichment of tropical soil microbial communities from Luquillo Experimental Forest, Puerto Rico - statanox.12C.anox.44.000.108 (v2)... | ecosystem: Environmental > Terrestrial >... | reverse complement strand
GAACGCGACGCTCCCGCCGAGCGCGGTGTTGGCGGCGTCGAAGAGTGAGCCCGTCACGTTCGTCGCACCGGCGACGTCGGGCGTCGTCGAGGAGAAGGCCGTGAGCGTGGAGAGCGCGCTCGTCGCGGACGCCGTGGTGGCGCCCGAGGCCGCCGAGCCCGTGCTGGGGTAGCTGAAGGTCGCGGTGGTGGCCGCGTTCGTCTTGCTGCCTCCGCCTCCGCCGCCGCAAGCCGCGGCAAAGAGCGCGGCCAGGATCGCGATCCGCTTCATTCGTGTCCTCCGGGGAAAGGGGGCGCGGGTTGCGCCGCGCCCCGCATGGTACCAGGGGGACGGTCGGCCGGCCGGTCGTATTTACTCGTAGTGTGGGTGCGAAGGCGCCGGGGTGCGTTCCTGCCTGCGCGCCTGCTCGCGTGCTAGGGTCGCGCCGCCGTCTCGGGCAGGATGTCTGACCCTGACGCGTTCAGGGAGTGGAGAGGTCAGGCAAGCAAACCCGGTGCCTGATTTCCCGAGGTCTTTCCGGAGCGTAGCCGGAATCGTCCGAACTGGCGTATAGCAACGGGTGTGCCACTAGATCGAACTTGATGAAGACTGTTATGTTTCGGCGGGTTTGGACGCGGACGGTCGCGCTGTCGCTCCTGGCGGCGGCGACCGGCTGCGCCCCAGGAAAAGGGTCCGAGGTCGAGGACGTGCCACCAGAAGTCCGCTTCGACAAGCTGCGGTTCGAGGTGTACCGGGGCCCGGCCATCGAGGCCACGGGGACGGCCGGCGTCGCCCGCATGCGCCGCGACACCGGCGAGCTGGCCGCCCAGCGGGTCCAGGTCCAGTTCCCGCCTGCTGCGGGGAGGGAAGAGGCCCAGCTCGAGGCCGCCCGGGGGACCGGCAGCGCGACCGAGCGCTGGTTCCAGCTCGAGGGCGGAGTCGTGCTCGTCCAGGGCTCGGATCGGGTGGATACCGAGCGGGCGCGCTTCGACGGCACGGACCGGCTGATCCGCGGCGACGCGCCGGTGACGCTCCGCGGCGACGGCTACGTCCTCGCCGGCCCCGGCTTCACGCTCGACCCCGACGCCCGCACGGTGCGGATGGCCGGCGGCGCGGCGCTGCGGACGGGGGCCCCTACCGCCTCTGCGTCCGGAGGTACCTCCCGGTGATCGCCGCCATCCTGCTCGCGGCGGCGCTCCAGGCGCCGCCGGTGTCGGCCCGCGCCAAGGCGGTGCCGGTGGACGTCCACGCCGACTCCATCGAGTACCGGTACAAGGAGCACCGCACGATCCTCACCGGGAAGCCGCTCGTGACCTTCGTACGCGAGGACGCGACGCTCGTCTGCCGGCGGGCGGTCGCCAACATGGACGAGGACGGGCGCATCTCCACCGCGCAGTGCGAGGGGGACGTGAAGCTCACCCGTGGCGAGCGCCAGGTCACCTGCGAGCGCGCGAAGTTCGAGGCCGTGGCGGGCCGCGTGACCTGCGAGGGCGCGCCCGAGCTGCGTGACGGCGCCTCGATCGTGAAGGGCGAGCTGCTCACCTACGACCTCGATGACGATCGGATCACCCTCATCCACGCGAAGGGCACCGTAGTCCAGCCGCCGGATGGCGGCGCGTCCGGCGGGCTGCAGGAGCTCGCGCCGAGGAGCGTGCGCCGGTGAGCGTCCTCGCCGCCGAGGGGCTCGTGAAGAGCTACCGGAAGCGCCGGGTCGTCGACGGCGTCGCCTTCCACGTCGCGCCCGGCGAGGTGGTGGGGCTGCTCGGCCCGAACGGCGCCGGGAAGACCACCTCGTTCAACATGGTCGTCGGGCTCGTGACCCCCGACGCCGGGCGGGTGCGGCTCGGCGATCACGACCTGACGAAGCTGCCGATGCACCGGCGCGCGCGGCTCGGGGTCGGCTACCTACCGCAGGAGGCGTCGATCTTCCGGAAGCTCACCGTACGCGAGAACTTCACCGCGGTGCTCGAGGCGCTGGGCGTGGGCCGCGCCGCGCGCGAGGCGCGCGCCGACGAGCTCCTCGCGGAGTACCGCCTCGAGAAGGTGGCCGGCTCGCTCGGCGAGACGCTCTCCGGCGGCGAGCGGCGTCGCGCCGAGGTGGCGCGCTCGCTCCTCTCCGCGCCGAAGCACGTGCTCCTCGACGAGCCGTTCGCGGGCGTCGATCCCATCGCGGTGGGCGAGCTGCAGCGGCTGATCGGCGGGCTCAAGGAGCGCGGGATCGGCGTGCTCCTCACCGACCACAACGTGCGCGAGGCGCTCGGCATCTGCGACCGCGCGTACATCCTGTCGAGCGGACGAATCCTCGAGATGGGCACGCCGGCCGAGATCGCTGCGAGCCCCCGGGCGCGCGCCGTGTACCTGGGCGAGAAGTTCCGGCTCGACCAGGATGTTGCTTCCGAAGCGAGGGAAGAGGCGAGATGAGCTTGGAGCTGAAGCAACACCTCAAGATGACGCAGCAGCTGGTGATGACGCCCCAGCTGCAGCAGGCGATCAAGCTCCTGCAGCTCTCGCGCATGGAGCTCGTGGAGCTCGTCCGCACCGAGATGGTGGAGAACCCCATCCTCGAGGAGCGCGAGGGTGAGGACGACGAGCGGCCGGAGGGGAAGAGCGCGCCCGAGGCCGAGGTGGAGGCGACGCCGCCCGGCGAGCAGGAGTCGTCGAAGGTCGAGGAGGTGAAGGGCGAGGAGGGCGCCAACCAGATCGACTGGGACCAGTACCTCGACAACTACCAGCAGGCGGGCCACACCGCGCCGTCGAACCGCGGCCTCCTCGACGAGGACATGCCGGGGTACGAGGCGACGCTCACGAAGAAGACCGACCTCACCGACCACCTCGTCTGGCAGATGCGGCTCTCGCACTTCACGCCGGAGGAGGAGCGGGTCGCGATGCTCGTCATCGGCAACCTCGACGCCGACGGCTACCTGCGCATGCCGCAGGTGGAGGGCGAGGTCGAGGACGGCGCCGCGCGCGATCCGCTCGTGCGGGTGTCGTTCGAGGCGGCCGTGGGGCTCGAGTTCGCCGAGAAGGTGCTGAAGAAGGTGCAGACGCTCGATCCGCTCGGCGTGGCCGCGCGCGACCTGCGCGAGTGCCTGCTCATCCAGGTGCGGATGCTGAACGCCGACACGCCCGAGATCGTCGCGATCATCGAGCGGCACCTGAAGCACCTCGAGTCGAAGAACTACCAGGCGGTGGCGCGAGATCTCAAGATCTCGCTCGAGGAAGTCGTACGAGCGGTGAAGGTGATCAGCCGCCTCGACCCGAAGCCCGGGCGCGCGTACTCGGGCGAGGACGCGCAGTACATCACCCCCGACGTCTACGTGCACAAGGTCGGCGACCAGTACATCACCGTCCTGAACGACGACGGCCTCTCGAAGCTCCGGATCTCCGGCACCTACCGCGCTGCGCTCAAGAACGGGCAGGCGGGCGAGGCGAAGGAGTACATCCAGGACAAGCTGCGCAGCGCGGTGTGGCTCATCCGCTCCATCCACCAGCGGCAGCGCACCATCTACAAGGTCACCGAGTCGATCGTGAAGTTCCAGCGGGACTTCCTCGACAAGGGCATCTCGCACCTGAAGCCGCTCATCCTCCGCGACGTCGCGGAGGACATCGGCATGCACGAGTCCACCGTCTCGCGCGTCACGACGAACAAGTACGTGCACACGCCGCAGGGGATCTACGAGCTGAAGTTCTTCTTCAACTCGGCGATCAACAAGACCGGCGGCGACGAGATCGCCAGCGAGGCGGTGAAGAACCACATCAAGCAGATCGTGGGCTCCGAGGACGCGAAGCACCCCCACTCCGATCAGAAGATCGTCGAGATCCTGAAGGGGCAGAGGATCGAGATCGCGCGCCGGACCGTCGCGAAGTACCGCGAGGTGCTCGGCATCCTGCCGTCGTCCAAGCGCAAGAAGTACTTCTGATCAAGGCCCGATCGGCGTCGCCGGGCGTCCCACGCGAGGGCGACGAAGCTGCGCTGGCGCCCCGCCCAGGAGCGGGTTACCACCAGATCGAGGGCGCTTCGCTCTCTCTCCGGGGCCGCTCTCGGGCCCTCCGGAAAGGCGATAGAATGAACCCGGGCATGTCGCCCCGTGTGACACCGGCCGCGGCGCGCCGGACCTCCAGCTCGGAGGCCCGGGCCGCGGCCGATGCATTTCCAGGCGACGAGGAGGCGTTTCGATGCAGGTGAACATCACCTTCAGGCACCTCGAGTCCACCGAAGCACTGAAGTCCTACGCTCGCGAGAAGGTGGAGCACGTCCAGAAGTTCATCGACCGGCCGAGCGAGGCTCACGTCGTCCTGTACGTCGACAACCTCGAGCACCATGCGGACATCAACCTGAAGGCGGGGCCCTTCCACCTGCGAGGGCAGGCGAGGAGCGAGGACATGTACGCCTCGATCGACCTCGCGACCGACAAGATCCAGAAGCAGCTCAAGAAGCACAAGGACAAGCTGAGGAACCACAAGTTCACCGCCCTGCCCGAAGGCTGGGAGCCGGTGGCCGTCCGTCACGAGGTGTTCGACCTCGAGCGGCACCCCTCGGATCGCGTGGTGAAGTCGTCCTCCTTCCAGGCGAAGCCGATGAGCCTCGACGAGGCCGTTCTCCAGATGGACCTGCTCGACAGCCAGTTCTACGTGTTCCAGAACGCGAAGGACCTGGCGGTGAACATCGTCTACCGGCGGGACGACGGGAACCTGGGGCTGATCGAGGCGCGGACGGCGTAGACGAGGGCTGTCCTCGCCCCTCCGGCGAAGCCGGCCCGGGCCCCGATCCGGCAGCCCGGGGCCCTGGCGCGCTTCGCCCTTCGAGCCGCCCGCGCCGTCCTGACGCGGAGGCTCCGCCGCCGAAAGCGGCCAACGTCGTTGCCGTCTTGCGGGCGCGTTGCCACCTGTGTTAGCGAGCGGGCTCCTGCATGAAGATCGTCGAGTTCCTGCAGCCGAGCGCGGTGATCGGCGAGCTCACGGGCGGAAACGCCGCGGCCGTGCTCGCGGAGCTTTGTCGTCCGCTCGCCGCGTCCCGGCGCCTCGATGCACAGCGGCTCCAGGAGACGCTCGTCGAGCGAGAGAAGCTGGGGTCGACCGGCATCGGCGACGGCGTCGCCATCCCTCACGGGAAGGTGCCGGGCCTGCCATCGCTCGTCGCGAGCTTCGGCCGGGCGAGTCACGGGGTCGACTTCAAGGCGATCGACGGCAAGCCGACCTACCTGTTCTTCGCGCTCTTCGCGCCCGAGAACTCGGCCGGCGCGCACCTGAAGGCGCTCGCCCGCATCAGCCGCATCTTCAAGAGCGCCCAGTTCCGCGACGCCATCCTGCACGCGCCGGACGCGGCCGAGATCTACCGGCTGATCGAGCAGGAAGACTCGAAGTACTGAGGCGGAAGCGCGGTCGGTGCGGGGCGGGGCGAAGCCCCGTTCTAATGATTCACGCGGTGGAACATCCGGTCCCACCGGATGCCGTTCGGCCCCCAGGAGAGGAGCGCCACCCAGGCGCGGCCCTTCACGCGGCCCACCGGGACCGGCCCGAACACCCGGCTGTCCGCCGAGTGGTCGCGGTGGTCGCCGGCGAGCCACACGTGCCCCTCGGGCACGCGCTGCGGAGGAACGTCGCCGCACGGGAAGTAGGGCGTGCAGAAGGAGCCGTAAGTGTGGGGCCCCAGCTGCTCCTCGAACGCGACGCACGGCTCCTCGCGCCAGGGGCCGTTCTCGAGCCTGTTCCAGTAGGTGCAGGCGCCCGGGATCCGCTGGCGAGGCACCGCCTCACCGTTCAGGTACAGCGCGCCGTCGCGGATCTCCACGACGTCGCCCGCGACGCCGACCACGCGCTTGATGAGGTCGTCGTTCCGCGCGTTCCCCGGCGGCGCGAGCAGCACCACGATGTCGCCCCGCTTCGGGCTGGACCACGTGGCCTGGGCCGTGGGCGTGAACGGCAGCCGCGCCCCGTACGCCCACTTCTCGACGATGACGTAGTCGCCGATCTGCAGGGTCGGGATCATCGATCCCGACGGGATGTACACGGCCTCGTACAGGAAGGTCCGGAAGGCGAGCACTGCGCCGATGGTGAGGACCCACCCCCGGATTTCACGCTTCAACTTGTCTCGATCCACGCGCCTTCCGATCCTCCGGCCTCGCTGCGGGTGACGCGCTACTCGGTGCGCATCGCCTCCACCGGGTCGAGCCGGCTCGCGCGCACGGCGGGGTAGACGCCGAAGACGAGCCCGCAGCCCGAAGCGGAGGCGAGGGAGAGTAGCACCGCCCAGGCCGGGATGCTCGCTGGAACGCCCCCGAGCTCGCGCGCGCCCAGCGCGAGGCCTGCGCCGAGGAGCACACCGAGCAGCCCGCCGAGGAGCGAGAGCATGGTGGACTCGAGGACGAACTGGGCGAGGATCCGCCGCCGCCGCGCCCCGAGGGCCATCCTCACGCCGATCTCGCGCGTCCGCTCGGTCACCGCGACGAGCATGATGTTCATGATCCCGATCCCGCCGACGAGCAGGGCGAGCGCGCAGACGCCGAAGGTGGCGGCCGCCACCACCGCGGCGATCTGGTTGAAGGTGCCGGAGAGAGACTCGTTCGAGAAGATGTCGAAGTCGTTCTCCTCGGCGCCGCGCAGGCCGCGCATCTTCCGGAGCTGGAGGATCACCTGGTCCATCGCCTTGCCGGCGACGTCGGGCGAGGCGGCCTGGATCGCGATGTTGTGGTTCGTCTTCTTCCCGAAGGCCTGGGCGGCGACGTCGATGGGCACCACCACCCAGCTGTCGCGCGAGCTGTCGCCGAAGGCGCTGCCCACCCGCTCGGCCACGCCCACCACCTCGAACGGCGTCGAGCGGATGCGGATCTCCTTCCCGACCGCGTCCATCCCGGGGAAGAGCGTGTCGTTCACGTCGGCGCCGATCACCGCCACGCGGCGGCCGAGCGTCGCGTCCACGTGCGAGAAGAAGCGGCCGCGCTCGATCACCACCGCGTTCGCGTACTCGTAGTCGGGCACGCCGCCGCAGATGTGGACGTTCCCGCGGGTGGAGCGCTCGCGCGTCCACACCCGCTCCGGCGCGTTCCACGCCTCGATCGACACGTGCGCGACGTGGGGCAGCGCCCGCAGGGCCTCGCCCTGCTCGCGCGTGAGATCCTGCCGCTTCTCGTACTTCCGCCGGTCCACCGGCCCGAAGTTCACCGCCGGCCACTTCTGCACCTGGAACGCGCCGGCGCCGAGCTGGGAGAGGTTCTTGTTCACCTGCAGGCGGAAGCCCTCGGTGAGCGACATCATCGCCACCACGGTGGACGCGCCGATGACGATGCCGAGCAGCGTGAGCAGGGAGCGGAGCGGGTTCCCGCGCAGGGTCCCGAGCGCCATCGCGAGGTTGTCGAGGAGCGACGTCATTCCCAGCGCAGCGCCTCCACCGGGTCGAGGTTCGCCGCGCGCCACGCGGGCCAGGAGCCGAAGAGGAGCCCCACCGCGGCGGAGAAGCCGAGCCCGAGACCGATGGCCGACGGCGTCGCGGCAGCGGCGAGCGGCGAGAGCATGGCGATCGCCTGCGCGACCGCGAGGCCGAGCGCGGTGCCGAGGGCGCCGCCGAGCGCCGCGACCACCGACGACTCGACGAGGAACTGGAGGAGGATCGTCCGGCGGCGTGCCCCGAGGGCGCGGCGGACGCCGATCTCCCGGGTCCGCTCGTGCACCGAGACGAGCATGATGTTCATGATCCCGATGCCGCCGACGACGAGCGTGATGATCCCGACGCCGATCGCGACGCCGTAGAGCGCGCCGGTGAGCTGCCGGTAGACCTTGAGGAACTGGTCCTGGCGGTTCAGGTTGAAGTCGTCGGGCTTCTCGGGCGACACCGCGCGGGCGCGGCGCAGGATGCTCGTGAGCTCGTCCTCGAGCGCGGTGACCTCGCCCGGCGGCGCGGCGACCGCGATCGCGAGCGAGCGCTTGTCGCCGAAGATGCGGCCGAACGCGGTGAACGGGATCGAGACGTTCGCGTCCATCGGGATGCCGAGCAGCTGCCCCTTGCGCTCGAGCACCCCCACCACCGTGAACGGCCGGCCGGCGACGCGCAGCTTCTTCCCGAGCGCGGCGTCGGGCGGCCCGGGGAAGAGCTCGTCGGCGACGTCGGCGCCCAGCACCGCCACCGGGCGCGCGAGCTCGACGTCGCTGTCGGCGAGGAACCGGCCGGCGCGCACGGTGCCGCCGCCGGTGGCCGGGTAGTCCTGGTTCGTGCCGTTCACCTGCACGGACTCGAGGTCGCGCCCACCGGCGCCCACCGTGCTGCGCACGAACGTCATCGGCGCGACCGCCACCGCGACGCGCGACTCGCGCTGGATCGCCTCGAGCTCGCGGCGGCCCAGGTTCCGGCGGTTGCGGAGCTTCCACCACTCCTCGTCCACCGAGACGAACGGGTGCTTCGCCACGTACACCGTGTGGGCCCCGAAGTTCTGGATCTGCGCCTCGAAGCTCTGGTTCAGCCCCTGGATGATCGCCACGATCGCGATCACGGTCATCACGCCGATGACGATGCCGAGCGTGGTGAGCGCCGAGCGGAGCCGGTGGCCGGCGAGCGCGGAGAAGGCGATGCGCACCCCCTCGCCGAGCTCCGTCAGGGCCCGGGGGGCGCCGCGCGCTCCCTGGGTCGTCGGGATGCCGTGGCTTCGCCTCCGCTCGCCGCGCCCTGTCACCCGGCCACCGCCTTCGGCGCGCCGAGCGCGGCGATGTCGCATCCGGGACCATCGGCCACGATCCGGCCGTCGGAGATCCGGATCGCGCGCGGGCAGCGGGCGGCGAGCCGCGGCTCGTGGGTGACGAGGAGGATGGTGTGGCCGCGCCCGTGCAGCTCGCCGAAGAGCCGCACGATCTCCTCGCCGGTGGCGCTGTCGAGGTTGCCGGTGGGCTCGTCGGCGAGGAGCAGCGACGGCTCGCCCACGAGCGCGCGCGCGATGGCGACGCGCTGCCGCTGGCCGCCGGAGAGCTCGTTCGGCTTGTGCTTCATCCGGTTGTCGAGCCCCACGGCACGCAAGGCCTCCTCGGCGCGCGCGCGCCGCTCGCGGCGGGGCACGCCGCGGTACACGAGCGGCAGCTCCACGTTCTGCACCGCGCTCGCGCGGGGGAGGAGCTGGAACGTCTGGAAGATGAAGCCGATCTCGCGGTTCCGCACGTCGGCGAGCGTGTCGTCGTCGAGGCCCGCGACGTCCTGGCCCGAGAGCCGGTAGGAGCCCGCGGTGGGCGTGTCGAGGAGCCCGAGCACGTTCATGAGCGTGGACTTCCCCGAGCCCGACTGGCCGACGATCGCGACCCACTCGCCCCGCGCGATCTCGAACGAGACGCCGTCGAGCGCGCGCACCTCCTCGCCGCCCACGCGATACACGCGGGTGATCCCGTCGAGCGCGATGAGGGGCTCGGTCACCTCGTCGCCTCCGGCTTCTCCTTCTGCGGCTCCACGCGCGCGCCGTCCTTCAGCTCGCGCGAGAGCACGCGGTACGGGCCCTCCACCACGGTCTCTCCGGCCTTCAGGCCGCTCAGGATCTCGATCTCGCTCTCGCTGGCGAGCCCGGTCTCCACCGGCCGCGCCTTCGCGACCCCGTTCTCCACGACGAACACGAGCTTCTTCAGCCCTTCGCGCCGCGACGGCCTCGCGGCCGCGCCCTGCGGTACGCCGGGGAGCGACACCCCCGGGGGCGGCCCCTCCTTGCCCTTCAGCTCGCGGTCGGTGCGGACCGTCACCGCCTGGAGCGGCACCACCACGGCCTTCTCGTGCGTCTCGGTGGACACGGTCGCCTGCGCGCTCATGCCGGGCAGCGCGCCGGGGACCGCGTCGAGGAGCGCGAGCCGCACGAAGAAGGTCGTGAGCTCCTGCTCGGTGCCGGCGTTCTTCACGTTCGCGTTCTTCGCGACCTCCACCACCTGCGCACGGAACCGCTTGTCGGGGAAGGCGTCGATCTCCACCTGCGACTGGTTGCCGTCGGCGAGGTGCACCACCTCGTGCTCGCCGACCTCCACCTTCACCTCCATGGCCGAGAGCGTGGCGATGGTGACGATCGGATCCTCGTTGAAGTCGGAGCCGCGGACGCGCTCGCCCACCTGCTTGTGGCGCTGGACCACGACGCCGTCGATCGGCGCGAGGAGGGTGGCCTGCGAGAGGAGGTGGCGCGCCTCGGCGAGCGCGGCGCCGGCCTGCGCGATCCGCTCCTCGGCCGCGCGGCCCTTCGCCTCCTCGGCGTGGAGCTCTGCCTCCGCCCGCTCCACCTCGGCCGTGCTCGCGTTGCCGCTCTTCTGCAGCGTGCGCACCCGCGCGAGGTCGGCGCGCAGCCGCTCCGTGTTCACCCGGACGCCCGCGAGATCCGCGCGGGCTGCGGCCTCGTTCGCCTCCTGCGCCCTGGCCTGCGCCGCGAACCGCCGCGCCTCGATGCGGCCGATGAACTGCCCCTTCTTCACCCGGTCGCCCTCGTCCACCGCGAGCTCGAGCAGGTCGCCGGAGAGGTTCGACGAGAGCTTCACCGTGGTGGCGGCCTGGAGCTTCCCGGCGGCGGTGACGGTGCGCGTGATGGGCCCTTCGCGCGCGGGCGCGAGCAGCACCTCGGTGGGCGGCTGCGGGCGCGGGCGCAGCGAGGCCGCGACGAGCGCGACCACGGCGAGCGCGAGGAGAACCGTGACGGCGCGGCGGGGCCAGCTCCGCTCCGGGGCCGGCTGGCGCGCCGGTCGCCCGGGCCCGCGCGGCACGGGAGCGGGCTCGGCGCGTGCGGCGGGGGCGGCGTCCTCGAAGTCTTTCTCGAGCTTCATGGGGTCCTCGATCACGGGAGCTGTCCGCCGGTGGCGCGGGCGAGGTCGGCGCGCGACACGATCTCGTCCACCCGCGCCGAGAGCAGCGCCAGGCGGGCCTGCGTGAGCTTCAGCTCGGCGTCGCGCACCTCGAGCTGGCTCGCGGCGCCGGCCTCGAGGCGCGCCCGGGCGGCCGCCTCTCCCTCCTCGGCCGCGACGAGCGCCGCCTGGGCGAGCACGATGGAGCGGCCGAGCGAGACCACCGACACGCGCGCGCGCGCGATCTCGGCCGTGACCTGCTGCTCGGCCTGGGAGAGCTGCGCGCGAGCCTGCTCGGCCGCCGCCGCGGCCTTCAGCTCGTTCGCCGTGGTCTCGCCGCCGGCGTAGAGGTTCCACGACAGCACGAGCGCGGCGGTGGCCACGTACTGCCTCGTCGGGTTGCCGTAGACGCCCTCGCTGCCGCCGAGCTCGGGCCCCACGCGCGAGTAGCTCGCCTGCGCGGACAGGGCCGGCCAGTAGGCGCCGCGCGTGGCGTCCACGCTGCGCTCGCCCTGCGTCACCTGCTCCCGCCGCGCGGCGAGGAGCGCGCGACGATCGCGCGCGCGGGCGAGGAGCGCGTCGGCGGCGGCCGGCTCGGCGCCGGGGGAGGGAGGCCCGGCGAGCGCCGCGGGCGGGGTGACGTCGAGCGGCTCGACGCGGTCGCGCCCGAGGGTCTGGGCGAGGTCGGCGCGGGCCTGCGCGGCGCTGGCGCGCTGCGCCTCGGCCGAGATCCGGTCGTTCTCGAGGTTCACGCGGGCGGCGATGACGTCGCTCTTCGGCGTGCGCCCGGCCACGAACAGGGCCTCGGCCCGCTGGAGGACGTCCTCCGAGCGACGCACCGTCTCCTCGAGCACGCGGACGCTCTCGTCCTGCTTCACCACCGCGTAGAAGCGGCTCGTCACCTCGAACGCGACCGCGAGGCTGGTCTCGTCCAGTTGACGATCGGCGGCCCGCTCACCAGCCCGAGCGGCCTCGATGCGGCGCCAGCTCGAGAGCCCGTCGAAGATCGACTGGGTGAGCCGCAGCCCGAGCTGGTAATCGCCGGTGTCGCGCGCCGGGGTCGTCACCGCGCGCCGGTCGAAGCCGCCCGTGGGGAGCCCAGTCGCCGGATCGATGGCCGGGACCACCTCCACCGACGAGCGCTCGCCGACGAAGTCGCGGCCGAGCTGCGCCGTGAGGTCGAGCCGGGGGAGGACGCCGGACCGCGCGCCGATGAAATCGGCCTGCGCGGAGGCGCGCGCGCTGCGCGCGATGCGGAGGTCCGGGTTCGCGCGGGCGGCCTCGAGGAGCGCGTCGTCGAGGGTGAGCGGGGCGGCGGTGAGGGTCGCGGCGAGCGCTGCGGAGAGGAGGATCATCGGCGGTGTGGAGTCCGGAGTGATGCAGGCGCTCTATCTCGGCGCGCCGGCGAGGAGGGTGGGGAGCGCGACGCGGAGGACCGCGGCCGATGCGACGAAGAGGATCAGGGTGAGCGCGATCGCCCGGCGACGCGGCACCTGCGCGGCCTCGGCCATGCCGAGGCCCGCGAGCACCACCGCCCACAGGGAGAAGAGGTCGAGCGCGGCGGCGGCGAGCGCGAGCGGGCTCCCGACGGCGGCGCCTGCGGGCAGGAGCGCGGCGAGGCTCGAGGGCAGGAGCCGCGGCACCTCGTCGGGCCGCACCGGCGCGAGCCGGATCAGCGCCGGGATGGTGAGGAGCGCGCGGAGCGCGCCGGGGAGGAGCGCCCAGCTCGCGGCCGAGAACGACGCGCGCAGGGAGGGACGCGCGCCGGCGAGCCGGAACGTGAGGGCGAGCCCGAGGGCGGCGAGCGCGGCGGCGGCGACCGGACCGCCGGCGGCGACGGCGTAGCCGGTGGCGATGGCGAGCTTCCGCCCCTGCTCCACCTTCTCCGAGAGGTCGTGCGGAGAGATCTGGTCCACCTTCGGGTCGCTCGACAGCCGCTGGAGCACGGCGCCCTCGAAGTCGGCGTGCGTGGCGACGATGGCCGCGAGCGCGAGGCCTGCGACGGTGGCGACGAGGATCGGCACGAGCGCGCTGCGCCGCTCCACGGCGGCGGGGAGGGCGCGCTGCGGCTCCACGAGGGCACCGGAGAGGATCTGGGTCGTGGTCATCGATCGGAGCCCTGGGGAGCTCTGGGGAGTTCTCGCTCCATCCTACGAAGGAGTCGCGGGGGCATTTCATGTGACTCTTCCCGCGGCGTCCCCATTGGGTACACCTGCGCGGCCCTGTGTACCGCGCCCCGTGTTGTCGCGCCCGGGCTTCGCGCGAAGAACCGTGAAGCGCCCGATGTCTGGGGCGAGGGAGAGCGCCCCGAGGTGGACGCGCACGGTTCGCCGGGGCGGGCTCATGCTGGAACGATGCCGCTCCAAGGGTTGGCCCCGTTCGCCGGGAACGATGTCGTGAACGTGGTGGTGGAGACGCCGCGTGGCGCCATCGCGAAGCTGAAGTGGGACGCGGAGCAGCAGGTCTTCGCGCTGAAGCGCTCGCTCCCGCTCGGCTTCGCCTACCCGTACGACTGGGGCTTCGTCCCGGGCACCGAGGCGGAGGATGGCGACCCGCTCGATGCGCTCGTGGTCTGGGATTTCGGGAGCCCGCCGGGGACGGTCCTCCGGTGCCGCGTCCTGGGGGCGCTCGAGGTCTCGCAGAAGGGGGTGGGCAAGAAGAGGCGAGTCCGGAACGACCGGCTCCTGTGCGTGCCGGAAGGGGACGCGCGCAGCGCCTGGATGCACAGCATGGACGATTTCTCGGAACGGATGCGGGACGAGCTCGTCCACTTCTTCCTCTCGTCGGTCGCCTTCGAGAAGAAGGAGCTCCGGATCGTCGGCTGGGTCGGCCCCGACGCCGCGCTCGAGCTCGTACGCAGCACGCGGGCCGGCTAGACGCGGAGGACACGTGGCGAAGCCGACGGAGGTCCCCGGACTCGGCCCCGACACGCCGCGGGGGCACGCAGCGGCGCGGCTCCTCGCGACGCGCCTCGCCGACGCGCGCCGCGAGGTGGCGGCCGCGGCCCGGCACGACGAGGACGGCGTCCACGACCTGCGGGTGGCGCTCCGGCGGCTCCGCGCGGCGCTGCGGCTCTTCCCCGGCGGAGGTCGCCGCGCCCTCGCGAAGGCGCTGAAGCCGCTGGAGGACGCGCTCGGCGCGGTGCGTGGACCGCACGTGTTGCTCGCCTGGCTCCGGCAACGTGAGCTTCCCCCCGCCGAGCACGACCTCCTCGCGCGCGAGGCGGCGCGCCCGCTCGCGCCGGCGGTCCGCCGCCTGGCCCGGGCGCTCGACGCATTCGAGCAGGATCTCGCGCCGCGGCTGGCCGCCGACGCCGCACGCGAGCGCGGCGGCGGGCGCCTCGGCGGGAAGACGGTGCGTCGGCGGCTCGCGCGGCGGGTGATGGTGGTGGCGGAAGAGGCCGCGCGCGTGCTCGCCAATTCCACGCCCGAGGCGGGCTATGCGCTCCAGGTCGCCGCGAGGAAGCTCCGCCACGCCACCGAGCTCCTGGCGCCGGCGCTGCCCGCGGCGCGGGAGCTGCTCCGCGCGCTCCCGACGCTCCAGGACGAGCTCCGCGAGCTGCACGACGCCGACGTGCGCGCCGCCTGGCTCGCGCCGCTCGCCCGCCGCGGTCCCCCACCACGCAGGCGCGTGGCCGGGGCGCTCCTCGCGCAGGAGCGCGAGGACCGCGGCGCGCGGGCGGACGCGCTCGCCGCGACGCTCGCGCGGTGGCAAGGCGGGGAGCTGCTCGACCGGGCCCTCGCGGCGCTTCAGCGCGAGGTGACGAGCTCGAGCCGCCGGCGAAAGACCTCGCGGAAGAAGGCGGCCTCACGGGCCGCGTCCCACAGCTCGAGGTCCACCGCGCCGCGCGTCCGGAGCCGCAGGGTCACGCCGCCGCCGCGCTCCGCCGCGCGCACCGAGCGCACGTGCTGCTGGTGAGAGGCGTCGAGCGCGTTCGCCAGCCGGAGGATCGCGGCGAGCTTGCGAACCGTGACGAGCTCGCTCGGCGAGAGCGACGCGAGGTCGGCCCGCCCGCGCGCGGGGAGGCTGCGGCGGTGGAAGCGCGCGACGAGCGCCGCGAGCTCGCGCTCCCGGTTCGAGAGGCCGGGGAGGTCCGCGTTCGCGACGAGGTAGAGGGTGTGCTTGTGGTGGCGGTGGAACGAGACCGCGTTGCCGACGTCGTGCAGGATCGCCGCGACCTCCAGGAGCCGCCGCGAAGCGGGAGGCAGGTCGTGGAGCTCCGCGAGGTCCTCGAAGAGGGTCACCGCGAGCGCGCCGACGTGCAGCCCGTGCCGCTCGTCGAAGTCGAACCGGCGCCCGAGCGCGAGCACCGCCTCGGCCATCGACCGGTCCTCCCCGGGCCGCGCGGCGCGCCGCTGCAGATCGATGAGGATGCCGTTCCGCAGGCCGGTGTCCACCGCGTGGATCGACTCGAGCCGGAGCGCGCGCATCGCCGCCGCGAGCACCGCCGCGCCGCCGACGATGATCTCGGCGCGCTTCGGGTCGAGGTGTCGCCGCCGCTCTGCGAGCGACATCCTCGCGAGCGCCTCCACCGCCCGCTCCACCTCGCGGTGCGTGGCGCGCCGCGCGCCCTTCGACGCCGCGAAGCCGACCACCGCGTTGATCGTCCCCGACGAGCCGAATACGTGGCGGGGGTGGGCGAGTCGCCGCGGCAGCCCCTCGCGAAAGGCCTCGTCGGCGTAGCTCCGCACGAGCGCGAGCCGCCTGTCGCCCACCTTCCCGTCGAGCTCGAACATCTCGGTGAGCCGCACCGCGCCGAGCGCGACCGAGAGGAGGGTGGATGGCTCGTCGCCGACCGCCGTCGCGACCTCGGTGGATCCGCCGCCGATGTCGAGCACGAGCGAGCGCGCCTCGCGGGGGCATTCCCTGGAGGACGCCCAGGCAGATGAGGCGCGCCTCCTCGCGACCCGAGATCACCTCGAGCTCGAGCCCCGCCTCCGCGCGGACACGCCGGACCAGGTCGGGTCCGTTGCGCGCCTCGCGGAGAGCGCTCGTCGCGACCGCGCGCACGAACGCGCCGTCCCGGCGGCAGAGCGCCGCGTAGCGCCGCAGCGTGGAGAGGAGCCGGTCGGCGACCTCGCGCGGCACCACGCCGGTCTTGAAGACCCCCTCGCCCGGCCGCACCGGGTCGCGCTCCTGGTGCAGGGTCTCGAGCGAGCCGTCGGGGAGCGGGCGAGCGATCTCGAGCCGGATGGCGTTCGTCCCCACATCGATGGCCCCGAGGAGGGGGGTGTCGGTTGCACGCTCCAAAGTGGTCTCCGTATTGGGAAAATCTAGCAGACACGCGGTCGAGCGCGTCATCCGTGCGGGGCCAGTGCCGCGTTTCCCCGGAGTTCACAGATCGGTGGTGACAATCCTGTTAGGCAAAGGACAGGAGCCTCTCCCCCGCGATGACACCTGCACCAAACCCTTCCGGGCCTGCCGAGCTCGCCGGACTCGAGCAGCGTCGGGTCGAGCTGCACGACCGCCGCCTCTTCATCAATCGCGAGCTCTCCTGGCTCGAGTTCAACCAGCGCGTCCTCGACGAGGCCGCGGATCCCTCGCTCCCGATCGCGGAGCGCCTCAAGTTCCTGGGCATCGTCTCGTCGAACCTCGACGAGTTCTTCATGGTCCGCGTGGCGGGCCTGAAGCGGCAGATCGCGAGCGGGGTCCTCGACCCAGCCGCCGACGGCCTGACCGCCGCCGAGCAGCTCCGCGCCGTCTCCGAGCGCGTGCACCGGATGAGCGCCGACCAGTACCGCCTCTGGCGCGAGGCACTCCGCCCGGCGCTCGCCGCCGAGCACGGCGTGCGGATCCTGACCCCTCGCGAGCTGTCGGCGGACCAGCGCGGTCGGGCGAAGGACATCTTCCGGCAGAAGGTCGTGCCCGTCCTGACCCCGCTCGCGAACGACCGCACGCACCCCTTCCCGCAGCTCCGGAACAAGTCGATCACCATCGCCGTCCACCTGCCGCGCCCGGGCGCCAGGAGGCGCAAGAGCAGCGGCGGCGCGATGGCGGTGGTGGGCGTGCCGGCCGCGCTGCGCCGGCTCGTGTCGGTGGGCGAGCGGACCTACGTGCTCCTCGAGGACCTGGTGGCGGAGCACATGGGGGAGCTCTTCCCGGGAACCCCGGAGGTGCGCACGGCGGCCTTCCGCGTGACGCGGAACTGGGATCTCGAGGTGGACGAGGAGGAGGCCGAGGACCTCCTCGAGGCGATCCAGGAGAGCGTCAGCGAGCGCGACCGGGGAGCTCCGGTCCGGCTCGAGCTCGCCGGAGGCGGCTTCCGCGCGCTCACGGCGCCGCTCGCCGAGCAGCTCGGCCTCGAGCCGCTCGACGTGTACGAGGTGGACGGCCCGCTCCAGCTCCAGGATCTCGCCGCGGTCGCCGAGGACCTTCCCGCCCCGGTGCGCGCCGGGCCTCTCGTGCAGGTGCCGAGCGGGATCGCCGACTTCGACTCGATCTTCGAGGCGGTCGCGAAGCAGGACGTCCTGCTCCACCATCCGTACGAATCCTTCGAGCCGGTGATCCGCTTCATCGAGGAGGCGGCCGACGATCCCGACGTGAGGTCCATCAAGCAGGTGCTCTACCGCACCGGCAAGGACAGCCCCTTCATCCGCGCGCTCGTGCGCGCCGCCGAGAACGGCAAGGAAGTGGTGGCGTTCCTCGAGATCAAGGCCCGCTTCGACGAGAAGAACAACATGGCCTGGATCGAGCGGCTGAAGAACGCCGGCGCGATGGTCGTGTACGGCTACGACGCGTGCAAGACGCACTGCAAGGTGTCGCTCGTCACCCGGCAGGAGGGGGCCGACCTGCGCCACTACGTGCACTTCGGCACCGGGAACTACAACCCGGTCACCGCGCGCCAGTACACCGACGTCTCGCTCCTCACCGCGCGCCGTGACCTCGGCGACGACGTGCAGGCGCTCTTCAACATGCTCACCGCGAACTCCACCGCGGCCGATCTCGGAGCGGGCGGCACCGCGACCTCCCCGTGGCCTTGGCGGCGCCTCGCGGTCGCGCCGCATGCGCTGAAGGAGCGGCTCATCGAGCTCGTGGCGGAGGAGGCGGAGCAGGCGCGGCAGGGGAAGCCGGCGCGCATCACCGCCAAGATGAACTCGCTCGTGGACGCGGCGGTGATCCGGGCGCTCTACGCTGCGTCGCAGGCCGGCGTGCAGGTGGACCTCCTCGTGCGCGGGATCTGCTGCCTGCGCCCCGGGATGCCCGGGGTGTCGGAGCGGATCCAGGTGCGGCAGGTGGTGGACCGCTACCTCGAGCACAGCCGGATCTTCCTGTTCGGCGAGGGGAAGCGGTCGAAGGTCTTCATCTCGTCCGCCGACTGGATGCCGCGGAACTTCCACCGTCGCGTGGAGGTGATGGTCCCGATCGACGACCCGGTGGCGCGCGCCCGGCTCCAGGAGATCCTCGAGGCCGGTCTCGCCGACGACGCGAAGGGCGCTCGGCTCCTCGCGGACGGCCGGTACGAGCGCGCGCGTCCGGCGGGCGAGAAGCCGCTCCGCAGCCAGGAACTCCTCGACCCTTCGCGGCGGCAGCCGAAGGAGGAGCTGCGCCCAGTGCCAGCGGTGATCCAGTAGCAGACGTTCACCGGCAGTCCGGGAGGAGCCCGCTCGCGAGGTGCGGCGGCATGACGCTGCGCGTCGAGACCCTCCGACCGTCCGCTTCCTTGGCGCCTCGCGCTGCGGTAGAACCGCGGCGCCTATGCAAAATACCAAGGCCCCCACCCCCTGGCGCTCCGGGGAGCGCCTCGCCGTTCTCCTGCCCGGCCTCGGCGCCGTGGCGACCACCGCCATCGCCGGCGTGGAGGCCGTGAAGCGCGGCCTCGCGGCCCCCGTTGGTTCGTTCACCCAGCTCGGTACCATCACGGCCGCCGACGGCTCGCCCGGCCCCCGCGCCCGCGACGTCCTGTCGCTCCCGCAGCTCGACGAGCTCGTCTTCGGCGGCTGGGATCCCATCCCCGACGACGCGTTCGAGGCCGCGCTCCGCGCGAAGGTGCTGGAGCGTCCGCTCGTGACGCAGCTCGAGGAGCCGCTGCGCACGGTGAAGCCGATGAAGGCGGTGTTCGACACGGAGTGGGTGCGGCGGCTCGACGGCCCGAACGTGAAGAAGGGGACCCGGCGAGCGCTCGCCGAGGCCCTCGTCGAGGACATCCAGACGTTCATGCAGCGGAACCGCTGCAGCCGCGGGGTGATGGTCTGGACCGGCTCGACGGAGGTGTACGCCGAGGTGGGGCCGGCACACCTCACCGTGGAGGCGTTCGAGAAGGCCCTCGACGCGGACGACCGGACGATCGCCCCCTCGATGATCTACGCCTACGCCGCGATCCAGGCGGGCATCCCGTTCCTGAACGGCGCCCCGAACCTGTCACAGGACATCCCGGCGCTGCGCGAGCTCGCGCTCGCCCGCGGCATCGCGACCGGCGGCAAGGACTTCAAGACCGGCCAGACCCTGATGAAGACGACGATCGCGCCGATGCTCCAGGCGCGCTTGCTCGGCCTCGACGGGTGGTTCTCGACGAACATTCTGGGGAACCGTGACGGCGAGGTGCTCGACGACGCCGCATCCTTCAAGACGAAGGAGGTGTCGAAGCTGGGCGTCCTCGACCAGATCCTCGACCCGACGCGTCACCCGGAGCTCTACCGGGAGATCGCGCACAAGGTCACGATCCACTACTACCCTCCGCGCGGCGACAACAAGGAAGGGTGGGACGCGATCGATCTGTTCGGGTGGCTCGGCTACCCGATGCACATCAAGGTGAACTTCCAGTGCCGCGACTCGATCCTCGCGGCGCCGCTCGTCCTCGACCTCGCGCTGCTCGGCGACCTCGGCCAGCGGGCGGGCGAGAAGGGGCCGCAGGAGTGGCTGTCGTTCTTCTTCAAGAGCCCGGTCACCGCGCCGGGACGAGCCCAGGTGCACGACCTCTTCCAGCAGCAGGCGAATCTGATGACCCAGCTCCGCCGCTGGGCGCGCACGAGCGGCGCGGTGGCGAGCGCGGTGTAGCCGGCTAGCGCCATGCACGACCTCGCGCGCCAGCTCCTCTACGCCCACGTCGCCACCTTCTGCCTGACGCTCGTCTTCATGGCGATCGCCCGTCCGGCGGTGCCGGAGCGGCTGCAGAAGTACGGGTTCGCGATGCGCGAGCTCGGGCGGTGGATGTACTGGTTCGCGAAGCCGGTCTCGCGGGTGCTGACGGCGCTCGGCTGGAGCGCCAACGCCGTCACCTACCTCGGCCTCCTCCTCACCACGATCACGGCGGTGTTCGCGGGCTACGGCCATGTGGGCCTCGCCGGGATCATGCTGATCTGGGGGAACATCTGCGACGTGCTCGATGGCGAGCTCGCGCGGATGCAGAACACGGTGCGCAAGTCGGGCGCGTTCCTCGACTCGAACCTCGACCGCATCTCGGAGATCGTGCTCTTCGCCGGCCTCGGCGTGGGCTCTCCGGAGCGGTCGGGGCTCTACTGGGCGTTCGGCGCGGCCGGCGCGTCGCTCCTCGTGTCGTACGCGCGCGCTCGCGGCGAGGGGCTCGGCGTGAGCTGCCCGTCGGGCGGGCTCGAGCGGCCGCACCGGATGCTCATCCTCATGTTCACGTTGCTCGGCGGCTGCCTGGTGACTCTGCCGACCGCGCAGCTCGCCGCGCAGATCGCCTGCGCGGTGATCGCGGTCGGCGCCGGCACCACCGCGATCGCGCGCATGGTCTCGATCTACGGCACCCTGCGCCGCGCCGAGCTCCCGGCCCAGGGCTTCGAGCCCCGCAAGGCGCCGGCCCGCCCGCTGCGCGCCTGGTTCACGAAGGGCGAATGACGCCCCGCGCGCGCGCCGCGAGCGCGCGCCCCCGACTCGTCACGCCACGACGGAGCCGCGGCCGGCCCGAGCCCACAGCGCTCGTCAATACAGCTGATACTGCAGGCCGGCCACCACCGTGGGGCCGACGTCCTGGACGCCGTAGAGGTGCGTGAAGACCGGGAGCTGGGCGCGCACGGAGAGCCACACCTCGCGGCCCACGTTCACGTGCACGGCCGGCGCTGCCGCGAGGACGAGCCCGCCGGTGTCGGGCGCGAAGGCGCCGTCGTCGCGGTCGCGCTGGGCGAGGCGGCCGTCGAGGTCGAGCGTCACCGCGAAGCGCTCCTGCGGCCGCCACTCGCCGCCCGTGCTCCACAGGAGCGCCTCGCCGTACCGGTAGTGATGCGAGTTCTCGGTCCGGTAGCGTCCGGCGACGCTCACCTGCGCGCCCCACGCCTCGCCCTGGAGCCGCCACGCGAGGCCGGCGTAGGGGCCGAAGCCGCCCGTGCCGAGCTGCGCGTGCTCGTCGATCCGCTCGCCGTTCTGGGAGAGGTCGTTCGCGCCGGTCGGGAGCGAGGTGCCGGCGGAGATCGCGAGGGTCAGCCGCGTGCGCGCCCGCATGTCGACGCGGTTCAGCGCGAACCAGCGCGCGCCCAGCTCCAGATCTCCGAGGCCGGTGTTCTCGGGGCCCGCCACGGTGCCGAGGCCGCCGCCCGCGTCGCTCATGCGCTTCATCACGAAGGGCACGGTGAGGGCGAGGTTCAGCGCGTCGCTCGGGCTCCACACGCCCACCACGCGGAGCGAGTACTGGTCCAGGGTGGTGAGCGCGCCCTCGGCGGCCTCGCTCGCCGACTTCACGGTGAGCCACTCGGTCTCGAGCGCGACGCGGAGGGCGTTCGCGCGCGGCGCCTGCTCCGCGGCGTCGGCCAGCGGGTCGCCGCACCCGCACACCGAGCAGGCGCGGGCGGGGCCCGCGACGAGGAGGGCGAGGGCTGCGACCGGGAGAGCGAGGGGGCGCATGGGAGTCAGGTTAGGGACGCCCCACGAGGCGTTCAAACCGCGGCGCGTCCCGCGTTCGATCGACGGTCGACCCGTCCGAGGCTCCAGCGCAGCGCGGGCGGGGTCACGAGCGTCGTCGCGATCACCACGAGCACCACCGCGGCGTAGGTGGACGCGTCGAGCACCGGCTTCCCGGCGATCCGCAGCGAGAGGCCGATGTTCGCGAAGATGAGCCCCACCTCGCCGCGGGGGATCATGCCGATGCCCACGGTGAGCCGATCGGCGCCGCCGAGCACCCCGAGCGAGCAGGCCTGCTTGCCGGCGATCGCGGCGACCGTGAGCGCGAGCGCGAGCGCGAGGACGCGCGCGTCCGCGAACGAGGCGAGGTCGGTGCGCATCCCCATGAGCACGAAGAAGACCGGCGCGAGGAGCTCGACGATGGGCTTCACGAGCTCCTCGAGCCCGTGCTCGCCGCGGCCGGTGAACTCACGATAGTGCAGCTCGTCGAGCACGAGCCCCGCCGCGAACGCGCCCACGATCGCGGCGAGGCCGATCGCCTGCGCGGCCCAGGCCACCGCGAAGCACGAGGCGAGGCCGACCGCGAGGAGCACGCCCGTCGTGCGCAGCCGCGCGGCGCGGCGGAACACGCGCGGCGCGAGCCAGACCCCGAGCGCGAGCGAGCCGACGAGGAACGCCGCCGCCTTCGCGACGATCACCCCGACCTCGCCGTAGGACATCTCCTCGCCGGAGCCCACCGCGGCGATGATCCCGGAGACCACCGCGAGCACGACGAGGCCGAGCACGTCGTCGATCACCGCCGCGCCGAGGATGATCCGCGCCTCCGGCGTTCGGGAGCGCCCGAGGTCCTGCAGCACGCGAGCGGTGATGCCCACGCTCGTGGCGCAGAGGGTGGCGCCGAGGAAGGCGTGCACGAGCGGGCCGGCGTCCGGGACGAGGGCCGCCCCCACTCCCCAGCCGAGCGCGAACGGCGCGACCACGCCGAGGACCGCCACCGCGGCGGCCGAGAGGCCGACCTCGAGCATCTGGCGAACCGTGGACTCGAGCCCGACCTGGAAGAGCAGCAAGAGCACGCCCAGCCGCGCGAGCACGTCGAGCACCGGATCGCTCTTCAACGGCTCGAGGAGCCCCGTACCGAGGAGATGCAGGTTCCCGAGCACGACGCCGGCGAGGAGCTCGCCGAGTACGGCGGGCTGGCGCAGGCGAACTGCGATCTCGCCGCCGACCTTCGCGGCGACGAGCACGAGCGCGAGCTCGAGCACCACTTGGGCCGAGGGGTCCTCGCTGGCGGCCAGGGCCACGGCCGGCAGGGCGAGGAGGGCGAGAGCGAAGAAGGAGCGACGCGTCACGATGCCAATGTAGCCGCCCCGGAAGAGGCGAGAAGTGGTGCTTTTCGAGGCATCGGGGAGGCGATGAGGGCCCATCGAGCGCCTCTAGCGGGCGCCCGGAAGGACGCTGAACTCTCATGGCGTCACCCGCCACGTTCGGGACACCGGCTCCGGGTTCGACATGACGTATGCTTCGCGGCCATTCTGCCGTTCCCGCGCTCCACACCCCCGAGGAGCAAGGGAACGAGGATGGGGCTCGCGACCTTGCAGCAGCTGAACTGCCAAAGTCATGTCGCCCGCATCCGGGCCCAGGTCCCGTCGGGCCGGCGGCGCGGACCACTCCACTCCGGGGGACGTTCGAGCTTCGTCCCCTGATGAGACCGCTGCGAGTGCTCATGGTCGAGGACTCGGAGGACGACGCGCGGCTCGTCTCCCTGGAGCTCCGCCGCGGCGGCTACGCGCCCGACCTGGAGCGGGTGGCGTCGCCGAGCAGCCTGCGCGTCGCGCTCGAGCGCGGCGGATGGGACGTGGTCGTGAGCGGACACGCCCCGCCCAGGCTGAACGGCCTCGACGCGCTCCAGATCGTCCGCAGGTTCTCGGCGGATCTCCCGTTCCTGCTCGTGTCGGGCGGCCTCGGCGAGGAGGGCGCGGTGGATGCGCTGAAGCAGGGCGCGAGCGACTTCGTGACGAAGCAGAACCTCGGGCGACTCGTGACGGCGATCGCCCGCGAGCTGGAGGACGCGCAGGTGCGCAGGGAGAAGCGCGCCGCGCACGAGGCGCTGGAGCAGGCGGTGGCGGCGCGCGACGCGTTCCTCTCCATCGCCTCCCACGAGCTGAAGACGCCGCTCACCGCGCTCCAGCTGCAGCTCCAGAGCCTCACGCGCTCCGTCCAGCAGGGGGATGCCGGCACCGAGCGCGTCTCGGAGCGGATCCGCAGCGTGGCCCGCTCCACGGAGCGGCTCGGCGAGCTCGTGAATCGCCTCCTCGACGTGTCGCGCATCACGCGCGGCGGCGAGATGGAGCTCGTGAAGGAGGAGTTCGATCTCGGGGAGCTCGCGCGCGAGGTGGCGTCGCGCTTCCAGGACGCGGCCGCCGAGGCCGGGTCCGACCTGCGGATCGTGCTGGACGGCCCGGTACGCGGCATGTGGGATCGGATGCGCATCGACGCCATCGTCACGAACCTCCTCTCCAACGCGGTGAAGTACGGCGAGGGGAAGTCGATCGAGGTGACCGTCCGGGCCCAGGGTGCGCGCGCGCTGCTCGAGGTGACCGACCACGGGATCGGGATCGCGGCCGACGATCAGGCGCGCATCTTCGGCCGGTTCGAGCGCGCGGTGTCGGAGCGGCACTACGGAGGCTTCGGGGTGGGGCTGTGGGTCGCGCGCAGGGTCGCCGAGGAGCACGGTGGCAGGGTCCGGGTGACGAGCCGGCCGGGCCGGGGCAGCACCTTCACGCTCGAGCTGCCGAGGGAGAACGCGGCTGGGGGGGCGCGATGAGCGAGGTCCACGCCGGTGCGGCTCCGGCGCGCCGCCCCGTGCTCGTCGTGGACGACGACCGAGACATTCGCGAGACGCTGCGCGAGCTCATCGAGGACGAGGGCTACGAGGTCGCCACCGCCAAGAACGGCGCCGAGGCGCTGGAGCAGGTGCGCGCGGTGCGGCCCGGCATCGTCCTCCTCGATCTCTTCATGCCCGGGATGGACGGGGCGGAGTTCCGACGCCTGCAGCTCGAGG
>Ga0306923_10000946_pt1 | contig 24626 bp, 13 predicted proteins | sample sta12Can44000108_FD_203841 | JGI IMG/M metagenome (GOLD analysis project Ga0306923, IMG submission 203841) | Lab enrichment of tropical soil microbial communities from Luquillo Experimental Forest, Puerto Rico - statanox.12C.anox.44.000.108 (v2)... | ecosystem: Environmental > Terrestrial >... | reverse complement strand
TCATCAGCTTCGGCGGCACGCTCTTGATTTCCTTCATGGCCTTTTCGGCCACTTCGCGTGGCTGGACCCTGGGCTTTTCCGGCTCGGTGCGCCGCAGCACGATCGAAGGCAGAGTCTCCTCTGGCGCAGCTTCTTCGCTCTTTGGCGGCGGGGTCGGCGCGACGTACGTCTCTTGCAGAGGAGGCAACTCGTCCATTTCAGAGAAGCTGGGGCCTGTGTTACCGCCACCTGTGTTCTCGGCCATCATGGGGTCGACGTTGATTTTGCGCGTCTCCACCTCAGGTTCGTCGGCTGTGGCTGAGGACATGTTGGCAATGGAACCTTGATGCGACCCCATCGACGCCTGGCCTGCTGAGCTGCCCGCTGCGGCCGCCGCGGCCCTGGGCGATTCTGTGGGCACTTTCTCAGTTTCGCGTGTCGGAGGAGTCCAGTAGGTCTCGAGTTCCTCGGAAGCGGACGGCTGCACCTGAAAGGTCGGTGGCGATTGCGATCCGGCACGCGAAGCCTGGGGAGGTGGCGGAGCGGAAGGAGCAGAGGCAAACTTGGCAGCGGCAGCCACCCTCACGCTGTCAGGCACGGCCAGACCTTTGGCCGGCGCAGCCGGCTTCTTGGGGGCCTTGCTCGCCGCTTCGCGGCACCGCTCCATGTCGGTAGCCATTTCGCGTCCGCTTTGATAGCGCTCGGCCGTATCCTTGGAGAGCGCCTTCATGATCACTTCGCTGGCAACCGGATTAATCCTCGGGTTGACCAGTGCGGGTGGGACCGGCATCTCCAGTGCGATCTTTTGTCGAACCGCATCGGCGTCGTCACCGGGGAATGCTTTCTGGTCCGTGATCATCTCGTAGAGGATCGCGCCCCATGTGAACAAGTTTGAGCGTGCGTCGATGGTCTCGCCGCTGACCTGCTCAGGCGACATGTAATGCAGAACGTTGGGTGGCGTTCCGGCGGCCACCGCGGCCATGTAGCCGGCGCTCGAGATACCGAAGCTGAGTATCTTGACTGTCCCGTCCCAGGTCACCATGACCTTGGCAGGCTCCAGACTGTAATGAAACACCTTGTGCTGATGGGCCTGATCCAGCCCCTGGCACACCTGGCGGCTGATATCGAGCAGATCCCAGATGGAAAAGCCTTCCTTGCGAGCCAGCATCGTGGCGATGCTGTTGCCTTGGATGTACTCCATGGCGGCGCAAAACTGCCCGTCGATCTCGCCCGCGCCATAGACCAGGGTGATGTTCGGGCTGCTTACCCCCTTCACGGTCTCGGCTTCTTGCAGAATGTGCTGAACCACTTCTTCGGCGTGCTCGCCGAACGCTTCCATGCGAAACGCCTTCAGCGCGAGGGTCTGGCCCGATTCCGGATCGCTGGCTTTGTAAACGCAGCTCCCGTCCGATTTCGCAAGTTCCCCGAGAATTTCGAAGCGGCCGATTTTCGTAGACATTTCTTCGCAGCCTCACCCAGCCAAAGGCCTCTTTGGGGTCTCTTTTGCAGGAGACCGCGCGTGATCGCTGGGGGCGAGTATCTGCAAGGATAGCTTGAGAAAGTAAGTGGCTTCGAGTTACGAAAGTCACGCGGAAAAGGCGGGCGGAGAGGCTATTCGACGGGCTTATTTGACAGTAGCCAAGTCTCAACGAGCCGGCGCATTTTTGCCCCCTCGAAGCGCCGACGAATCGCATCGATGACGGCGATGCGGACGTGGTTGTTCGAACCGCGAAATCCGAGCCAGTAAGGAATGTGCAACGAGGTGACGGGTTCGGCTGTGATTACAAAATCTTGCAACCGGAAAAATCCACGGCTGTACACGACGCGGCGGAGCTTGGCGATCAGGCGCTCGGCGGCGAGTGCATCGGACAATTGGACAGCGCAACGATTGCGCGTCTCGAGTGTGAGCGTTTCGTCTGCGGTGGGAATGTGCTCGAACTGGAAAAGATCGAGCACTCCTGCCACCGCGTCGATGGCCACCAGGCGTTCTTCCAGTGCCCCACGATTTGCGATGCGAGCGCGGAATAGACGAAAAGGCAGGTAGAGTTCGGCAACGCTGGCCAGGGGTCCGGCAGTCAGTGTGCGAATGAGCCGGGTCACTCCCCGTGAGGCAAATTGCGCGACGGCCTGCTCGCGCGTGACGTTGGGTCTCAGGCTGCAAATCGGCATTGGGCGTAGAAACGATTCGACAAGCAGGCGCGTCTAACAGACTGCCAGCGAAATTTTGATACGGGGACAGCTGAAAAGTAAAACAGCAGCGTGGCTGGGTGCGCAGGAATCAAAAAGCGCGGGCCGGGATCAGGCGAGTGCAATCTTTTGCGGGTGCGCCGGTTGTCGCCCTGCGCGCGATGGTCTATTCTGGTAGGCAATCGCGAACGATTGATTTGCGGCGCCGCCGTTCGGCGCGCCCACCCGGTTAGCGGCACCAGGTATCCCAGGAGTTTTGATGACGCTTACCACATTTGTCACCAAAAGTGCCTTCCGCAACAGGCGGCGGACGATTCTGACCATGCTCAGCATCGCTTTTTCGCTGATGCTGCTGACTTTCATGATGACCGTCTGGCGGGCGTTCTACATCGATAACGGCAGTGATCAATCTACCCAGCGGCTGGTTACCAGGCATAAGGTTTCCCTGACGTTCGCCATGCCGATCTACTATCGGGAGAAGATTCGCGCGGTTCCCGGAGTCGTGGCTGTCGTCCCGAACCAGTGGTTCGGAGGTAAATATATCGACGACAAACCCGAACATATGCTTATGCAGTTTGCCACCGATCCCGAGGAATTCTTTAAGGTCTATACCGACTACAAGATTCCTGGCGAAGAGTTGAGCGCGTGGCAGCACGACCGCACCGGATGCGTGGTTGACGGCCAGCTCGCGAAGAAGCTGGGGTGGAAGATCGGGGACCGGATCGTCATCATCGGCCAGACCTTTGGCGCCGATTTGGAATTCACGATTCGGGGAATTTTCAATGCGCCGGTGGCGACGCAGTCGATCTACTTCAACCGGACGTACCTCGAGGAAGCCCTCCCGATGTTCAAGGACACGGCAGGCACCTATGGCATTCTGGCAGATTCGCCTGGAGACGTAGCCAAGCTAGAAGTGGCGGTGGACGATCTGTTCCACAATTCGCCGCAGCCCACCAAGACCGAGAGCGAGAAGCAATTCGGGCTGGACTTCGTGGCCATGCTCGGCAACGTGAAAGCGTTCATCCTGAGCATTTGCGGCGCGGTGGTGTTCGCGACCCTGCTGGTTTCCGCCAACACGATGGCCATGTCGATCCGCGAACGTACCCGCGAAGTGGCAGTTCTGAAAACGCTGGGGTTCACTCGAAAAGCGGTGCTCTCACTGTTCATCGGGGAAGCAGTGATTGTCGCCATGATCGGTGGCATTGCCGGGGTGCTGGCGGGCGTCGGACTGATATGGGCGCTATCGCACATGCCCCAAATGGCTTTTTTCTTTGCCTCGGCGAAAGCCACCCCAGGCACTGTGATCGCAGCCTCTTTGGTCGCGGGAATGGTAGGGCTCGTGAGTTCGCTCTTTCCCTCTTATCACGCTTCCCGAGTCGATATCGTGGAGGGCCTACGCTACATCGGGTAGCGGACGTTCCCTATGGCCATCCCTATCAGTTACAACATCCGAAACCTGAAACTGCGCAAGGGTCTGACCATCATGACCGCGCTCGGCATAGCGCTGACGGTAACGACCGCGATCTTCCTGATGGCGCTGCTCGCGGGCCTGAAACGTGCATTCGTCACCAGTGGCGATCCGCTGAACGTACTCGTTCTGCGCAAGGGATCGACGGCAGAGCTGTCCGGAGGATTCGATGCGTCGCTGTTTCCAACTTTGCGGGAACTGCCCGGAATCGCGAAAGACAAAGATGGGAATCCGATGGCGTCGGGGGAGTGGGTGGTCGTGATCGTTCTGCCGCGAAGAGACGGGACCGGCGAAGTAAACGTGACCGTGCGCGGCATGATGCCCGACGGGCTCGAGATGCGCCAACTCCCTCCCCATAATCCCAAGGTGAGGCTGGTGGACGGGCGCTGGTTTTCTCCCGGTCAGCGCGAGGTGGTGGTGAGCCAATCGATTCACCGCCGCTTTGCAAACACGAACGTCGGCGACACCATGCAGTTTGGCAAAGGACCCTGGACGGTGGTCGGCGTCTTCGACGGGGGAGGCACTGCCTACGACTCGGAAGTCTGGGGGGACGTGAACCAGATGGCCTCCGACTTCGATCGCCAGGGCGGATACGGCTCGGCCTACGTGCGGGCGACCGATGCTGCCGCCGCCAACGCGCTCAAGAACGCCGTGAGCGACGATCAGCGCCTCAAGCTGGATGGCATGCTCGAACCCGAGTACTACGCCAAGCAGACCAGTTCGGGTGGTCCGATTCAATTTGTGGGCTACCTGGTCGCGATCATCATGGCCATCGGATCGAGCTTCGCGGCGATGAACACCATGTACGCCGCGGTGGCCTATCGCAGCCGCGAGATTGCCACGCTGCGCGTGATCGGCTTCAGCCGGCCGAGCATCCTGACGTCGTTCGTATTCGAGTCGCTGGTGCTCTCGCTACTGGGCGCGCTGGTAGGGATTGTGCTGATGCTGCCCTTCAACGGGATGACGACCGGCACGTCGAACAATGTAACCTTCAGCGAAGTCGTGTTCAGTTTGCGGATGACGCCCGTGGTGGTGGGGTATGCGGTCCTGTTCGCCCTGATCATGGGATTGCTGGGAGGAATGGCTCCGGCCTGGCATGCGGCACGGCAGAATATTTTGAATGCACTGCGGGGATGAGCATTCAGCACTCGGCACTTGGCGTTCAGCCTAGTATGGGTTTGGGCTGAAGTCTGAGTGCGGTACTTGGATTTTCTGAGCGACTGAGAACGTCGAAGTTCATTCGATGGCGATTGATTCCAAACACGAAGACCTCGAGAGCCTGCGGATTGACAAATCGCATCGCGGCGGCGATCCCTACGGGGAACCGTCAAAGTGGTCGAAGCGGTACATCCTGGGTGGAATCGGCGTTGTGGCAGCGCTCGGGCTCTTCGCACTGGGGTACCGCATTCTGGCTCCTGCGGCTCCGGAGGTGCAGGTTGTACGCGCGGCCACCGAGGGCGGTGCCGACGTTGGCGGAATCGTGCTCTCGGCCAGCGGGTACATCGTGGCCCATCACAAGATCAACGTGAACTCCAAGGTCACCGGCCGCGTCGCGTGGATTGGCGTGGAGAAAGGCGACAAGGTCAAAGAGGGCCAGGTTCTGGTGCGCCTGGAAGATGAAGAATTCCGTGCACAGTATCAGCAGGCCCGGGGCGCCGTCGAGAATGCGAAGGCGTACCTGCAGGAACTGCAGAACGGATCGCGTCCGGAAGAAGTTCAACAGGCGCAGCACAACCTCGATGAAGCCCGCGCCACCGCCGTCAACGACAAGATCACGCTTGACCGTACGAGAGAGTTGTTCGGCCAGGGTGTGCTGTCGAAGCAAGCACTCGATGACGCGACTGCGAAGTACGAAGCCGATCAGCAGCGGGTGAACTCCCTGAACCAGGCGTTCACGATGTCGAAGATCGGGCCCCGGGCCGAAGAGATCGCGCGGGCCAAAGGCGCACTCATACAGGCTGAGGGGCAGGCGGCCTATGCCAAGTCTCTCCTCGATGCCACTGTGATCCGCGCACCCGTCACCGGAACCATTCTCGAGCGCAAGGTAGAGAAGGGTGAGTTGCTCACCGCGCAGTTCGCTAGCACCGCGGAGGGCGGCCCGCAGGGTTCGGTGGTTGCCCTGGCGGATCTGAAAGACCTGCAAGTGGAAAACGACATCGCGCAGAATGACTTCTCCCGGCTTAAGCCAAAGCAGAAGGCGATTGTGACTGTGGATGCGTTTCCCAACCTGAAGTGGGATGGCGAGATTGCCGAAATGTCGCCCGAGGCCAATCGTCAGAAGGCGACGGTCCAGGTGAAAGTGCAGATTCTCAATCCGGACGAGCACCTGCGGCCCGATATGAACGCGACCGTGAAGTTTCTTGCGGACCAGGACTACAAGGGAAACACGCAGGCATCGGGCGCGGTCGTGCCCACGGGCGCGGTCCGAGACCACGACGGGAAGAAAGTGGTCTTCATCGTGGTGAATGGCAAAACCGTGGAAAAGCCGGTGAAAATCCTTGAGCAGCGCAGTAATGGCTACCTGGTGGATGGCCCTATCAACGGGGAGAACGTGATTACCAGCGGCCCCGAAAACCTGAAGGACGGCGAATCCGTCCGCATTAAAGGACAGTCCTGATGAGTACGATGACCGTTCCCAAAGTGGCGACTGGCAGCAAGGTCGTGCAGGCCCGCAACGTCAACAAGATTTTCAAGCGCGATGCCTTCTCGGTGACGGCGCTCGACAACGTGTCGATCGACATTGCCGAAGGAGAATTCCTCGCGCTGATGGGCCCCTCGGGCTCGGGCAAGACGACGCTGCTGAACATGATCGCGGCCATCGACCGGCCGACGTCGGGCGAGCTGCTGGTGATGAACGAGAACATTTTCCGCTTTAACGACGCCCAATCGGCGCGCTGGCGGAATGAACACGTGGGCTACGTGTTCCAGACGTTCAACCTGATCCCGGTGCTCACTGCGTTTGAGAACGTGGAGCTGCCGCTGCTGCTGACGAAGCTTTCCCCAGCCCAGCGACGCGATCACGTGATGACTGCCTTGAAACTGGTGGGACTGGGCGAGCGCGTCCATCACCTGCCAAAGCAGCTCTCCGGCGGGCAGGAGCAGCGCGTGGCAATTGCGCGGGCGATCGTCAGCGATCCTACTTTATTGCTGGCCGACGAGCCTACTGGAGATCTCGACAGTCACTCGGCCACCGAGGTGCTCGAGATTCTTAAGCACCTGAATGAAAACTTCAAGAAAACGATCGTGATGGTGACGCACGATCCCCACGCAGCTTCCTACGCACACGTCACCCGCCACCTGGAAAAGGGCATGCTGCTGCCGCCGGCCTAGAGTGCGGAGGCTTCCAAGCAAAACTGCGCCAGCCGACTTCGCTACGCGCAGTTCTGTGCCAGAGTTTTCGAGGGCGGTTTTAGTTGGGCAGCTTGAAGTTCACCAGGATCTGGGTTTCGATCGGAACTGGCTCACCGTTCAGGAAATAGGGCTTGTATTTCCACTGCTTCACGGCTTCCTGAGCGGCCCGTGCGAGCACGGCGTCGCCGCTGACAACCTTCAGGTTCTTAATATCGCCGTCCTTGGTGATGGTGGCCTGCAGTTGCACCGATCCCTGGATGCGCATCTGAAGGGCCTGCGTCGGATAGCGCGGCTGCACGCGCTTGATCACCAGGCCTTCCATCACACCCTGCGAAACTTTGAGGGTTTCCGCCGCCTTTGGTACGTTGACCGGAGCGTTGCCGATGCTGGCCAGCGTTTTCGTGTCCGCCGTGGCGCCCATGCCGAGCGCACTTGGGGCCTGCACTTGCTCGGTATCTGACCCCGCCTCGGATTTGGCGCTATGACGCGAATCTTGCTTGACGATTAGCCGCTTCGTGACCTCGGGCTCAGGAGCCGAATCCTCCGAGACCGCAGGCGTTTTCGGGCTGGGCTTGCTGTTGGTCGAGTGCGACGCGGATGCGCTCGGCGCACTCGAAACGCTACTCAGCGTGATATCGGTCGCGACTGGCTGCGCCGGGGAACTAGGCTCGGCCGCGTGTGCAACCTGGCTCGCCGCCGGTTTCGCGGGCGTAGACTCCGGCTGCGTGGCGCTTGCTGGCGCGGCCGGGGTCTTGCTGCTGCTCGAATTTCTCCAGCTCAGATACCCCGCCGAACAAGCCAAAAGAACGACTGCCGCCACGATGACAATCGCCTTGGTCTTGCCTCCGCCTTCGGACTCTTCCGCATCGTATACTCCGGGAAAAAACGTCGGGGGCGCGCTATCGCGAGTGGTATCGAACACCAGCGCATGCGTTTCGACCTTCGGCAAGATCGCTTTCTCAACCGGGGCAGGCTTCGTCGGTTTCTCTTCGACCGCCGGAGAAATCACAGCAGACGGCGCGAGTTTTTCAATCGCGGGTGCAGCCGCGGCTGCGGCAGCCTGAGCCTGGAACATCGCGCCTGTCATTGGGCGTTTTTCCGGCGTGGGAGACGGAGCTGATGGCTTCGCCACAGGTGGCTCTGCCACGTCAACCTGCCCTACCGCTTCGGCTGCACGACGCAGCGCCGACGCCATCGGCTCGGCCATCTTGGGCGAAGGCTGCCACGGAAACTTCGACGTGCCTGCCACGGGGCTCCTCGTGGCCGCCGCAGGTTTTGCTTCATGCGCCGTCGCGGGAGCCGGTGTTTCGTCGATTTCGGCTTCCAGAATCGAATCGGAATCCTGATCATCAATCTCTGCCACTTGGGCGGATGCTGCGATCTGCGATATGGCTGGAGCCATCGTGGGTTTCAGAAGGGGCGCAGGAGCGCTCTGTGTACGAGTGGCTGCGGTCGGCGATGGCGAAGCAGGTCTTGGTGTAGACGGAAGCGCGGCAGGCGTTGCCGGCTTCGCGGGCATCCCAGCCGTGGTCGACCCGGAACTTGGAGGTGCGATTGCTTTTGAAGCCTCCCCGCCTTTGCGCAACAGGCCGCGCGCTACTCGCAACGTACCCTTGGCTTGTTCCACATTGATGGGCTTGGTGAGAACGAGGTTGGCGCCGATGCGAAATGCTTTCGCTACCCCGGCTTGTCCTTCGACTACCGCCACGGCGAGCGAGGCTTGATTTGCCGCTGAATTGCGCGAGCTCTTGAACAGCAGCGTCGCGTTCTGCTCGTTGTCGCAGTCGACCACCACCGCATCGAAATGCTGCGCCATCAGTTTTTTCACGGCGGCAAACGGCTCGGTGCACGGCTCCACTGTGAAATCCAGATCGCTAAGCACTTGCGTTACCGTGCGTGCGGTCTTCTCGTCGGGACAGAACAGTAATGCCTGGTAACCCATGAAGTCATCCTAGGGACAGTGGGGAGGCGCGGCAAGTTACGGCCGTAACAGCACTTGCTGCGTTTTGGGGGAACTACGATCGGGCTCTTAGCGCGTGCTTTTAAGAACCTGCGGCTCCTTGAAGTCGACCGTAACCCGGGTCTGAAACTCCGTGTAATCGCCATTGTGCAGGTAAGGCTTGTAGCGCCACTGCTTCACCGCATCGGCCGCGGCCTGGGCCAGCACCGGGTCGCCCGAAACCAGCTGCAGGGAATCGACTTTGCCCTGCTTGTTCACGACGGCTTCGAGAACCACGGTGCCGTGCAATTTGCGCGCGCGAGCTTGCTTGGGATAAGCAGGATGCACGCGGTGCACGATCTGATCGTCGGCGAAATCTTCTGGAATCTCGAGCAGATCGCTACCACTCGTCTTGGCGGCGGACGGTCCGGGAACGCTGGCCGAGGCCACGACCAGCGAGGGATTAGACCCGTCGTGGCCCGGTGTTGTGTCCTGCATTGCGGACTGTACGGCTGCCTGCTTTTGCGTGGCGCTGTCAGCCGTTGCTGGGCTGTTGACGTCCGCGCCGGCGGGTGTATTCGCGGCGTTCGCATTGGCGGCCGGGGCCCCATTCGCAGCCGTCGTGCTCGGATCCGCCGCCGAAGCAGCTCCGGCAGCAGGCTGAGGCACGACTGGTGCCGGAGTGGTCGGGGCCTGTGCCACCGGGTGCATCGGGCTCGCAGTGGCTTGTCCGCGAGTTGCCGAGACCTTTGAGGCCAAATTCAGGTATTCCCAGCTCACGAAGTTCCGGAAGGCCGGCTGAGTCGCCCACGCTCCATACGCCGAACCGCCCAGGACCACCAAAACCAGTACGGGGATCAACCAGCTCCGGCTGCTCGAACTCTGAGTGGACTCTTCCATCCCGGCAAAGGGCAGCTTGCCCATTCCCCCAAAAGAGGGAACGCCGAGATCGTCGTCCGGATCGAAATCGCCCTTGTCGTCGTTCACTGGCGAAGCTGAAATCTTGAGCGGCGAGTCAAGGGCCCGTTTCAGCTCCGCATCCTCTGCGTTTTTGGGGTCGCTCTTGGCTTGGGAAGGTTCTTCAGCAACCGCAGAGCTGGTGAAGATCGAATCAAAGTTGCTCTTCGCAGCCGCAGCGCCAGCCCTGGCCGCAGCCGCTTTCACCATGCTGTGCGCAGCGGGAGCTGGGGCTAATTTTGTTTCTGGAACGACCGATCGGACCGGCTTGCTTTCCAGCACCGGTGCGGCCGGGCGCGGCACTGGGGCCGGCTTGGCCTGCGTCGAGGGCGCGGGAGCGGAAGATTTTGCGGTCGCATCTCCCGCAACTACCGGCGCCGTGACCGTAGCTGGCGCGGCAGAGGGAGTTCGAACCGCAGGCACCGATGCAACCGTGGGAGCCGCCGCGGACTTAATCACAGCGCTCGGGATGGCAGGGGAAACGGGAGCAGGCGTCGCCATTGCTGGGGCGGGCCCTTTCGCTTCCGGCGCATCCTTACGTGTCATGCCGACTCCCGTCCGCAAAGTGTTGCGGGTCTGTTCCAGCGAGACGGGCTTGGTCAGCACAAGACTCGCGCCGAGTCGAAATGCGCTCGGGACACCCGCTTTGCCTTCGACGATGGCGATGGCGATCGAGGTCTTGTTCAGGTTTGACGCACGCGCACTATTGAATACCTGGGTCGCGTTCTGCACGTTGTCGCAGTCCACGATCAGCAGGTCAAACTTCTGAGCGGCAAGGCGTTTCAGAGAAAAGGCCGGTTCGCTGGAGTGCTCAAAGGTGACTTCGAGCTCCTCCAGGATCTGCGATACGACGTGAACAGCTTTTTCGTCGCCGCATAGCAGGAATGCACGCGTAGCCATAATAACTTGATGGTAGAGAGCAACTTGGAGAGCGGCAAGTTACGAGAGTAAGGGTAGAAGCTGCGAGCTACTAACGGACGAGGACCTCCGGTTAGAATTCCGCGTGTAGGCCCTGTTGGGGAACGCGGGGTCCTCTTCGACTTCGCTCGGGATAGCAGGCCTGTTCGAGGAACGCGTACCAGAGCGCGAGCATCACGGCCTTGCGTGGATCGCGCTCACCTTTTGAACAGCTTCCTGCGTCGCCGTCAGCAGCGCATCGGGGCCGACTGGCTTTCCAGTAGCGTTTTCCATCCACAGATCCGGCGTGACGCGGCCCATCTTGGCCATGCGTTCGAACTCCGGACCGATCTTGCCAGTTTTCCTCATCTGCCCTTCGACCTGGAAGGCGATCATGTGCCCGATGGGATAGTCGGGCAGATACAGGAACGAATCGATCATGTGCGAGTAGATGGCGAGCAGCACAACGTCTTTCTTCCCGAACACCGGGGCGTAGTACTTGTTCCAGGTGTCTTTTGCGATCTCGAGCGTGGCTTCGCGCAATTGTTCCGGTGTGGCTTCGGGATGGTCGTACATCCAGTGCCAGACGGCCATGTCGACCAGCGCGACGCCGGCGATCTCATAAGTTCCCCAGAAATCGTTCAGCGTTTTCATGACTTCGGCATTGGGGTCGGGTGAGGCGAGACCGAGAAGGGCCATGTCCTGGTTCTGGAAAACGAAGGCCAGCGCCTCGGTGAACGCCGTGTTGGGCACGCCCTGGAGCAGCGTGTAGTCGACATCGTTGAGTGAGAACGTTTGTTCGACGTTGTGCCCCATTTCGTGAACAGCGATGTTGAACCCCTTGTAGTTCATGCCTGTCTTTTCGACACGGGTGCGCAGGTGGGATTTTTCCGAGCGCATCTGTGCGCCCATGGCGTGGCCAGATCCGCGTGCAGGATCGACGAGGATGTGAGCAGCAAGGTAGCGGGCACGGTCTTCTGAGAAACCGATCTTCCTGAGCAGATTGGGGATGTCTTTCTGATAGGTCTCGGGGGTGGGGTACTTCCTGGCAACGATGGCGTCGAGTTCGGCTTCGCTGTACTTGTTGCCTGAGCGGAAGCCGTTGTACCAGACGTCGAAGGGTTCGAGTGGGCGTCCGAGGCGAGCCTCAATCAGCTTGGCGACCTGCCGAACCATCGGTGACGTGAGCACCTGCTCCAGCATCGACTGCAGACGCTCTTCTGGAATCTGGCGATCTTCGTTGAACCGGCGATCGATCAGGGTTGGCGCGGTAGGCGAGTAGGGATCGGCTAACCGTGAAGCGCGGTAGGCCTTCAGCAAGGTCGCGTAGCGGGCGTCGGGTTCAGGGGCGTTGGTGATTTTCAGGTTGGCCGGAACCGGCGTGTCGGAATCCTGAACGGCCGCAGGTTTGACTTCGTTCGTGTATGGATTCCAATCGACCTGCGGGTTGTTGACGACGGCCTGCGGGATCGACTGCGTGACAATGCGCTCCATCACTTGCTGGATGGCGCGCTGCTTGGCAAAGCCGTTTTCCTTGTCGGCGTAGTCGGCCTTGATTTCGTCGCGCAGGTTCCAGTGGCTGAGCAGGCGCATCTTGGGCGGAAACAGGCGCTGGCCCCGGTCGTCGACGAGGTGATGCATCCAGATGTTGTAGCTGGCGATGTAATTCCCGGCATCGCCCGCAGCTTGCGCAATCGAGAGATTCACGTCGGCGGGGATGCGCTTGGAAAAGCGTTCAGCAAGGCGGGTTTCGGCCCATTGGCGGCGCGTCCACTTGGGTCCAAGGTTGATGCGCTCCTCGAGCGAGGTGATGGGGAAGTTCAGCAGCACCACGAAGGCCAGCTTGTTCTGAAAGAAATCGTCGACGACGTGGGCCGATGGATCGTATCCGCCGAAGACCTCGTCGTAGGGACGGATGGGACCGAGGTCGAGGTCTTGCTGCGCGGCGAACTCGCGGGAAATTTCGTGCATGTGACCGTCGAGTTGTTCGAGCAGGCGCTGGAAGCGGTCGAACATGGTGTCGAGCAGGGCCGGGTCGCCAGCGAAGCTGGTACGCACGAAATTCTCGAAGACGGTCGCGTCGCCGTCTTCGACGCGCCAGAACTGGATGACCTGATGCATTCCCGTGCGCAGCCGGGCTTTTTGCCCGTCGCCATACTTGGCGAGCAGTTCGGTTTCGAGCTTGCGCATGGAGTCGTTGAGCTGGGCGGCGGCGAGCGTCTCGTGTTGGGGGGCGGGGGTGCCGGTCTGGGCCATCAGGAGCTCCTGGGAGGTGGGGGAGAGGCAAAGCAGCATCACGAGAAATTGAGCGCCGATGAGCCTGCGGACCTTCGCTCCGCGGAACAGGAGAGGACACCTCCACCCCATCACGCCAAAACCGGGCGTCATGGGGACCCCGGGGCTGCCCCTACGTGGGTCGTGGTGGCATTTGCCGTTGCTTTCCATTGGGCTCCTCTGGGTTGTTACGATTGGCGGCTGACTCGGGCGCCGGGTAGGTCAGTGAGTCGCGAATTCCAGCGATGTCTTCTGGCGCGAAATCGGGGAAGGGCAACCGATTCTGCTCGCGCCACTCGTGCACCTGCTGTTCTGCCTGCTCTGCCTTGGCTTTGTCGATTCCGGGGTCGCGACCGAGGTAGACGGTCTCCGAGGGGAAGGCGAAGCGGGTGCCTGCGTTCTCGACAATGGTCATCAGCCGCAAGAGGATGTCCTCGCGGATGGCGGTGAACTCGGCGAAGTCGTGAGTCAGGATATAACTGAACATTTCGATGTTCAGCCAGCTGTCCTCAAACGACGAGAAGCGGATGCGGGCGGTGGCAGTTTCAACCTTGGGGTGTTGGTAGAGCAGGCGTCGAGCTTCGCTGAGCACGTAGCGCAACTGGTCGGGGGTGGTTTCCGAGCGCAGGCCGAACTTGGGGTTGAGCAGAATCTTGTCGCGCCGGGAGAGGTTTTCGATGTTCATGGTCGCGAGCGCACCGTTGGGGATCGAAAGCTCGGTGCGTTCTACGGTGCGGATGCGGGTCGAGCGCAGGCTGAGGTCCTCGACTGTCCCGACGCGGCCATTAAAGTTGCAGCTGTCGCCGACGCGGATGACTTCGTCGCCGAGCAGCGAGATTCCACCGAAGAGATTTTCGATCGTCTTCTGCGCGCCGAAGCCGATCGCGAGGCCGCCGATGCCGATCCCGGCGAGCGCGGTAGTCAAGTTGAATCCGAGAGCGCCCAGCAGGGTGAGTCCAGCGAAAATCACCACCACCGCTTTGACCACGCGCCGCCCCAGAAGCACGAGTGAGCCCGTCTCGGTGCTGCCGCGCGCGATAGCGCGGTCGCGCAAACGATTCATGACGCGAGTCAGTTCGCGTAACGCCAGCCAAGTAGCGCCAACGATGAACACCACTCGGGTGGTGAGGTAGTAGTAGTGGCGGTGCAGCAGCGGCAGGTTGAGATAGCTGACGATAATGCGGTGAACGATCAGCCCGACCACCAGCCAGAGTGGTCCGGAAACCTTTCGCCAGTCCGCGAGGCGCGGCAGATGGCGATAGCCGCGCCAGAGCTGAATAGGGAACTTGACCAGCTCGATCAGTACCCACGCCAGCCCCGCCGAGATGGGAACGGCAAGCAGCAGCGCCAGCCACAACCATACCGACATTCCCAGGAACTGCACGCGGACCAGCGCCTTGGGAACGTGAGTTTCGACTTCGTGGGCCTCGACGAGCTCGTACAGCACGGGCACGTGAACCAACGTGTCGGCGGAGAACAACCAGATCTTGCCGGCATAGGCATCGTTGACGCGGACCAGGATGACGTCGGCTTCCACATCGTCGACCGAGACGGTGCCGATGCGCTCGTGGTCGCTGGGCAGGCCGGGCTGCGCTGCGCCCTCGGGATTGGTGCTGACTGCCTTCAGACTGCCGACGAATGCGGCATCGAGGACCGCTTTCAACTGCGTAGCCATCTGCTCGCCCTGCAGGTTACGGCGGGCGGGACTCATCTGCAGGTATTGGGCAGCGTTGACGAAATTGCCGGATTGCACGGCCTCGAGGAATCCGAAGAGGGTGCCGTTTGGGGTCTGGCGGCCAAGGGGATCGGGAGGAGTGTTGTCGGACTTCGCCGGGGTTGGTGCGACGGGAAAGATTTGACTGAGTCGGGTCTGGGTGTGGCCGGGAGCGGCAAGCGCGAGGCAAATCAGGAAGAGCGCGATTGGTCGATGAAAGCGGTTCATCCGAAAATCTCTCTGGGCGCGGTTGAGGCCGAAGTCCGGAGAACTTCACCCAAGGCAGCCGCAGCGCCTGAAGGCGCCCTTACCGTCGCTTTTGGCGGCCCGCCTGAAGGCGCGCCCTGATACGAATCGGTGCGCTTTCTGCCCTTTCTCTCCCGGCTTGCGGCGAGGGCGAGACGCCCTCCCACCCCGGCCTCGTGACAGCCGGCCGCCCGCTTTGACTTCGCTCAGGGCAGGCTGCCGGCGCTACTTTACTTCAGCCGCGCTTGGGGCGATACATGTCGGTGCTGGTGCCGAAGAATACTTCTGCGGCCATCATGACTGTTTCCGAAAGCGTCGGGTGCGGGTGAATCGTGAGCTCGAGGTCTCCTGCGAGCGCGGCCATTTCGATCGCCAGCACACCCTCGGCGATCAATTCCCCCGCACCCGCACCCGCGATGCCTACGCCAAGAACACGCTCGGTCTTGGGATCGAGAACGAGCTTGGTCATTCCTTCCGGGCGATCGAGCGTAATCGCGCGACCGGAGGCGGCCCAGGGAAACTTCGCAACCGCGACTTCGCGTCCTTGCTCTTTGGCCTGCGTCTCGGTCAGGCCGGCCCAAGCAATTTCCGGATCAGTGAAGACGACTGCGGGAATGGCGTGCGGCTCGAAGGCAACTTTTTTGCCGGCGATGGCTTCGACCGCAGTGCGGCCTTCGTGGGTTGCTTTGTGGGCGAGCATGGGCTCGCCGACCACGTCTCCGATGGCATAAATCGCAGGGTCCTCCGTCTGGAGCTGCTTGTTGACCTGGATGAATCCCTTGGGGCCGACTTTCACGCGAGTCTTGTCGAGGCCAGGAATTTCAGAGTTCGGTTTGCGCCCCACTGAGACGAGAACTTTGTCGAAGACTTTTTCCTTCTCTTTGACCTCGGGACCGTCGAAGGTGGCGCGGATGCCGTTGCTCTCGGCTTTGAGCGATTTGACGGTGGTGTTGAGCAGGATGCCTTCAAACAATTTTTCCAGCTTCTTGTGCAACGGAAGGACGAGATCGCGATCGGCACCGGGAAGAAGTCCCGAGAGCATTTCGACGACGGTCACGCGCGTGCCGAGCGTGGCGTAGACCGAGCCCAGTTCCAGTCCGATGTAGCCCCCGCCGACGACCAGCAGACTTTTCGGGATGTCTTCGAGATTGAGGGCGCCAGTGGAGTCCATCATGCGCGGACTGTCGAGTTTCAGACTGGGGATCACGGCGGGACGGGAGCCGGTGGCAATCATGATGCGATCGAACTTCAGCGATTCGGCGTTCCCGTCGGCTTTGGTAACACGCAAGGTGTTGGAGTTCTCGAAGCCAGCGCGCCCTTGGACGTACTGCACCTTTCTTTGCTTTGCAAGCTGGCCCAATCCACCGGTCAGGCGCTTGACGACGCTTTCTTTCCAGGAGCGGAGCTGGGACAGGTTGATCTTCGGTTCACCGTACTCGATGCCCCAATTTTTTGCCTGGTGCGACTCTTCGATCAGCTTGGAAACGTGAAGGAGCGCTTTCGAGGGAATGCAGCCGCGGTAAAGGCACACGCCTCCGGGATTGATTTCGGGATCGATGAGCGTCACTCTGAGCCCGAGATCAGCCGCTAAAAAAGCGGCGGCGTAGCCTCCCGGCCCGCCACCGACCACTGCGAGATGCAAGTTGGTATCTGCCATGAGTATTTTTTAGTCCTTAGAAAATCAGCCTTGAACCGACAGCAGGAAAGGTTGTTCGAACGCTTCCGCAATCCAGCGCAGGAAGCGGGCGGCGTCGGCACCGTCGATCAGCCGGTGATCGTAAGAGAGCGACAGCGGAAGGATCAGCCGCGGCTCGAACTTGCCATTGATCCATTCCGGCTCCATACGTCCGCGCGAGAGGCCGAGAATCGCGACTTCCGGGTGATTCACGATCGGCGTAAACGCCGTCCCGCCGATCCCGCCGAGATTGGTGATGGTGAACGTGCCGCCTTCCATCTCCTCGGGAGTGAGCTTCTTGTCGCGCGCTTTCTTGGAGAGCTGCGCCAGCTCGGCCGCGAGCTCGACAATGTTCTTGCGGTCCACGTCGCGGATCACAGGCACCAGCAGGCCGCGGTCCGTGTCGGCTGCCACGCCAATGTTGATGTACTGCTTGTAGACGATCTCTTGCTTCCCTAGGTCGATGGAGGCGTTGAACTGCGGAAAGACTTTCAGGGCCGAGGCGCAGACTTTGAGCGCAATGGCGGTGACCGTCATCTTGCCCCCGGCCTGTTCGGCGCGGGGCGCGAATTTGGCGCGAAGCTGCTCCAGTTCGGTGATGTCGGCACGATCATGCTGGGTGACGTGCGGGATGGTATTCCAGGCTTCGCGCAGGTGCTCGGCGGTTTTCCGCCGCACACCGCGCATAGAAACGCGCTCAATCTTTCCCCACTTGGCGAAGTCGGGCAGCTTGGGCTCGACGAAGCGCGCGGCTTGTGGCGCCTGGGCCGCGGATCGCGCTGCGGTCAGTGTGGCCTTAGCGTAAGCCTTGACGTCGTCTTCGCTAATGCGACCGCCCGGACCGGAGCCGTTGACGTTGTAGATGTCGAGGCCGAGTTCCCGGGCGAGGCGGCGAACATGAGGAGCGGCGGGAATGGGATCACGATGCTCCGTGCCTGCCACTTTGCCCAGCTGCTCGGGCATGGTGAAGCTCGGCAGTCCCGGAGCGGGCGGATCGGGCGGCAGGGCCTGCTCTTCGGTCTTGCCTTCGGCGCGCATGGCGTGATGAAACGCGAGGCGGGCTGCTTGCTGCCCGGAAACGTGCTCGACGGGCTCCGCGATGGTTTTTGTCGGGGCGGGAGTGGATGCGCCCTCCAGCGTGAAGATCACCTCCCCGACTCGCACCTTGTCCCCTTCCTTGACTTTGAGTTCTTTTACGACGCCGCTGACTGAGGATGGAACTTCGACAACGGCCTTGTCGGTTTCGAGCTCCATGACGGGCTGGCCCTCAGAGACTTTGCTACCCGGAGAAATCATCAGACGAACCAGGTCGCCCTGCTCGATGTTCTCGCCGAGTTCGGGGAGTTTGAATTCGGAGGAGCCCGCCGGGCGGGGAGCGGAGGGAGTGGCCCGACGCTCGACGAAGGGCGCTGATGCGGCTGCGGAGGAAGACGCGCTGGGCGCGTCCGGGCGGGCCGGGACGCCCCCCTCTCCACTGGCGAATTCTTTTTCGGGCGGGGATGGCTTGGCGGGTACGGGCGGCGTTGGCGCTTCAGAACTCAGCGCCGCAGACCTGGCTCCGCCGGCTCCGTTTTCGACCGTAAAGATGACCTGCCCAACCTTGAGCTTGTCGCCTTCCTTGACACGGATTTCGCGTACAGTACCGCTGACCGACGAAGGCACCTCGATGACGGCCTTGTCAGTCTCCAGCTCCATGACAGGCTGGCCTTCTTTTACGGCGGCGCCAGGTGCGATCATCAGACGGACCAGATCGCCCTGTTCAATGTTCTCGCCCAGTTCGGGCAGTTTGAATTCCGTCACTGTCCTGAAACCTTTCTCAACCTTTCCCGGCTAGCGCCCACAGAACGCGCGCTGAACCTTGGGCACGCTTCTTAACTGATGGCCGGGTTCGCCTTTTCCGGATTGATGCCGAGATCTTTCACGGCTTTCTGCACGGTCTCGACCGGAATGCGGTTTTCGCGGGCCAGGGCATGCAACGTGGCCAGCACAATGTGCTTGGCGTCGACCTCGAAGAAGTCCCGCAAAGCGGCGCGGTTCTCGCTGCGGCCAAATCCATCGGTACCCAGCGAAACCAGACGTCCGGGGACCCACTGCGCGATGCTTTCGGGCAGGACCTTCATGTAGTCCGAGGCGGCGATGAAGGGCCCGGGGCTATCTTTCAGCGCCTGGGTCACGTAGGGCAAACGCGGTGTCTGCCCGGGATGCAGCAGGTTCCAGCGCTCGCAGTCGTTAGCGTCGCGATAGAGCTGCTTGTAGCTGGTGACGCTCCACACGTCGGCTGCCACGCTGTAATTCTGTTCGAGGATCTGCTGCGCCTTGAGCACCTCGAACATGACGGTGCCGCTTCCGAATAGTTGAGCGCGGGCCTTGGCGTCTTTCGTGGCCGAGGACCGGAAGCGGTACAAGCCCCTCAGGATGCCATTGCGGATGTCGTTGCCTTGCGGCATTTCGGGCATTGGCAGCGGTTCATTGGTGACGGTGAGGTAATAAAAAATGGATTCACCGTCGACGTACATGCGCTTGATGCCATCCTGAATGATGATTGCGATCTCATAGGCGAACGCAGGATCGTAGGCAAGGCAGTTGGGCACGGGCAGAGCGAGCACATGGGAATGGCCGTCCTGGTGCTGCAAGCCTTCGCCGGCGAGCGTGGTGCGTCCGGCAGTGCCGCCGATCAGGAAGCCGCGGGTGCGCATGTCGGCTGCAGCCCAGACCAGGTCGCCGATGCGCTGGAATCCGAACATTGAGTAATAGATGAAGAAGGGGATGGTGTTGATCCCGTGCGCGGAATAGGAGGTTCCGGCGGCGATGAACGAACACATCGAGCCGGCTTCGGTGATGCCCTCCTCAAGGATCTGCCCATCCTTCGCTTCCTTGTAGTAAAGCAGCGTGTCCATGTCGACGGGCTCGTACAGCTGGCCGACACTGGAGTAGATGCCCACTTGGCGGAAGAGCGCTTCCATGCCAAAGGTGCGGGCTTCGTCGGGAATGATGGGCACGATCAGTTTGCCGATTTCGGGATCGCGGAGAAGCTTCGCGAGCAGGCGCACGAAGACCATGGTGGTGGAGACGTCACGGCCGTCGGTGCCCTTGTAGAACTCTTCGAAATGGCTCTCCGAAACAGGCTGCAGTGGCGCTGAACGCACTTTGCGTTCGGGCAGGTGGCCGCCCAGCTGCCTGCGGCGTTCCTGCATGTACTTGACTTCGACGCTGTCGTCGGAAGGACGGTAGAAGGGAGCCTCGTGCAGTTCGTCGTCGGGGATCGGGATACCGAAGCGCGAGCGGAACATGCTTAGTTCGTCGTCGTTCAGCTTTTTCTGCTGGTGGGTGATGTTCTTGCCTTCTCCGGCTTCGCCCAACCCGTAGCCTTTGATGGTCTTGGCGAGAATGATGGTGGGGCTGCCGGTGTGTTCGACTGCGGCCCGGTAAGCGGCATGCACCTTAATGGGATCGTGTCCGCCCAGGCGCATTCGGGCGAGTTGTTCGTCGGAGAGGTGTTCGACCATTTTCAGCAAGCGGGGGTCGGTGCCGAAGAAGTTCTGCCGGAAATAGGCCCCGCTTTCGACGAAGTATTTCTGGTACTGGCCGTCGCTGATCTCGCCCATTCGCTTGACCAGCAACCCATCGCGATCGTTCTGGATGAGCGAATCCCAGTCGCTGCCCCAGATAACCTTGATGACGTTCCAGCCGGCGCCGCGGAAGATGGCTTCGAGTTCCTGAATGATCTTGCCGTTGCCGCGCACCGGGCCGTCGAGGCGCTGCAGGTTGCAGTTCACGACGAAGATGAGATTGTCCAGGCGCTCGCGCGCGGCCAGCGTGATGGAGCCGAGCGATTCGGGTTCGTCCATTTCACCGTCGCCGAGGAAGGCCCAGACCTTTCCGCCGGTGGACTTTTTCAATCCACGATTCTCCAGGTACTTGATGAAGCGCGCGTGATAGATCGCCTGGATGGGACCCAGCCCCATCGAGACCGTGGGAAACTCCCAGAAGTCTGCCATCAACCAGGGATGAGGATAGGAAGACAAGCCGCCGCCGGGTTTCAATTCCCGCCGGAAGTTTTCCAGTTTCTGCTTCGGGATTCGCCCCTCGAGAAAGGCTCGCGAATAGATTCCCGGCGCGGCGTGCCCCTGAATGTAGAGAATGTCGCGATCGCCGTCTTCGGTCCGCGCGCGGAAGAAGTGATTGAAGCCGACCTCATAGAGCGTGGCTGCGGAAGCGAAGGTAGAGATGTGGCCGCCGATGCCTTCCTGGATCTTGTTGGCGCGCACCACCATGGCCATCGCATTCCAGCGCACCAGGCTCTTGATGCGACGCTCCATTTCCTGACTGCCGGGAAACGGCGGCTGGGTTCGGGAAGGGATGGTGTTCTGGTACGGCGTGGTTGCGGTGAACGGAAGATTGATCCCCGCGGCGCGCCGCGCATGCAAGGCGAGCTGCTGCAGCAACCGGCCCGCACGGTCGGGTCCGCCTTTCGCTAATACGTAATCGAGCGAATCGAGCCACTCTCGGGTTTCCAAGACTTCCAGTCCGTCAGTTTGCGTCTGAGACACGTATGCCTTCCCCCACATTGAATGCGGAACTTTTAATCATATTCAATTCCGGGGATTTTTGCTGGCCAAGGAAGCACGCAACGTGCTGAGCAGGCCCCCAGGACCGAATTCAGCGTAACCAGGAAGGGGGGATCTGAATCCATATGAGTGGGCTTGAAACGATTGGCGCAGTTTTGGCCGGTACCAAGACGCGAGCAGGATGAGTATTGTGAACAATCGCTTTGCATTGAAGAAACAAAACCGTCCGGTAAAGGTGTGCCAGGTGTGCGGAGACACGATCCCAATGACCCGGCGCGCCGCTCGCGATTGGGAGCAGATTCAGTTCTGCAGTGCCGTGTGTAGGCGAAACAGCCGGGTACAGCGGCCACAGGCAAAAGCAAGTTAAGTCTGACACGGGAATCCCGCACGTGAGTCCTGAGACAAGGTCCGCATCCCTCAATTCACCGTGGACGAGGATTCTGCATCGACTGCTGATCGTGAAATATGGGTTTGCGCCGGAACGACTTTCGGCAGCGGGGTACTCTGAATCTCATCCGGTCATCGAAAACACAACGATAGCAGGCCGGGCACAGAATCGGTGCGTAGATCTTGTGATCCTGGGCAAGCTGTCTGCGGGAAGGGCCGCGCTGCTTGCGGTGGCGCCGCCGATTCCAGAATCGACGTCGTCCCCACAGGCTCCATAGGCCGCTCCCTCATTAACGCAAACGCCTTCCACCGGTATGGCTCCGCTCGGCGCCCCTTGAAGGCATCTACTTCGGGCTGGTTAATAGCGTCTGGTGGGGATCCAGCACGATCCTTCGGGTATCGGCCGGGACCGTGAAGCGAAATGGGGTCTGTGGCCCATCCGCTAGCACGATGCCCAGGAACTGGTTTCCACGCTCCGTTGCCGCATAGACAGAAACGGCTGTCACCAAGTCGGAGGGAGCCTCTTTTTGAAGGATGGTCCCGCTGGCCTCTGGCTTCTTCTCCTTTCTCACGATCTTCGAATTTTGCACACTGAGATGCGGCAGGCTCACCCCCTCCACCCAGCTTTGCACAAACCAATCGAGGGACCGACGGCCCTCATACCACAAAGGTTTCGGCAAGTCCTCCTCAAAGACGGAAAACAACTCACGGGTCGTGATCGCTTTACCCGCGTAGCGATCTCGCAGTTTCCGCAGCCCACGAACGAAGGGCTCCTCGGCGGGCTGCGGTCTGCCGGAGCGGGCATCCTGGAGATTTTCGGCATCGTGCAACATGTTGCGCAGCATGTGGAAGAGCCAGGTTCCGCGGCCGTAGCTGATGGCCTCGTACCCGTTGGGGAAGTGGGATGAACTCAGTCGTAAGCCAAGCGTGACCGGGCCCGCGTCCCAGAGCGGCTCGCCGTCCTTATTCTTGACCAGCAGATCGTCGCGGTACTTTTGCAGGATGTGGCGGACATCCTCGGGTTGGCTGGTTTCCATCATCATCAACGCGCTGTAATTTGCGAGGGCCTCTACGATCCACTGATCGCGATAGGTCTGCCAGTTCACCAGGTCCCCCCACCATTGATGAGCGGTTTCGTGGGGCAGGATCACCGAGTTCAGCGCAGCATCCAGCGAGCCCGGGCTCAGGTCTTCGGTTTGTTCATGTGTAAGGAACGCGTAGCTGGAGAGAAAAACCAGGCCTGGCCATCCCTGGCTGGTTCGGCCGGGCATCTGGGTCAACTCCAAAGAGCCGTACGGATAGGGCCCGAAGCGCTGCGAGAGAAAGTCGATCGCGCGGGCGCCATAATCGGCAACCCTCTGCGCATTGCGCGCTGGAGAGGGGACGATTGCCGGGCTCACGATCTGCTCCGCTCCCGGGTGCGGCGCCATAGTTGGGTTCGCAATCACCGGAGACGGGCGGGGAAAGGCCTTCTCCATGGCACGTGCAGCATAGGCCTCGACCGTGACGTCACCTGCACGAGCAACGGCGCGGTCGTACCGGCCGAGGTTGAATCCGGCCAGCACCATCGGCCGCTCGCTGACCCAGCGGCCAACCTGCTCGCCTGAAGAAGCTGCATCGGGGGTTGCCAGCTCGTCCAGGCCAGCGTTGACTTTCTTGCCGGTTGCCACCAGGGTCCAGCCAGTGGGGTAACGGAACTGCAGGTCAAAATTCGACATGGCCAAGCCCCGATTGGGATACCAGGTACCTCGCGCTCCGACGTAGAGCAAGCCGCCCCCGGCTTCGGAAAGCACATCTCCACTGTAGGAGAACTTGACGTTCAACTTGTGTCCCTGGCGAAGGGGATCTGGGAAAACGACCGCAACCAAGTCGTTTCCTCGGCGGGCAAGTTGTGTGCCGTCCATTGCAGGGTTGTTGATGAACTCTACCGGCTTGCCATCGACTTCCACCTCTTTCACCTGAAGGAAACGGGAAAGTTCGAAGTACAGCACGCGTTCTCCGGAACGTTGGACTTCAGCGTGGACGATCGCGGTTGCGGTAAGAGTTGTGGGTGGATCGACGGTAGCGCGGATCTCGTATCCTGAGAGGACTACGTCATCGTTCTTCCCCTTGCTCTGACTCTTGTTCTGCCGCGTGTTCACTGAAGCCGGGGTGAACGACGTCCAGAGATCGTAGAAAGTGAGATCATCCACAATGTTTGGCCGACCTGCCCAGATCTGCTCGACGCCGAACGTGTCGTAGTAGACGTCAAAGGACCCAAGTTTGACCCCCTGAACCCGCAGGTGCAGCATGCGGTCGGCTGGCATACCGTCTGCGCCCTTTTCCGCCAAACTCGAGCGCTGCGCGGAGGGCGGCTCCCGAACCAAGGTCCCCAGCAAGCGCAGCGCATCCTGGTCCGCAAGCGACTTCGCGGCCTTGCTCCAGCGGGCGTAGAAGGCAGCGGGTTCCTCTGGCGCACGAAGATACGGCTGAAGCTGGGAAAACGTATCGTCGTTGAAGCGCAGATATGCGGTGGTAAAGCGCTCCTCCAGAATCGCCATACCCGTGAACAGCGTCAGGGATGCACGCTCTACCTGGTTGGGAGGAGTGAGAAGCAATTCCCCGTCGCCCTCGAAAAAGGCTCCCGTGACACGTCCGTCGACGTCTTGCGTGAAACCAATCTCTCCGTCTTCGAGCATGATGTCGAGGGCGGGGCGGTCCAGCGAGGCATCGCGCACGTGGTAAATGCGGGCTGGGTCCAAATCCACGCTCTGCAGCCTTAAGTACAACGATTCGGCGGGCCCTGGATGATGCGCGCTGAAAGAGACCTGGGGAGACGGAGTCGCAGCATTGGGGAGAGCTTGCGGCAGCGCTGTTTGCAAAGACGCGCTCAGAAAAGTGATGGCGAGAAGAAACCTGACACAACCATTCCCCGTTACTTGGGTCACCTACTGGAGCTCCCTACCCATTGTTAGAATGCGCCTAAGTGCGCATCCGTGTCACCT
>Ga0306923_10000945_pt1 | contig 24628 bp, 24 predicted proteins | sample sta12Can44000108_FD_203841 | JGI IMG/M metagenome (GOLD analysis project Ga0306923, IMG submission 203841) | Lab enrichment of tropical soil microbial communities from Luquillo Experimental Forest, Puerto Rico - statanox.12C.anox.44.000.108 (v2)... | ecosystem: Environmental > Terrestrial >... | reverse complement strand
AGGAGCAGGGTCGCCAGCAGCCCGAGCATCAGCGCAGCGCCCAGAAACTCGGGAACGCGGAACACCCGCATCTTGGCGATCGACGTTTCGAACAGGGCAAGCAGGAAGCCGCCGGTGGCGAGCTTGCCGAGATATGCGAGCGCGCCGACTGCGAGCGCGCCCAAGCCCGCGCTTGGACCGGCCAGGCCCCAGGGCGCAAACACGCAGGCAATGAGCGAGAGGTAAAGGAGCAGCTTGAGCGAGGCGGACAGCTCGATCAAAGCCAGGTGCCGGCCGGAATATTCAAGCACCATGGCCTCGTGCACCATGGTCAGCTCAAGGTGCGTTGCGGGATTGTCGACCGGAATGCGGGCATTCTCGGCAATGGCCACCATGACAAGGGCGATCAACGCAAGGCCAAGCGACACGCGCAGACCCACCGCAGACGATTCCATGAAGCCTGCCATGGTCGAGAGCTGGGTCGAGCCGGCGACCAGCGCCAAGGTGAATACGATCATGATCATCGCTGGTTCCGCCAACGAAGCGATCATGACTTCGCGGCTGGAGCCGATTCCTCCGAAGCTGGTTCCGACATCGAGCCCGGCGAGCGCGAGGGCAAATCGCGCGCTCCCGAGAAGGGCGATAATGGCGATGAGATCGGCGGACCATGAGAACAGAAGGCCCGTACGAAAGGTCGGGACCAGTGACGACGCCACCCAGGTGGCGGCGAAGATGAAATAGGGGATCACCCGGAACAGCCAGGAAGCGGTGTCGGCAAGGACCACCTCCTTGCGCATGAGGCGGACGAGGTCACGGTACGGCTGAATCACCGGCGGGCCGGCACGGCGCAGCATGCGCGCCTTTATCTTACGCACCAGCCCGGTGAGCATCGGTGCCGTGAGCAGCACAATGAGCATCTGCGCCCCCTGGACGAGGAAATCAGCGATCACGGCCACAGCGCGAGCACCAGAAGCAGGACTACGAGGGCGGCGAAGACAATGCTGAGAAACTGGCGAATGGTCAGGGATTGCAGATGATTGAGCCGCTCGGCGGCATAACCGACGCCCGCCGCCACCGGCAGATAAAGCGTTTCCCAGACCGGGTCGTGCATGACCACCGTCATTCGCGCTGGACGCGGGTCGCCTGGTGGTGCCATCTCCACCTGCTCGCGCGCGCGAAACACCACACTGCCGAAGACACGCCGAATGGGCTGAGCGAAACTTGATGCGGTGTACTGGGTCGCGGGACAGGCATCGGGATAGCCGCAATCCCAGGCCGGAGCGCGCCGCAATTTGTCGGACGCGAGGCGATGGATGGCGCTCGCCGCCAGCGCACCGGAGATCACCATGAAGAGGAACACGAGCAGCCCGTTATAGGAGCTGCGGCTTTGCGCGATCGGCACGATGGAGAGCCATTCCACCCCGGTCTGCACCGGCATGCGGCCGCCCGCCAACACCTGCACGACCGGTGCGAGCGCATCGATGAACAGACCGGGCAGGATGCCCGCGATCAGGCAGAGCGCCGCAAACGAAAACATTGCTGCCAGCGAAAAACGGTCGGTTTCCCGCGCGGCGCTGGCGGCCGAGCTGCGTGCGCGACCAAGAAACGTGATGCCGAAGGCCTTGACGAAACAAGCCGCTGCCAGCGTCGCGGAGAACGCGAGCAATGCGCCTACCGCGGGCACCAGAAATTTCAATCCCCAAGAGGGTAATTGCGGGCTCAGCAGGATGGCCTGGAAGACGAGCCACTCCGATACGAATCCGTTGAGCGGCGGCAGCGCTGAGATCGCGGCGCAACCGATCAGAAACGCGAACGCTGTGTGCGGCATGCGATGAATGAGGCCGCCCAGGTGCTCCATGTCGCGCTCGCCGGTTGCGGTGAGCACCGCGCCCGCGCCGAAGAACAGCAAGCTCTTGAACAATGAATGATTGAAGACGTGGAGGAGCCCGGCGGTGAGCGCAAGAGCAGCCGCCCAGGCCATGCCGTAAGCCTTGAAGGCGAGGCCCAGGCCAAGCGCGATGAAGATGATGCCGATATTCTCCACCGTGTGATAGGCGAGCAGCCGCTTGAGATCATGCTGCATCAGGGCGTAGAGCACGCCCATCACGCAGGTCATGCCGGCAAGCATGAGGACGAGCATGCTCCACCACCAGGCCGGCTCGCCGAGCAGATCAAATACGATCCGCACGAATCCGTAGACGGCGACCTTGGTCATTACGCCGCTCATCAGGGCCGAGACATGACTGGGCGCGGCCGGATGTGCGAGCGGCAGCCACACGTGCAGCGGAACGAGACCCGCTTTGGAGCCGGTGCCGACCACTGCGAGGCACAACACCAGCGCGGACAGGGCAGGCGAGGGATGTGCGGCGCGAATCTCAGCGAAGGCATAGCCGCCGTGGGGCCCGGCCAGCACGCCAAAGGTGAGCAGAAGAGCGAGCGTGCCGAGGCTCGCCATGATGAGGTAGACGTATCCGGCGCGCACATTGTCCGGCACACGGTGGTGCGCCACCACGAGTGCCCATGACGAGAGCGACATGAACTCCCACGCGACAAGGAAGCTGAACGCGTCGTCGGCGAGCACGACGAGGTTCATGCCGGCAAGGAACGCCGGATAGAACGGCAGCACGCGCAGGCGTGCCCGCTCGTGCGAGCCGTAACCGATGGCAAACAGGCTTGCGGTGGCGGCACCGAGATCGACCACTACGACGAAAAACGCGGAAAGCGCGTCCATTCGGAAGCGGACGCCGATCCAGGGCAGTCCGAGCGGCAGCACAATGTCATCCGCGGGGGCGCTGCCACGGAGCAACTGCGCCATGCCGGCAAGGAACGCGGTCAGCGCGATGACGAGGCTCGTGCCGTAAATGATGGTGGTGCCCGCACGCGTGCGCCCGATCCAGACTGCGGCGATCGCCAGCACCAGCAGCAATGCCGCGCAGGCAAGGACCACAACCGTCGGGGCAAGCATGGGCATCACCGATCACGGCGCCTTGCGCATCAGGATGCTGCCTTGAACCGCACGCCGCGACCGCCCGCGCTGCTGATCGCGTTCTCTGCAATGAGCTCGATGCCGGCTGCTTCCAGGGCGGCGACGAGCTTCATCAGGGAATCGACATTGCCGCGGATAACCCCCTCGCTTGCCTCCATGCGCTGGATGGTTGGCAGCGAGAGGCCGCACAGGCCGGCAAGCGTGCGCTGATCGATGCCGAGCAAGGCGCGGGAGGCCCGAAGTTGTGCGCTGGAAATCATACAAAATTTCAGAATTGCGGCTTGGAAAGTGAAATATGATTGTTATGGCATGTAAATTGATATTTCAAGCATACTTTTCGCGCAACTTTCCTGCCTGTGGACAAGGTCGCAATGGCGGGCCAAGTGGTGTAATGGGGTAGTTTGGCACGAAGCCGAGCGTGCTCGGCTCAATGCTGAGCCGTTGCCGATGCCGGAGTGCATATGAGAGACGAACTCACGATTGTTCTGGAGGCCATGCGTCGCGCGCAGGCGAAAGTCGCCTTCTATCTGGAACCGGGCAACCGGAATGCAGAGAGGGCGTTCAAGGAGATCGCTCAAATTCTGGACGACCGCGACGTGATGAATGCGATGAAATCGCTGTATACACCCACGCAATCGCCGAGCGTATCGCCCGACCTTGATTCGGAGCGGGAGGAGGCGCAAGCCGTGCCTTCGGGGGCGCGCAGGGGCAGAGCATAAGAGTTCGAGCGGAACGGCCATTCGTCGGTGCGGTTTCGCTACCGGTCCGCAATCGGTTGGCGACACGGTGAGCTCGACGAGGAACGCAACGTTCGGACGAGCCGACCCTCTGCCGGCCGGCACGATCCGCGTCAGGGCTGAAGGTGGGCGGCTTCTGGCGGCGCAAGCAGGTCGAGCTCCTGCGCCCAGCCGATAAACGCCTCCATCGCATGCCGGCATTCCTGCTCGCTCCCTGCGCGTTCGAGCCGGTGCAGCACCTCGTCGCGAGCATCGACTCCCGGACGAAGCTCGTGCTCCCGCAAGAGCGCGATCGCGTCGGCCAGCGAGCGAATGAGGCGCCCATCGCGCATGCGGATCTCAGGCACAAAGAGAATGTTGGCCGGGTTTCCCATGGCCCCGTAAACAAACCAGATCGTTGATTGGTTCCGCGGGAACCTTACAGATCCGACGGCTCCTGCCGGGAGAGCCGGCGGGCAACCTTCATGCGCTGCACGCTATCGCCGGCGAGATGGCTCCATATGATGGCGTCGCGCACGAGCTTGTCGGCGCGGGCATCCATGAGGCCGGCGCCGGCGTGGAGGTCGAAATTGAGCTCGGTAACCTCCTGAATGACGTCGGTGGAGAAATTCATGCACAGCCCGGCATTTGCCGAATGCATCCTGTGATCGTGCTCCCAGGCGACTCGCATCACGAAACTGCGCAGCGCCTCGGTGAGAAGATGCATCCGGTTGAGCTTGAGCTGCACCAGCTGCTGATCGGATAACGGACGGCCGCGCTGTTTCCTGCCCTGCGCCAGCGCCAAGGCCATGCCGCAGGCATCATCGCAGACGCCGAGCGCATTTGCCGCAAGCTCGAGATCCCCAAACAGGTCGCCCCCGGTGCGGTCGCCGGCCTGTTGCGCCTTCATGTCTGAGCCGTTCACCGGTCCGACGACATTGGCGTGCGGCACGCGCGCGTTCTCAAAGATCATCTCGCCATTCTGATAGAAGCGCCAGCCGCTCTTGTTGAATACCTTGCCGATGCGCAAGCCGGGTGTGTCGCGCGGCACCAGGAACATGGTGGTGCCCTGCCGCAACGGAGCATCGGGATTGGTGCGCGCGTCGATGAAGAACAGCTTTCCGACGCTGGCATTGGCGATGAAGCATTTCTCGCCATTGAGTATCCACTCGTCTCCCTTGCGCTCGGCGCGCAGCTTGAGCCCGGCCTTGGGATCTTCGGGCGGCAACCGGTTGTCCGAGCCTGCGCTTGGCTCGCTGATCCCCTTGCCGAGCAGGAACGTGTCGTCCGCCAGGAAAGGAGCGAGAAAGCACCGCTTCTGCTCATCCGTGCAGGTGGCGGCGATCAGATGGCTCCACTTCCAGCATTGGCTGAAGGTCTTGGAGATCGCACTGTCGGCCCTGGCGAGCTCTGCCATTACCAGCGCCTGCGTGACGAAATCGGTGCCGTGACCGCCCCAGTCCTTCGGGACCGCCATGGTGCGGAAGCCGAGCCGCGAGCCTTTCCTGATGATCTCCCAATCGAAGGTCTCGCGCGGATCGGCGATTGCGTCGCGCCCGAGCGAGATCGGACGGATCTCCTCCCGCGCGAACTTGCGCGCCGTCATCTGCCAGGCGCGCTGCTCGTTGCTGAGCGTAAAATCCATGGGCCAGCCCTCACTCCGCGGCCAGGTTTGCCGGCGCACACCGGTAACCGGCAATGGCTTCGGCGATGTGCAGCTTGGTCTCGCTCTCGGCTTCGCCGCTGTGCAGACAGTTGAACGCATCGTGCACGTATTTCTGCAGCGGCATATCGCGCATCACGCCCATCGCACCGAAGCATTCCGCGGCGTCTTTGGTGGCGTGGTAGATCGCCTGCGACGAGAACACCTTGGCGATGCGGGCGAGCGGCAGATCGGGCAGGCTGCGGTCGGCATATGCCGCCGGATGATCGCACGCCCAGGCTGCCTGCCAGATGGCAGCGCGTGCGACTTCCAGCCGGATCGCGATCTCGGCGAGCTTGGCTCCGATCGCCTGGTGCTCGATGATGCGGCGTCCGCCCTGCACGCGCAATTGCGCATAATCGAGCGCCGCCTCGTAGGCGGCGCGGCCGATGCCGAGATTGAGCGCGAGATCCTGCGAAGCGTGCAGCTCGATTTCCGCCGGCAACGCGCTTAGTCGCTCGCTGCCGACCAAGTTCTCGACCGGCACCCGGCAGTCCCGCAGGATGAGCCGACCGCAGGCGCCGTGCTGGCGCAGCGTGCTCGAATCTTCGGGTTCCACGCTCAGACCGGGTGCTTCGCGGGGCACCAGGATCGTGCTCGCCCCCTTGCCGTTTTCCGCCGGCGCGGTCGCGACCTCCACAGCGAAGAGCTTTGCGAGCGGCGCGTTCACCGCGCGATGCTTGGTGCCGTTGATGATCCAGCTGTCGCCGGAACGTACCGCCGTGGTGTGGAGGCTCACATCGGCCGCGCGCGGGCGATGATAGCCGATGCCAAGCGACGCATCACCATCCGGCTCTTCGTACGCGTGCGCCAGGTGACAGCGCGGATCGTCGAGAAATGGCGGCAGGAAGCGCTCGCGCTGCGCCTGCGTCATGAGACGGTCGAAACTGATGTGGGCGAGCGTCCAGGTGTGCGCGAGCACGGCGGCCACATCGGGGTCGCCGGCGGCGAGCTCCTCGACGACGATGCAGCAGGTGAGATTGTCGGCTCCCGCGCCGCCGGCGCTTTCCGAAAGCGCGAGCGCGCGCAGGCCGAGCTGCGAGGCTTGATCGAGCTGATCGAGCAGGAGCGGCCGCTCGAGCGCTTCCAGGCGGCCCGCTGCAAGCGCGGCCGGCTTGAGCTCGCGTGTGACAAAATCGCGAACCGTATCGCGCATCTCCAGCTGCTCGGCGCTCAGATGCAGACTGTACATTGCGTTCCTCACCCGATCAGAACTGTCGGCTATTCGACCCGGATGCCTGCGCTCTTGATGACGTTACCCCAACGATCGAGGTCGCTCTTGATGAGCTGCTCGAACGCGTCCCCTCCGGACGCCATCGGGGTCACCTGCTGATCGTTCAACAGGTGGATGACGTCCGGATCGCGCATAATGGCAAGCGTCTCTGCCGAAAGCCGTGACACGATGGCCTGCGGCGTCCTCTGTGGGACGATGATGCCGATCCAGGGCGCCATGGCAAAGCCTGGCACGGTCTCAGCCACCGTGGGAATGTCGGGCAGGAGCGCGAGGCGCTCCGGTTCTGCGACGGCAAGCGCGCGCAACTGGCCGGCGCGGACGTTCTGCAACAAGGTCTGGACATTGTTGAACCCCATTTGTACCTCGCCGCCGAGGAGAGCGAGCGAGGCCGGACCCGTTCCCTTGTACGGCACGTGCAACAGCTTCACCCCGGTCGCCTGCGCGAACAGTTCCATGGCGAGATGGCTGAAATTGCCGACGCCCGCGGATGCATAGGCGAGGCTGCCGGGCTTTGCTTTTGCGAGCGCGATTAGCTCGGCAACGCTGTGCGCCGGAACCGAAGGGTGCACCGCGAGCATTCCCGGAAACCTCACAATCGTTGCCACCGGCAGGAAATCGCGCAGCGGCGCATAGGGCAGCTTGTCGTAGAGCCAGGGGTTGACCACCATCGGGGTATCCGAGGTGGTCGCAATGGTGTAGCCGTCAGGATCTGACGCCATCAGCGCTTGCAGCCCGATTGCGCCGTTTGCGCCGGCACGGTTTTCCACGAACACCTGCTGGCCAAGACGATCCGCAAGATGCTTCGCGGCGAGACGGCCGATGAAGTCGGTGCCGCCCCCGGCCGGAAACGGGACAATCATCTTGATGGGTTTCTGCGGCCAGGGCTGCGCGGCGGCCGGTCTTGGCATGAACAGGATGACCGCAAGCGCGGTTGCAGCCATCACCCAGATGCTTCGCATCGGGAACTTCTCCTCGGCTCTGTGGATCATTGCACGGCGGCGGCGATCGCGTCTCCCATTTGCATCGTGGTGGCGCGCCCGCCCAGGTCGGGCGTGAGATGCCTGCCATCGGCGATCGTCTGAGCGACCGCCGTCGCAATGCGATCGGCTGCCGCGGCCGCGCTTTGATCGCCATTCTTGCGCGCGAGCCAGGCGAGCAGCATCTGCCCCGACATGATCATGGCATAGGGGTTGGCGATGTTGCGCCCCGCAATGTCCGGCGCTGAGCCGTGCGTTGCCTGCGCCATCGCCTGGCGCTCCCCGACGCAAAGCCCGGGAGCGAGGCCCAGGCCGCCAACGAGGCCGGCTCCGATATCGGTGAGAATGTCGCCGAATTGGTTGGTGGTCACGACTACGTCGAACTGCTGCGGCGCCGTGACGAGCTTCATGGCGATAGAATCGATCATCATCTCCTCGAATGTCACATCGGGATAGTCGCGCGCCGCTTTGCGGCACTCCTCGGCGAACATGCCGCAAGCGAGGCGGTAGACCGGCTCCTTGTGCGCGGCGGTGACTTTTTTGCGCTTGCGGGTGCGCGCGATCTCGAAAGCTTCGCGCGCGACGCGGCTCGATCCCCTGCGGGTGATCACCCGCATGGCGACGGTGATGTCATCGTTGGGTCGGAACTCAGGCAGGCCGGCAACGACCGTCTCGGAATAGAGCATTCCCTCCGTGAGCTCGCGCAGAAACACGATGTCCACATCCCTGTGAACGGAGGGGATCGCAGCATGGGAGAGCGCCGGTCGCACCGCCGCGAACAGATCGAACCTCTTGCGCACCGGCGGCATCACCCAGGTGGCATCACCGCGCGGGTAGGCGGCATGCCCGATCGGGCCCATCACCCAGCCGTCGAGCTCACGCAGGCCCTGCTCGGTGACGGCGGGCAGCGTATGGCCGTGCGCTTCATGCCCGTGCTTGCCGATGGGCAGCGGTCGCCACTCGATGAGAAGGCCCTCGCGCGCGGCGGCCGCCTGCATCACCTTGATGCATTCCGGAACCACTTCGAGCCCGATGTCGTCGCCGAGCAGGACGCCGATCTTCAACCCAACTCCTCCCCACATTCAAAGCCGCTGAAGTCCGACCTCTTGCCCCGCGAGAGATTGGCAAGCATGGCGGTTTCGGGCTTAATTGAGAGATTCCCTCAGGGAGATCGCCATGACAAGACATTCCGCCCTGCTGCGCGCCGGCGTCGTCGCAACGTTTAGTCTGCTTGCTGCCCCTTGGGCGCAGGCCGAGGACAAGGTGATCAAGATCGGGGGCCTGTTCGCGATGTCGGGTCCCGGCAGCTATTTCGGAGTGCAGGACAAGCAGGGAATTGAGCTCGCGCTCGAAGAGCTCAACAGGACGGGAGTGAACGGCTACAGGCTCGAGGTCCGGTACGAGGATTCCGGATGCAGCCCGTTGCCGGCAACGCAGGCCGCAAAGCGGCTCCTCGATCAATACAAGCCGCAGATCGTGCTGGGCGAAGAGTGCTCGGACGCGACCCTTGCCGTCATGCCGCTCATGGAGCAGGTGAAGGTGCCGCTGCTCAATGCCGGCTCCTCCTCGATCAAGATTACCGACCCCGGGAATCCGTGGACATTCCGCATCATGCCGAATGAAGTGATGCAGGGGGTCGATATCGCAAACAATGCCTATAAGCGCCTCACTGCGCGCACAGCGGTGCTGCTTTACGAGAACACCAATGCCGGAATCGGCAACGCCAAGGTGTTCGGCGATACCTTCAAGTCGCTCGGGGGGCAAATCCTCGCCGATATCGGCTTCGGCAGGGACGTGAACGACTTCACGGCGATCGCCACCCGCATCGCGGGTCTGGGCAAGGTCGACGTGATCCCGACCTACACGCTGGAAGGCCAGGGCCTGCGCATCACTCAGGCGCTCGCCCAGGCGGGCGTCACCCGAGGCGGCGAGGGCCACGCGATCCAGCTTGGAACCATCTGGTTGCCGTTCGGCTTCGAGCAGAAGGCCGGCAAGGCCGCGCTCGGTTACGTGCGCATCGTGCAGTTTGATCCAACCGACCGGCGCGAGATCGTGCAGAGCTTCGTTCGGTCCTTCAAGGCCAAATACAATCAGGAGCCGACGCACATCAACGCGCATGCCTTCGACCAGATTCAAGTGATCGCCGACGTGGTTCGCCGCGGCGGCACGGACGCGCAGTCGATCCGCGACATGATGGGGACGACGAAAGGGTTTTCAGGCGTGACCGGCAGCGTCGAATTTGACAAGTCCAATCAGAACATCAAGATGGACACCATTCACTACATGGAGACACTGCCGGATCTGTCGTGGAAGGCGCTCGGCTGGAACTGACGGGGTTCCACATCAAGTCCGGCGCTTGCGGGGGGTCGCGGGGTGAATGGTGATGACCGGATCGCCCGTTCGAGGCAGGTGACGGCAGCCGCATAACGGGTCATGCTGACTGTCGCGCTCCAGCAGAGCATCAACGGCGTGGTCTTCGGGAGCCTCTATGTGCTCGTGGCATTGGGGCTCACGCTCATCTACGGCGTGCTGGTGCAGATCAATTTTGCGCACGCCGACATCGTGACCATCGGCGCGTTTGCGGCTTATTTCTTCACGGCTGCGCTCGGCGGCAATTACATCGCCGGCATCGGCGTTGCGCTTCTGGTCGGCGCGGCGCTCGGCTGGCTGGTGAACGCGGCGATATTCGCGCCGCTGCGCGAGCGCAGCGAATTGCTGCCGCTGATCGCGACCATCGGCGTGTCAATTCTACTGCAGAATGCGATGCTGCTCCTGCTCGGACCGATACCGTATGCCTTCGACAGCCCCTACAGCAACGAAGTCATCCGCTTGTGGGGCGGCACGTTCATCACGTGGCAGAATCTCATTATCGTCATCGTCTCCACGCTCACCATCGCCCTGCTCTATGCCTTCATGAAATGGACCTTCATGGGCAAGGCCCTGCGCGCGGTGGCGCAGGACCGCGAAACCGCAGGCCTCGTGGGCATCAATCCCGGCGGGCTCGTCATGCTCACCTTCGTGATTGCCTCCGCGCTCGCCGGCATGGCCGGCGCCATGCTCGGTCCCGTCCTCGTGCTCACGCCGTTTGCCGGCACGACGGTGATCGTGAAGGCTTTTGCGATCGTGATCATCGGCGGCTTCGGCAATGTCGAGGGGACGATCATTGCCGGACTCCTGGTCGGATTGATCGAAAGCGCGACGACCCAGCTCGTCAATCCCGGACTGACCGATATCGTCGTCTTTTCGCTGCTGCTGCTGATGCTTGCCGTGCGTCCAACCGGGCTGATCGCCGAGAAGCGCGAAGAAAATGTCTGACGCGGATGGTTCGGCGGCGATGTCGACCTGGATCGCTCGACGCGCATGGCTTCTCATCGCCGCCGCCGTCATCGCATTCCTGCCGCTCGTCTTTCAGGATTCCTATTGGCGTGCGACTTTGATCGTTACCGCGCTCAACGTCATGCTGGCCATCGGCCTTGATTTCATCCTCGGCTATGCCGGTCAGCTCAATCTCGGTCATTGCGCGTTCTACGGCATCGGCGCCTATGCTTCGACGCTGCTGATCATGAATCTGGGGATGCCGTTCTGGCTTGCGTTCGCATCCGGAATGGCGCTGTCCGGCGCCGCCGGGATGGCCTTGGCCATGTTCGCGGCTCACCTGCGCGGTCATTACCTCGCCATTGCCTCGCTCGGCTTTGCCGTCATCGTGCATCAGGTGCTGCTGAACTGGATCGGCATGACGCAGGGTCCCCTCGGCATCTACGCCATCAAGCCGCCGCCGGCGATTGCGCTTCCCGGGCTGCCGGCCGTCTCGTTCGGCGACACGGCGAAGATGCTCTATCTGGTCGCGGGCTTCGCTCTGCTCTTCTATTTCCTTCTCGATCAGCTCGTTCGCTCGCCGATCGGCGAGACGCTGGCCGCAATCCGCGAGGACGAAGTCTCGGCGGCCTCGTTCGGCATCAACTGCACGGTCTGGAAGGTGTTCGCGTTCGGCATCGGCGCAGCCGTCGCGGGTGCCGCCGGCGCATTCTATGCGAGCTTCGTGGGCACCCTGGTTCCCGATGCCTTCATCATCACCGAATCCTTCACGGTTCTTGCCATGGTGATTGTGGGCGGCATGGGAACGCTGATCGGTCCGGTCGGCGGCGCCATCGCGCTCACCATCCTGCCCGAGCTGCTGCGGGGATTCGGCGATCTTCGCCTCGTCCTCTACGGCGCCGCGCTCACCCTGGTCGTGCTGTTCATGCCCGGCGGGATTGTGCAGGCCGCGCGCTTTCTGCGCGCACGCATCGGCCAAAGGATGTGCGCCGCCGGAATGGGTCAATGACCGCGGACAGCTGCAGCAATCCCGTTGGCCCGGGGCTGCATGCCACGGGCTTGCACAAGCGGTTTGGCGGCGTGCAGGCGGTGCGCGAGATTTCGCTTGATGTCCGCCACGGCGAGGTTTTTGCGATCATCGGGCCCAATGGCGCCGGCAAGTCGACGCTGCTCAACCTGATGAGCGGGGTCCATCAGCCGGATGCGGGTCGTATCGTCTTCGACGGCGTCGATCTCGTTGGACTGCCGGCGCACAGGCGCGCGCGGCTCGGGCTTGCGCGTACGTTTCAGAAAATCCGGCTGTTCCGGCGCCTGTCGGTCCTCGACAACGTGGTTGCCGCCTTTCACCTCCACCACGACATCCCGGCCTGGCAATACGTCGTGCACGGTCCGGCCTTTGCGCGCGATTACGCGCGCTGCCGCACCGAGGCGATGAAGCTCCTCGCATTTGTCGGCCTGGAGGCGCGGCCCTCGCTGCCCGCCGCCTCGCTGGCCTATGGCGAGCAGCGGTTGCTCGAGCTTGCCCGCGCGCTTGCGACCTCGCCCCGTTTGCTCATGGTCGACGAGCCCGCCGCCGGCCTCAACGCGGCGGAAGTGGAGCGGCTGGTGGAACGCATCCGCCTCCTGCGCGAGCGCGGAATGACCATCATCCTGGTCGAGCACAACATGGAGCTGGTGATGCAGGTCGCCGACCGGGTGCTGGTCATGGACTACGGGCAGCATCTATTCGAAGGCGCTCCGGCGCAGGTGCAGGCCAATCCGGCGGTGATTGCCGCCTATCTCGGCGGAGCATGAGTTGGGCGCGCTGCTGGAGGCAGAACGACTCGAGATCGCCTATGGCGAGGTTCCCGCCTGCCGCGACGTGAGCCTGCATGTGGGGGAAGGCGAGATCGTCACGCTGATCGGCGCCAATGGCGCCGGCAAATCCACCACCCTGCGGGCGATCGCGGGTGTGCTGTTCCCGCGCGCCGGCGCGATCCGCTTCGGCGGGCGGGATGTCACGCGGCTTCCGTCGCATGAGCGAAGCCGGCTCGGGGTTGCGCTCGTTCCCGAGGGCCGGCGCGTCTTTCCATTCCTCACGGTGCGGGAAAATCTTGAGCTCGGCGCCTTCAACCACCGCAACGACGGCGCCAGGGTGCGCGGGCTGATGGAAAAAGTGCTCGGCATGTTTCCGCGCCTGCGCGAGCGCGCGCGCCAGAACGCCGGCACGCTCTCCGGGGGCGAGCAGCAGATGCTTGCGCTGGGGCGCGCGATGATGTCCGAGCCGCGCCTTGTTTGTCTCGACGAGCCTTCGCTCGGCCTGGCGCCGCTGGTCGTGCGCGACATCTTCGCCACCATCAGGGCGATCAATGCCGCCGGCACCAGTGTGCTGCTGGTCGAGCAGAACGCGCGCTATGCGCTGGAGACCGCAAGCCGCGCCTATGTGATGCAGACCGGATCGATCATCGCAAGCGGCACCTGTGCGCAGCTGCGCAACGATGATCGCGTGCGCCAGGCCTATCTCGGCCGCGGCGCCGCCGCAGCTCATCAGCCCGCATTGCGCTGAAAGCGAAAAACCCGGCTGCCGGTCTCACCTTCCCAGGATCGTGTCCTTCATCGCCCGCGGGTCGCGATTGCGCCAGGCGCCCACATCGACGGCGTGGAAGAAGTCGGCGAGATGCTGGTTGAACGCCGCCGGCTCCTCCAGGTTGATGGCGTGGCCGGCATTGGGCATCACCACCAGGGCGGCGGTTGCGATCCTGCGCTTCATGAGCAGCGCAGGCTCAAGGCAAGGCCAGTCCTCGTCGCCGGTCATGATCAGCGTCGGGGCGGTGATCGTGGTCATCTTCTCGGTGAGATCGAACAGCGAAGGCCGCCGCTTCTGGACGCCGCGCAGCGTATGCGCGGAGCCTGCGACCGAATGCTCGGTGAGCTGGTCGGCAAACTCCTTCCAGCCGCGCGGGTCCTTGTTCTGGAACTGCACGCGCGTCGGCCCCAGCGCGTAGTCCGCGGCCGCCTTCGCCATGCCGGCTTCGAACTTGCTTGCCGCCGCCTCGGCTTCCTCGGCGAACTGCACGCGCTTGTCGGGCGCTGCGCCATAGCCGGCGCCCGCAATCACCAGCGAGCGCGCGCGCCGCGGATAGGTGAAGCCGAAATGCAGCGTGGCAAAGCCGCCCATGGAGAGGCCCACGATGTGCGCCGTCTCGATGGAAAGCGCATCGAGCACCGCGCGGATGTCGTCGCGCGCGCGATTCTGCGAATAGCGCTCGCCGTCGGCGGGCACCTCCGAGGGCGGGTAGCCGCGCGCATCGTAGGTGATGCAGCGGTAGCGGCGGGAGAAATAGCGGACCTGCGGCTCCCACGCACGATGATCGCCGGCGAACTCGTGCACGAAGACAATCGGGATGCCCGTTCCGCTGTCCTCGTAATAGAGCTTGACGCCGTCGTCGGTGGTCAGGTGCGGCATAGCGATGGACCTCCTGCAAGGGCCGCGATCCTAGAGCATGTCACGCAAACGTGGGAACCGATTTTGCGAAAGAAGACATGCTCAGACAAAGAAGCAGAGCGGGATGACGGATTCATCCCGCTCTGCGCCATCCTGGCGGACGGAGGAAATGCTACAGAGCCGCGTGCGCCACGCCCCGCCGCATGAGCAGCTGGGAGAGCTTTCGCCGCGCGTAGAACATGCGCGTTTTGACGGTGTTGCGCGGGATGTCCATGATCTGCGCCACTTCCTGCACCGACTTTTCGTGATAGTAGACCAGATCGATGATGGCGCGCTGCTCGCGCGAGAGCCGGGCAAGGCAGGCGCGGACGACTGCGCGGCGGTGTCTGACTGCATAGGCGGCCTCCGGATCGTCCGCCGGGTCCGCGGTTTCGTCCTCCTCCTCGTCCGGCGGCAGCTCGCGCCGGTGCCGCAGCTCTGTGAGGGCCTTGTTGCGTGCAATCGCAAGGAGCCAGGTGGCGAAGCTCGAGCGCGCCGCGAAGCGCTCGGCCTGCTGCCAGACGCACAGGAATGTCTCGCTGGTCACGTCCTCGGCGAGGGCTTCATTGCCGATGAGACGCAGCACGAAGCGATAGACCCGGGTATGGTGGCGCGCGAACAAGGCCTGCATGGCAAGCCGGTTGCCGGCCGCAACCTTGGCGACGAGCGCCTCGTCGGAATTTTGACGCTCCGCCTCAGCCGCAGGCCTGGCGAGACCGATTGGTGCGTGGCCGGAAAGATGATGACGCATGAGGCTCCCCCGTCGTTCTTGTTAACCGTGGATTGTCATTAGACCGAAGGGGCGGCGCACAATGTGAGCTACGTCACAAATCCGACTCCGAATGGAACTTTGGGTTCGTTCTGCAAAAACGAGGGTGCGTGCGAGCATTACAGCGCATATACAATCTTAAGTTGTGTAAAAACCAGGCAGGAGCAGGAAAGGAATGCCCGAATCCGATCTCGTGGGCGGTACGCAGCGCGATCGCGAGCAGCTGCTCAAGCTGCACGACGATTACATCGACGCCAATGCCCGCTTCGATCGGGAAAAGCTCGATCCGATCTGGAGCAAGGCGCCCGAGGCGGTGTTCTTCAATCTCAACGGTCACACCTACAGGGGACGCGACCACTGGCTCAGGCTCTGGGAGTTCTACGGAAAGAACGTGCAGTCGAGCCACTGGACGCCGTTCGACCTCGGCGGCGTCGTCTCCGGCGACATGGCCGTGATCTGGTGCCATCGCCGCACCCGGCGCCACTGGACCGGCAAGGAGCCGCCGCCGGAGCGCATCCACTACGACGGCGAGGAATTCATCACCCGCTCGACCATGGTGTTCCGCAAGGAAGACGGCGAGTGGCACGTGGTGCACGCGCATTTCTCGCCGGCAAGCTCCGCACCGCGCCCGGGCGGGGTGTAAGCGGGCATCCGAGATGCCGACCGCTGCGAAGCTCAGTGTCCGCCTGCATGGCGGGATCGACGCGCGCCGCTCGGTTGCGCTTGCCGAATGCGCGGAGGCGAGCGGGTTTGCCTCCATCTGGCTTGCCGAGAACCCGTTTGGCCGCGGCGTGCTGCCGGCGGCGGCCGCCTGCGCCGCCGCGACGAGGCGCATCGGCATCGGCATCGGCGTGCTCAATCCCTACAACCGGCATCCCACCCTGATGGCGATGGAGATCGGGGCGATCGATGAGCTCGCGCAGGGCCGGGCGCGGCTCGGCATCGGCTCGGGCATTGCCAGCGCGACCGCGCGCATGGGGCTTGCCCCCGACCGTCCGCTAGCGGCGGTGCGCGATGCGTTTGCCATTGTGCGCGCCATGCTCGCCCGCGAGGAGGTCAACCATGCCGGGCGCGTGTTCTCGGCCCTCAACGTCGCCCTGGACTACAAAGCGCTGCGGCCGGATTTGCCCCTGCTGATGGCGGCGCGCGGAGAGCAGGCGCTCGCGCTGTGCGGGCGCATCGCCGACGGGCTGATGATCTCGAACATGTGCCCGGCGCCGTTCACCGCCCACGCCGTCGAGCTGGTGCGCAACGCGGCGCGCGCCGCCGGCCGCGAGCCTCCCGCTGACGTCGTACAGTATGTGCCGTGCGCCGTGCGGCCGGACCGCGGCGAGGCCCTGCGCCTTGCGAGCGACGCGCTGGGCGAGATGCTGCCGTCCTTCTGGTCGCTCGGCGAGCGCGTGCCCGCGGCCAAGGCCGCCATGCTGCGGGCAGCGGACCTAACTGAATCCGATTTCGTCAAGGCGGCGGCGCGGCTGCGCGCCGGCGAAAAGGGAGCCGACGTGCTCGATCATCGCTTCATCTCGGCCTTTGCGATTGCCGGCACTGCCGCGGACTGTCTCGCCAAGGCGCGCGCCTATTTCGATGCCGGAGCAAGCGAGCTTGCGCTGAGCTTCGCCGGCCCGCAGCCGGAGGCCGACATGCGATATCTGGGACAGGCGCTCGCTACTGCGTGCCGGCGATAGCCGGGGCGGAGGCTGCCGCCTGGATCGCCGACTGCTGGCTCAGCGCGAGCTGCCAGCGATTGTCGCGATTCACCCAGACGCGCATGTTGGCGTAGGGCTTGCCGCCGCGATAGGGCGTCTGCTGCGAGACCATCAGCGCGCACTTGGTGCCGAAGTCGAAGATGCGCATGGAGGTGACGGGATCGCCCGGGGTGCCCGGGCCTGCGTCCTGCGCCCGCCCGGCGGCAGCGAGACGCTCCTCCCTGCCGCGCACCGCCGCATTGTCGATGCTCTGGAACTCGTCGGCAATGGTCGTGCCGAGAAGCGCTGCATCGCCCTTCCATTTGCGCGTCTCGGCCTGCTGCCAGGCGGCGAGGATGTCCTTGTCCATCTGGGTCTTCGGGACATAGGGCACCGTGCGGCAGGGATTGGCGCAATCGCCGGCCGAGGGCGCCGCGGCGGCGGAGAGCATGGGGCCGGCTGGTGCGCCGGGCGCCTCGGGTGAAGCGAGCTGCGTCTCCATCAGCGCGATGGCTTTCCAGCCGTGGTGGCGCCGCACGAAGACGCGCAGGAAGCGCGCATTGCCGTGGCTGCTGCGTACGGTGAGCATGCGCCCGTAGAAATGGCTGCGCACATCGCTCTCCCCCATATCGGCCGCGGCAAGCGCCGCGACCTGCCTGAGCGTATCGCGCCGGCCATGCATCCTTCCTTCGCCGTCGATCCAGGTGAAGTGGCGGTCGAGCATGCCGCGGATCGCCTTTCCGTCAGCGCGACCGAGGCCGGCGACGAGCGCCCGATCGGCTGCCCTTGCGGCCTGCTCATCATCGACGGGACCTGTGCGGCCAAGCACAAGGCTGCCGGCGACCACGCTGCACACCACGAGGGCCGCGATCACGAACGGGCGCATGCCAGCTGTTCCCATGCGGTGGCGCTCCGGTGCGTTCGTCCATTACTCCCGGCAGCCGCATCTGCACCCTTGGGCCGCCGACCTGCCAGCGAAAACCGACAACGTTAAGGTTCCATTTCCGGTACGTGCTTTTCAAGGGGATTTTGGAGGCATTAGCCCGTGCCGCAATGTCGCGGTGGCGCCGACCATGGTCGGTTCGCCGTCGCGGTGACTGGGCTGCCCCGGATATGATATCGGCTGGCGCGCGGTCAGAGCGCTGGGGACCCGTCATGCTCGGAGTGGGGATCGTCGGCAGCAATTATGGGCGCAACGTCCTGTTGCCGGCATTCCGCAGCGATGCGCGGTGCGAGGTGGTGGCGCTCGCAGGCAGCGATGCCGCGCGCACCGCAGAGCTTGCGCGGGCGGCCAATGTGCCGCACGGCTTCGGCGATTGGCGGTCGCTGGTCGAGGAGAAAAGCGTTGCGGCTGTGGCGGTCGCGGTTCCCCCCCTCCTGCAGCCCGCGGTCGCCTGCCGGGCGCTCGATCTCGGCAAGCCGGTCTTTGTCGAGAAGCCGCTCGCCGCCGACCTTGCCGGCGCAGAGGCCATGCTGGCAGCCGCCCAGAGAACGGCGCTGCCGGCCATCATCGATTTCAACTTTCCCGAGCTGCCGGCGTGGCGCACGGCGAAGAGTATAGTCGAGAGCGGACGGCTCGGGCGCCTGCGTCACGTGGTGGCGACCTGGAACACCGAGAACCACGCGGTGCGGCTCGCGCTGCGGAGCTGGAAGACGGCGCCCGGCAACGGCGGCGGCGTGCTGGGAAATTTCGTCTCCCACTGCTTCCATAATCTCGAATGGCTGTGCGGGGAAATCCGCGGCCTCGGCGGGCGGCTGTTCGTGCTGCCCGGCACCGACCTGCAGGTCAGCGCCGCGCTGGCGCTCGCCTTTGCCTCGGGTGCCGGCGGCTGCCTGCAGATGAGCTGCGCATCCTTTCTCGGATCCGGTCACCGCATCGAGCTCTACGGCGACGACGGCACCCTCGTTCTCGCCAACCCGACCACCGACTATTTCCGCAATTTCTCCTTGCTGGTCGGGGCGCGCAGCGATGACCGGCTGCAGCCGGTCGCGACCGCAGATGAAAGCGGCGATCCCACCCGCGATTCGCGCATCGCCCCCGTCTCCCGCCTGGTCAGGCGCTTCCTCGACGCCTGCGAGAACGGCGCTCCCGCGACGCCCGGCTTTGCCGCGGGCTACCGCGTGCAGCAGCTCATCGATGCGGCGGCGCGCGCGCACGCGACCGGCCGCTGGATCGACGTCCCCCCCGCACGCGGCGAGCGGCAAACGTGAGCGCGCGCCGCATCCTGGTGACCGGCGGCACCGGCTTCATCGGCTCGGCGCTGGTCAAGGCGCTGGTGCATTGCGGCGAGGCGGTGCGCGTGTTCGACGACAACTCGCGTGGTGCGGCGCGGCGCCTGCGCGAAGTGGCCCACGACATCGAGCTCATCAAAGGCGACATTCGCGAAGCAGCCGCCGTCGATGCCGCCATGCGCGGCATCGAGGAGGTGCATCATCTCGCCTTCGTCAACGGCACCGCGACCTTCTACAGCGCGCCCGAGCGCGTGCTCGATGTCGGGGTCAAGGGCATCGTCAACGTGATCGATTGTTGCCGGCGCCGCGGCATCGGGCACCTCGTGCTGGCATCAAGCTCCGAGGTCTATCAGTCGCCTCCGCGCGTGCCGACCGACGAGAGCGCGCCGCTTGTCATCCCCGATCCGTTCAATCCGCGGCTCTCCTACGCCGCCGGCAAGATCATCAGCGAGATGATGGTGATCAATCACGGGCGCAAGCATTTCGAGCGGGTGCTGATCTTTCGGCCGCACAACGTCTACGGCCCCGACATGGGGCTCGACCACGTCATCCCGCAGTTCGCGATGCAGCTCAAGCAGACCGCAAGCGCCGGCGGCGCGGCCGGCTTCCCGATTCAAGGCAGCGGTGAGGAGACGCGCAGCTTCTGCCATGTCGATGACCTGGTGGCGGGGGTGATGGTCATGCGCGAGCGCGGCGAGCACCTCGGCATCTATCACATCGGCACTGCCGAGGAGGTCACCATTGCCGACCTGGCCCGCCGCATGGCGGCGATTGCCGGCCGCGAGATCGTCATCGAGCCTTCAGCCGTGCTCGCGGGCAGCACGCCGCGGCGCTGTCCCGACATTTCGAAGCTGCGCGCGCTCGGATACGAGCCGCGCGTTTTGCTCGATGAGGGATTGCCGCCAACGATCAAGTGGTATTTGGATTACGCGGGCGTGCCGGCGTGAGGTGGCATGTGGTGGCACATACATTGCCGCAAGCGTGGTGTGCTCCCTCTCCCCGCTTGCGGGGAGAGGGTTGGGGTAAGGGTTGGGGTGAGGGGCGGAGGCATGCGCGGACCTGAGAGAGCGACCGTTGGCCTTGAGCGACGTCTGCGACGACAAGCCACCGATGCCGAGACCAAACTGTGGTTCGCGTTGCGTGACCGTCGGTTGGGCGGATTTAAATTTGTCCGCCAGGAAGCAATCGGATCCTTCATCGTGGATTTTGCTAGCAGGGATAAGAAGCTCATCGTCGAAGTGGATGGAGGCCAGCACGCCGACAGTGTGCGAGACCGGGTGCGTGACGAGGTGCTCAGGGCGGACGGCTATCGTATCCTCCGCTTCTGGAATTCGGACGTGCCGGCCAATCGAGACGGTGTTCTGTCTGTGATCCTTGCGAAGCTGGAAGAAGCTGGTACTTGACCGTGTGCTGGACGTTGTAGCGCCTGTTCGTTTAGCGCGCCGGCCTCGGCCCCTCACCCCACCCTCTCCCCGCAAGAGCGGGGAGAGGGAGTGAGAGGGGGTCGCGTGCATCACAATGCGACAGCAAAGGTTGTTGTTTTACTATCTCACCGAGGAGGATCGAATTGTTTCCTGCGAAAGTTGCGCGTGCGGCCGGGACCGGAGGGAGCGTCCCGGTCGAATGCTGCCAGGTCTGCGGGCATGCGCCGCTCGAGAACGTGCTCTCGCTCGGCTACATGCCACCGGTCAACCAGATGGTCCCGATCGGGGAAGCGCCGCGGCAGCAGCCCTGGTTTCCCACCAATCTTCTCTACTGCGGGCAATGCGAGCTGGTGCAGCTCGGCCTTGCGGTCGATCCCGCCATCATCTTTCCGCCCGAGTACCCCTACACCAGCGGCACCACCAAGCTGCTGCGCGACAATTTCACCGAGCTCTATTCAGAAGCCTCGGTCATGCTCAAGCTCGCTCCGCGCGACCTCGTGGTCGACATCGGTTCCAACGATGGCTCGCTGCTGGCGCCCTTCGTGCTCGGCGGCCACCGCGTGCTGGGCATCGAGCCGACCGATGTGGTGCAGATCGCCGGCGCGCGCGGCATCCCGACCCTGCAGCGCTACTTCACGCCCGAGGTCGCCGCCGAGGTGCGGCGCGAGCACGGCCCGGCGCGCCTGGTGACGGCGGCGAACTGCTTTGCGCACATCGAGGACGTGCATGCAATCGTCGAGGGCATCCTGCATCTGCTCGCTGACGACGGCGTATTCATCTCGGAGTCGCATTATGTGATCGGGCTGATGGAGCGGCTGCAATACGACACCGTCTATCACGAGCATCTGCGCTATTATTCGCTCAGCAGCCTTGCCCATCTGCTGCGCATGCACGGGCTCGAAGTCTTCCATGCGCGGCCGATCCCCACCCACGGCGGCTCGATCAGGGTCTATGCCGCAAGAGCGGGCGTGCGGCCGGCCCGCCCGGAGGTTGCGGCCATGCTGGCAGCGGAGCCGCGCGGGGATGCGATGCGGGCGCGGCTTGCCGCGTTCCGCAAGGACGTGATGCTTTCGAAGCTGCGGCTGCTTGCCATGATGCGCGAGCTCAAGGAGAGCGGCGCGCGCATTGCCGGCATCAGCGCGCCCTCGCGCGCCTCGACGCTCGTCAACTATGTCGGCCTCGACGAGGCGATCATCGACTATGTCTGCGAGATCCCGGGCTCGCTCAAGATCGGCAAATCGATGCCGGGGACCTCCATCCCGGTGGTGGACGAAGACCAGCTGTTTGAGGACCAGCCCGACTGTGCCATCATTTTTGCCTGGCACATTGCCGACGACCTCGCGCCCCATCTGCGCAGGAGGCGATACCGCGGCAAGCTGATCGCGCCGCTGCCGGTTCCGCGCGAAATTTGATACCGAGGATGCGGCCACCATGCATTTTCTGATCATTGCCTTCTTCGCGGTCCTGATCGGCCTCACGCTGCTGGCCGCGCGCATGTGGCACACCAGAAGGCGGCCCGACATGCCCGCGGACGAGCGCCGTCTCTTCGGGCGCTTTCTGGTGGGTCTCGCCATCCTCTGGGTGGTGACCGTCGCCGCCTATTTCGGCGGGCCCTATCTTTCCGCCGCCATGCACTGACGGCCCGACAGTCAGGAGCAGGGAGACGGCGCAACCTGCGCCCACAGCCGGTTGCCGCCGGGGCGCGTTGCCAGCACGCGCACGCACGCGCCCTGCGGCATGGTGCTGTGCAGCTTGGCAACGTCGTTTGCTCCCATCTGCACTTCGGTCCAGACCGGCATCCTGTGCTGGGCAGTCAGGACCGTGCCGGCAGGCGGCAACGACGTTTCGGAAATCTCATAGCCGCTGAAATTGGTCACCCAGGATCTTGCCTGCCGGCGGCTGAGCGCCACCCAGCCGCCTCCGCGGTAGCCCGAGGCACCGAACATGCCGACCGGCTGTCGGGGTTGCAGCAGCGGCAGCGCCGCGTGCGCTGTCGCGATCGCGTCGGCGCGAGCCGCGGAGCTGATCGCGGCAGGTTGTGTCTCCTCGATCGCGGCCTGGAAAACCGTGCGCGCGTCAGGGTCGCCGTCGCCGCAGCTCTTGTCGAATTCGGCGATATCCTTGCGCAGCAGCGTGCGCTTGGCATCGGCGGCGATCCTGCGCTCCATGACGGCGAGGATGCTGGTGCGCAGCCTCTGACAGCTTGCCTCGGATGAAAAGTAGTTCTGGTAGGCGGAGTAGCTGCCGGCGACTGCCGCCGGCATCCCGAGCGCTGCTCCGACGAGCTGCAAGGCCGTGACCGCTCGCTGCGGAAGCATGACGGCCTCCTCCATTCCCCGAACGTTCCGTTAGTTCTGCGCCGGCAATTGTGTCGAAGTATTGAAAAAGCTGGCGGCGGATGAACAAAAACTGGCTGCTTTGCGGTGTTGCCTCGCGCCGAGGCGGGGGTTCCGGTGCGCGAAGCATTCGGCGTATCCTCCACGGAGACGGTGGAAGGCGAACGCGCGAGCGTCAATGCCATCTCGACGTACTTAGAGGAGGAAAAAATGATAATGTTCCGCTGCCCGGTTCTCATCGCGTTTGCTGTAGCCGCCGCGATCTCGTTGCCGGCGATGGCGCAAGGCGTTGCCGGCTGCAGCAATGCTGCCGATTTTGCCACCCTCGAGGCCACCCAGAACGCGGTCAACGCCAAGCCCGGTCCGCGCACCGTCCCGGGCCGCAGCATCCCCGTCCCCAGCACCGCCAGCCCGCAATTGCAGGCCTCGATTTCCGCGCCCTATCGCGTGCCGGCGTGGGACGCCAATCCGAAAAGCGCCTCCGAGTGGAAGGAATTGATCAATACACTCGCGGCTGCGGGTGCGTCCGCGCAGAAAGGCGTTCGCGAGAAGCTCGGGATTACGATGGAGCCCACCGTGATCGGCGGGGTGAAGGCCTTCATCATCTCACCGAAGGAGATCGCACCTGCCAACCGCAACCGGCTGCTGGTGCATGTACACGGCGGCGGCTACGTCTACAATCCCGGTGAAGCGGGTACGGGGGAGGCCACATTGATGGCCGCCTACGGCGGCTTCAAGGTCATCTCCTTCGATTATCGCATGCCGCCCGATCATCCCTATCCCGCGGCCATGGATGATGCCATGGCCGTATGGAGGGAGGCGCTCAAGATGCAGGATCCGAAGAACATGGCGATCTTCGGTACCTCGACCGGCGGCGGAATGACTCTGGCGATGATCCTGCGCGCCAGGCAGGAGGGCCTGAGCCTGCCGGCGGCGATTGCGCCCGGCACGCCGTGGTCGGACCTGACGGAGACGGGCGATACCTACAAAACCAACGAGTGGCTCGACAACGTGCTGGTAAGCTACGACGGATTCCTGCGCCACGCGGCGGAGCTTTACGCCAACGGGCACGACCTGAGAGATCCGCAGCTCTCGCCGATCTACGGCGACTTCACGGGCTTCCCGCCGGCCATTCTCACCAGCGGCACGCGCGACCTGTTTCTGAGCTTGACCATATTGACCCACCGCAAGCTACGACGCGCCGGAGTGGAGGCTGCCCTGCAGGTGTACGAGGGAATGTCGCACGCACAATACAACCTGGACCCGTTCGCACCGGAGACCAAAGAGGTCTTTACCGAAGTTGCGGGCTTCCTCGACAAGCATCTGGGGAAATAGAGCTGGATGATATCAGTTTCTCGCACATCGCCTTCTCGGAATGTGCAGGCGCCGTCTCGTAGTGGGGCGGCCCGGTGACCAAAATTTGAATGGAACAATTGTGTCGCCCAACGGATCCCGCAACGCTGGCGATCGTCGCCGCCTGTGTTACCGGGCTTATCTTCAGCTCATGCGATGACGGCTCGACAGCGCCGCGAAAACGAGCAAGGATGCCCGGCCTTGGCCTGCGGGCGTAGTTCAATGGCAGAACGGCAGCTTCCCAAGACCTTTTTAGCCCTTCTGACACGTCCGATTTGCTGATTTTATCGATATTTCCTAGCTTCCCGTACAGGCAGGTGAAGGGCGGTTGTCACGCCAAATTCACGCCACGAGGGAGCGATCATGAAACCGAAAACAATGGTGACGATGAACGGCGTCACTGTAGAAGTTGACGAACGGATCAACCGGGCCGCGCTCACGCAGGTCCGCCGCGAGA
>Ga0306923_10000942_pt1 | contig 24637 bp, 32 predicted proteins | sample sta12Can44000108_FD_203841 | JGI IMG/M metagenome (GOLD analysis project Ga0306923, IMG submission 203841) | Lab enrichment of tropical soil microbial communities from Luquillo Experimental Forest, Puerto Rico - statanox.12C.anox.44.000.108 (v2)... | ecosystem: Environmental > Terrestrial >... | reverse complement strand
GCGCGCCTCAGCCTTGAGCTCCTTGACCTCGTCTGAGGTCGCCTCACGCGCCGTGTCGCCGGCGAGCCGTTTCTTACCCGCCTCCAGAAACTCCTTCGACCAACGGTAGTACAGGTTCTGATTGATCCCTTCCTTGCGGCACAGCTCAGCAATGCTGTCCTCGCCACGCAGGCCTTCCAGCACGATGCGGATCTTCTCTTCAGCGGAATGATGCCGGCGTGTGGCTCTGCGAATATCCCGGACTGTCTTTTCAGCGCTCTCCGGTATGCGCTTGCTCGCTTGTCTCATCGTTGCTCCTCAGCGGGGCTACGATGAGCCAGCAATCCTCTCTTACGCAATCAGCTCATTCTGTCCGACAAGTGCTGACGGCCTACAGGTGTCACACCTGTCGCACCTGTTCAAAAATAAGCCCGATCCCTCGACTCGCGCAGCATCTTCTCCGCGGGCGTTGCGAGCAACGGCTCAAGTCCCTCGTATCGGTAGACCGGAAGCACCCAGTCGTACTTCCAGTAGTCCTTGAACATCGCATGGGGCCGTGACGCACCCTCGAGCAGGGGTTGAACGGGCACGGCAAGGTCAGGGACGAGATAGCTTCCAACTCCTTGGGGATGCTGCTTGGGTCAGTCAGGTCGGCAACGATGAAGCGGGCCATGCCGGCCAGCAGTGAGATGGTTTCGATAATGTCCCGCGTGGCTGGAACATTAAAGTCGAACAGGATCAGCAGGTAGTCCGTTTGCGCAGTTCGTCACGTAGGGCGTCGAGGACTCCTTTACGCTCAGCTGTGAAGCGACCCAGGATCAGCACCGCCTTGGAGGGGTCGATGACTTGGCGAATCTTTGTTAAGCAACAGGTAGACGAACGCGCGACCTCCTTATCAACGGCGATCTCGGGCTCGTTCTTTGTGATGATCAAGTTCTGCTGCTTGGTTCTAGCGGGACATCCAATGCCAAAAACGTACGGTGGCCCAATGAGATATGGGCAAAGCGCTCAAGCGCAGACGTTGGCAAAGATTGAGTCAAGGTTTCCGCAGTTTGGTATTATGGCGTGTTCGTTGATGGCGTGAGCGGTGCGCCCGCCAACTCGTTCGCTTCGGACGACCAGCTTGCCTGCCTTACTGGGAGCACGCTCCGCTGGACCTGAATGACGCAGCCAACTTCATCCGCGGCGTCCGGCCCACCGACGTCACTGCGACAATCCCGTCAAAATCGCGGACCCCGCCGGCGGTTCGGGAGGCGGCCATTCGCAGCCCTCCGGGCCCGCAGGGCCACAGGTCGCATGAGCCGGCCGAAGACCACTGAGCCCGGATCCGGCGGTTTGAGCGATTGCGTGAGCAGGAATTCGCGCGACGGGCGCCATTTCGAGCTTCCCAAGTAATATAGGTCGGACATCTCTTTAATTAACCCCAGCGAGCGTCCTTCCGGCGTCGTTAACCTGCGAGCGTCGCTCCGGCACGTATGGTATATTCTTTCGAGTTTCATGTGGCTACGCGCGACATTTCAACATGAAAGTCGTTCTCTTTTGCGGTGGGCTCGGAACTCGCATCCGCGAATATTCCGAAAGCATTCCCAAGCCCATGATGCCGGTCGGCCACCAACCGATTCTCTGGCATATCATGCAGTATTATAGCCATTACGGGCACCACGACTTTGTGCTCTGCCTCGGCTACAAGGCTAACGTAATCAAAGAATACTTTCTTGCTTTCAAGCCGTCGATTTACAGCGACTGCATGATTTCGAATTTTGGTAAGAGCATCGAGATCCTCGGCGAAAAGCCGCCCGACTGGCGTGTTGCGCTCGTCGACACGGGCCTTTGGCGCAACATTGGCGAGCGACTCGTAGCGGTTAAACATCTCGTTGAGGATGAAGAGTTCTTTCTCGCCAACTACAGCGATGGGCTAACGGACGCGCCACTGCCAGAGATGATCGAGCGTTTTAAGACGAGCGGAAAAATCGGCTGCTTCGTCGCCGTTCGTCCTCCCTTTAACTTTCACCTCACCGAATTCAATGGTGCCGACACGGTCAAGCGCTTTCGCACGAGCCAACAGTTTGATATCTGGATCAATGGCGGCTATTTCATTTTTCGCCGTGAGATCTTTGAGTACATACGCGACGGCGAGGAACTCGTGATCGAGCCGTTCAACCGCCTGATCGAAGCCGGCCGCCTTATGGCATATAAGCATGAGGGCTTCTGGCGCGCCGTGGACACACTCAAAGATAGGCAGGTGCTCGAGGAAATGGTCGAGCGAGGCGAGATGCCTTGGGCACGCTTCCGCCCGGATGTCACGCCGTAGTGACGTCATGAGAGCGCTACGCCTGGCAACAGCCGGCGATCGATTGTCAATTCTCTGCGTCGGCGCACATTCCGATGATGTCGAGATTGGCGTCGGAGCGACACTGCTGAGCATGATCGCACGCGGTGTTTGCCTAGACGTACATTGGTGCGTTCTGAGCGGCGTCGGCGACCGAGAGCGTGAGGCACAGGCTTCAGCGGCCGATTTCCTTGCGCAGGCAGCAAGTGCTAAGATCGAGATAATGGCCTTTCGGGACGGATTCTTCCCCGAGCAAGGAGAGGACATCAAGTCGTGGTTCGAAGAACTGAAGGCCCGCGCCAATCCCGATCTAATTCTCACGCATTACCGTGACGACGCACATCAGGACCATCGCCAAGTCTGCCGACTTACCTGGAATACATTCCGAGATCATTGTATTCTTGAATACGAAATCCCGAAGTGGGACGGAGACCTGGGCCAACCGAATCTCTACATACCGATCTCTGCTGAAGTGCTACGACGAAAGATCGAGCTGCTGAACATGCATTTTGGGTCTCAGCGTTCCAAGCAGTGGTTTGATTCTGAACTTTTTCTCGGATTGGCTCGGTTACGGGGTATGGAATGTCGGGCACCGGAAAGGTACGCGGAGGCATTCTTTGCGCGTAAGCTGGTTGTGGTTTAATGGGAGCGAAGGAGATTCCGGTATTAAACTTACATGAGAAAACCAGCATTCGATCTGTCCGACATTGTCAGATAATCGTGTAGCAGCGTAAGAGCAGCGCATTGGCGGCACGGTCGCTATCGGGCGCGATCTTGTGGCATTCGCTGAGGTCGCTCGCCGATCTGGAAGACTGACGCATAGCGAAACTTCCAATCGGACCGGTCGTCCCAGAATGGCTCCAGACCCCAATATTCCAAGGGCCAACCCTGTCTCAAAGAAGGATCGCCTTCGTGGATGTCCTTGATCAGATCCGCAACCGGTTTCCAGCCCAACTCCTGTGCGAGCCTCGTCCGCACGTCCAAGTCAATCCCTGAGACAAAAATGTGTCCGCCCGGCTCGACCAATCGCGCAACGTTCCGCAGGCACCTTTCCGCAGCCGCGGGCTCCATATGGCAGAGAAACCGATTTGCCAGCACCATGTCCTGATGGCCAAGAAGGCGGACGAGCTCCGGATCGCCCGCATCCCCGCGGAGCCAAATGACTCCCTCCTTGATCCACGGCCTCACTCTCGCTTGATCGCCTTCTATCTCAAACATAGCCTCCACTTCTTTGTCGGTCATGCGCTCGAACATCGGCGCGTTTTGATCCCTGGCGGTGTTCCAGGCCATGTCCCCTCGGTTCGCTATACCTTCATCGTTCGATCCTTTCGTGACATCAAGGCCATTGCTCAGCGAGTAGACGCCTTTCTCGGCAAATTCTAAAATTTCTTGCGAAGTGTCGACTGCGTGCATTCTCAGTGTCAAGTCCGGACGTGCAGAGCGAATTGTCCACGCAACAGAATAAACCTCAGCGCCCTTGCTGCAGCCCAACACAGAAATGTCAAGGTTGGAACCATGAGCCTCCTGTTCAAGCAGACGACGCATCAATTCCAGCTCGGCCCGATTTCGCAGAAAAAATGTAGCGAAATATTGTTTCCGCTTGGCAAGAAGACGAACCAGGCCGTGCAAATGCCTACCGCACACACGGCCTAGCGAAAGACCGCGCAAGAAAGTAGGGAGATGAGTCCATATGCGTTTAACTAGAAACAAGTAAGCGTCGAGACACCTTTGAAGAATCATTGAATTCGCGCATCTTACGAGGAACGTTTGAGATCCGTCTGTTGCCATTGACCCGAGGCGCTTCGTCCGCACACACGTATCAAGTTTTTCAACATCGAAACAACTCATCAAATTGACTCCTCAGTCGCTGCCTGTTTCTCGACAAGCTCGCGGCCATGCTGCTCTTGATTTCCTCCGCATTAATGACCATCAATGCAAACCTCTCCGCCAACAGCTTCGGATCAAAATCCCGGATATCCACACAGTAATTCGGCAGTTCCAGATCTGTCATCAGATCCATGACCTTCGGGTGATGCGCTATTGCGAGAACGGGCTTGTTTAACAAATGCGCAAACACCACCCCGTGAAATCGGCACGTAACAACATAGTCCATCCCAGACATCGTTGCCAACAGATCGTGCACCGATTCGACGGAATGGTTGACGCTGTATTGTGATGAAGTGACGCCGTGGTGACTAAGTAAAGCCATTTTGAGATCTTCAATGGCCAGCGGGTCAACGCCTATGTCGGTACCAAACATCGTTAGCGCATACGACTGACCAACGAGCCATGACGCGAAAATCGCAAGCTTCCGGATGAATTCGTCGTGGACAATCTGATCCTTTTCTGTTGGGTACCCGCGCGGGTCAGGATAAGGCATCGGCGCAAAACCGACTATTGGTGGAGCGCGTCTTTCTAGTGGGCATCCATTCGTCGTGGCGACCTCGAGGCCGTAGGCACTGTCAGGACACACCCGACTCTCACCTGTAAACCCTATCTCATAAACAAGCGCCCGAGACTTGTCATCACGTAAAGACACATAGTCCGCGGCCAGTAAAGCCCGCGTCACAAATAACTTGCTTAACGGATGAGTCAGCGGTCCAGCGCCGAGGTTCAAGAACATGCACCTGACCCCCGCAGATCTCGCCAGTACGACCCACTTAAAGATCGTGTACGGGAATCCCCACGGTCCATCCTTTTCGGTGAGCTGACCCCCGCCACTTATAATCAAAAGATCAAAAGACTTTATATTACGACGCGATGACACCAAAAACGAGAGTTCACGAAACACCTCAGGTAGGCAAACTACTGCATATGTTGCTTTAAGCAGGTAAAGGACGGCGCTGTATTTGCGCGTCAGCGCCTTCACGGTCTCCTTGAGAGTCGCCTCAGTTCTCGCAGGCTTATATCCGATGCTCCAGCCCTTCCGCCGGATAGGGTGAGACCTAATCCCGTGTCGTGTTTCAGTGTCATCGGGGTTCATTGAGAACGCAACTATTTCTGCATTCGGCCATCGCCGTTTTATATTGCCTGCGACTGCGTCCAAGGTCGCGTCGTCCCCAAGATTTCCACCACCGACATGATCTAGAAGACCAATCTTTGTGCCCGCCTGCGTCAAGCGATCCATCCTTACTTCAACAAATAGCATTACCCGCTCTCGTCACCGGAAAACTAGACCCTCATGTGATTGCCAACCCTGGGTTCCCGTCGAGCTATTGTCAAATTTGGTGACGGATAGAATCAGGTGGCTGAGGCTTGAGCTTGCGATTTGATCTCGACTCCATCAGTGAACTTCACTCCAAGTATAACTTTCGACAGCTGATTGTGACCGTCGAGGCGCTGCCAGCGCTCTCGGCGACCCCGGCGAGTTTGTAGATCATGGCGAGCGCGGTCTTGTTTAGAGAGGCGCCCCTTGGAACGCACGGTGCGATGGCGGATCGTTGCGAATGCGTTTTCGATGACGTTCGTTGTGCCATCGATAGGTCCGACAAGTTCCTTTTTGCCCTCGGGCGTGCCCCGGATGATGACCAGAGATCACGCTTGCTCCAGCGCACGCGCTCTTCGGACCAGAGCAGCGCCACTTGTGCTTCTTCGAACTCGCCGGTGGAGGTGCCCTTGAGGTAGAGGATCGGGATCGGCACCTCGAGACTCTTCGACCGGCGCGCGTAAGGCAACGAGAAGCGGATGCGCTCGGAACCTTCGCCGACACGGTCGCGCATCCGCCGGCAACGAACAGCGACCGGACCGATGCCGGTCATGATCTCACGCTCAGGCAGGTAGCCGTTGCGCACCAGACCTCGGCGGCCATCGTCGATTACCTCGTCGGCGTGTCTCTCGAGCAAAGTCGTTACCTCGGCTTCGACCGCCCACCCGAGCAGCCTCGCGCGCCATTGCGCAACACCTCGGTCAGCGGATCAGCAAAAGTTCCTGGCTGGGGCAACTGCAAAACGTTAGTGTCGGTATGGCGTATCGATCGAGAGTGGAGGCGTCGAATTTACGGTACGCCACCACATCCCTTCATGCGATCACCAACTTTCGAATATAACTCGTCCCCGTCGGTGTCTCATCCGTTTTGTAACACCTCCGCGAGCTTCCTAAGACGTCCCTTCCTTTCCAACACTCCTTGCATCGGTTCAAGATCTACGGTCTTAAGTACCGCTTCCCATCGATACACCCAGTCATGTCGCATCAAGGCTTGTACTACACTGGTTCGCCGTATTCTGTCCTGTCGTTCCGGATCTCCGTCGAGATCTTTGATAACCATATCTATATCGTATGAATCGTAAGGCAGCTGGGTCACAGCGTCAGGCCAGTCGAACAGTCTCTCAAATTCCTCATTCTTTGGGCGCTCTCCTACCATAATGGCTCCGGACGCTGCTCCTTCAAAGTACCTGTTGCCAATCTCAATCTGATTACCCCTTGTTTCCGGTTGATCGATCTTCCCGGGATTAACGATAAAGTATCGACTCCTCTTTGCAACGTTCGCCAAAAGCGTCCTGTGCTCCTTTGAGTTGATGGCCTGATCCCCGGCAATGCTGTCATGAAGATAGAATAGACCGCTTTCCCGGACCATCCTTAGAAGTCTTTGGTGCGTTATCTCCGATCTACGCCCAATGCTACAAACGTCTACGACTCTTTTGGGCGGGTCCGGATGGGGACAAAACAAAATGGCATCTACACCAGGTGGCAAAAAGACACATCTGCATCCAATTTGCTCGCTGAGCGGTTTCACACTTTGACTGTAGTACAGCATAACAACATCAAATTTAGCGAGAATGCGCAAAAAGTGACGATGATGGACCATCTCCTTTAGCCAGAGCTCGTCCACCAAACACACCGATGTTCTGCAGATGTCTCTCACATTGCTAACAGCATTAACCATTAGTAAATCTTGTGGATATCCGCAGATCGTAAAAAATATGTCATAACGTATTTTTGCTGGGATTCTTCGAATACCTGGATTCAGCGCTACAGGAATATGGTAACCCAGTCGTCTAGCAAATGTAAAACGCGTATTAGAAGGGTCGACCCGTGGCGCCAACAGCACAGCAGAATCAATCTCACAAATTATGTCTTCGAACTCATAGTGAGGACACCTAAAAAGAGCTTTGAAAATATTTCTAAGCGAAAAAATGAGTACACGCGGCTTACCAGGTTGGGTGTCCGTGGATACCTCACTCGTCATTACCGAACCTTTCACTCTCTCAGGATTGGCCCCCAGGGCCGCGATCCCGAAGCCAAATCGGAGCGACGGGTACTAGTAAAGATTCCGACCGGGATTAGGACCCTGAGAAGAAGTGGCTTGATCGGTTTGCAGTGAGCCCCGCGACCACCAAGCAACCAAGCACAAACACACGCTGGAGGTTGAGCTGCCTGAACTAAACGGCGCACGCCGCCAAGGCCTTTTCCGCGGCCTGCTCTCCGCTCTTGAAGCTCTCATCCGTCCACATGTAGCCCCAGTCTCCGTAACGCCCGCAATAGGCGATTCCCAGATCATCGAGGTAGCCGTGAACTGTCTTGAGGGCGTCTGCCCTCTCCAGGTCGAAGATGACATTGGCATATCGCAACAACCGGACATTGTGGAACACAACCTGGTCTTCTTCCCAGATCAAGCCCATGCGGCGCAAATCCCGAGTGACCGGCTCAATCCAGTCCTCAGGGGCACCGGTCAGGGGCTTGTACTTGTTGGAGAAATAGACTTCCGCTTGGATGCTGCCCGTTCCCCTAGGAGCGTTGTTGCGAGAAAACATATGCGGGAAGTTCAGACGGGTAAAGCAGATGTCATCGTCGTAAACGTAGGTCAATTGGGATTCGGAGAGATCCTCGCGGTTGACCCCGACATTCACCAGCACGCAGGTTGAGCAGGCCAGACGCTCCGCAGCGTCGCGCACATCCTGCGGCGCGACCTGGAGCATCCGAATCAGCTCGGGCAAGGGCACGGACGAGACCAGCACATCATAGTTGGCCACCACTCCGTTAGAGAAACGGAGCTGCCGCGTGCGCGGATCAATCGCTATCAGTTCGTGGTTCATCTTCAGATTGCCCAGCGGAACAAACTTCTTCAAATACGACACAAATCCGCCCTGGCTGGGATAGCGGAAATGGGTGATGTAATGGACAGTCGGCGCAGAAGGCGAGATGGCTCCGCGCACCACCTCTTCAAGGCTCGGCCGGTACATGCGTGGCCCCAGCCAGTCTGTGCTCATGTTATCGGCCGTCGTCACGTGGTATTTCCGCGTGTACTGCATCGGAAAGAGCTCGGCAAACGTCCGCCCATAGCTCGTCAGCAGCCAGTCGGCATAGTTGCGGATGGGGCGCTCGGGAACCTGGCGCTCTTCCACAAAGTCGCTGATCGCCTTGACAATTACGTCTTCTGGCAACCCATGCATGTGCAGTTGCACCGGATGCCGCGGCCGGTAGCCACGCCAGTAATTGTTGAGGTTGATCTGCATGGTCTCGTACATCTGGTCCACACTGTCGGCAAACAGGTCTTGGATGCGGCTGTCCTTGGTAAAGGAGATGTGCGGGCCCTGATCGAAGATGAAACCGCCGTCCTGGAAAGACGCGGTGTGACCGCCATGATAGGCGTTCTTGTCATACATCACCGGCGTAATACCCTCAGCGTGAAACCGGTACGCCGCTCCGAATGCCCCCATCCCGCTTCCCAGGATGACAATGTTAGGCATAAGTCGAGCTTCCTCAACGTTGGGGTCAAACGGGGAAGAGTTGCCTCCAGCCTTGACCAGTCCGCTGCGACCCGAGAGGCGCTTGCCCGGGCTGTGGGCGTGCGAAAGCCGTTTCCAATGGCCAGCGCTCGTTCTGCTCCCGCCAAAGCTTCTCTGCCAACCGACCACGGGGCGACTCCACATCATCGAAGGAAATTACCTCGTCCTTCGCAACATCCCGCCGCAGCACGCAATCTTCGGACAAGCCGATGGGCAACGCGCCTACGGCTCGGGCTGCGGCCCGATTGTCAATCAAACCATAGGAACAAAATCCGCCGACACCATCGAGACGCTCGCCGGCTTTGAGGTCGCGTTTGGCAATGGTGAGCACTTCGCAGACCGGCCCCGCGAGCGGCGCCACCGTCGGGTCCTGATGAATGATCGCCCGGCCGATCGTCGAGGGGATCTGCACATGCGGCAGGTGAAAGGGAGTGTAGAAGACGAAAAACGGGCCGTCACCCAGCCGGTAGTACGTTAATTGCGCTCGCTTGAGGGGCGACACTTCGTGAACAATGACCCAGGCGCCCGTCATCGGCATCGCCCCTACAGAATAATCCACGAGACCGGTTTCGAGCATCTGTTCGGCCGGTAGCAGTTTCGCCAGTTCCCTTACATACGAGCAGGACGGCCCGTACATGCCCCGGCGGCCAACATGGAACCCGGTGGCGTTGGCTACAACCGTCGTTTCCATGGACAGCTTGGTGGAATCAGCGAAGGAGGTGACCTTGCGCACATCCTGGTCATATTTCTCGGCAAACCCACGCTGCGTTTCGGGGGTCCGGTAGTGATCCACCATGCCTTTGATGTTGCCAGCGGCCACCGGGCGAAGCCCCAGGAGGCGCAGATAGCGCAGCAGGGTCATGGCCACCCCCGGCTCATCGCCGTCCGTGTGCGTGACCACCACTCCGGCACTGTCCGCCCGTGCCTTGAGAATCGGTCCCACTAATGAATCCAGCTCCGCGTTCACCAGCACGACGTGCTTACCGTGGTCGAAGGCCTGCAGAACCACGCCCGCCGCAGCCTCGACCGTTCCCGTTACTTCCAGGAATATGTCGATAGCTGCGCAAGTCGTGAGCACCGTGGGATCGTCCGTTAAAACCGGCATGCCTCGGTTGATCGCCGCCTCTGCCTCCCGTGCTGACGTCACCCGGCGCCATTCCTGAAAGCCTCCCTCGCGGAAAGCCCGTTCTCCATGTTCCGGAGTCCGGTTCGCGATGGCCACCAGGCGCATTCCCGGCACCGGCGTTCCCAGTTGCAGAGCAATGGCTCGGCCGGTGGCCCCAGCTCCCACCATGCCTACCCGGATCGGGTTGCCGTCAGACTCACGTTGCAAAAGAGCGGTATCAACATTCATAGGGATCTCTCTTCGTAAAGGTGTTCTGTCCCGGCGCGTAGCCCTGCCCCTGCATCAAGGGCCAGTTGCGGTCCTGCTCTGAGATCGCCGAAACCGGTAATGGCCATTGGATGCCGAAAGCCGGATCGTCGAACCGTGCCCCCCGGCACGATTCCGGCGCGTAGAATGCAGAGGTCAGGTACAACACCTCGGAGTTCTCTTCGATGCTCTGAAATCCGTGCGCACAGTGCTCCGGAACGTACAGCATGCGCCCGTTTTCCGCGTTCAGTTCCGCGTTGCACCATTCGCCGAAGGAGGGAGAGTCCGGCCGGAGGTCGAGCGCCACGTCAAAGATCGCGCCCCGTGTGCAGCGCACCAGTTTTGCCTCCAGCGCAGGCGCTATCTGCAGATGCAGTCCGCGAACCGTCCCCTTGCGCGGGCTGAACTGCATGTTGGCCTGAACCGGCAGAAAGTGGATTCCCTGTTCTTCGAATTCCCGCACGCACCACGCCCTCAGAAAGCGGCCACGATCATCGTGATGCGGGCTGATATCGATGATCCAGGCGCCTGCCACCCGGGTGTCTTTAAAATGCATCGCCTCCACCATAAGCCGCCTTAGCCCTTCATCCCCTCACTAACTTTCGCGCATAGCTCCCCACATGCAACGTTAAAATTTATTTGCAAACCCCGGTGGGCTCGATGGCACCCATTCCAACTGCATGGCTTGCCGATCGGCAATGCTATCATCGGTCAAGCGTAGTTCGGCAGTGAGAAGAGCGGAACCGACAAAACCGTCCGGCGGCGCGATCCAAGCGTAACTAACCTCCGTTGCAGGGACCTCCCATCTGTCGACGTCAACCTCAATGCCGTTTGACAACTCCATTCCAGGCAGCAGGCCCGTGATAATGACGACCGCGCCCTCGGCCGGTCCGTAGATCGTCAGCCCGAGTGGTATAGGTTCTCCCGAACTTCCGCGCGACGATCGGGCAATTAGCCGCTGCTCGCCTCGCATCGTTAATGTCGGCTGATGCAGCTGCGCCCTGCCGCGCCAAATATCGGCAAGCGAAAACTGCCGCAAGGCTATGACCGCGCTGGTGCCGCCGGCCAAAATCACCCCGACTAGACAGCTCGTAAAGAGCATAGATCTGCTTCGGCGGTGCAACGGTGATGATGCAGGAACGTCAGGACCAACCAACCGGTCGCGCAAAGGGATCAGCGAGCTGCAATCGACCGAATTGGTTGATTCGGCCGAAATATCAGAGTGTTTGGTGCTGTCGCTAAATTGCTTCCGTGCCGCTGTCTCATTGAGATAGCAATGCGGAGCGATCTCTATCATTGTGGCGCGGTCGAATTCGCGGATGTACGTCACTGTTACCTCCCGATCGAGGGGAGCCGCAACCCGACCCGTTCTGCACGACCCGCGGTGTCAGTCCGATTTAGTGTCAGGCCGATTGACATCTCCCTGCTGGAGCGGGACAAGAGGCGAGAGTTCAAACCTCTGCGCATCGCTGACTTTGTCAAGCGCAGTTTTGCGGTTTGCGCGATAGTCGACGCATGGGCACGGGGTTAATACTGGCCAGGGGAGCTAACCTTAATTGCAGAGCTAACGTTAATTAACGTTGGATACTCCCTGGGTGCGCAGCACCGACAAGCCCGAACGCTGCGCTTTCCAATCAGACGACGAATCTTTACTCTGACCTTCTCGTCCACCACATGGGCAAAGGCCTCGCCGACGGCATCACACAAGGTGGTGCCGGCCCCGACGAGTTCCGAACCGCTCCTCTTTGGGGTGTCGGACAACGTATCTTCTTCCTCCATGATGGACGGACGACCAACCTGGTGGAAGCCATCCGAGACCACCTGAGCGATGGCAGCGAGGCAAATGAGGTCATCAAACGTTTCAACAGGCTGACTACTCAGGAGCAGCAGGAATTGATTTCTTGCGGTCGCTTTAACGAAGAATCCGATCGCATTAGGGCGCCCGCCGCGGTGAACTCGCGAAACTGGTAGATCGCCGGCACCCTCTTGTGGAGAGCTAGTGAGGCAAGTTGTTTGCTGTGGGCCTCACGCTTGTCATTGACGTTCACAGTCGATTCCTGCGCGGGCTTGCCACGACGCATCACGAAGCGGGCCTTGCGCGTTGTGGGGCGCCCAGATGCCGGGGTCAAATGGAACGCGGTCCGTTCCGCTGTTTTTGAATGAAAGCGTGGAATCATGGAACGCGCGATTAGGATCATCTTGTTATTATCCGTGGCGACGCTGGCATTCCCCGTATGGCCGCAGAGTTCGTTGCCAGCTGGCACTCGTTGGCTTGATCATCTAAATAAGGAACTGCTCCCCTTCTGGACCACAGACTCTGCGTTTGGCAAGCCGTTCGGCGCCTTTCCAGAGACTCGCTGCGACGATGCAACCCTGCACGACGAACGCGATCCCTGTCCCGAGATCCAGCGCAATACATGGATTTCGGCGCAGCAGCGATACGTGGTTGCGCTTTCCCGCCAAGCCTACGGCTATGGCGTGGCTTTTCATCTTACGGGCAAACGGGCCTATCTAGATGCGATGAAGGCTGGGATAGATTTCATCCGTCAGAACGCGATGGATCGCGTGAACGGCGGCATGGCAACGACCCAAAACATGTCCGACGGCTCGTGGGGTCCCGCGCCAAAGTTCCGCACTTCGCAAGAGCTGGGGTATGGCTTACTCGGCATGGCTTTCTATTATTACCTGACTCGCGACGCGGACGTCGTGCAAGATATTCTCGCTGTTAAGAATTACATTTTCGATAAGTATTACAACTCGTCGCTAGGCGCGATGCAGTGGATGCTCGCGTCGAGCAGTGGTGTGAGCTTCGATGATAAACGGCTGGTGGCGCAACTCGACCAGATGAATACCTACCTGGTTCTGCTGACACCGATGCTTCCCGAACCGTTTCAGAGTGAGTGGAGGGCCAGTCTTCTCCGGCTCGGTCACGTGATAATCGACCAGTTCTACTCGCCGGGCGAGCGGCTGTTTTTCCTGTCAGCCAATCGGCCCGAAGATAAGGCGCTGGCGACGGCCGGCACTGACTTTGGCCACAATGCGAAGGCGCTCTGGATGATCCGGTGGGCCGGATTAATCATCGGAAGCGCCGAGTTGGTTGCTTTTGCGGAGAACAACGCGCGCGTGCTGCTTCCACGAGCGTATCTCGACGACTGCGGTTGCTGGGCCGAAGGGATTTTACGGGGCGGCGCCTTGGATGTGGACAAGAGTTGGTGGATCTTTGCGGAGCTCGACCAACTTGCGGGAACCTTGGCCCTGCGTGACCCCACATTCGTGCGATACCTACCAAGAGCCTATGACTACTGGTTCCGGCACTTCGTCGATCCGGTTTACGGAGAGGTGTGGAACGGCGTGGACGGCATGACGCACGCGCCGCTACGCCAGTTGCCGAAGCAATGGCAATGGAAGAACGCGTATCATTCCTTCGAGCATGCGCTGGTCGGCTACATCGTGGCGCAGCAGCTTCACGGCGAGCTTGTGACGCTTCATTACGCGTTTCCGGGCGATCCGCCGGCGGCCTCTGTGCAACCTTATTACTTTTCAGGCACGATACAGGGCATCGAATTGGCGACAGATGATCAAGGACGACAGACGCAGAAGATCATGTTCAGCAACGTTCACTAGGGGGCGAAGACCGCAGACCTACCGGTCGTGCAGGCAGCGAAGTTCGAGCTGGTCATCAACCACCCGACCGCCCGGATGCTCGGCGTCGAGGTGCCGGACAGATTGCTCGCGCTCGCCGACGAGGTGATCGAATAGCCGCAATTTGCTGCACTGCATAAGATACAGGCGCGAACGTAGCGCTGATCGTCGTGGCATGCGGCGACGAAAACCCTTAAAGCTTTCTCGCTGTCTGGATATTGCGCTGAAATCATTGCAAGCAGGTCGCGGGCATCTACGGGGCGCCGGCCGGTTCTCAAGAAGTCCAGCATGGCGGCCGCTCCTTTCCGCGTGCGATCGCACGTTCGAGGGCATGATGGAATCGCGTATCCATGCGTTTCAGCTGCTCGCGGCTGTACGGCTCGCGCGCGTCGTTGCTTGGTGGGTCTTTCGGCGGCGACCGGTGCCGGCGAGGACGCCGCAGGTGGTGGGGCTATTGGCGCTGCGGGTCGACCTGGGAGTGAGATCGGCAGCCGCGGCCGATGCGTAGCGTCGCCAACCAACATGCGGACGAGCTTTGCAAGCGCGGCGTGGCGTTCTTCTAGTGTGCCCGTTGGGCCGATGCAACGAAACCACTCAGCCGTGCACGTGATGTGTATCGTAGACCGCCGGAGTCCTCGAATTTTCTTCGCCTCGGCCTTGCGCCGGGGCTTTTCTTTGCGGTGCCTATTGTTCGTGCCGGCGATGGGCGGGTGTCAATCGGTCGTGCGTTAGGGAATTTATTCGGAGGCTTCCTTGTAAGCCTCCTCGAATTCCTCCTTGTAGGTCTCCTCGAACGCCTCCTTGTAGCCTCGTCGTACGCTTCTTTATACGCTTCGTTATACGTCCCTGGCGGCTTCCTCAGCAGCATCGTGTGCCTCTTCGTGGGCCGTATCGTGGGCGCGTTCTCTTGCCAGTTCGTCCGCTAGTTTCCTGATGCGCTCGTCGGCAAGCGCTCGAACCCTTTCTTCGGTTGCCTCGGCTGCCTTCGTTCGCTGCCGAGCGGCATTGCTCTTACCCATGGTCGTCACTCCTGTTAGAGACATCGTGTGCATTCGCAGCCTGCGATCCGGTGTTTCAGCTGCCGCATTTGTCTCGATACCGCGTCCTCGACCGCTCGTAGAAGGTAGCGCGCCGCCCCAGCGGCGGGCGGTTGTGCGCTATTCTCGTTGTGACGCTACCTCAGCGCTACCAAAATCGGTTTTTGTTCGGATAAACCTCTGACAGACCATGATTCGTATCATCGTCACCAGCGACGGATACATGAACGGGCCGAGCCGCACCTCCACGCCATAGGCCTTGCCGCTGACGGGATCCTCGATCCGCTCGACCTCCTTGGCGATGCGCTCGATCTCGGCGAAGGCTTCGTTCGGGTCATCCCCCGGCAGCAGGCGGCGGTCGAGCGTGAACTCGCAACGCTCTTGCACCGTGTGAGTCGAATCCGGAAAGCTGCGGATGTGGTTGACCGTCAACGACTGCCGGCCGAGCTGCGGGTGGCTCTTGTCCACCTTCACCTTGGCGAGCAGCAGGCGGATCGCTTCGGTCGCGCCGGTGACGGCGTTGACGCCGTCCCACGGCCGCGACGAATGGCACGGCGCGCCCTTCACCGTCACGAATACGTCGATGCGGCCGCGGTTGCCGAGCGTGATCTTGAGACCGGTCCCGCCCAGCACCGCCATGTCCGCGCGCACACCCGCGCCCTCGACCACGCTTTTGATCGCGTCGTGCTTTCCGGTCTCGCCCGAGAGGCAGCAGGTGAAGATGAGCTTGCCTTTGATCGCGACCTTGCTCGCGATCACCGTTTCCATGGCGTGCAGCATGGCCGCCAAATTCGCCTTCTGCTCGCTCGCCCCCTTCCCCATCACGCACTCGCCGGGGAGTCCGTAGGCCGCGCCGTCGACCACATCGCCGTCGTAGGGGTTGGGCATGGTGGACGCGGGTTGATTCATGGCGCTGCCGATGAACATCAGGGACTTCTTGCTGGTACCCGCGCCGTAAGCGGCGATGAGATTGCCCATCGCGTCGTAGCGGATGTCGACGAAACCCATGGTGCGCAGGCGCGGCTCGATCGCCGACGTGATGAACGTCTTGAGCAGCGGCTCGTCCTCGAGCCGCTCGGTCTGCGGGCTCGGCACCTTGACGAGCGCGATCAGCAATTCCTTCGCCCGCGCGCGCGAGATGCGGGGCTCCAGCAGCGCCTTGATCTCGGCGTCGTTCATCGGCGCTTCCGCTCAGGTGACCTCGGCGCCGCCGCGCCCGAGCCGCTTCTTCACGCCCGGCCACAACACCAGGACCAAGCAGAGCGCGAAGATCGCCGCGGACAACGGCCGCAGGATGAAGACGGAGTAATCATGATCCGAGATCATCAGCGCCTGGTGGAACGAGCCCTCCGCGAGCCGGCCGAGAATGAGCCCGATGACGAGGCTGATGAGCGGATAGCCGTGACGGCGCAGGAAATAGCCGAGGAGGCCGAAGAAGATCGCGACGAACACATCCATCATGTTGCGCTCGTTGGCGTAGGCGCCGAACAGCGTGATGATCAAAAGCATCGGGGCCAACAACTCGATGCGCACGATGGTGATCAGCGCGAACCATGGGATCATGACGAGATAGAGCACCGTCGCCATGAGCGCGCCGACGAGGAGCCCCATGAAGAAGCCCCAGATCAGCTCCGGGTTCGACGTGAACAGCATCGGACCCGGGCGCAGCCCTTGCAGCGTCACCGCGACCAGGAGGATGGCGGAGGTCGCCCCGCCCGGGATCCCGAGCGTGAGCGCGGGGATGAGGCTGGTGGGAATGCAGGAATTGTTCGACGCTTCCGGCGCGATGACGCCTTCGGGCGCACCCTTGCCGAAGCGCTCGGGGTGCCGCGAGGAGCGTTGCGCCACGCTGTAGGCGAGGAAGTTCGCGGCGGTGGCGCCTATTCCGGGAATCATCCCGAGAAACGCGCCGACCGCCGTACTCTGAACGAGCGTGAACGGATATCGGAACGTGTCCCAAAATCCGTCCCACAGCGAGCCTTCCAGCCGGCCGGCCCTGGCGATGGTGCCGCCTTGCAGGATCATGCTGGTGAGCTCGGTGATCGCAAACAGTCCCACCATCACCGGCACGAAGCTGATGCCGTCGAGCAGATAGACGAAGCCGAACGTGTAGCGCTCCGATCCGAGGATCGAATCGATGCCGATCAGGCTGATCGCAATCCCGAGCGCCCCCATCGCCAATCCCTTGATGGTGGAGCCCAGCGCGGCAACCGAAACCACGGTGAGGCCCAGGATGGCGAGCGCAAAATATTCCGCCGGGCTGAATGCCAGCGCGGCCTTCGCCACCGGGCCCGAGGCGAACATCAGAATCAGCACGCCGGCGATCGCCGCCGCCATGGACGCGCCGGCCGACAATCCCATGGCGACCTTCGCATTGCCCTGCTGCGCCATGGGATAGCCGTCATAGGCGGTGGCGGCGGAGGATGCCTCGCCTGGAATATTGAGCAGAATGGAGGTGACCGATCCGCCGAAGGCGGCGCCGACCGAAATGGACGCCAGCATCAGCAGCGCGGACAGCGGATCCATCGAGAACGTGAACGGGATGAGGATCGCCATGGCCACCGGGCCGCCAAGCCCGGGCAGGACGCCGACCCACAGCCCGATCACCGTGCCCACCACCATGAACATGAGCTGCTTTAACTGCAGGGCAGCGGTCAGGCCGAGGATGAGGTTGTCGATCATGACGCCGCTTCAGCTCGCGCGCAGCGCGAGCTTGTCGATGAGCCAGTCCCCCACGATCCCGTGCGGAAGGTCGACATTGAGGAGATAGGGGCCGATGAGCGCCAAGATCGCCACCGTGACGAGCGCGGTGACCACGAGCTGCCGGCGGTTCGCGTATCCCATCAACACCGGGATGAGCAGCATCGCCGCGAGCGAGGCGATGATGAAGCCGACGAGCCAGAACATCAGGCCGAACGCCGGCGCGGCGAGCAGCGCGGTCGCGTAGCGCGGCCAATCCGCTTTGGCCGCGGGATCGTCCTCGTCCACCGTCGATGCGTCGCGGGCGCCGCGCCGGGTCGCCTGCTCGATGGCAATCCCGAGCGTGAGCAGGATGCCGGCACTGCCGATGACAAACGGAAAAAGCCGGGCGTCGAAGGGAAGAGGATAGGAAAGCGCGACGATCCCGACGAAAAAGAGAAGAAGGAGCGCGATCAGCGAAAGCTCTTCCCGCCAATAACCTCTGCTATCGGTCGACATTCGACGACTGGCCTTGTAGTGGGGCGCTCACCCCAACAACTCCTTGTATTTCTCGATCACCTCGGTCTGTTTGCCCACCATCTCCTCGACCTGCGTGCGCGTGAGCAGCTTGAGATATTCGCCGGCCTTCTGCATCTGCTCCCACAACGTCTTGTCCTCGAACGCTTTGGCGAATGCGCTCGAGAGCATCGCGATACGATCGTCCGGCACCTTCGGCGTGGTCATGGCGTACCAGATCTGATCGATGGGCGTGACGCGGAAGCCCAATTCCGTCAGCGTCGGCACGTCGGGGAGCGCCTTCTCGCGCTCTTCGCCGGTGACGGCGAGAAAATGCAGGCTCTCGCGCATGCGCGAGCCCGATCCCGGTCCGCTGATTGCCGCGTCGACGTGACCGCCCATGACCGCCGGATAGGCTTTGCCCGAACCCTCGAAATGAACCATTCCGAACGGCAGGTTCAATTCCTTCTGCAACGCCGCGAGCTGGATGTGGCTCGATCCCGAACGCCCGATGGTGCCCACCACCACGCGACGCTTGTGGCACTCGTCGACGAATTGCTGGAAGGTCTGAATCGGCGAATCCTTCCTCACGCAGAGCTGCCAGCTCACCACGCTCCATCCGAAGATCGCGATGAACTCGCTCGCCTTGTAGCCCGCCCGCCCGATGATCTCGTCGATCGCGCCGCCGGGCGCGGACTCCGTCATCATCACGTAGCCGTCCGACCGCGCGGTGTAGAGCTTGGTGCGGGCGACGCGGCCACCCGCTCCCAGGACGTAGTCGAGGCTGGTCTTGACGCCATGCTTCTCGAGATAGGGCTGGATGATGCGCGCGGTCGTGTCGATCGAGCCACCGGGCGCCTGGTAGATGATCCAGCTGATGTCGCGACCGGGGAACTTCTCCTGCGCCCAGGCCGGCGGATTCAATGGCGCGATGCTCCCCGCCGCGGCGACGCCGAGCGCGGCGCTCCCCGCGTTGCGCAAGAAACCCCGCCGATCCATCTGCGACTTGCCGCTCATCGTGTGCTCCTCTCGCCCGTCCCCGCCATGCGAGCTGCTCCGCCCGCCCTGGGCAGCCAGGTCCCGAGACCCTTGTCGAGCGCATTTCGATACAAGAAGTGTGCCAGCGCGATGTCCTGCGAGACGAGGCCGGTGGTATGGACCAGAATCCGCTCGTCATCGCGCTCGCGGCCCTTCTTCGCGCCCGATACCAGCTCGTGGATCTCGCCATGGAGCTGCGCGCGCGAGAACTGGCCCGACTCGATCATCCGCTTGAACTCGCCCTGCAGCATGTTGAAGTCCCAACTGTCGATGACGACCTTGTCCATCTTCGACCAGCCGGCCGGATCGAGCTCGCGGCGCGCCAGCGAGATGAAGGTCGAGCCGGGCTTGAGCCAAGGCTCGCGGCTCACCACGTCGCTCGAAGTAGTGCCGCCGACGGCGATATCGGCGCCGCGCGTCGTGGAGCAGATGAAGTCGGTGTTCCAAGGGCTTCAGGGAGAAGGGATCGCGATCTTGTTCATCGAACAAAACGTCCGGCTTGCGCTTTCGATCGCGGGCCGCGGTTATATTCTAGAAAGCGGGCGCCTCGCGATCGAGGGAGACGCACCCACCCTAATCAACAGCCCGGAGGTGCGACGGATCTTTCTCGGTGGATAGGGGACGAGTGCGAACCACAGGCCGTGTGTTGAGTGAAGTGGACCTTAAGCTAAGCCGTCCGCTGACCGGGTGCTGGATCGCATCGAACCAGTCTCTGGCGAATTCGAACTAAGTCTCTGAGATCAGAACACGGAAATTAAAAATTCGCGACCAGAGGACTAGCGCACGAATTTCGACGAACGCCACCTTAAATCAAGAAAAATCCGCCACACAGACCCGCCACCGTCTCCGTAAGCCGCGGGAATGTCGAGCAAACTCACGCGAGGGGGACATGGCTCCCAAAGACCGGACTGGCTGGCCGGGGCGGGAGGACTCGAACCTCCGAATGGCGGAATCAAAATCCGACTAAAATGGGAAAGATATTAGGTCAGTTTTAGGTCAGGCTCTCCTCTCAGAAAGCTCTTCAAGGTAACCATGATGTTTATATTGATATATTTTGGCGCTCCCTAGGGGGCTCGAACCCCTGTTTTCGCCGTGAGAGAGACGCAGAAGTGTCCATAGGTGTCCCGGTGTGTTTCGGAAAGGCCTTGAGCGCGTTGATTAAATGGTCATAATCTGTGCACGCTTGTTTTTCGATATTCTCACCCGTATATTGGACATTTGTTGGACACGAACGATGGCGCGCAGAACCCCCGACGCACGGCTCGAGAGCCGAGAGAGCCGAAGCCGTCTCGCCAGCCGGGGCAAGCCACATTACCGGCTGCTCGAGCCTGGCTTGCATATCGGCTACCGCAGGCTGAAAGGCCGCAAGGGAAGGCCCGCTGTCGCAGGGACATGGGTCGCACGCCACTACGTCGGCGGCCGGAGCTACGTAGTTGAGAAGATCGGCGTCGCTGACGACTTTAGTGATTCCGACGGGACGATCATCCTCAGTTTCGCGCAGGCGCAAGACAAGGCTCGCACGCGCATGGTGCTCCGTGCGCAGTCTGCCGACGGCATCGCAGGTCCGCTCACGGTGCGAGCTGCCGTCGAAGGCTATCTCGAATTCCTCGAAGCCCACGGCAAGAGCGCTGTGGATGCGCGCCACCGCGCCAATGCGCATATCTGCCCGAAACTCGGCGATCTTGAGGTATCATCACTGACGCCGACCATGCTGCGCAAATGGCTTGCCAATCTTGCCAGAGCGCTCCCACGGGCGCGCACCAAGCCTGGCAAGCTGCAGCAGCACCGCGCGTTCGACGGATCCGACGAAGCCATCCGCCGCCGCAAGTCATCCGCAAATCGTACTTGGACGATTCTCCGGGCTGCACTCAACCACGCCTTTCGCGATGAGCTCGTCGTGTCGGATGCCGCTTGGCGCAAGGTGAAGTCTTTCAAAGACGTCGACGCTGCGCGGGTCAGATATTTGACTGTCGAGCAAGCGCGGCGGTTCCTCAACGCTAGCGATTCCGAGTTTCGTCCGCTCGCGCAAGCGGCACTGCAGACCGGATGCCGTTACAGCGAACTGGCGCGGCTGGAGGTCGCGGACTTCAATCCCGACAGCGGAACGCTTGCGATCCGTCGGTCTAAGTCGGGCAAGGCGCGCCACGTGGTGCTCAGCGATGAGGGCGTGCTCTTTTTCCGGCAGCTCACCGTCGGCCGTGCCGATAGCGAAATCATGTTGCGCAAGGCGAATGGCGAAGCCTGGCGGGCGTCGCACCAACTCCGCCCGATGGCGCAAGCGTGCATCAACGCTAGGATCGACCCGCCGATCAGTTTCCACGGGCTCCGGCACACGTGGGCAAGCCATGCCGTGATGAACGGCGTGCCGCTGCTCGTGGTGGCGAAGAATCTGGGCCATGCCGACACGCGCATGGTTGAAAAGCACTATGGGCATTTAGCGCCCAGCTATATCGCAGATGCCATCCGTGCTGGTGCGCCGCGCTTTGGCATGGTCAAGTCGAGCGGTTTAAGCGTGTTGAGGTGAACTATGATGTCGTGCAGTCCGAAGGGACTCATTCAGAACAAGCCGGTAACGCCGGAGGAACTGGCGCAACTAGGCATGCGTTCGGAGCAATAGGCTGCCGCTGCAAGTGGATTTATAGCGAGAAGAGCGGCGCGAAATGGCGACCGGACCGCCCTTCAGCGAATGTGAAGGAGGTGGCAACCGGGCGAGAACGTCGTGGTCAACCGGTCTGCCACGATCATTGCGCGATGAGCGCTTCGGCCAAAACGAGGTCGGTTTCATATCCCTAAGCGATAGCACATCGACACGATCGAGCGTTAGGCTCGGGCGGCCGTATAAACTCGACGCCTTCCAGAAACGCGGGGCCCTCGCCCAGCCTGAAGCCAGCGAAGCCAGTCGCTGATCGCTCGCGCCTACGGCGTCGACTGGCCACTATCGCCCGCCTGCAAAGGTGGGCAGGGATGCTCACTGTCGATGAGACGCAGGGGGGGACCGCGTCGCTTCGGCTTTGGTGCTGGAGGCGGGGGAATAATACCAAATGCAAGCAGACCTTCGCGCAATTCCTGCCGGATGAAATCGCGGACCCTGGCCGTATCAATATCCCGGGCCAGCAGTTCTACCGGATGCGGACGCGACCATTTTCGTTGCTCGTAGGCGCGCTGGCAGCACGACCGGCTGCAGAAGGTCGGCGGACGTCCACGGGAATTAATTTTGAATTTTTCCTTGCATATGGGGCAGCGCGCGGTCCGACGCCGGCGTTTTCGATAGGCTAATTGTGGCATGTCACGCATCTTTTCCTCACTACTTTTATCAGTGATGAAAAAGGGGCGCAAGAATGAATCGCCGGATCGCCCTGCACGAGGGTAGCGAACGCAAGGTGCCAGTTTTTCCGTCGGAGGCGGCAACTGTCACTTGAGGCCATCGCACGTCGGTGCTAGCATCAAGTTTACCGGTTCGACCGGTCGAGAGCACCACACAAGACTGAAAAGTAACATGCTTGCCCCGCGCTTAGCGGTGGCGAGGTCTTCGCTTTCAGTTTGTGAGGTGTGGTATGTCTCCCCGTGAAACTGAGATCGCGCCCTCGCACTATGCGGCGCTTGCACGCCAAGCACTCCAGCGCAAGCGTAAGCACCACAAACAGAAGAAGTGCCAGCGCCAGTCGGCACTTGACCGGCTGCTCTCGATGCTGCTCGGCAATCAGGTTTTGACCTTCCTCGAATGGTGCGCGCTCAACCGGCCTATCGGCGAAGCGGATCGGCATCACGATCGCAGCCGATCATGCATGGCAGGCAAGCAGAGAGCGTCCGTGATCTAAAAAAGAATGGGGCGCGCGGCTCGCAGCCCCACGCGCCTCTCCAAGTCAAGCGGTTTACGCGTGTTAGGTGAACTATGACGGGCAGCCCGGAAGAACCCACTGCGAACAGGACGGTAAAGTGGGAAGAAGTGGCGCAACTAGGCATGCCGGAGCAAATAGGCTGCCCGGACATCCGCCCCTTGGGTCCCACGGTGGCCCAATTGCTCAAGGCGCGGAAGGTGACGCAGGCAACTCTTGCCGGGTTTCTTGCCATCGTCAAATCCTATTACGAGGCCTTCGGCCGCCTGCCTCACGAATATCAGGGCGCCTGCAATGTCCCGATTCCGATCGAAGTCATCGCGCTGATCGGCGAGAACCTGGTCGGCAAAGCGCGGTGGTCAAGGAGATACAACGCCGCGCAGACGGAGCAAGCACGCAAACAGGTCGCGAAGTGGCAGGCAGAGGCCGATGCGGTTTGGCTAAAGCACCCCAAGCTCTCGCCGACCGCCGTCGCTAGGCGCATTGCGCCCAAAAAATGCAATTACGTCCGCCAGCGGATCAGCAAGCCCGCAAAATAAAGCTGCAGAACCCGTTCGGCATCTGCAGCGGCGATGGTGCATTCATAGACGCTCCTGAACATAGGAGCGTCCTCCAGTGTCCCAAAAGCCCCCGACACGAGCTCAGCGAAGGTTCGGCCGCATCCCCGTCGCGACGGCGGAAAGCGGCCTCTCGCGCAGCGCGCTCTATGGTCTCGCCACCAAGCACAAGGGTCTCTTCAAGAAGGCCGGCTCGGCGACGATCGTGGATCTGAACAGGCTCGCCGACATCATCGCCGAGCTGCCTGACGCCCACATCAACATCAGTGCGTCGAAACCTGACGCCGCATAGGAACGGCCTCTCCCGGTGCGCCGTCATCGGTGCCAGGGGCGGAGCTGGACTGCACAGGCGACAAAGAAACGGCCCCACACGTGTCACCGCTCGGGGCCGTCTCAGAAGTGAGGACAATATGGCCAACATCTCTAGTCTAACCGCACCCATCGGGCAAGCGCCCTATTCACCGCTACCAATTTTGGTGGGCTTGGCGGTTCCAGCCAGTGACGTGCGACTGAGTGACGAGGTGATCGACCAGCTCGTCGAGATCGGTGCCGATCGCGTCCTGTGCGCGCTCGATCGGCCGGACGGCGGAGCCTGTCTCTAACTTTCTAATATTAAAGAGGACAGTCACATGGGCACTGACTTATGGCAGCAGCCCGTAACCTTCGCAGTCCAAGGCGTGCCGGTCGCAAAGGCACGGCCGCGGGTGCTGCGATCCGGTCAAGCCTACCACGCAAGTTCGTGGGCCTGCGAGCGTTCTTGAAGGGTGAAAAACACCGTGTTTGAGACCTGCCCGACATGCGGCCAGCCGGTCGTTTCGAGTGATCTGATTCTGCCGCCGATCAAGGCGCGGATCTTCGAGCTCGTTCGTCAGCGACCAGGCATCGATGCCGAGACCCTGCGTACGTTGGTTTGGGAGGACGATCCCG
>Ga0306923_10000941_pt1 | contig 24647 bp, 30 predicted proteins | sample sta12Can44000108_FD_203841 | JGI IMG/M metagenome (GOLD analysis project Ga0306923, IMG submission 203841) | Lab enrichment of tropical soil microbial communities from Luquillo Experimental Forest, Puerto Rico - statanox.12C.anox.44.000.108 (v2)... | ecosystem: Environmental > Terrestrial >... | reverse complement strand
CCTGAGTCCTTAGCGTTTTTGGAAAAGTTAGGTACAACGGAAATTTTTCACAAAAATAACTTCCGATATAAGTAAATATAACGAAATCGAGTGTCGCAAGTTCGCTGAAGTTCTCTCGGCATTAAGGGAAGTATGTTTAGACAAACCGTCTACTGTTATCGATTTCAAGCCGGCGCATTGGCGAAGCTCCGGCGACATTGCGACCAGAATGTTGGCAAGCGCCAAAGTTCCCAAACGCAGCGCCTTACCCGAGCGGTCGCCGGAACTGCAACAGATGACGTTGGAAGCCTACTACGGCGGACGCAATGAAGTTTCTCGCACGGGGTATATCGGGGCAAAAACCTTTGCCTATGACATCAACTCGGCTTATCCCGCTGCAATCAAAAAGCTGCCTTGCGCGCTGCACACCCGCTGGTGCGAGATGTCACCCCCCGAAGTGCAACGCTTGCAACGGGACCTGAAAGCGCGCCGTCTCGTCCGCGACTTGTTCATCGCCGATCTCGCGTTTGAGCAAAGCGACGACAGCATATGGGGCGCCTTTCCCTTTCGCACCAAGGACGGATTTATCCGCTATCCTCTGAATGGTTCCGGGGTCTACTGGTCGCCCGAAGTCGTCGCTGCTGCCAATGCAGGGGTAAAGCTGCAATTGCACAAGGGCTACATAGCTCAGACGTTTTGTGACTGCCGCACGTTCGATTGGATAGAGCCGCTTTACCGGTATCGACTTGATGTAGGAGATGACGCGAAAGGCTACCCGATCAAGCTCGGTTTGGCCGCGCTCAATGGCAAGTTTTCTCAGCGGGTTGGGGCCGCTCCGTGGCATGATCGCATAGCTTCCGGTCTGCTAATGTCGATTGTCCGGGCGCAAGTGTTCGAAGCCGCTGCATCCGTTCCGTGGGATGTAATGATGATAGCGACGGACGCAATCTATTCGACCCGTCCGTTGCCGAGGTTGCAGCGAACCGACAACCTTGGCGACTGGAAACTTAAGGAACTTCCCGACTTTTTCGTTGTACAAAGTGGGTTTTACTGGTCGCCACACAATGTAGAGGCAATTTTCAAATCCCGCGGTATTCGCCGATCTATCGTTGCAAAGCATGCGCCTGACTTCATTCGGGAATGGAAGAGGTTCATAAACGAGTTCACGGAAGATGACAAAATCTTTGCCTCGTCGGCGCCAGTAGTGCCCATCCCGGTTGATATTTTTATAGGTCTACGACTCGCGCTGGAACTGCGGAAACGGGACGTTGCCATAATGCGCGGCTCGTGGCAAACGGAACTGTGGCGCCAATCGTTTAGGTGGGATAAGCAACGAGAGGGCGCGCGACGGATCGGAGATTTCCTTGTTCATTTTCCCATAAAGGGGAAGACATCCGATCGGTCTACTTGCTATGATCCCGAGTTATTAACAGAATTTACCGGACAAGCGCTATTGCTCAGTGCAATGCCCGATTTTGTTAAAGTAGTGGAGTAGACCAAATGCCAAAAGTAAGTTTCAAGCCCCCTCTTATTGCCGCTCTCCGATTGTCGGGGCGTGTCCCAGAGATCATGCCCGGCGATGAGTAGCGTCCGCAGCCTTGCACGCGAGCGCCTGGATAAACAGCTGCGACGCGAGGCAACAGTCCTCGACACTGTTATTTTCGACCAAGCGATTTGCATCTACTGCGGCTTCCCGGTCAAATGGCACTACACAGCCGCGGGCGACACGGGCATCTCGATCATTTCATCCCGGTCGAGATCATAGTGCGGGCGCGGCAGCACTGGCCGCAACAGAAGTTTGACAATTGGCTTTTGCCGTGCTGTCCTACCTGCAACAACATTTTAAACGCCGCATATTTTTCGACGTTCTGCGACCGTGGCGATTTCGTGCAGTGGAAGTTACGGCAGCGGGGAGTTGCAATTAAATCGCCAGCGTCGAGGGAGCTTGCATCGCTTCGTGTGCCGGAATCGCTGCAATCTCTGATCCGTCCAATAACGGAATATCGCTACGCGCGGGATTATATCGTCCTGGCGCCCGTGCGGCTTGCTAGTGGGGACTGGTCTACCGATCAACGCCTTGCAGAAAGAGCGCTAAAAGGATGCAGTTCTCCGATCACACCTTCGGCACAGTCAAGAGCGGCGTTTGCGTTCTCTCAGGCTTTGTAACGAGCGTCCGGGAAGAACTCGGACATCTCGTAGTCAGGGATGGTATTAAGGGCGCCGAGACTGAGCGCAGGTACCCACGGGCATCATGCCCAATCTCGCGACTAATCGCTGTGCGATCGGAAGGTTATATCACGCTGGCCGCGATGCATTGGCTTGACGCTATCGGGGCCGCGCTTGTCGTACTCGACCCCACTGGCCGGCCGGTCGTTACCAGTGTCCCGCGCCGCAGTGTCCGGCATAGTGCTCGGTTGCGTCGCACACAGGCACAGCTTGGGATTGGCGGAGGCCGCGGCGCCGAGATTGCGCGGGAACTGATCGAGGCTAAGATCACCGGTCAAATCTCACTATTGCGGGAGCTCGATCGCAGCGAAGCGGCCGATCGGGCAACCGAATTCGCCGCGCAATTACCACCAGCTGGTAGCGGCCGATTCCCATTGCTTGGGATCGAGGGACGTGTCAGCAACATCTATTGGAGCGCTTTCGCGGATTGGCCGATTGCATTTACAACGCGCGATCCTGTCCCCAACACGTGGAGGACCTTCGGAGCTCACCGCAGTGTGCTGACTGGGCGTCCGAAAACTGCGGTGTCTCCCGCAAATGCCATCACAAATTATCTTTATAATATTGCGTTGTCTGAAACAGTAATTGCACTGCAAGCCGCTGGCCTAGACCCGACTATGGGAATATTGCACGGCGATGTTAAAGACGAGCGCGCAAGTGCTGCCTACGATTTACTTGAACCATTGCTCTATTATTGATCGATGGCTGCTGACATGGTTGCGCGAGGCCACGTTTGCCCGCCGCGATTTCTTCGAGGATGGCCGTGGCGCCGTGCGCTTGATGCATCCCTTACCGTGTCTCACCTTGCGATGACATCGGCCTTATGGCGCGAGCCGGCTGCCGACGTGGTAGCATGGTATGCCCGTAGGATCGCGGTCCCGAGCGGGCACCCAAGGTTGCGAATTCGTGTGAGCTCCGAAGCGGGACGCGGGCGCTATGCGGCTCGATGGCAACCCGGCCGTTCGATCGCTCGCGTCATCCCGCCGTTGTGCGCCAATTGCGGGAGAGCTCTTGCCGGTCGCAAGCGCAAGTTCTGCGGAGCGGAATGCATCGCTGATTACTACAACGCCCGCGGCATCAAAACCGGACCTGCCGTCATCGCATCGGCGCAGGCAAGAGCGGCGCGTAAAGCGGGTTCGAATATCCCTGGCTTGTCGGGCTGAGATGATGTCGCAGCTTGCACTTGTGTTTCTCGGAGCGCTCCTGCTGATTGCCGGCCCGGATGAGCGCACGATAAAATCTGTTATTAAGATCAGCATGTGACGGGAGGCAACTCGTGCCAGTGAGTAAAAACAGACGCAAGCGAAACAAGCCAGGCAAACATCGGAAGACCACTTCGAAACCGCAGCGGGCTCCGGGTATCACGGCGGCGACGGAAGCGAATTTCGAGGCTCGGCTTTCGGCGGTGCTCACGCATGCTCTTCGTTTCATTCCGCCTGGCTCCATTCGCCATCAGCTGCAGTTTTCGATACGCCTCGGTCACAAAGATGTGCAGGTCGATGGGAGCGTCGGTGCGGTCGCTTTCGGTAGGCTCGACATCCTGCTCGTTCACAAGGACCGGCCTCTAGCTGTACTTGAGCTCAAACGGCCGGGACTGCCTCTTGACGACGAGGACCGGCGGCAGGGCTTGTCCTACGCCCGGCTTCTCGAACCGATGGCTCCACTCACGATCGTAAGCAATGGTACGGAGACGCAGGTTTTTCAGACCCACGACGGAGTCGAATGGAACCCCCAGAATGCCGACGCGAGCACATTTGAAAAGCTGATACGAAATGCTGCCCAGATCGGTGCCCAGGACATTCAGAACGCGATCTCCTCACTCTTGGGGACGAAATCGGGCGCAGCACGCGATATCCTCACGAACCTGTCATCCCTGACGACTGGCCAGCTCACTGGTGGTTGGGACGAGACGCTAGTTCCATTTGCCGAGGGACTATTGTTTCCGCGAAAGAAGACCGCGGAGATCGCCTATCACCTCGATCACGGCCGTAGGATCGTCTTGTTGTCAGGTCCTCCGCTGGTCGGAAAAGCAATGTTTTACGCGAGCTTGAACGCTTCTATCCGGCAAAGAGGGACGCCGTCGTCTTATACGTGAACGCAAGTTCGACCCGACAGGGTCTTTTCCAGCTGCTAGCGGATACATTCGCCACGGAACTGGGTTGGAACATCGGGCCGGAGGACACTCGCGATTGGCTTAGACGGATGTCGCACGACGGCCCGTTTCGGATAATCGTGGCGATAGACGAACCGGACCCCGACTTGATGGGCGCCGATCTGGACGCTTTAGCGTCGCACGCTTTTGGCGGCCGACTGCAACTGTTAATAAGCTGCGGCTTGGGAACGCTAGATAAATTCATAAAATCAGGCCACGGCCGCCAATATACGCCCCTTGGCCGCGAAGCTGACCAAACAGAGCTAAGTCTGCTTGACGACGATGAATTTCGTTTGGCCCTCAAGCTACTGCACGACCTCCGGATTGATTTCATGGAAGGGGCGCAGCGCTCAGTGGAGTACCGCAACCCGTGGGTCCTTCGATCAATCGCGGCGGACATAAAGGATAATCCAAAGCACGCGGACGAGACCATTGCAGCGGGCATACCCAGCCTTCCGGGTATCCAACTGATGGAATTCGCGGAACGCCGGTTGCAGGCGCAGGAGCGATTTATGGATACGTATATCGCTTTCGCTCTGGCCGTGCTGGATGACATCGCGAATCCGGATACAGCTTTTACGACCGGGCTGCTTTCAGCCTTTATCTGCCGGCAAGCAACCCTGTCCCGGCACCTCTCCGACCCGGCGTTCCAGCAGGCGGTGGGTCGCGGCGAACTGAAATCGGACCTCTTACCTGGCGACGTACGTGTCGTCGTGGCGCAAGTCCCAGAATTTGCTGCGCTCACGATCTCTCGTCAGCTTTGCCACACGACTATTACGTGATGTTGACGACGACGCGCCGCGCGGCGCCAGCTCGCTTGTCAACGCATGCAGCCGGATGGGCGTACTCGGCGACGTGATAGGGGCTCACGCCCTAATGGAGGCGGCACGTCAGCGAGGCAGCTTGCCGTTACCGGTCCTCACTGCCCTCCTTGATCGGCCGCCACGCAAAGAAAATTTTGCACCCGGTTCCCGGCTTCGCATGGTCATGGGAGATCGCGTTGCCGACCTAGAAGTTGGCGCGGCTGGCGAATTGTACCTGATAGCACCGAACGGTGAGCGAAAGAGCCTCGAAGCTGACATGGATGGCTCCGACAGCATGACCGCCGACGTTGCCCCGTGGCAGATCCTTTCCTACTTCGCAGCAATGCCTATTAAAGTGGTCAAAGATCGAGCGACGACCCTCGGGTGGATCGACACCCACATCCTGGAGACTATTGCCGCTTGCCCGCTGCTCCTTCGTACGCCAGCACCGGGTTTCGAGAGCGTTTGGACCCACCACACAGCTGAAGGCGTTGTCGTGTGCCATAGAGAGGGCATCGTTGAGCCAATCACGCTCTCGTTATTTTGTGCTTCCGCTCATGATCGGCGACGTGGTGAATACCTAACCAACGCGGCGCTCAGGGACGGGTCAGCAGCATTTTTAATGCGAATGTATATTGCGCTTAGGAAGGTGGCCGAGCTCGTTGATGAAGAACGTAGTCAGTGGGCGACGTCTTTGGCGGAAAGGGTATTACCGTTGATAAAAGAAAAACTTTTATTTCACTGATGACTTCCCTCGGAGCTGCGGCGCCATTTGGGAATGAACGCTAGAGGGACGCACCTCGGCGTGGCTTTAGGCTCCATGAGATCGCCGCTCTCGGCGCAACCCCGTCACTCCGATACGTCGCGGCGAAGGACCGCTCACCACCCGGTGAAGCCATTCGGCGGACCGTCGAGATCATCGATCGTCCTCTACCCCGTGCCAACAGCTCAAGTCGACCCAAAAGAGACCTTCAGCCTTTGTGGCCAGGGCCGCTCTGGCCCTCTTGCCGCATGGGCGGAGGGTGGAGCGGCCGCACTCAAACACTCTGCGGGCCGTCCCCTTCGATTGCGCGAAGAGCCGGTTGGGTGACCGCGACCGGCACGTTGTAGGCCACCACTGGCTGGGAGAGGCCTTTGAGGGCGAGTGCGCCGAACTGTTCGGTTGCGACGCTTCCCTTTAGCGCGACATTGACGCGTTGACTGCATGTACCCTTCGCCTTCGTTCTTTCGCGTTCGGAACGGCAATGGACCGTCTACTGAGCGCCCAGTATTTCGTGGCTGATCTGCAGCCTTTCCCGTATTGGTATGGCGTGGTCGGCGCTACGCGATAGCCGGGGCAGCCCTCCCATCCGCCCACCATCGGAGATCATCGGCCTTACCTGTGGTCTTCGCCGATCCTGGAGCTGTGCCCGCATCGCTGCTTGCTCGAGTCTATTGACAATCTGATCGCCGATCTCGCCCGCCGTGAAGGTAGTTCGTTTTAAAAAGCCCACGCCCGCTATAGATTTGATCCTGGGTACCGACGACCACTTCATTGGCATTGCGGTACACGGCGATCAGACGCTCGTTTCCTCAATCTGGTGTATCAAAATCATTGACCGTCATGACTTAGTTCCTCAGGGATCGAGTCGCGGGGTTTAAACCGAACCATCCCTCCTCTGAAATGAGCCTCACCCGCCGAAAACCCACCGGTCGTTTTCCCCCTGCTTGATTTTCCCCTCAATCGGTCGCGTCGCGTAGCTTATGAAACGGGAACACGTGGCGCGAGTTGAGCTGCGGATAGTCAGGAGCGAGGTGAGGAAGATCTCATTTAATGCGCTAGTCGCATAGCGCGCAGACACCCGCTTGCCGGGCTGCGACCTTACTGACTTTTGAGGCGTCGCCGGCCACCTCGGCGCGCCGCGCGGATGGTATTCCAGACGCGCTCAGGTGTGGTTGGCAGTTCGATATGCTCGACGCCGAACTCCGCGAGCGCGTCGAACGGTGTCATACATTACGACGGACCATAGACATGCCGTATATCCTGCTCGCAAGTGGCGCGGAGGCCGCCGGGCGGAAGAGACCTCCCTCAGAGGTGCTGTAGAACCGGTTGGCCATGTTCTGGTCGCTACCAATGGAAGCGTCGCGACTTGCCGGATCGTGATACCCATAATAGAGGCGCCGATTCGCGTCCGTGCCGCGTCGGGTGATGATCACAAAATGATCGGTAATGTCGTCCACGTTGTAAGCGGCGTCTGTGTAGCTGACTCCCACAACTACGGGTCGGCCGGCCTCCAGCTGTTCGTCGATGTACGCAATGCCCTCACGTGCCTTCGCCGGGTCGATCGTCACGCCGCCGAACGTGTCCTCGCGGATCGCCACCTGGATTCGCAGCTGGGGCCCACCCACCCGGACGCCAACCGCAGCCGCCATCTCCGTACAGCGCCGAAAGCATCCGGCCTTGTCGTTGCTTTGGTAGCCCCGGAAGGGGACGTTGAGTTGAACGTCGCGACGGCTGCCCCGGGGGTACGGCGGGGGCGTCCGAGATGGCGAAGGCGCCGGCGCGGCCTGAGTGTAAAGAGCCGCCCACGTCTGTCGCCCGACGATTCCATCGACTGTGAGTCGGCGCGCGCGCTGAAACGCGCGGACCGCGGCGTCGGTGAGTGCGCCGAAAATCCCATCGCTCCGTCCTGCATTGAACCCCAAGGCCGCCAAGCGTAACTGCAATGTGCTCACCGTAGATCCCCGAGAGCCCACCCGTAGTGTGGGTTGGCCGCTTTCCAGCTCTTGTTCTAACAAGGCCTCCATTACTGGCGCAGGGCCGAGCTCTAAGACGATCGTTCCGCCCCTCCGGACCCATGTTCCACTGGTCAACATCGGTTCCTACTTTCGCCGTTGGCCGCCGGCCACCACCTGCTATCGCTTACTCAAGTGTCGCGCACTGCTGCTCGGCTCTTTGAGCAGGTGGAGGCTATATCACCGCGTTCCACTGCAACAGCTGGGCCAGCAGCGTTTTCGAGGCTCTCCGGGGAGTACTGCGCGTCGTGGGCCGAAGCGTGCTTCGGCTGTAACGTTAGAATGGCGAAATCAGCGAAGTGAGCTTCGGAAGGCGAGCGACGGTTCGAATCGACAGGAGCGGTTCCTGACCCCAAGTCGCCGATTGACGGATTGACCAGCGGGCGGGTGCGTTTGAGCGTAGTCACCACTCGACCTTTGCGAGGAACTCCGGGCCATTATCGGAACGGATGTGCTCGGGAACGCCGCGCAGGATGAACGGGTCCGATAGCGCGTCGATGACGTCGATCGATTTGAACGACGGGATACTCGAATGGCCTGGCATTCGTGGGGGAATTCGTCGATGATGTTGAGCAGGTGGATTTTGCGCCCTCATAGGTGCGCTCCTTGAGAAAGTCGTAGGACCAGACGTAGTTGGAGCGCTCGGCACCAGCCGGACGCACGATCCATCAGCCAGCCACAGGCGGGCGCGCTTCGGTTGCCGGGCGGGGACCTTCAGCCCTCGCGTCGCGAGATCCGCTTCGACCCGCTTGACATTGACCAGCCAGCCTGCCCGGCGCAGCAACTCGGCAATCTTGCGGTAGCCGTAGCGGGACCGGCGGGTCCGAGACGGCGCTGGCGGGAGCATCGAACATGCTCAGGCTGCGGCGCTGCGGGGAGTGGTCGAATTACCTTCTCAATTACTATAGTGAAGCTTGAGCGCTCACCCGACGACGGTTGTCGAGGGGTCGGCGGCGCTCGATGCCGCCCGATTTACGGCTGCACTGTTTGGTTTCGGACGTTGTGCTCGATCAAGAGTTCGACGGCATCGTGCAACGTGTTGAAGACTTGCTGCGTGTCGGAACGCCACACCTGCTCATCATTGAGATAGACAAGTAGCCACGAGCCGGTTCCGTGGTCGTTGTATTGCGTGGGCGTGATCGGCTGCACGGTCTGTCCGTCATCGCTGATGCGCCAATTACCGGCAAGTGCACACCAAGGCCAAGCGCGCGCTGCAGGAGATCTGGATGGCCGAGACCAAGAAGGATGCCGTTGCCGCCTTGGAAGCCTTTGTCGAAACCTACCAGATCAAATACGAGAGAGCTGCCGATTGCCTGACCAAGGACCGCGACGCGCTGCTGGCGTTCTACGACTTCCCGGCCGAGCACTGGAAGCACTTGCGAACGACGAACCCCATTGAAAGCACCTTTGCGACCGTCCGGTACCGCACCATCCGGTCAAAAGACTGCCTGTCGAACAAGACGGCGCTTGCCATGGTCTTCAAGGTTGTTGAAGGCGCGCAGATAAATTGGCGCCGCATCGACGGCCATAACCAGTTGCCAAAACTGATCCGGGGTGTGAGGTTCACTGACGGGATCGAGGTCATCGGCAATTCCGCCGCGCCTCAAGCCCAAGCCGCCCTGACCCTTCAGGCCGTCACCAAAATTCGGCGTCAGCTCATCAAACTGCCGCAGCTTGGCGACGATCTCCTCCGGCTTGTAGCTCTTTCTTGCGATCGCGGTCCTCCTTGTGAGCAAAAACCATAGCTCAGGGTGGACCACTTCAACGGGGTGAATCACCAGGTCCTGTTGGGTGAGTGTCGATTTGGGCAGGACGCTGCTTTTCCTTGTCGACGTGCATGGGCTTTTCCTGGAAGCGATTTTTCCTTTAGCGCTGACGAAGACAATTGGTCGACGACCGCCGTCATCCAACCGCGCGGCAGCGTCTCGGTCCACGCCTCATCGATTTTATAGGTAAGTCTGACCATGAGCCTCTCGGCGACGTTCGCTAGGGAATTGGCTCGCCGCGGCGTCTCCGCAGGCGAGACGTGACGATCACGATCGACCTCGATAAGGAATTGATCCCCGGACAGCGCGAGGCGCGCGCCCCGGTGGTGGCTGCCGGCTCAGCGATCCCGATATCCCCCGGCTGATCTAGGTCTCGGCGAGGTGAGCTTCGCCTCATCTTCCTAGAGCCCAGTTTTGCCGAATCAAGATTCGTCCACCAGATTGGCTATTTTAAACCTATCTCCATGGAAAATAATGGATTGGCGGATTGGCACGCTGTTTGCTCCATGAGACTGAGCGGCAAGTATCGCACCTGTGGAGAACGCGATGAATGGTTTCCGAAACCCCTTAGCCGAGTTCAACCCGGAAACCGAAAGTTTTGAGGCCGAGCAGTTTCAATGGGGTACTGAAAAGGACAGCGAGGTCTTCAACGAGATGGGGTCGATGGAGCTCGCTGCAGAACTACTCGAAGTACGCGATGAAGCGGAATTGAACCAGTTCCTCAGGGACCTTTTGCACAAGGCGAGCCGTGCTGATGGTTTAATTTTGCGCTCACCAATTGGACAAGCTGTAGCAAGCGCCCTCAAGGACATAGCAAAAAAGGCGTTGCCACTATTGCCGAGCACCGGCGGCGCGCTGGGCAAATCAATTGGCGCTGGGCTCGCATCAATGGCAGGCAGGGCCCTTGGTCTCGAAGTTGAAGGACTGAGTCCGGAGGATCGGGAGTTCGAAGCGGCAAAGCAATTCGTTCGCTTCGCCGGTGAGGCGGCTAGAAAAGCGCTTACCACACCTCCCAATGTTCCCATGCAATCGGCTGTACAGACCGCAATAGGCGCAGCCTCCCAGCGCTTCGCGCCGGGGCTGCTGAGCGGTGCACTTCTCTCACGCAACCATGGATATCCAAGGACGGAGAAGATCATGCATGACATCGACCGCACACAGCTTGAAATGAACCCGGAATTCGAAAACTTCGAGTTCGAGCAATTCGCGTTTCCTGGAGAGACCGGCAGCGTATTTCAGGAAGCCGAGGAGATGGAGCTAGCAGCCGAGCTCCTGGATGTTCAGAGTGAGCAGGAACTTGATCAGTTTCTCGGTGATCTCTTTAGAAAAGCCCAACGTACTATCGGCAGGGCGTTGAGATCGCCAACTGCCCGGGCGATCGGTGGAGCGCTCAAAGGGATCGCTCGCACGACTCTGCCGATAGCTGGCTCCGTTGGCGGTACGGCAGCCGCGGCAGGTCTCGCCGGTCTCGGGGTGCCCGTACCACCAACGTTAGGGGCTAGCATCGGCGGTAGCCTCGCTTCAGCTGCGGGCCAGGCGCTCGGCTTAGAGCTGGAGACGCTTTCGCAGGAAGACCGGGAGTTCGAGGGTGCGAGACAATTCGTCCGGCTTGGTGCAGAGGCTATTGCAAACGCAATGCAGGCCTCGCCTCGCACGCCGCCGGAAACTGTGGCGCAAACTGCAGTTACCAAGGCCGTACGAAGCTTTGCGCCCGGGTTACTGCCGGGTGGTGACACCGCTCCGACACCCTCCAGCGCCATGCCTTCTACGGGTCGCAGTGGACGCTGGATTCGCCGCGGCAACCGGATAATGCTGCTCGGGGTCTAAACGGCGATGTCCGCCACCTCTTACGCGAAATGGCACTTGGCCCAGGAGGCGCGCGCGCTGCTGACGCGCCTCGCTCGCCTCGCGCCATTTGCCCTGCAGAACCCGATGTTGCCTGCCGCCGCGCTACTGCCAATTGCACAGAATGCAATTGAGCAATTCCTGATCCGCGGGCGACGCGAACTGCGCGGGCGGGTGCTGGCTTTCCAGCACTGGCTCGACAGCGAGGAAGGGCAGCGGGCGAGTCCGGCGGAGGCACAGCGGCGCTTCACGATATTGCGGCTGCGGTTTAACGCCGTGCTGACCCAGTTCGACACGTTCCAGGATGTCCTAGTGCAACGCAGCGAAAACGAAACAGGCGTGAGGCTGTCCGGTCTCGATATCGTCTCGGCCGACGCATTGGCGCTGCCCGGCTACTACGAGGCGCCACCGGTCATCTGTTATCTAGATCGTGGCGTCGGAGCGGCCATCCGCCGCGCCCGCACGCGGCTGCCCGGTGGTGGCGAGAACCCCGTCGCGATCGTGCGCGTCCCGCGCGAGCGCTGATTGGCGCAGGAATCGCTTCCTCGCTGTTTCACGAGGTCGGCCATCAAGCCTCCGCCCTGCTCGATCTCGTTAACTCTCTGCGCCCTGTGCTGAAAGGCCTGCAGCGCGGCGCCGGCGAGCGCGGCCTCGCCTGGCAGCTGTGGGAGCGGTGGATCTCCGAGATCATTGCCGATTTCTGGGCAGTGGCGCGGCTTGGCATCGGCGCGACACTGGGCTTGGTCGGCGTCGTCAGCTTGCCGCGCGCCTTTGTTTTCCGCGCCACGCTCGATGACCCGCATCCGATCCCGTGGATTCGCGTCAGGCTCAGCGGCGCGATCGGCGAGGCGCTTTATCCGCACCCTCAATGGAGGCAACTCGCGGGGGTCTGGGAATCGTTCTATCCGCCAACCGGACTTCACGAGAACACGCTGAGGACACTCGGCCTTCTCGAAACGACGATGCCGGCCTTCATCTCGATACTTGTCGGGCATCGCCCGCGCGCTCTGCGCGGCCGCTCACTAGCCGAGGTGATGGACACGGAGGAGCGGCAACCGGCACGGCTTGAGGCTCTTTATCGCCAATGGCTCGCCGCGCCGGCGCAGATGTACCGAGCGCCATCGGCGATGTGCTTTGCCGTCATCGGGCAGGCGCGCGCCGAAGGCCAAATGACCCCCGAAGCGGAGAGCGAAATTATCGCGAAGCTGCTGACCCATTGGGCATTGCAGAGCACGCTCGACGTCTCCGCCATGTGCGCAACCGTGCCTGCGGCTCGCAAGGTCGCAGCGTGACTATTTGCAAGGAGAACCCACATGCCCCTCCAGATTCAAGATCCACAGCAAATAGAGCCGTATCGCGAAGGGACATTGGTACAGCTAACTGTAAATTACGCCCCACCTAACAGCCAAAACTGGCAGACACCTCTTCCCGGTGGCACCAGGGTCCGTTGGACTGCCCCTGAAGGGTCGCGCATCGACCCAGTGGGCCGCGGCGAGATTGCGAGATGGGACACGACAGGCCTTCGGCCCGGGCTCTACCCAATTACGGCACAATTGCGTGACGACACCGGCGTGCTTCGCGACAACGAACCTGAAACCACAGAAAACTTTGAAGTGACTATTCGGCCCGTGTCTCGCGGCGACACGCTCGCTGTCGCACTTCAGCGCATCGGGGCGCAGCCCACTCGTGATCAAGCGCTATGGGTGGCGATACGGAACAGGACAAACGCAATCTCTTTTGGCGGAACCCGGCGCGGTGCCGGATACCAAGGTTTCATCGATCGCGTCCTGCGCCAAGGCCAGAATCAACCCAATCCTGAGCTGACGAGACGCCGCCAGGAGCTTCCTAACAGCCCCACACTCGGGGTCAGCGCCTATGAGTTGCTGAAGACTGCAACACAAACGTTCTTGCTAATGGAATGCGGAGTGCCAATCACAATCCAGAATAATAGTGCGCTGGACGGATTAAATCCTCCAGTAGCGCAGGTCCAAGGACAAGTAGCGCAGGTCCAGGGACAAGTAGCGCAGGTCCAGGGAAGAGACACACTGTTCCACGCCCAAGATGAGCAAGGTCGGCTCGGTCAGGCTGTCACCCGGGTCCAGCTCGCCGAGCGACTTACCGAATATCTAGGGAGCGGCGGCAATACGCTTCCTTACCTGAATCGCATCATCGAAGCAGCATTCCCCGTCGGGCCACTTCCTCCAGATAATTACGAAGTTTTTAACTCGGGCATCCTTTCGTCGCGAGCGCAGGGCCCTTTACTCATCGAGTTGATCTGGTCTTACTGGCAGGAGGAGGGAATGTTGGCGCAGACCATGAGCGCCATCAGCCGCCGTTTCCAAAATGTGCGAGGCCCCGGCGGGCGCGATCCGCTTGCGCATCTCGAGATCGCGCCACTGCGGCCGCTCAATAGCTTGTTGTGGGGTTATATCCAGGACGAGTGGAACCGTCTTTCCGTCAGGCGGCGGGCTTACGAGTACGATCATCACTATGGCCTATCGATCTACGGAAAGGCGGTACCGACATTAAGGCCGGCCGACAGTCGTTCGAAATTTCTCGAAGCCTTTCACAATTTGCTGCACCTTTCGGCAATCTTTTTCAAGGAGGACAACGACACGACCGTCATAGCCGACGGCTATCCGCTCCTCAATTCGCTGAAGGAAGTGCACCTACTGCTTGCACAGGGCGCACACAATCAATTTGGAGACCTGCCATGGACAGCCCGAGTTGAGATGCTGATCCAGCAATGGCTGCTGGCGCGTCCGGAGATGCGCGAGTTCCTCCAGAGCCGCCAAATGGTCCCGTACAGGGAAGCGTGGATGCCGCAGGTCGACACGATGAAGACCCTGCAAGGCTGGTCGGACGTGACGGTGACACATTATGGAGACCTTGGCGTTTACGGGGAGCAAATTCTGTTGTCGGTACGCTATGGCGATTGGATCGACGTAAACGACGAGAACCAGGCCAAGAATTGGGCGCGCTATTGGCGGCCGGAGATACAGGGTTATCTGCACGCCTACCGTGCCGTAACCGGCGTTGACCTCGCCAATGCCGAGACGGTCGACTACGCGTTGCCCACGGTGCATCTGCAGCGACGGCTTGCAATGCAGCAGGCGCGATGATGGGTTGTGGCGGTGCCCGATTTCACCTCGGCCCTTTATCTTGGGCTGTGCCACCCGAGCGGGTCGCTGAGGCCCTGGGCGCAGCTTAGCCTCGGCAAACCGGCGGGACTGGAGCCGCCGCCCCGGGCCGCTGAGGTCGCGGCCCAGGTTGCGGCGCTGCAAGGGTGCGAATCCGGCACCCTCGTGCCTTCTGCCTTACACCTTTTCTGGGACCTGTTCGGCATTTTCGCGCGCGAAAAGGTGCGGATTTACCTCGATTCTGGGACCTATCCGATCGCGTGCTGGGGTGTTGAGCGAGCCGCTGCGATGGGGACCCCGGTGCACCGCTTTCCGCATCACGACAGCGACGCGGCTCGCCGGGCGATCGGGCGGGACATTCGCTCTGGTCGAAGGCCCGTCATCGTCGCCGACGGCTTCTGCCCGGGCTGCGGCAGCGCGGCACCGCTTGTGCGCTACTTGCGATGCGTTGCGCCCTATGATGGACACCTTGTAATTGACGACACTCAGGCTCTCGGAATTTTCGGGGTGCCACACGCCGGCGCCCCTTACGGCAGCGGCGGCGGCTCGCTCCGCCTGCAGGGTATTCATTCCGCCAACGTCATCCTAGGCAGCTCCTTGGCAAAAGGTTTCGGGGCTCCAGTCGCGGCGCTCTGCGGGTGCGAGGCGTTGGTCCGCCGTTTTGAAATGTGCAGTGAGACCCGCGTCCATGCGAGCCCACCCTCCGTCGCTGCCATCCACGCTGCAGAACAGGCTCTATTGATCAACTCACGCTGTGGCGACGCGCTTCGAAAGCGATTGCAGCGCCTAATAGATTACTTCCGGAGCAAAATTCGGCGGCTTGGGCTGCGTGTCGCCGGTGGAATTTTTCCGGTTCAGACGCTGGCGTCTAACTCCGCCTTCGACACCTCGGAGCTTCATCATCGCCTTGTGGCAGCCGGGGTCAACACAGTGTTGCATAGGGATCGCTCCGGACCTGACAGCCGGTTGAGCTTCTTGATCACCGCGGCCCATCGCGTTGAGGAAATCGATCTGGCGATTGCCACGCTCAAAGCAGCGTCTCGACATTCTGTCCGCGAATTCACCTGGGGGTAAGCATGGACGACGAATTTGCCCGATGGGACACAGAGACAGAAAACGAGGTCAAACGCCCGGGACGACAACAAATCCGGCCGTCGGTACTCCGTCGCAGGCAACCGGTCGTTGGCCGAACTAGGACGCCAGTGCGGACAATTCCACCTCAAGCCGGCGGGCGGCTCAGGCACACTCGGCCTGCGCTTTCAAGCCGGCCTGTGCGGCCAATCGCATGGCCGGTTTATCCGGCTGTCGTGTACCCGCCCAGTGCGCCCCTTTTCCGCGAACCGCTGCCAGATGTGGCGCCTGGCCCCGCGACCGGCACTGAATATGTGCGCTGGGTTCAGAGCTGTCTCAACCAAGCCGAGGGTTTGGGGCTCTTGATTAGCGGCATCATGGACGCTCCAACCCGAAGCGTGGTCCGTGGCTTTCAAAGGAAACACGACCTGCCCGTCGATGGCATCGTGGGCCCGCCGACAGAGGCAGCCTTGGCGGCGGCCTGTGGGCGGTCCGGTGGACCCGTCACCAACAACGGTGCCGCGACCACTCCTACGTCCTCTATCACCGGCCCGCCGAGCACCGAGGCGGAACCCGAGTGGGAAGCTGAATGGGCATCGGAGCGAGAAGCCAGCAGAAGCAGTCCAGATTATATCCGCTGGGTTCAGGCGGCGCTGAACCAGATACTCGGCATGCGCCTCGCTGTCGACGGCATCGTCGGTCCGCAGACCCGAAGTGCAATACGCACATTTCAGCGACGCCGAACCCTAGAAGTCGATGGAATTTTGGACCCCCCTACCGAAGCGTCCCTGCTTGCGGCGGGGGCGCCGCCTCGGTTTACTGCCTTTCGTGGGGTATCTTTGATGTAATACCTTGGCTTTTGCGCCCTCGATTTCCGAGCGCGGCGAGCGCTTACGGAGCCTGCTAATGCGACACGAACCATGGCTTCATTTCTGGCGGTCAACCAATGGCAATGCTGAACGGCAGATAAAAGAGTCGTTGAAACGCGGCGGTATCTCCTTTATCCCGTTGCCGTCGCATGCGCCAGCCGGAGACGGTATACTTTTCTTCTCGGACATTGAAGACGAACTTTGTAGTTTTGTGCGGGAAATCAGTAATTCTGGAATAGATCGCGTTTTGACGATCTGCACATCGAACGCTGTATTGAGCGCAGCTTCGGGATGGCGAGTTCTGCAAGCCGGTGCAGCGGATCTACTCGAATGGACACGCGACTACTCGACACATGGCGAGTTCTGCAAGCCGGTGCAGCGGATCTACTCGAATGGACACGCGACTACTCGACACAAGCCGAGCGCGTCAAAGCGCGCCTAGAGCGGTGGCATGCAATTGATGACCTATTGATCTCAGCACGTGAGACTATCGTCGGTGTGAGTCCAATTTGGCGTTCGCTGATGCGCCGGATTATAGAGGTCGCGCGATTTACCACGGCTTCCGTGCTTCTGATGGGTGAAAGTGGGACGGGAAAGGAGATGCTAGCCCAGCTAATCAAAGAACTCGACTTTACCGCGCGAACAGATAACCTCACAGTCGTTGACTGCACGACCATCGTTCCTGAGCTATCGGGCAGTGAGTTTTTTGGACATGAGCGAGGGGCATTTACGGGTGCGATCGCAGCGCGCGATGGAGCCTTCGCACTGGCCGACGGTGGAATACTTTTTTTGGATGAAATCGGCGAACTGCCGCTAAACCTTCAAGCACAGCTGTTGCGCGTCATCCAAGAAGGAGCTTATAAGCGAGTGGGTGGTAATCAGTGGTACAATACTAAATTTCGTCTAGTCGCGGCTACAAATAAAGATCTCTTGGCGGCAACCCAAGACGGCGCGTTTCGAACTGATCTTTATTATCGCATCGCAGGGTGGGTGTTCAATGTGCCGCCTCTGCGGGCGCGTCGCGAAGATATTCTGCCATTAGCCCGTCACTTCCTGCAGATGCTGAACCCAGATCGGCCAATAGCCGATTTTGCAACTGCCGTGGAGGAATATTTGCTCAATCGCCCCTATCCTGGCAATATCCGGGATCTCCGCCTGTTGATTGCACGGATAACTCACCGTCATGTAGGATCTGGCCCCATAACATTGGGCGATATACCTGAAGACGAGCGACCAACTCTGGAGACAGCCAACGACACCTGGCGAGATACAGTTTTCGAGACCGCCGTCCGCCATGCCCTTGTAGGCGGAGCTCGTCTGAAGGAAATCGGCGATGCGGCGACTAGTACTGCTGTTCGCATTGCTGTGCACGAAGCGAACGGCAAATTACAAGTCGCTGCAAACCGGCTTGGGGTATCTGATCGTGCTCTACAGTTGAGGCGAGCAAATGGTCAGATACGGGATGGGGATGGTGCAGGGTAATTTCCAACACAAGAAGGCCTTTTCGGTTAGGGAAGCTCTGCACAAGCCAGCGGCCAGTGATCGTGATATAATATGTACTGGGACGGATTGGTGCGGAATGGTTGGGGGGATGAAGCAGCTGACACTGGCGACGGTCGGGTTTGAACGCTACGCCAAGCCGACGCGGCGGGCGGCGTTTCTGGCCGAGATGGAGCGGATTGTGCCATGGTCGGCGCTGTGCGGGTTGATCGCGCCGTTCTATCCCAAGCCGGGCGATGGCCGCCCGCCGGTCGGGGTCGAGCGGATGCTGCGCCTCTATTTTCTGCAGCAATGGTTCAATCGGCTTTGTCAGGTTAACCGGATAGCCCGGAAGGGATGCCGAGGGTAGGCTGGCGCGATGGCTGAAATCTCCTACCGCCGCCACCGCTTTCCGCCGGTGATCATCCAGCATGCGGTCTGGCTATATTTGCGCTTCACCCTGAGCTACCGCGATGTCGAAGAACTGCTGGCTGAGCAGGCCAACACACCCGCTGTAGCCTGCTGATGATATTATCGCCTCGACCGTCCGGACGACCTGGCGCGCGGGCCCGGGCTGCGGGAGTCAGCCCAAAGCAATGACTGGGGTCGCCATCGTCATCCCCATGCTGAACGAGGCCGCGGGACTGCCACGGCTATTGCGCTCGCTCGCCGCGCTCGAGCCGCCGCCGACGGAGGTGCTGGCGGTGGATGGCGGCAGCGCCGACGCCTCCGTCGCCATCGCCGAGGCGGCCGGGCTGCTTGTCGTCCGGCACAACACCCTTGGCCGGGCGGCGATCAACCGTGGCGTGCAGGAAGCCACGGCACCGATCATTTGCGTGCTGCACGCCGACACCTTGCTCCCCGATGACGCGGTTGCCGTGATGCGCAGGGTGCTCGCGGATCCCGGGACCGCCTTGGCCGGCTTCACCCCCCTGCTCAGCGGCCCGGACCAGGTGCCCAATGACCTGGCGTAGCTGAATATCGGCACGTCACCTATCCAGATCTTCATGTGTCTCTCGGATGCCTGAATTATGCCTGTTGAGAATACTTTGTTGTTAATTGGCCATTTGTAGATCCCGCCGTATTCTGGCAACCTGCAATCAAAGAGTAACGCGATATTCATCGATGAAACCTCAGTGACGTTTTGGTATCGCTTTGCTAGCTACTTTGTCGGACCTGGAGATCGTCCCCGGACGGTAGGGCTCACGTCATAAGATTTTGTTGCGGAGAACCTCCCTACGGCGATCAGTCGCCCCTGCCCGAGGAAGGTGGAAAAGGGGGCGAGCTATCTCCGCCTTGATCGATCTCAATCAGGTGGTGATCGTCGCCTACTAGGACGGCTCAATCGACATCGACGAGGTTCTGCAGCGTCTAACCCGCCTCTCTTTACCCGAAGATTTCATCGCGCGGCTGAAAATGTCTATACCCCGCGAAGCCGGTCCAAAAGCGGCTAACATTTGCGCGAGGCGCACACGATGCACGGCCAGTCCTAGAGAGATGCCGGTTCGTAGAGCTTCCTCCTCCTCCGAAGCCGGGTGTCGACCCTGAGCAAGGTCCAATCTGAGCACTCGACTAGCCGGTGCTTGTCTGATCGCGTTATCGGTCGAGCCAGACGTCTTCGAAGCGCCAGCCGTTGTAGACGCTGTTGACCATCGAGGTGAACCCTTTGACATAGGGTTGGCGGCAGCTCGCCGTCCGCGTGTGGTAAATGATCGGCCGGGCGCCGTCCTCGGCCAGCTTCCGTTCGATCTCCCACACGAGCTCTTTGCGCTTTTGCTCGTCGAATTCGACCGATTGCCGGTCGATCAGCTTGTCGACCTCGGGATTGCAGTACCCGTCGGGATTATTCTCGGCCGCGCAGGCGTAGGTCTCGTAGAAAACCTGATCGGGGTCGTCGACGGCTTTGAACGTCGCGCCGTGCGCGACCGCATAATCGTGCCGCATGACCTTGGTGAACCAGAGCGCGTTGTCGACGGGTTCGAGCTCGCCCGCGAGGTAGATCTCCTTCAATTGGTCGATGAGGACAACTGTAGCCTCTATATTCGGGCCGGTATTACGGGCGGAGACTTTCGCCGCGAGCGGTCTGCCGGGGCCGTAGCCGAGTGCCTGCATGGTACTGCGGGCTTCGGCGCGGTTCTTGTCAACCTCAGCACCATACCCGGGTAGCGTTTCGACAATTTCCCGAGGCATGCCCCACCGTCCTTCGGGCGGCGGCATCATCGCCCCGCCGATGTCGCCGTGACCTTCCGCCAGGATGTCGATGAAGGCTTTGCGGTCCAAACTGAGCGCCATCGCTCGCCGCAGATCGCGGTTGTCAAATGGCGGCTTGCTTCGGCTGATCAGCAGATCGCGATATATATTCTGCGGTACCAGTTCGCAGACCGCGCGGGGCGCCTCGGCCTTGAGGTCTTTCAGCAACGGAGGGGTCACGGTATACGGTTGGATCATATCGATTTGCCCGCCGACGAACGCCAGGACCCCGGTAGAGACGTTCTTGATGATCGGATATTCGATGCCGTCGAGGTAAGGCCGGCCGAGCTTCCAGTATTGCGGGTTCCTCGTTACCCTGATGACTTCGTTGGGCTTGAATTCGACGAATTTGAAGGGGCCGGTGCCGATCGGGTGGCTGCGCATGTCGCGCGGCGAAACATGGCAGGGATAGACCGGCGCCCAGCCGGACGCCAATAGGGCCAGCAGCGCCGGCTGGGGCCGCTGCAGACTGAACGTGACCTCGTAATCGCCGTTGGTGATAACGTCCTGCAGGTTGCGGTACCACGCCTTGCGCGGGTTGAGGCGCAGCTTCTCGCTCGACTTGCCGGTCAGCAGATCCCAGGTACAGTTGACGTCCTGCGCCGTAAATGGTCTGCCGTCGTGCCATTTGACGCCCCGGCGCAGGTGGAAGGTCAGCCGGGTCCGGTCCTCGTCCCATGACCAATCGGTCGCGAGGTCGGGCCGGATAGACTCGAGGCTGTTCTGCGGGACACGCTGATCATAGAGGACGAGGTTGTTAAAGACGCCCATCATCGGTCCTTCGGCCGTGTTCGACGATTCCTCAAGGATCGACATACCGGCCGGACTGTCGAATTGGCCGACCCTAAGAATACCGCCCGGCTTTTGAGCAAACGCCATCTCCCCGACCGATAGAACGCCTAATAAAGGCAAGCACCGCCGCGGGTTGGCGCAGATGGCGTTTCATTTCTATTCGCCTCCCCTTAACTCAAACTTATTTGCCGTAGCGACGTGATTGAGGCCGTCAGTATTTACTGTAGCACGCGGGCGAGAGCGAACAAGGGTTTTCAGGTTCCGGCTACTATGTCGCTCCATTTAGGACGGGCAGCTGCGGGTCGAACTTCCCCGTTAGGGGGGTGAGGGGGAAGGTCCGAAATCGGCGCCGGGCGATCAGGGCGCGCGTCAATTGCGGTGGTGCTGACGCGACGACTCCAGCTGACTGCGACCAGTGAGCCCGATCAAGCGGCATGTTTACATCGTCGACGCTTATCCCGAAACCGCCTGGCCCCCGAACCCGATCCGCGACGCGTCGTGTTCCCGCCCGTTCATCGACCGGGCCTGCGACCGAGCCTAAAACGGTCGACTCCGCCTAAACAATCAGAATCTGGTCTATTAACGCCTCGTACCGAAATTGCCATCACTGATAAGCCGGGCTCATACGGCTCGGGCTTTCCGGCCAGCTGCTCCGGTCCTAACTTCGGAGAGGCGGTCGGCCTTAGGTTCGGACTGCCTCCCTACGGTGAGACCCCTTCGACGCCGAAGATGCGTTGTGTCGCATATTTATCGCCAATTGCTACGGCCTGCTTATAGGGGGCGGACTCATATAAGGCTTGCAGTTTCTCCAAGCTCTCGAACTGAATCACAACGACGCGGGGCGCGGGGGGTGCACCTTCAAAGGATATGGTCTTCCCTCCGCGGACAATGAATTTGCCGCCCGCGTCGGTAAGCGCCTTTGTAATAAGCGGAAGATATTCCTTGTTATATCCATCCTGGTCCTTGATTGCGATCTCGGCGATGTTGTAGGCGGGCGGCTTAGTCTGAGCATGAAGAGTTTGAGCTACTGCAGCGCCGAGCGCGGCACTCGCGGCCATTCCCAGTCCGATTGTTATACGTCGATGCACGGCGTTTTCTCCTGGTTGACGAAAAAAACGAGGCGTACTGTAGCAGGGCGCAACGGCCGATCTCAGGAACTTGGCGCACCTCGGTCATTGAATGGAATAGAAGACGGCTGAAGGAATGACTTATCGCAATGCAGCCGAGGTCATAGCCCAACTCGCCATCCCAAGCCAAAGTGCGGTCCGAATACCACGATCAGCAAATCTCGCTTGCTCAGCGGGAGCCCAGCTTGTGGTCAGAGGGGCTCGACCACTGCGCTTTCTGAAGACTAGCCCAATACACGGCGGGCACGGTACGGCGGTTCACGGCTTCCTCCTCCTGTGTTGATTAGCTTCACAGACGCGACGACGGGCGCGTGCAAAGTTCCGATGCGTTCTAACCATTTGCGGCGTCAGCGTATCGTCAATTTCACCGGTTCGCTCGACTCGCCGCTGTTTGGGCGCGTCAGGATCGAGCCCGATGAATCGCCCATGCTTGGCCGGTGTTGTTAGGCGGCCGATCTGCTTTGCTTCTCGCTGAGGCCGCCGCGAGACAGCCGACCGCCGCAACGGTCTAGCGGAACCGAAAGTTTCCGGACTCTCTGCTGGAGGGAGATGGATTCGAACTTCCAGTACGCGAGCATCGTGCGATGGCACCAAGCCACGGATTTGCCGCTCCCTCCCTTCGTGGAGGAAGAACGATCCGAGTCTAGTCGAGCCGATTACCGCGCCATGAGCCGATAAACTTGTGGATATCGCTCATCCGGATGCGACGATTCCGTTCCGGCGCCGTTTGCTACGTATCAGCGATCGATCGCAAATCCCCCTGCTCGATCGCGATACCTTGAAACCCCGGTTCCCCCGCCGGGGTTCTCTCTTGGGAGGCTCGCTTATCCGTCCGCCACGGCGAGACGGGCGCCGACCGTGAGGGGGCCAGCTGATAGATCGCGTCGCGGCCAGACCACCAATCCGCGAGTTCGTTCTCATCCAGCCGGTCGGGCATGCGCGGATACCATTCCCCGGGGTCCGGGCGGATCACCGCGCCGGGATCGACCCGGCCGCAATCCACGCGCATGGTGCAGCGGAAGCGGCGGCCGACCTCGACGGTGGATTCGGTACGCAAAGACCACACCAAGGACATCGACCTCTCCGACGCCGATTACCCGGCCTCGGCGCGGTGAGGGAGCGGCGGCGACCTAGGCTGGGCGGCAGGCGCGCTTTAACCCCACAGGCGCCGCGTCGCGATCTCGGCACCCTCAGCGAGGGATTTGAACTTCGCCCATACCACACTCGGCGCCACCATCGGCGTTGCGTTGGCGGCGGTGCCGAAGCCGCAATCGGCCCCGGCGAGCACCCGCTCGCGTCCGACGATGTCGGCATAGCGGCAAATCCGCTGGGCAACGAGCCGCGGGTGCTCGACGAAATTGGTCGTCGAGTCGATCACCCCCGGGATCAGCACTTTGTCGTCGGGAATACGGGTTTCCTTGAGGTCCTCCCACTCGTGCTCATGGCGCGGGTTGGCGGCCTCGAAGCTGAGCGCCGTCGGCCGTGCCTTGAAGCAAATGTCGATGATCTTGGCCAAGGGGATGTCGTGGGTGTGGGGACCTTCGTAGTTTCCCCAGCAAATGTGCAGCCGCATGCGGTCGGCGGGAAGCGTGGCCACCGCGGCGTGTCGGTCAAGGCCTCCTTCGAGACACCGGAGCCGCCGTTGGGGAATCGGTTTGAGGTTCTTCTCACTCTTCCTGGCCATTCGGAAGGTGTCCGAGTGCCCTGAGTATCGTCATGTTGTCCCAGGTCACCCACCACTCCGCAATCTTTCCACTTTCGATTCGGAACATTGCCCCGAAATCAAATTGCGCCTTGCGACCTGATGGCGGAAATGGACCCATCGGTCCCTGCTGCGTGCCTTCATAGGTAGTCCATGCAGCGACGAGGTTCTCTTCGGCGACTAGAAGCTTGATCGTTTGAACAGAATCGGGAAAAACCGCCGTATCTTGCTGTAGAAATGCTTTGACCTGATCTAGACTCCGAGCTTCGACACCCGGCGTTGCTTCGCAATGGCGGACAACATCCAGTGCGATGAGGTCGTCGAACGCATCAGGCTGACGACTGTTCCATGCATCAAAGAAACGCCGGATGATGGCCTTGTTCTGCTCTGTCGTTGTGCTCATGCGGAAGTTCCGTCTCTGGCTTCGCGTCGCACTGGCTGCGAGATGTTGGGCGACTGGTAATGTGGTCAGTAGCAGGTCAATTCGCGTCTACTTTTTTGCCGCGGCACGGGGCCGGCTAATGCACTGCCGATCTCGGCTTAGTTCGGATTTCTTCATTCGCCCGAGTTTACAGACACAAGCCGCTGCATCGACCATCTTCTGTCCCGCCCCCGAGTACAAACGGCCCTCCGCTCGGATTCAAAAACGGGCAGTTGGATCGACAACCCGC
>Ga0306923_10000939_pt1 | contig 24673 bp, 27 predicted proteins | sample sta12Can44000108_FD_203841 | JGI IMG/M metagenome (GOLD analysis project Ga0306923, IMG submission 203841) | Lab enrichment of tropical soil microbial communities from Luquillo Experimental Forest, Puerto Rico - statanox.12C.anox.44.000.108 (v2)... | ecosystem: Environmental > Terrestrial >... | reverse complement strand
TGTGACCCCCTCACCCGGAATGCGCGCGCGCGGCGCGCACATTCCGACCTCTCCCCCGCGGGGAGAGGTAAACCGCGACTGCCTCAACGTCAGCGGAACACGCTCTAAGGTCTCGATTATTGGGTACCTCGGGATTCAGTCAAAGTCCCGTCTCTTGGTACGCCAATTGATGCGTGCGGCTGGTGGACGTTGCGGGCTTTGGTTCTGATCAAGATCAAACATGCCGCTTATCGACGTGCGGCGACCAATCCGGCCGCCCGAGCCGATCATTCCGCACCTGGTGCAAACCATGCGCCGACACAGCGAGCGGACTGGCGCGGCGGCGAAAGACCATGTGAGATTGAGTCATCTGACATTGAGTCACCTGACATTGAGTTTGAATGTTCCCGAAATCTTGGCGATACCAGCCGCCAAAAGCTCCTCGCTGATCGACTTTAGATTAGAATCGCCTCTGGAAACCTGCTCGTGCCATTGCCCGTCGGTACTCAAACACGGCGCGAAGATGGCCATGTTTTCCGTCACTGAGAAGCGAACGAGCGCCGCCATGTGGTCCCTCTCGGCGCGCCGTTCGAGGTAGCGCCGCAGCGCCGGATCGCGATGCGCATCCGGGAAGGCGGGGTCGACCCATATCTGGATGACGTCGAACATTTTAGGCTTGCTGCCGTTGCTCGGATCGAGGCGAATGCGATCGGGCATCGAATCGATCACGTAGTGGCTTCGATCTGGCCGTGAGAGATCGGCGGTGTCATCGTTGACGAGCCAACGGCAGTTCCACCCAGCGCACACTATCGGGTATCCAGGCTTGCGATGAATCGCGCAGCCCTTGCCGAATTTCTGGTGTTTGCAACGCTCGCCGGCAGCCTTGTTAAGCTCGCGTACCGGGAGCAGCTTGCAGCATAGCGAGCACGTTCCACACGTTCGTTCCACGGCTACCCACTCACAGCCGGAAATTGGGCGCCTGCTGCCTTTGCCTCCACGGAGACTTCGACGTCCCCGTTCAAGGGCGGTCTGACGTTGCCGGGACGTTATTGCCGTGCGGGGGCAGCGTAAAGATTAGTGATGCAATATTTATGAAAAAGTGACTGCGCGCAGGAGGCCGCTGGTTGGCGATAGCACGCGGATGAATGCCCCGCTTGCCGTGGTGTGCAGTTTCTGCCTGCAACGGGCCAGGGAACGGGTAGAAATCCAACCCTGGCAAAAAGCCAAGGAATATCAAATGGCCGAGCAGGATACGCCTTCCGATCCGCTTGCCTGGCGCGGCCGAAAGGCGCCGTCGCTCCTGGAGCTGGAGGTGCTTGCAGACACCGCATTCCGGCGCCTGCCGCAGAAATTCCGCGCCCTGTGCGACGGCCTCGTGATCCGGGTCGAGGATTTCCCCGAGGACGATGTCCTCGACGAGCTGCGCGCCGAGAGCGAGTTCGACCTGCTCGGCCTGTTCCAGGGGGTGGGCCTGCCGTTCCGCTCGGAGAGCGCGCCCACGCAGATGCCCAACATGATATGGCTTTACCGCCGGCCGATCCTCGATTACTGGGCCGAGCACGAGGAGACGCTGGGCGCCATCGTCACCCACGTGCTGGTGCACGAGATCGGCCATCATTTCGGGCTCTCCGACGCCGACATGGCGGAGATCGAGGCTGGCGGCAGCTAAGCCATTACGAATATGCTATGGATCGGCAAAACGAGCGAGGCAGTGCACAATGGAGAAATTCACCACCCTTGAAGGTGTCGCGGCGCCGCTGCGGATGATCAATGTCGATACCGACGCCATCATTCCGAAGCAGTACCTCAAGACCATCAAGCGCACGGGTCTCGGCAGCGGCCTGTTCGCGGAGAAACGCTACCGCGACGACGGCAGCGAGAACCCGGATTTCGTGCTCAACAAGCCGGCCTACCGCAAGGCCAGGATTCTGGTCGCCGACGATAATTTCGGGTGCGGCTCCTCGCGCGAGCACGCGCCGTGGGCGCTGATGGATTTCGGCATTCGCTGCGTCATCTCCACCTCGTTCGGCGACATCTTCTACAACAACTGCTTCAAGAACGGCGTGCTGCCCATCAAGGTCTCGCGCGAGGACCTGGAGAAGCTGTTCGACGACGCCGAGCGCGGCGCCAATGCCACGCTCTCCATCGACCTCGAGAAGCAGGAGATCAGGGGCCCCGACGGCGGCATGGTGCGCTTCGAGATCGATCCCTACCGCAAGCACTGCCTGCTCAATGGGCTCGACGATATCGGCCTCACCATGGGCAAGAAGGACAAGATCGAGCGCTTCGAGGAGAGCGCGAGGGCCGCCCGCCCATGGGCCTGATGTTATACAACCCTAAGATGCATAACTAGAGAGGCGCCGCTAATACGATTATTTTGACCAAACAATTTCACGAAATTCCCAAGGAGTTTCAAAGGCCGGACTCAGCCTAGCCTTCCGCTATGCCGCGGGCTGCGCCTGCGACCGGCGCGCCTCGATCGCCGTGTGGATGGCAAGGGTGCGGCGCGCGATGTCGGCGTGGAGGCGCTCGATCATGCGGCCGTCGAGCTGCACGACCCCCTTGTCCCGGTTCTCCGGGAGCGCGAAGGCTGCGATCACCTTGCGCGCCTGCGCCACCTCGTCTTCGCTCGGCGAGAACGCGGCATTGCACGCCGCGACCTGGCCGGGATGGATGAGCGTCTTGCCGTCGAAGCCCATCTCGCGTCCCTGCGCGCATTCGCGCGCGAAGCCCTCGCTGTCGCCGAGGTCGTTGTAGACCCCGTCGAGCACGTCGATGCCGTAGATACGGGCCGCGGCCACGCAGCTCATCAGCCAGGGCAGCATCGGCGTCCGCCCGGGAACGATGCGCGCGCGTGTCTCCCTGGCGAGGTCATTGGTGCCCAGAACGAACGCGGAGAGCCGCGTCTCCGAGTCGTGGGCCTCCGCCGCCAGCGCGAGAATGTTGAAAATGGCGAGCGGCGTCTCGATCATTGCCCAGACGCGGGTGCGCAGATCGGTCTTGAGGTCGAACAGCCGCTGCCCGATCGCGTCGAGCTCGTTCGGGCTCGATATTTTCGGGACCAGGATGGCGTCGGGAGCGGCATGGGCGGCCGCAGTCACGTCGTCCACGTGCCAGGGGGTATCGAGGCCGTTGACCCGCACCACAACCTCGCGCGCGCCGAAGCCGCCGGCGGCCACGGCCTCGGCGACCTGCGCGCGGGCGCTCGCCTTGGCGTCGGGCGCAACCGAGTCCTCCAGATCGAGAATGACGGCATCGACCGGCAAGGTGCGCGCCTTCTCGATCGCGCGCGCGTTCGATCCCGGCATGTAGAGCACGCTCCGGCGCGGGCGGATGGTCATGGCGATCTCTTCCCCCTCGGGTGGCGCACCGCCTGTCTACCGGCGCGTCAGCAAGCGTGCCACGTTATGCCATGACGGGCAAAAGCGCAGCCGACACCTGGGGCGCCGACACATGGGTCGCAGGCGTCGATGGGTGTCCCGGCGGCTGGCTGGTCGCGTTCGTGCGTGCGGCCGCGAGCGAGGTGCGCCTGCGCATCGTGCCGCAGTTCGCCGACGTTCTGGCGGCTGCGGAAAGCGCCGCCGTCATCGCAATCGACATCCCGATCGGATTGCCCGCCCGGGCAGGGCGCGGCGGACGCGCGCCCGAACGACTGGTGCGTCCGCTGCTGGGCGAGCGGCAATCCTCCGTATTTTCCGTGCCCTCGCGGGCGGTGCTGGCGGCGGCCGACTATCGTAAGGCGTGCGCGGTCGCGCTCGCCACATCCGATCCGCCGCGCAAGATATCGAAGCAGCTGTTCATGATCGCGCCGAAAATCCGCGAAGTGGATCAATCGCTGCGGCTGGATCCGCAGGCGTCCGACCGCGTCTTCGAGGTCCACCCGGAGCTTGCTTTCTGGCGGCTCAATACGGGCCGTGCGCTCGATGAGCCGAAAAAGATCAAAGGCCGGTGCAACGACCGTGGTCTTGCCGTGCGCCGGGGCCTGCTCGTAGCGGCGGGCTTTGCGGAGAGCGTGGTGCATGCCGAGCCGCCCAAGGGCGCCGGCGAAGACGACCTTCTCGACGCGCTTGCCTGCGCCGCTATTGCACAGCGTATTGCGGAAGGGCGCGCGCGGCCGTTCCCCGATCCGCCCGAGCGCGATGAGCACGGACTGCGCATCGCGATCTGGGCATGACTTCGGCGATAACGGCTAAGCGGCCTTGCGCTTGGCCTCGATCAGATTGCGATTGATCAGGCATTCCGCGATCTGAATGGCGTTGAGCGCGGCACCTTTGCGCAGATTGTCGGAGACGCACCACAGGACCAGCCCGTTCTCGACCGTGGGGTCCTCGCGAATGCGGCTGATGTAGGTCACATCCTCGCCCGCCGCCTCGAAGGGGGTGGCGTAGCCGCCGGCCTCGCGCTTGTCGATAACGAGACAGCCCGGCGCATTGCGCAGCAGCTCGCGCGCCTCGTTCGCGCTGATCGGGTTTGCGAACTCGATATTGACCGCCTCCGAATGCCCGACGAACACCGGCACGCGCACGCAGGTCGCGACCACCTTGATCTTGGGATCGAGAATCTTTTTGGTCTCGGCCACCATCTTCCATTCTTCCTTGGTGAAGCCGTCATCCAGAAACACGTCGATGTGCGGGATCACGTTGAAGGCGATCCGCTTCGGAAATTTCTTGGCCGCGATCTCGTCGAGCGTATAGACGGACTTGGTCTGGGCGAACAATTCGTCCATCGCCTCCTTGCCGGCGCCGGAGACGGATTGATAGGTGGCGACGACCACGCGCGTGATCGTGGCCTTGTCGTGCAGCGGCTTGAGCGCCACCACGAGCTGCGCGGTCGAGCAGTTCGGGTTGGCAATAATGCGCTTCTTGCGGAAATTGACGACCGCGTCGGCATTGACCTCGGGCACGATCAGCGGCACGTCGGCGTCGTAGCGCCAGCACGAGGAGTTGTCGATCACGACCGCGCCGGCAGCGGCGATCTTCGGCGACCATTCCCTGGAAGCCGCCGCGCCGGCCGACATCAGGCAGATGTCGACGTCCGAAAAGTCGTGATGCTCGATCGCCTTGACCTTGAGGGTACGGTCGCCGAACGACGCCTCGATGCCCTGGCTGCGCCGAGACGCGATTGCAACGACTTCATCGGCAGGGAAGGCGCGCTCCGCGAGGATCGTGAGCATCTCGCGCCCCACATTGCCGGTGGCACCGACCACGGCGACCTTGTAACCCATTCGTTGGCTCTCCAGAGCGGCACAGCGGCGCGCCCTATCAGGGTGGCGGCCGCTCGGGCTTCTAAGGGAGAAATATGGCGCTGACAACGCCGATTCGAAGCATTGGGAAGGCAACCGCCGAAGCGGTGGGAATTTGGTCACAGTTTGTTGGCAAGATTCGCCTAATGCCGATGCGACGGCAACCGGCCAATACGGTGGGGAAGGGGCGAGGGGCGCCCTTGCATGAATGCTTTTGCCAGTAAGGCTTTGACCGCGGCTATCTGCTCGGTTGCGCTCGCGCTCACCGCGCTTGCCCCGGCCGCGGCACAGACCGCGACGCGGTCCTACTATATCGCTCCGGACGGCACCCGGGTGCCGCTCAAGCGGCCACGCTCACGCATCACCGTTGAGCCCCGCTCGTTTCTGGATGCGGGTACCGAAGTGCTGCCGGGCCAGCGCAAATTCACCGATTATGCCTTTCCGCCCACCCATTATCCGCTCGGCGTGGTCACCAATACCGGCGGCCGCGTCGGGTGGCACCAATCGCCTTTGCCGGGACCGTTCGATCTTCCCGGCCCTAATAATCCTTTCGGGTGGTAGCGCTCCCGCTCGCGCGAGATCGGCGAGCTCAAGCCGCGAGCTTTTGCACTTCCCCCAGGATCGCATCGCCCATTTGCGAGGTGGTCACGACCTTGGCGTCCGCGGATTTGATATCGGCGGTGCGCAGGCCCTGCGCGAGCACGCCGGCAATCGCCCGCTCGATCAGGTCGGCATCCTTGTCCATATTGAACGAGTAGCGCAGCGCCATGGCGAACGAGGCGAGCATGGCGATCGGATTTGCAATCCCCTTGCCTGCGATATCGGGGGCCGATCCGTGCACCGGCTCGTACATCGCCTTGCGCTTTCTTGTCCTGCCGTCGACCTCGCCCAGCGAGGCGGAGGGCAGCATGCCGAGCGAGCCGGTCAGCATGGCCGCCACGTCCGAGAGCATGTCGCCGAACAGATTGTCGGTGACAATGACATCGAACTGCTTGGGCCAGCGCACCAGCTGCATGCCGCCGGCATCGGCGAGCTGATGCTCGAGCACGACGTCCTTGAACTCGCGCGCATGCAGCGCGCCCACCACCTCATGCCAGAGCACGCCCGTCTTCATCACGTTGCGCTTTTCCATGGAGGTGAGCTTGTTGCGCCGTTTGCGCGCGAGCTCAAAGCCCACGCGCGCGATGCGCTCGATCTCGTAGGTGTCATAGACCTGGGTGTCGACGGCGCGTTTCTGTCCGTTGCCGAGATCGGTGATGGTCTTGGGCTCGCCGAAATAGACGCCGCCCGTGAGCTCACGCAGGATGATGATGTCGAGCCCATCCACCACCTCGCGCTTGAGGCTCGAGGCATCGGCGAGCGCGGGATAGCAGATCGCCGGCCGGATGTTGGCGAACAACCCCAGCTGCTTGCGCAGGCGCAGGAGCCCAGCCTCCGGCCGCATGTCATAGGCCACCGTGTCCCATTTCGGCCCGCCGACCGCGCCGAAGATCACGGCGTCCGCGGCCTGCGCCTTGGCCATGGTCTCGTCCAGGATCGCAACCTTGTGGGCGTCATAGCAGGCGCCGCCGACGAGCTCCTCGTCGAGCTCGAAGCGCGCGCTGCCGCGCGCGTTCATCCAGGCGATGAGCTTTTTCACTTCGGCCATCACTTCGGGTCCGATGCCGTCGCCGGGCAGGAGCAGGAGCTTGTAGGTGGGCATGGGAAGGGGCGCCTTTCGTGACGCTGGAATCTCGCGGATTGCTATCCACGAAACGCGCGAATCGCAACCGCTGCTCCAGCGGGCGATGACCGAGCCAGACGGCTCAGTTTCCACTGAACCAGTTGTAACCCTGGTCTTCCCAGTAGCCGCCGAGATATTTGTCGGTGACGGCCATTTCCATCACATATTTCGGGTTCTTGAAGCCGAGCTTCGTGGGAATGCGCACCCTCATGGGGAAACCGTATTTGCGCGGCAGCGTTTGCCCGTCGAACTGGAATGTCATCTGCGTCTGCGGGTGCAGCGCGGTCGCCATGTCGATGGAGGTGGAATAGCCTTCGGCGCAGCGGAACCAGACGTATTTCGCCCGCAGATCCGCGCCGACCCTGCGCAGGAATTCGCGCAGCGGGGCTCCCGTCCATTTGCCGATGGCGCTCCAGCCTTCGACGCAAACAAGGCGGGTGATCTGGGTCTCCTGCGGCAGCGCGTAGAGCTCGTTCAGCGTCCAGGATTTCTTGTTCTCCACCAGCCCGCCAACGAGAAACTTGTAATCTTCGCCGTCCACCTCCGGCGCGTCATCCTCGGGATAATAGCCGTTGAAGGGGAATGGACGCGTGACGTCGGCATCGGAATAGGTCGGCGCGAGCTTGTCGGGGCGGAACAGCCAGGCCTGCACGCGGTCATTGAAATGGGAAACCTGCATGAGGGCACGTTCGGCGGACGAACCGTCGATGATGTCGCATCCGGACAGCAAAGCGAGCGCGCCGAAACTGGCGCCGCCGCGCAGGAACGCCCGCCGGGCCGGATCGGGCAGCAATCCGGCGGCATCCTTGATAAGGAGCCGGGCATCGACGCCGCCCGGACCCTTGCGGCTGCGTGACATTCCTCTCATTCCATGAAGCCTTGATCCTCAGCGGCCCATGATCATGGCGCGCAGGCTCTTCGGCACCAGCAGCGTCATGATCACGTGCACCAGCAGAAATCCCACGATCGCCGCCATGGCGAAGAAATGCACGTAGCGCGCGGCATCATACCCGCCAAACATGCGGGTGAGCTCCTGCAGCTGCACCGGCTTCCAGATGGATATCCCGGAGAGCACCATCACAACGCCGGCAACGAGGACGCCAAGATAAAGCAGCTTCTGTACGGCGTTATAGACGGAAAGGTCATCGTGGGAGAGCGTTCCCGAGAATGCTCTCTTGGCATCGGCCAGAACATCCGCTGCGCGAAGCGGGACCAGCATGTGACGGAATCTGCCGGTCGCGATGCCCAGTACCAGATAGACCAGCCCGTTGACGGCGAGCACCCACATGGCGGCGAAGTGCCAGAGCAGCGCGCCGGCGAGCCAGCCACCCAGCGTGATGGCCGGCGGAAAAGCGAACCAAAACAGCGGGGAGGCGTTGTAAATTTCCCAGCCGGAGCCGATCATCACGGCCATCGCGACGACGTTGATCCAGTGCGCGACCCGCACCCATATTGGATGGATGGGGTCGCGCGCTGCCGGTGCTCCCGGCGGGGCGCGACTGTGTATGGCGTCGGTCGTCATGAGAAGTGATAACCTTGAGGCCTTTGCTCGTCCCCACATTATAACAAATTCGCACACTGACGCGTTTCACGATAGCGTGGCCACGCACATCAGGTGGCGGGGGCCGAGCCCAGCATGTCGAAGACAGAGACCGGCAATTTCTTCGAGGATTTCCGCATTGGCCAGGTGATCCGCCATGCGACGCCGCGTACGTTGACGCACGGCGATGCCGCCCTCTACCAGGGCCTGTTTGGACCGCGCTTTGCGCTACAGTCCTCGGACGCCTTCGCACGCTCGATCGGCTATCCACGATCGCCGATCGACGACCTTCTCGTCTTTCACGTTGTCTTCGGCAAGACCGTGCCCGACATCTCGCTCAACGCGGTCGCCAACCTCGGCTATGCGGAAGGTCGTTTCCTGGCTCCGGTCTATCCCGGCGAGACCCTGTACGCGGTGTCCGAGGTGATCGGGCTCAAGGAGAATTCGAGCCGCAAGACCGGCATCGTTTACGTACGATCGACCGGCTGCAAGGAGGACGGCAGCAAGGCGCTGGAATATGTGCGCTGGGTCATGGTGCGCAAGCGCGACGAGAATGCCGCAGCCCCCGCGGACCACGTGCCGTACCTGTCGGATGCGGTGAGCCCGGCTGCGCTCGGCGAAGCCTGCCCGCGCATCGATATCGAAGCCTATGATTTCACCCTTGCCGGCAGCCCTTCCCGCTTTGCCGATTATGCCGAGGGCGAGAGGATCGATCACCTGGACGGCATCACCGTGGAGGAGGCAGAGCACCAGATCGCAACGCGGCTTTATCAGAACACCGCTCGTGTCCATTTCAATGCGTACACTGAGAGCAAGGGTCGTTTCGGCCGCAGGCTGATCTATGGCGGTCACGTGATCTCGCTCGCGCGCTCGCTTTCGTTCAACGGGCTCGCCAATGCCTTTCACGTTGCCGCGATCAATGGCGGGCGCCATGTGGCGCCGCTGTTTGCTGGGACGACCGTGTTCGCCTGGTCGCAGGTGCTGGCCAAAGCCGAATTGCCGGGGCGCCAGGATGTCGCCGCGCTCCGCCTGCGCACGGTTGCCGCCAAGGATCACGCCTGTGCCGACTTTCCGTGCAAATCGGGCAACGACGATCATCCCGCCGTCCTGCTCGAGCTTGATTACTGGGTGCTGATCCCGCGTTAATAGGATGCTCTTGGAAGGAGGAAAGTTCCGTGCCCATTTCGCGTCGCCGCGTCGTCGCCGGTACCGCCCTTGCCGCGGTCGCATTTGCCCGCGGAGCGTGCCGGTTTTCCGCCAATGCGGCCCCGGCGCCTCCCCCACCGCTCGGCCCGTTCAGGCTCGACCCTCTGCCTTATCCCACGACTTCTTTTGTGCCCTACATTGACGCCACGACAATGCAAATACATCACGACCGCCTTCACCAGGCCTATGTGAGCAATCTCAATGTTGCCGTGAAGGATCATTCGAGCGTCGCATCCATGCCGTTGCTCGACATTCTCTCCAGGCTTGCGGAGATGCCGGAGGCGGTCCGCACTACGCTGCGGAACTCCGGCGGCGGCCATGCCAATCACACCATGTTCTGGCAGGTGATGGGCCCGCAGAGCGGCACTCCGGCGGGACCTCTGGCGGCGGCGATCGACCGTGACCTCGGCGGAATGCAGAAGTTCCAGGACGATTTTGCCGCCGCCGGCGTGCGGGTATTCGGGGCGGGCTGGGTTTTCGTCACCGTCGGCAAGGACGGCGGGCTCGCCATCGAGACCAGACCCAACCAGGATACGCCGCTGATGGATGGCGGGCGTGTCCTCCTGGGCAACGACCTTTGGGAGCACGCCTATTACCTCACCTATCAGAACCGGCGGGCCGACTACTTGAAGGCGTGGTGGAACACGGTGAGCTGGGCGAAAGTGGGCGAGCGCTACGCGGCGGCCACGGCGGGCACGCTGGCGATCTGAGGGGTCAGCGGCAGGGCGAGGCACCGGAAATCTGCAAGCAGCGCGAGTGCGGCAAGGAACCTTGGTATGCTCTGATTGGTGCATGGCCGGATTGCAGCCGAACCGCGTCTTCGCCCACAATCTCGGCCATTTCGTGCAGCAACCTGAACGCGGGCTGATTCACCCCGGTGCGTTCCCAGGAGGGGACATGCGTGGACTTGGCAGTGGAGCGTTCGATCCCAAGACGCTCGCAATCCTGGAAGCGGCGTTCGACGAGACCTGGTTGACCCTCAAGCTCAACGGCAACGACCGGGTCAGGCCAGGCGAGGTGGCGCGCTGCATCCTGCGGCTGGCAAACGAGGGCGAGCTTGATCCTGCGCGTCTCCAGGAGCAGGCGCTTTCTTCGCTGGCCGCCGCAACAACATGGCGGCAGGCGAACGCGTGAGCTCCAGAGCGCAAATGAAGCGATGGATCTTGCGGTCACTGGCGAAAGGGAATGAACAGCATCGCCTGCGTCATCCCGAGGCCCGAGCCGCGACAGGCGCGCCGGCGCCCGCATCCTGCAGAATCAGGTCCGCGCCTTTTTCCCCGATCATGACGATCGCGGCATTGGTGTTGCCGGAGACGAGCGCCGGCATGACCGAGCCGTCGACGACGCGCAGGCGCTCGATGCCGCGCACGCGCAGCCGCTCGTCGACGACCGCCGTCGCATCCGTGCCCATGCGGCAGGTACTGGTCGGATGAAACACGGTGGAAGCGGTCGCACGCGCGAACGCGAGCAGGTCGGCATCGCTCGTGCAGGCCGGATCGGGCGCCCGCTCCTCTGCGACATAGCGGCGCATCGCAGGCTGCCGCATGATCCGGCGCAGGAGCTTCATTCCGGCCACCACCGTGTCGCAATCGTGCCGACTCGACAGATAGCGGGGCTGGATGGCCGCCGGCACGCGCGGGTCGGCAGACTTGATGCGCACGAAACCCCGGCTCTCCGGACGCAGCTGGCAGACCGACGCGATGAAGCCGGGGAACGGATGCAGCGGCGCACCTGAGGTGTCGCCGCTGAAAATGATGAAGTGCACCTGGACGTCCGGCGTGGCGGCCCGTGGGCTCGTGCGAAAGAAGCCGCCGGCATATCCGGCACCAACGGCAAGCAACCCCTTGCGGAACAGGCAATAGCGGATGCCGGCGCCGATCCGATGGCGCCAGTTGTGGATCACGTCGTTCATGGTGATCGGCTCGGTGCAGCGATATTGCATGCGCACCTGGAGGTGATCCTGCAGATCGGCGCCGACCCCCGGCATGTCCGCGATCACTTCGATCCCGAGCGAGGACAGGAGCTGCGCCGGTCCAAGCCCCGAGAGCTGCAGAAGCTGCGGGGAATTGAAGGCTCCACCGGCAACGATCACCTCGCCGTTCGCATACGCGCTGAATGTCTTGCCGTCGCGCAGGTACTCGATGCCCACCGCGCGGCGTCCCGCAAACAGGATCCGGCTCGCGTGCGCCTTCGGCACGACTGCGAGATTGGACCTTCGGCACGCGGCTCGCAGATAACCGACCGCAGTCGAGCACCGCCGGCCATTGCGCGCGGTGAGCTGAAAGTAGCCGGCGCCCTCCTGCGTTTTCCCGTTGAAGTCATTGTTGCGGGGGAAGCCTGCCTGTTCTGCCGCCGCGATGAAGGCCTCGCACAGCGGGTGCGGCTCGCAGACATCCGACACAGCGAGCGGGCCGCCTGCGCCGTGCAGCGCGTCCGCGCCGCGTTGCTGATCCTCGGCGCGGCGGAAATACGGCAGGACATCTTCGAAGCTCCAGCCGGCGTTGCCGAGCTGGCGCCAGTGATCGTAATCGGCGGCCTGGCCGCGGACATAAAGGAGCCCGTTGATGGAGCTCGACCCGCCCAGCACTTTCCCGCGCGGCTGGATGATCGCGCGGTTGTTGAGCTCGGGTTCCGGCTCCGAGCTGTAGAGCCAGTTGACTTTGGGATTAGAGAACAGCTTGCCGTAGCCAAGCGGGATGTGAATCCAGATGTTGCGATCGTGGCCGCCTGCTTCCAGCAAAAGGACGCGATGGCGGCCGCTTGCCGTGAGACGATTGGCAAGCACGCAGCCGGCCGAGCCCGCGCCAACGACAATATAATCGAAGGATTCCGAATGTTTATCCGCCGGCATGGCCTGGCCCTCGTCTGAACTGCGCGGTCGCTTCCGCATTGTGGCGCAATGCCGAATGGAATGTCGTGCCCGTACTATTCGGGTTTCTGAGAATGCGCCCCCTCTATCCTGCACCCTATCCCGTGTCCCGAACAACCCGGATCGCCCTGGAGAGTCACGATATCCCCCTTGCGGCCTTGCTTTTGGAGGCATAGTTCTCTCAGCCGCACGACGCCTTGCTCCTATGGATGATACGGTTGGCGACGGAGAATGAATGTCATGGAAGCGACCATCGCAGCAAATGACCGAGCCATGGGTTCCTACCTCGAAGAAGATTATTCCGTGATTTATGATGAGGTTTCAGATGAGGAATTGGAGATTGCTGCCGGCGGATTACTGGCTTCGGGGGGAACCGCCGGCGGCTGGATGACGTCAACGGTTCAATGCTGTTCCCCATACGATTTGTAATCAGCTGACAAAACCGGCTATCGGTGACATAAGTTAATCGTCGCGGTGATATCCCAAGATCGGGCGCTTAGTGCCTGCCCTTGTGCTCGGCTGTGCTGCGCAATGCTCACTACCAGCCACCACCGACAAAATGGGGCGGCAGCGGCGTCCAGGCTTAGGCGCCGTGCTATGTCGTCCGTTACACGCTTTGCACGGAAGGTCCCTGCATGAAGCGGATGATTGTCGATTCGCAGGTGCATCTGTGGAAGGCGCAGACCCCCGACTGGCCGTGGGTGCCGGGACGGGTGGCGCAGCTTCCCGAGCCATTCACGATCGAGAGCCTCGTCCCGATGATGGACGAAGCCGGCGTCGACCGCGCCGTGATCGTGCCGCCCTCCTGGCCGGGCGATCGCAACGACTATGCGCTGGAGGCCGTCAGGCGCCATCCCGCACGGTTTGCCGTCATGGGCCGCATTCCGCTTGAGAAGCCGCAGTCGGCTGCGCTCCTTCCAAAATGGAAGGAGCAGCCCGGCATGCTGGGCATCCGGCTGACGCTCCACCGTGCCCAGGCCGCGTTACTGGAGAGCGGTACCGCGGACTGGTTCTGGCCGGCGGCCGAGAAGGCCGGCCTGCCCGTCATGTTTCTAGCGCCGGGCAATATGCCGAGATTCGCTCCCATCGCCGAGCGCCATCCGCAGCTGCCGCTGATCATCGACCACATGAGCCTTACCGCGGAAATCGCCGAGAGGAGAGCCATCGGGAAGGCAATCGACGAGGTGGTGGCGCTTGCCAGATATCCCAACGTATCGGTGAAGCTGTCGTCGGCGCCGACCTATTCGTTTGACCCCTACCCCTGGCGCGACATGACCGAGCATCTCAGGCGCTGCTTCGATGCGTTTGGTCCGCAGCGGTGCTACTGGGGCACCGACATTACCAACGCCTTCGCCAAGTCCACCTACCGCCAGCGCATCACGCATTTCACCGAGGTGCTCGACTTTCTCTCCGAGGAGGACAAGGACTGGGTGATGGGACGCGCGATCCTGACGCGGCTCGGATGGGCGTAGGGGTGCAGGAACGTAGGGCGGGTTTCAAACCCGGCCCTACAACACCAGGTCGCTCGCGGGATCGATGAGGTGCATGTGATTGAGGTTGGCGTAGAGCCGCATCGGCTGCCCGGGCCCGGTGGCGGCGGAGGGCTCCACGCGCGCGCAGATCTCGGCCCCGTTGACGGTGAAGAACACCATTGTTTCCATCCCCATCGGCTCGACCACATCGAGCGTCACCGTGAACTCGCAACGCGGGTCGCGCCCCTCCCCGCGCGGCTCAGTGATGTGCTCGGGCCGCAGCCCAAAGGTGAGGTCTTTGCCCGCTGAGGGGCGATAACGAGCGACCCGGCTTTCCGGCACCGGGAATGCCAGTCCTTCGGAGAGCCGCAGGTTGAGGCCCTCGCCGTTCTGCTCCAGGCGGCCCGGCAGCAGGTTCATCGCCGGCGAGCCGATGAAGCCGGCAACGAACCTTGTCTTCGGCATGTGGTAGAGGTCATGCGGGCGGCCGACCTGCTCGATGCGGCCGGCATTCATCACCACCACGCGGTCGGCAAGCGTCATGGCCTCGACCTGGTCATGGGTGACATAAACGGTCGTCGTCTTCACCTTCTGGTGCACGCGCTTGATCTCGGTGCGCATCTGCACGCGCAGCTTGGCGTCGAGATTGCTCAGCGGCTCGTCAAACAGGAAAACCTTCGGATTGCGCACGATGGCCCGGCCCATCGCGACCCGCTGGCGCTGCCCGCCGGAAAGCTGCTTCGGGCGCCGCTCGAGCAGATCCGTGATGTCGAGGATCCTGGCGGCCTGCTCGACCCGCGCCCGGATCTCGGGCTTCGGTATGCGCCGCAGCCTGAGCCCGAACGACATGTTCTCGAACACCGTCATGTGGGGATAGAGCGCATAGTTCTGAAACACCATCGCGATGTCGCGGTCCTTCGGCGGCACGTCATTGACGACGTCTCCGCCGATCACGATGTCGCCGGCGGTCACCTCCTCGAGCCCGGCGATCATGCGCAGCGTGGTGCTTTTGCCGCAACCGGAAGGGCCCACCAGAACAACGAACTCCTTGTCCGGAATATTCAGGCTGATGCTGCGTACCGCATCGACCTCGTCGTAGCGCTTGGTCACGTTATGCAGCGCCACCTCGGCCATGGTTCATCCCTTTGTTGCTCCCGCCGTGAGCCCGGCGATGTAATAATCCATGAGAAAGGCGTAGACGACCAGCGGCGGGGCCGCCGCAACCAATGCCCCGGCCATCAGCATGCCCCACTTGTAGACATCGGCCTTGATCAGGCTTGTCACCGTGCCGACGGTGAGCACCTGCTGGTCGGCGCTGAACAGGAACGCAATCGGATAGACGAACGCAGCCCAAGATACCGTGAAGGCGAAAATGGTGGCGGCGATGATGCCCGGCAGCGCCACCGGAATGAATATCCGAAGCAGCATCTGCATATGCCCGGCGCCGTCGATCAGGGCCGCTTCATCGAGCTCTTTGGGGATGGACTGGAAATAACCGATCATGATCCAGGTGCAGAACGGCACGGTGAGCGTCGGATACACCAGCACCATGCTCCAATAGGAGTTGAGCAGGCCAAGGCCTCGCACGATCTGAAAGAGCGGGATGAACAGCAACGTATCGGGGATGAGATAGGTGAGAAAGATGCCGGTCGCCAGGATTCCTGAGCCCCAGAAGCGCATGCGCGAAAGCGAGAACGCGGCGAGCACGCTCACCACCATGGAAATAACAACGACGCACAAGGTGACGATCACCGTGTTTTTGAAATAGATCAGAAAGTCGGTTCCCTGAAACAGCAGCCGATACTGCTCGAACGTGACTCCGCTGGAGATGATCCAGGGATTGGTCGCCAGATGCGCGACCTCGGCGTCCGTCTTCAGCGAGGTGACGATCATGTAGTATGGCGGGGTCAGAAAGAAGATGGCGAACAAGATCAAAAAGACATAGGAAGTGACGAGCGCCCAGCGCCGATTGCGCTTAAGGCTCGCTCCGGCGGCGAGGCGGGGACGCTCGGAGATGGCGACACTCGCCGTCACCCGATCTCTCTCCCGCGCTTGCGTACCCCACGCAGTATGAACATCGCGGATATCGCGAGTATCGGGAACATGAACAGCGACACCGAGGCGCCGAGCGGAAGATCGCCACTGCGGATTCCGAGCAGGAAAGCGTAGGTCGCAAACACGTGCGTCATGTTGCGCGGGCCGCCGGCGGTCATGATCTGCACGATGTCGAAATTGGCAAAGGTCACGATCAACGAGAACAGCACCGTGATGGCGATGATGTTGCGCATCATCGGCAGCGTGATGTGCAGGAACCGCTGCCACGCATTTGCGCCGTCGATCTGTGCGGCCTCATAGAGCTGCTCCGGAACCGACTTCAGCGCCGCGAGATACATGATCAGAAAGAACGGCGCCCCGTACCAGACATTGACCAGGATAACCGAGAAGCGCGCCCAGTACGGGTTGCTCAACCACGGGATCTCGTTGCCGCCGAAACTCTGGATGATCCAGTTGAACGCGCTGTGGGTCGGATCGAACAGCCACCACCACCCCAGCGTCGAGAGCGCAAGCGGAATCACCCACGGCACGAGCAGCATGCCGCGCCATTTTCGCTGTCCCTTGCTCGGCAGATTGTTGACGAGATGGGCGGTGATGAGCCCGATCAGAGCCTTGAAGAAGACGGCGCTGAGCGCGAAGATCGCCGACTGTTGCACCACCATCCAGAAGGTGTCGCGCTGGAGCAGATAGGCAAAGTTGCCGAGGCCGACGAACCTTGTCTGCGCCTTGTTGAGCATCGCCAGATAGATCGAGTACAGCGCGGGATAGACGATCAATCCGGCCACGATTGCGATCAGCGGCAGGCACATCAGCACGGCGATTGTGCTGCGCCGCCGCAGGAAGCGCTGCATGCTCGCGCGCGGGCGGGCGGCGGGCTCGGCCAGCCCTCCCGGATATTGCCGCGCTAGGTCGACCATGGCGCTTCCATTCCCGGGCAACGCCCACTCGCCGTCGCCCTGCCCGCCGGCAACCGCACGCACCGCCGCTCGTCGCGGTTCCGGTCAGACCGATGGGTCGGGCGAAGCTCCAAGCTTCAGGCCCGCAACATTCCTTCCAGCTCGCTCTTTGCCCACTTGACCACCTGGTCGATCGGCTCGTTGCCCTGACAGACCTTTGCGACCATGATGGTGTGGATCGACTGATTGTAGATTTGGGTGGCGACGTCGGGCCGCGCCGGATAGCCGGTAATGCTCGGCTCGACATCGCCGCGCGGGGGATAATTGTAGACCGTCCCGACCGGGGGCTCGACCTTCGTCCAGGTGTCGAAATCGTAGAAGCTCTTGAACGACGGCAGATCGTAACCGTTGGAAGCCTCTACCAGCTGGCGTGACTGGTCCTTCTCGGAGAGAAATTGCAGCAGGGCTTTGCCCGCCGGCTTGTTCTGCGCGAAGGACCATAGCCCGTAGAAGAACGGAAGCTGACCGACGAAGCGTCCCGCCGGGCCGCGTGGCATATCGTGCGTCCAGCACTGCTCCGCGACCTTCGGATTGTCGCGCTTGGCGACTGACCAGGCGCTCGGCGGGTTCATGATGCCGGCGCCCTTGCCGGAGATGAGCCAGCGATTGTTGCCGGCGTCGTCCCAGGCATAGACTTCCGGCGGATTGAACGGCATCAGCTTCTTGAAATATTCCAGCGCCAGCCGCGTCTCGTTGGAATCGACCTTGATGTTGTCCTTCTCATCCACCATTACGGAACCGAAGGCGCGGAACATCGCGCCGGTCGAATCGATGGCATCGCTGGTCTGGCCCATGGGAAGCCCGACCGGAGAGCCGGCCTTGAACAGCTGCTCGGCGGTCTTGAGATAGAGGTCCCAGTTCCAGCTGTCGACCAGGTTGGGATCGCGGTTGGGGTTGTTCGGAAATATCTTGGTAATGTCGATGCCGCAGTGCTGCTTATAGAGGTCGATGCGGGAGCAGCACGGCTTGACTTGGCTGCCGATGGTGGTGGGGAGGCCGAACCATTTCCCGTTGGCCTTGGCCAGATATTCAGCGACCGGACTGATCGGGCCGGCCTTGGCGATCAGGGCATTGATCACATCGTCGACCGGCTCGAGCACGTCGCGGTGGACCTGTATCTGCCAGGCGCGGTGCGACATGATGTCGTGGCCGGCGCGCGCCTGCGCTTCGGCGCTTGCGGTCAGGATGTCCTTGTCGCCCTGCGACGTGATGTAGTCGATTGTCACCTCGACCTTGTTGTTATCGCTCCACTCGTTGCACAGCCTGGTCAGCGTATTGTTGGCACCGGGGACCCAATGATCCCACACCCCGAGAGTGAGCTTGCCGGCCGCATGGGAATGGCGGACATAGGGGGCGGAAACCACCGAGGCGGCGGCAAGCGCCGTGGTCCTCAGGAGGCTTCGCCGAGACAGGGTTGAACGTCGCATTATTTCCTCCTTGCTCCGTTCATTTGGCTTTCTCATTGCACGCAGATTACACCATCGCCCTGCGCCGGCCTAGTGTCCCCGGTTTCAACGTTCGCCGGTTTCAACGTTCGAAGGAGGATTTCGCATGACCGCGCCGCAGTCGGCTTCCGACGCCCTCGTGGGTCCCGCTTTCGTGCGAACCATGGCGGCCTACAACGCGGAGATGAACCGGCGCATCTATGCCGCCGCCCAACGCCTGCCCGAGCGGGAGCGGCGGCTGGCGCGCGGCGCGTTCTGGGGTTCGATTCACGGCACGCTGTGCCACCTCCTGTGGGGCGATCGGATGTGGATGTCGCGCTTCGACGATTGGCCCAAGCCCACCGTCAGCCAGAAGGACAGCGCGACGCTGATCGACGATTTCGGCGAGCTTGCAAGGGCGCGCATCGAAGCTGATGGACGAATTTCAAGCTGGGCAGAGCGCCTAAGCGCGCAATGGCTGGCGCAGGAGGAGGTCTGGTTCAGCGCGTCCGTCAACAAAGAGCTGCGCCAGCCCCGCAGCCTGCTGGTGACGCACTTCTTCAATCATCAGACCCATCACCGCGGCCAGGCTCACGCCATGATCACTGCGTGCGGCGAGAAGACCGGCGACACGGATTTGTTTCTGGTGCTTTGACAAAGCCGCAAGCTCGGGAAAGGAGGGCCCCGCATGCCATCGCCAACCGCCTGCATGGCCGACTGGAACGCAAGTCAATATCTGCGGTTCGAGGATGAGCGCACGCGGCCCTCCCGCGATCTGCTCGCGCAGGTGCCGCTCGCCCGTGCCCGATTTGTCGTCGATCTCGGGTGTGGACCCGGCAATTCGACCGAGCTGCTGGCCGAGCGTTTCCCGGATGCCGAGGTTTGCGGGCTCGATTCGTCGCCGGAAATGCTGCGCCAGGCGCGCGCGCGACTGCCGCGATGCACCTTCACGCTGGCCGATCTTGCGACCTGGACGCCGCCCGCGCCCGCGGACCTGCTGTTCGGCAACGCCGTATTCCAATGGGTACCGGACCATCCCGGCGTGTTGCGGCGGCTCCTCGAAGCCTTGCCGCAGGGCGGAGTGCTGGCCGTGCAGATGCCCGACAACATCAGGGAGCCGGCGCTGGCCCTCATGCGGGAGGTCGCCAGCTGCGGACCGTGGGCCGGCAATGCGGCCCTGGACGAGGCCATGCGCGGCGACTTGGCGAGCCCCGGGTCCTATTATGATCTGCTCAAACCGCTCTGCGCCCGTATCGACATCTGGCACACGATCTACAATCATGTGATGGACGGGCCGCAGGGCGTCGTCGAATGGTTCAAGGGATCCGCTCTGCGTCCGTTCCTCTCCGCGCTCGATGCGGGGATGGGTGACGATTTCCTCGCTGCCTACCTGGCGCGGATTACGCAACATTACCCCAGGCGATTCGATGGGAAGGTGCTGCTGAAATTCCCTCGGCTGTTCATTGTCGCCGCACGATAAGCCGGCTTGGAAAACGCTCTCCGGCTGCGTGGATGAGCCTGTTGCTTCACCACACCGGTTGCAGGTTTGCGCGCTGTGCCGGCCGGTGCCTGACGGGCGGATCGGACGGCCAGCAGGCAAGGCCGATGCACGGTTGCGCGGCTACAACGGGCTGCGAGCGCAGGCTCAGCGCACGGGCCGTCCCGATGACGCTGCCGACTACGAGCGCGAATGCAAGGACCGAGACTACGAATGCGTTCATGGCTGAAATCCCCGAGCTGATGGCCCAGTATGGCGCAGGCGCCCGCCGCAGGATGTGACGGCAATCACAAAATGTCGCTTTGTGGGGCGGCGCCGGGGTCTTGCCATGTCGGAGGAAAAGCGTGCTCTACATCATCTACCAGGAAGACCGGGACGACGGCGCGGAGGCAATTCGAGCGGCCAGCAGGGAGAAGCATTTCGCCTATCTCGACAAGCACGAGGATATCCTGGTGCTGGGCGGGGCACTGCTCGCTGACGACGGGATCAGGCGCACCGGAAGCTGCCTCATCATTAACGTAACGAGCCGCGATGAGGCGGAGGATTTCTCGCGCAATGAGCCTTTCCGCAGGGCCGGCCTGTTCAAGACCGTCAAGATTACGCGCATGCGGCGGGGCCAGTGGAACCCCTCGGCCGCGCCGAAGACGGCCGAAGGAAATTAGACGCGGTTCGATCAATTGATCCGTTGTAGGGGCGAGGCATGGCTCGCCCCTACCGCCGCTTGCCCCAAGTATTACGATTTTCCCCGCGCGAGATTGGCGAGCCGGTCCGCCAGCGCTTTGAGCTGCCACGCGCGTGCGAGGTCGGAGGCCTTTTGCCAGCTCGGCTTCTGGTCGGGCAGGCGCGGCAGCGGCGCCTTGGCATTCATGGTGGCGATGGAGCGGAAGAGCCGCAGCTTCTCCGCCAGCTCCGGAAACAGACCGGCTTTGAGCGCGGCCTCGAGGCTCCCGTATCTGCGCAGCAGGTTCGCCGCCCCCTGCGCGCCGACCCCCGCAACCCCGGGCAGCCGGTCCGAGGGGTCCCCGCGCAAGGCGATGAAGTCCGGCACCTGCTCGGGATCGACGCCGTAGCGCGCGCGCACTTCCGCAGGCCCGATGCGAGCGACCTCGCCTGCGCGCACGGGGTAGAGGACGGTCGTCGCGTCACTTGCAAGTTGAAAGGTATCGCGGTCGCCGCTCGCCACCAGCGCCCTGCCGCCACGGCGCTCCTCCGCCCGCACGGCCGCGGCGAGAAAATCATCCGCCTCGTAGCCTGCTGCCTTGGCGTTGGCGAAGCCGCAGGCGGCGACGAGCTCGGGCAATGCATCGAGCTGCTCAATGATGGCATCGTCGAATTCGCGGCCGCCCTGATATGACGCGAATGCTTCGTGCCGATAGGTCGGCGCGCCCAGGGTATCCCAGGCGACGAGCACCGCGCGCGGCTGCTCGGAGCCGTAGAACCGCAGCAGGAAATTGGCGAAGCCGAGAATGGCGCCCGCCGGCCGGTTGCCGCGTCGCAGAATGGTCTTGGGCAATGCGTGGTAGGCGCGATGCGCAAAAGAATCGCCGTCGATCACCAGCAGCGGACGGCGTGCGGACGGCACCTTGCGAACCGGGGCGCGCGCCTTGCGAGCCTTCCCCGTCCCCGTATTGCGCACCGCGGACGCGGACTTGCGGCGCGCCTTTGCAGCTTCGCGCAGCACCACCCAGGCCGGGGCATGATCGCTGGCGCCATCCATGCCGCGAATCTCGCGGTCGACACCGGCGTCGGCGAGACGCTGCGCGGCCTGCGGAGAAAGCAGCAGATGATCAAGCCGAAGCCCCGCATCGCGCGGCCATCGATCGCGCATGTAGTCCCAGAACGTGTACATTGGCGCCTGCGGATAGAGCACGCGGATCGCATCGAGCCAGCCTGCATCGAGGATGCGCCGGAACAGCGCCCGGCTTTCGGGCTGCACCAATGCATTGTTCGCGTATGATCTACTCGGGTAGATGTCCTGCTCCGTCGGTACGACGTTATAGTCGCCGGCCAGCACGACCGGTACGCCCGCCGCACGCAGCTCCGCGGCATGCCTGAGCAGCCGCTCGAGCCAGGCAAGCTTGTAGCTGAACTTGGGCCCGGGCTGCGGATTGCCGTTCGGCGCATAGAGCGAGGCGACAAGGATGCCGTTCACGGCCGCCTCGATGTAGCGGGCCTCTCGGTCGGCCGGGTCACCCGGCAGCTCCGCGCGCGTCACGATCGGCTCGCAGCCGCGCGCCAGGATGGCGACACCGTTCCAGGACCTCTGGCCGCGCCACGCGGCGCCGTATCCCGCCTTCTCGATTGCCCCTTTGGGAAACTCCGCATCGGCTGCCTTGAGCTCCTGCAGGCACACCACATCGGGCACCCCCGCGCGCAGCCACGCCAGCAGATTTGGCAGCCGCTTCCTGATGTCGTTGACGTTGAAGGTCGCGATTTTCATGTCCGGTCGTGCTGTCGCAGCTCCACAAGGAGCTCGTCATCCCGCTGACTGATCCTCGGCAGTTCGCTATCCTGCCATCGGCACTAGTGTCCCGGTTCCGACGTTTGTATTCCTTTGCAGCACGCGCTTGTACAAACGTCGGAACCAAAGGGACACTAGCTACTATTCGATTCCAGTGTGGCTTTGGATTTGACGTTCCTACGAATGATCCGCGGCAATGCTGGTAGGAACGTCAAATCCGCCACACTGGGCGGCGTTTTTGGAGCGGCGCCGAATGTGGCGAGACGAACGTCCACACAGGCGTACGACTTATGCGTCGCAGCGGCGAACCGGACGCAATAGACCCTGTCCAATCAGGTTGTCGAGGAGGCTGTCGTGCTCGATTGGCTCACCTGGCCCGCCGACCTGCTCCTGAGCACGGGCGGCTATGTTGCAAGCTGGTTCTTCAGCAAGGACGCAACCAGCTTCGTGGTCGTTCAGATGATGTTCGCGACGCTGGTGCTGGCCGCCATCATGACCCTGATTGTCTACTGGCAAACGTTGTTTGACTATCTGCGCTCGCGCCGGAAGGCTTCCGCGGGCACGAAGCGCCCTTTGTAGGGCGGATGACTTTGGCTCGGATGCATGCTCTTGAGGCCATCGTTGCAATTGCGTTGGCGGGCCTGCTGACTGGCTGCGGCCCGGGTGGTCCGCGCGGACCGAAAGGCGATCAGGGACCGCCCGGTCCTACAGGTCCGAGAGGCGATCCCGGCCCGCCGGGGCCGCCGGGACCAACTGTCGCCATTCGGGTGGTGCGCGCGGGCTGCGATGCGAACAGTTGCAGGGTGCAATGCGGCGAGGACGAGATGCTGCTGACCGCGTATTGCGGCCCCAATCATAACCCGGCCTCGATTCTCATCGGACGGACGGCGACCTGCCGCAATCCGGTGCCGGCCAACAGTCCCATCATTGCGGCATGCGCAAAGATGCCGCCGCAGTAGCGGATTAATCGAATCGCAGCCGGATGGCATCGAGCGCGATACCCTTGAGCGCTGTGCTCCAGGTCTCGCCGGAACTCACCGGCAAAGCGCGGGTGAGGGTGCCGGTGGTGACGATCTCGCCCGCGGCGAGCGGCGGATTGACACCGTCGCCTTCCAGCAACCCGACAAGATGGCGCAGCGCCGAAACCGGCCCGTCGAGGACGTTGGCGGCATGGCCGCGGTCCATCACGCGCCCGTCGCAGAGAAGATCGATCGCGAAGGCGGGGAGCTCCTTTTGCCATTGCGGGGCGCGCAAGGCGATCTTGTGGCGCGGCCCGATCGCGAGCGCGCCGTGGACGCCGTTCGCAGCCACGGTGTCGGCGGCGGAGAATTGCCACTGCGGAAAAGTCGACCGCACGATCTCGAACCCGTGCGCGACCCAGTCCACGCAGGCGAGCAGCGCAGTCTCGTCCATGTCCGCCGTCGGCGCGGCGGCCAGGCCGAAGACGATTTCAGGCTCGATGCGCGGCTCGGCAAATCCGCCAAGCGGCAACGAGGCCGTATGGCTCAGGTCGAAAACGGTGGAGTCGTAGACGTATCCCCAGATCGGCGCATAGACGTTGTACTGCGCCCAGATCGTGCGGTTGGTGAAGCCGATTTTCCGGCCCAGTCGCTTCTCACCGCGCGCCTCGCGCCTTCGATTGAGAACGGCAGTCACGCGGTAGGCCTCGTCGAGTGTGAGGCCCGCCGGCCGCGAAGTGAAAGTCGGTATCTGGCGCGGGGTTCCGAGGGTCGCGGCGACTTCATCGGCAATGGCGTCAATGTCAGCGGCCATGATGCGCCTTCATCGGATGTAGCGGGATCCTGGCTCCGTGACCGGATTATCGCAGGCCCTCGCCGGCCTCGAAGCCTTTCAGCACACTGGCGATCCGTCTACAATATGCTATCCTATCTCAAATATGAGACAGGACGATTCGCGGTGAGAGAGCTCAGCGAGATCGGGCGCCGCCTCAAGGCCCACCGGATCGGCCAGGGGCAGAGCGCCGACGAGATCGCCGGCAAGCTCGGCATCTCGCGCGCCGCCGTCTACCGGATCGAGAGCGGCGAAGTCGTAAAGATCGAGACGCTGGCGCGGCTGGCTGCGGAGCTGCGCACGTCGCTCGCCTCGCTGCTTGGCGTGAGCATCGAGTACCATGCGAGCGCGATCGGCTATTTCGAGCGCATGCGGCAGATCGAGGAAATTTCCGATCAGGTGATCGCGCATTTCCCGCCCATCTCGTACCTGCTCACATCGGAGCACTATCCCGTGC